>Ga0209606_1002411_pt1 | contig 20663 bp, 16 predicted proteins | sample AD_UKC057_MetaG_FD_184412 | JGI IMG/M metagenome (GOLD analysis project Ga0209606, IMG submission 184412) | Active sludge microbial communities of municipal wastewater-treating anaerobic digesters from USA - AD_UKC057_MetaG (SPAdes) (version 2) | ecosystem: Engineered > Bioreactor > Anaerobic >...
TGAATCTCCCTTCCAAACAATAGAGACCCCATCTAAACCGTCAGAACCAGGAATGCCATCAACACCCGCATAAACCTTGCTTATCCTGAAAATGGCCTGCAACGTCGGCTTATCCGCTTTTGTGGCGTATACCGTTACTGTGGAATCGTCAGCGGTAAGCCCAGTTATTGTTATGACACCTGTGCCCTCATTCACACTCCCCGTACAACCCGATAATTCCCCACTAAAACTCCAACCCGTGTCCGCACTTGCACCATGATACACTATTGCGGTAGATGTCGGGAGTGTCCCAGTAACAGTACCTTCGGAATCACAAGCAACAGTAGCAACGCTACTTGTGAGGTGCAACAGGTAGTTATTGACAAGGGATTCCGTCTCGTCTTGCACGCCGGAGATAAACAACTCATTAGCAAGTAGGGTGTTTACAAAAGCCTCCCTTGCTATAAGTGTATTTACGTTTATCAGGTCAGAGTTTATGAGGTTCTCAATAATTATGGTATTTGCCGACCATTCCTCGCCCTCTCCATTCCACGTCTTTTCCATAAAATCTTCCCAACTGCCATATCCAAGACTTTTTGCAATACCCTGCTTTATTGTGCTTACACTGTTGGCAAATGTGTTTAACTTATTCGTATATCCGACATCCTTCAACGTTGCCACACTCTTACGCACCCCCTCAGTTACCATATCCATCAATCCCTCTTGACGAAAGTCTGAGAGTTGTATTTCTTCTATGTCGTAATACTTGGGCTTTGACAAGTCGTATGTAATTGACTGTACCCTGACAGACCTGTCAAGTCCTATCCCTAAATGCTGGATAGGTACAAGGACTCCTGCATTTATCTCATACTCCCCTTCCTCAAGAAGTGTTCCTGAGATTGCGAGAGAGTAAGATGCCCTTATGTCTGAATAGTAAGAAGTGTCATTCATTGCCGCAGCCAGCAACCTTGCTTCAGCATCCTCTATATACTCATCTGGCAGGGCTATTCCTACAACATTATAACGTGTTGGGGTAGCCCCAGCAGTAAATCTGTAATAAGACAAGTCGGCAGATGGCAGCTCCATGCCATTTGATTCGGTCATTGGCTTTATGTGGACACGACCATTGGTGGAGTTGAAATAGTCACACTCAAAAGAAAAGCCCATAAGCGGCCCCTCTACAACCTGTATAGTTCCACCGACAGGAGACCACGTAGCACCAATAAGGGAGCTGTCAATGAATGAATAAATATCATCCACCACAATATCCGTTACTGTTCCTGTGCGTGTGGGTTTTATGTTTTCGTATGTTAATATCTTTATGCTCCTACCCCATTTGTCGTAAAGGTCTGGATAGTCAAGAATTGATAAGGCTGAAATTGATTCACTCAACCGCAGTCTTGTGTCACGGTAAAATGATGGGATATTTTCCGTACTCCCAGCAATCTCAAATTGGGTATATACCTCTTCGTCACACCCTGTCAATTCAAGCTTGTAAAGCCCATTCTCCTCCTCATACTTGAATGTTACTGGGAAGACTTCATCTGTATCATAGAAGTTGATTATATATTGGCTGTCTGGAGAAGCCTCGGTGTTTGGCACGACTTCATAGCGTACTTTGTATGTCTTGCAGATAGAATACAGGGCGGAAAGGCAGTTGGCAGGATTGAAGTCAAGCACCTCATATTGTTCATTCATACCAGTAGGCACATTGCCGAGCTTGAACATACGTGTGTTTTGCTGGGCATTTGTGTTCCAGCAAAGCCATCTGCCGAAACTCTCCAAATTCCCAACTGTAACAATCGTATTATCCACTCTCTCCCAAGAATAGACGCCACCAGAGTAAATCTCGTTTGTGGCATACATATTCGCCTTATATAACCATTGTTCGGGAGAATAAAACCTTACATTGTAAGTTCCGCCTTTTGCTATACGAGCATTGAAGCTCGCAAAATTTGTCAGGCTGTAATATTTTTTACCATCAACTTCTATCCAATCTCCAATCTCTATGTAATTGTCCATAGACATTGCAACATCAAATTCAACGTATGACACCTGATTGTATACGTCATGGAGCTTTGGATTAATTACAACAGAATAGCCGTCAATAGACTTGTTCAATTCTACCGTATCCGTGCCATTTGCCTTATGTAAAATAAAATCCACCAACATATCACTAACTTGTTACTTCGTATAATTTCGTATGGTTTGTCGTAATGGCCACCTCGTGCATCCTTCCAGAAAGTATAACCTTGTGTTCAGTATATCCATCCGTATAAGTTTTGGTAACAGCCCCATTACGACTTGTTGTAAACGTACCGTCACCCCAAGAGACCAATACTTGTGGTTGCAGGGTAACGCCAGCCTTTGCTGCAAGAGTGAATGATGCTGCTCCTGTTACAGAGTATACACACTTTACCGGGGCTGTTTCAATAAGCAATATGGTTACAATAAAGCCACGATTGTTTTCAAAATATACACGCTCAGACTCACCGCCCCAGTCCACATCGTACACATAAACATCATAGCCAAATTGAGCCGACAAGCGTAATGGAACTGACGAATTAAAAAGCGACCTGAATGTGGCATATTTCTTCTCAGCCGAGATTATTTCATTATATACCCTTATCGCAAGACGTATTTCACGCTTGTCATACAACATGGCAGTACGGTCAATCAAGACACCGTGCTGCCCTATGTAGTTCTCCTGAATACGCTCTTTTAATGGCAGGTCTTCAAAAAGTCCAGTAACAGAGGCGACCTCCACACCATAGCAACTAAAGAGTTTCCCGTTTATCTTATATTCTTTTGTCATAAACTTGCTCGGTTAATACGTAAATTATCCCTTATATCCCTAATATCACTTCTTATTGGCGCAAGTGCATCAGTATTATTGGCAATCCTCTGTACATTTTGCGCTAATATAGCAAAACTTAATAAATAATTTGCATTATTTGCTGCGGAAGTCCTCATATACTCCAACATAGACTCACTAATGTTATTCCCTCTGTGTACGCCCTGCATAACATTCTGCATATACCCAATCAGACTGTTCGCCTGAGATTCCGTGATGCTTTTTATGGCATTTGCGGTTCCCTCAAAGTTCATGTCGCTTATGTTGAGGCTTTCGTATAAATCGTTCATCACCTCAGCCAGTTCTGGCACGGTTGTCGCAATCCAATTTCTAAGGTTGTTCAACTTGTCTATGGGTATATCAAATGTTCCACTACCCGTATAGGTAGAAAATATGTCCTCCATCATTCTATTGAGGGGGTCTTGTAGGAATTTCACGCTCATGTAATTGTGTATAAGGTTCTTTATCATCTCATCAACCGTCAGGTTTAACTGGCGTGTCATTTCCGTCAAGTTGTCCTTATACTGCGCCACAACACCTATTAACGTGTCTGAAAGATTCCTGAAGTCATCTTGGAAGAAGTCTTGGCTCATGGTTTCTTTCAAACTATAAATGGCATCTTCCCACCCTTTTATCTGGGCTTTTATGTTGGCAATTTGTTCCCTGTCAGGATTCTTCGCATCTTCCATTTTAAGTACCTGCTGACGTGCAAGCGCTATGGCGTGTTCATATTGTCTGATAAGTTGAAGGTTCATTGCGGTGGCATTAGCGCCAAAGGCCCTTGACGCCGCCCTCTCAAGGTTTTCCACCTCTAAGGCAATCCCGCTCAACATCTCTTCCATTCTGCGTGATTCTGCTTGTTTGAAGATTGTTACAATGCTCGTCATTAATCTTATAAGACCGCTAATAGTGCCAAATATGTTACCATACATCAGAGATGTTACCACGCTCCCCAATTCCCCAACCGCAGAGCCTATACCGTTTATAACTTCTATAAATCCAGAGTCAGCACCTATCGCAGTTAGAAGACCACTAATATCAGAAATGATTGTAGAAACCTTTTGGAATTTATCTTCGACATTGTTGACTATGGTGTCTATGGCGTCATTTGCCATACCAATTAACTTCTCCTTATCCTTTTCGCTCAGGTCTTCACGCTGTTCAATCATGTCCTTCCATTCCTCAAGCATCTTTATGGTGGTCATGGAAGCCATGTTGTCCAAGTCAGCAAACTCCTTTTCAAATTGTTTGCCAAGTATCCTTGCGTTTTCCGCCGACACCTCCTCAGCAATCTCTTCTGCCACAACCCTCGCATGTACTTCATCCCCTATTTTCTCATAGTAAGCAAGCTCCGCCTCCAGAGCCTTTATCTTCCTTGCGTGAGCCTCCTCCTCAGTCTCATACTTCTGGTTCATCTCATCCAGCAAGTCAGCACGCAATTCCTCTAAATGCAATATCTTTGCAGCATCTTTTACGGGGTCTAATCCAGCTATTTGTTCGTCTATGTACGATAATTTCTCTGGTATTGACTCAATATCGTCAAGAACATCCCCGACATTACTCTTCCAATGATCAAGTTTGAAATTGTTTAATGCCTGTTCAAGCCTTTTTGCTGCCTCATAATCATGAACTGAAACAGCCTCCCCGATGGCATTCTGAAATTCTTTTACCCTGTCAAGATACTTTTCCTCATCCGTTATGTACATCTGCCGCCAGTCATCTTTTACTCCAGCAAGGTAATCTGCTCTTCCTTTCTTCAGTTTTCTTATCTCTGCTACTAACTCTTCTATTCTCTTACCATTCTCTGCGGTTTTAGGTATTTCGTTCAATTCTTTCTGCTTTTCCGCTATTGCCTCATCGTATGCGGCTAATGTGCCCTTAGTGTCAAGACCCTCAAGGGATTTCTCAAACTCCGTTCTCCATTTTTTCAGCACCTTTGTATCAAAAGCCTCTTTTATCCATTTTGCAAGTTCTCCATAGCCGTTTTCTTTTGCCCACTCAATGTCCTCATTCATCTTGGCCAACTCGTCTTCGTAGGCCTGTGCCTCTGGAACATATTGAGAATAAAGGTCGGCATATTCTTCCGCCAAGAGGTTTTGTCGTTTCTGCAATGCTATTTCTCTCTCTTTCTGGTCTTTAACGCCCCTTGCGTATGACAGTAGCACTTCAATCTGCTTTCTTCTGTCAGTTGTTCCCTCAAGCAGTTTGTTTATGTTTGCTTCGGCTGCTGCGGCTGCATCTTCAACTTTTGCTAACGCCTTTTCAAGTTCTTTTATTTTTTGCAACAACGCACTCCCGCCATAATCGCCCCCACGTTCCTCTTCAGACATATTCTCGTACTCGCTCTTTAATCTGGATATTTTCTCACGCATTTGCGTGATTGAATCTTCGGGTAGTTCAAGAGCATCCTCAAAAACATTCCACTCAGACCTTTTAGATGCCTCAACAAAATCCTCCCATGCATTTTGGTAATCCAACATGCCATTTGTTGCCCCAGCCCAAAATTCATCCATAAGTTTTATCATATCAGCCTGACTCCCATCGTTCAGAATCAACTCACCAAGTCCAGCCCCCAACTTATCAAAATATGGCTTCATAATGGCGTTCCACATCTGGCTTGAGGCCATCTCGCCAAGAACACCACCAACCTCGCTTTTTATCGTATCAGCAATTTCCCCAAATGCGGCCTTTCCGTTTTTCTCTGTATTCTTCCAAGTCTCATTAAACGTGGTGCGCATATCTTCAGATATTTCGCCAACAATCTTCCTAATGGAATCCTTGAAATTACTTAACGCAGCCTCAATAAGGTCTATTTGCTCTATCATTGAATCACGCATTGCCTCATAGTCTGCCTCGTCATCCGCAAAATTTAACTCATCAAGTGCCTTGCGGTAACTTATGAGTTTGTCCAAATCTATATCATCAAAATTAATGGCGTTTATATGGTGCTGTAATTCAAACATAAGGTCACTAACACCTATTACCATGTTCCGCAATTTTGCCACACTTTCAGAAGCGGCGTCTTTATACCCCCTCTTTTTTGCATCCTCGTAGTCTCCCATATCCCAGCCACTCAGGGCATCTAACACAGTTGCCCCTCCAGCGTACAAAGAGCCTTTTTTGCTTATTTTATTAAATTCCCCTTTTAGGCTACGCAGAGATTTTATGAGTTCATTTATCTGGTGATTGTAGTTTTTCACATCCTGAAATGCGTCATCCGTAAACCACCCATCACCAAGCCCCTCTCTTCTATCAATCAAATCAAGCGTATTGTTAAGTCTCCTTAGTTCGGTATTTACCGCAATTACCTTCTCCTCAATACGCTGCCTCTTAACTGCGTTTGCGATATTCATTACCGCAACACCTATTTTAAGAACTGCCCCAATTATTGCGGCATAAGCATTGCCAGTTGATATGGCTGTATCACCAGTTGAATCTATTGCGTCTTTTGCGTTTTCAGCGACTTCGTTCATTGCTTTCCCAGCGGCCTCAGCACCTTCGCCTACGTCATCCCAAACACTGCTATTTGCAGCAAGCTCATAGATATTCTTTACCAAGTCTCCAGTCGCATCAACAATGTCTTTTATCGGCCCAGCAAACTCGCTGTCAAGCCCAATAAGTTCCGCAATAGAAGAAAAAGAAGATGAGACCGATTTTGCAATATCGTCTATCTGTTTTGCGTTTTTCTTTATCTCCTCAAACTTCATATCAATGGACTTGCCCTCAAACGCCATCTTTACGGCAGCGGCAAATTCCCCCATCGAAATTCCACTTTCCTTGAGTTTAACTATAAGTTCAAGTACCTTTTTCTGCGTTTCATCAATGGGCTGGCCAATATCACTACCTAAAAAATCACTCAAATCCTCCATTGACATATCCTCTAATATCAACTTGGCCTTACTTAACCTATCAAGTGTGTCCTGTTCAAGTTTAAGAACCTCAACCTCAGAGAGTTCGCCAATCTTGTCCTGAAGGTATCTTATTTGTTTAACCGTAAGGTTTGTGATGTTCTGTATCGCATCCTTATACCCGCTCTTTTCAAGAGAATCAGCAACAAAAGCATCTGCGAGTTTGTTTATACGCTCCTGATGTATTGCCCGTATTGCATTTTTCTCAGCATCGTATAAAGAGTTTATCTTCTCTATGCTACGCCTATACTCGTCACTATTTGCATCAAGCCTCTTATTTTTAAGTTCATCTATGGCGTTTTTCTGCTTATCGTTTAATTTTACTATGGCATTTTCAAAGTCGGATACAATCTTTGAAACGTCAAATAATGTTCCTGTTCCAAAAAGGTCAAAGTTTTCATCTTCCCATTCATTAATAATTTCACTAAAGTTCTTAAAAGCCTTGCCCATTTCCATAGCCGCTTTTATTCTATCTTCAGAGAATATTAATGCGATTTTTTCAGCAGCATCAAGTGCCTTTTCTCCGCCTATTTCTTTTAATTGATTTATTATGGCGGTTAATTGGCTGTTAAAATCAGTTGTAACATCCCTATCTGGAAACAGCGTTTGAAGTATGTCTTTTGCGGTTGCTTCATCAACCATCCCCAATAGATTACTATAAGCATCAGCAAGCTTCTTAATAAAGTCCGCTTCTTTCTCAAGGTTTTTGATTTTCTTTTCAGTCTTCTCATCGTCATCATCGGTATTTTCTACACCGTTCTTTTTGCCAAAGACTGTTTCTGAGTAATACCCATATTTGGTGAAGTATTCCTTAATTGCATCAATGCGTCTTTTTGCTGCGGCAACCTCTATTTGTGCATTTTCGTCTATGGTATTAGAATACCTCTTTATAGTTTCTTCTGCTTTAGAGTATTCGTCTTCAACCCTCTCGAAATATGCGTTTCTATCTTCCGAGTCTCCAGACTGTAATGGCATTATGGCAAGTAGCGCATCATCACCACGCATAATCCCCTCTGCCATCTCTTTCCATAAGGCTGTTCTCTCGGTCAATGACTTAATCCCCACTTCGGCTGCCTTTTCAGCCATTCCAAGTTCTAAGTACCCGTCACGGAGTTTGTCAAGTTTTACATTGGCCAATTTTTCTACTTCGGCACTGTATTCCTCAACGGTTATTTTTCCTGCTTTTAGGCTGTCCTCAAGAAGTGCCAACTCATTTGCCTCCCACAAATCAACAGACTCAAGCATTTTCCTTATCTCCACATTGCTTGCGCCTATACCACCAGCCATAATGTCACCAGCAACACTTATTTGATTAAGTGCGTTCATTAGACCCGTTACATTATTGGTAAATTGCATCAGGGCGTGGTTAGCCGTTGTTCCCTTCATAAGCCAGTCCCAAAACCAATCCCCTCTGCCTTCACCCGGAAAGAACCTTTTACCTGTTTGATAATATTCCTTAAAAACCTTATTAAACAACGCTTTTGCCGAAAATTTGCCTGTTTGTTTTTTTATCTCAGCTGCATATAGCCTCACCAAGTCTTGCACTTGCTTCTCGACCTCTCTTTCCGAAACTATCTCACCGCCCTGTTTACGTGGTATATATTGCTTTATGTCCTTTATGAGATTCGCCGTCTCTTTTTCATTGCTAAACCTTTCGTATGCGTCAGCAACAGCCTTTTCCTCCGCCCTTGCCCTTGCCGTTCTATATATTGCATTTGTGATTTCATCCTGTCTACCACGAACCAAATCCAAGGCATTTGCCTCTGTCGCAAGTGATGGCAAGTATTCACCATATACTCTATTTAACTCATCTACCGCATCCTTATATTTCTGAGTGCCCCGTGTGCCCTCCTCCAGTTTTTCCTTTATGTCCAAAAGACCATCAACTAATTTTTGCGATGAGGCCTTCTCACGACTCATTATATCATTGAGGTTGTTATTAAATTCACGGGTTTCCTTGTTTAATGCACGTAATATTGAAATGATTGCAGCTATTCCAGCTATTGCCAAAACGTATGGGTTATTTAGCATTGTTTTGTTTAGAAACTGTTGTGCGGTTGCCGATTGCCTTATAACATTCGCCAATGACCCATATTGCATAACCAAATCGCTAACCCTCAACGCTATCACAGCACCCCTGTATACTCCGTATGTTTTAATTAAAACACCAAGCACGTTCCCAACCTTATCGTAACTATCAATTAACTTACGTATCAGGTCAATGCTTCCCTTTAGGACTCCCGAATTGGATTCTCCTATTTCATACATTGCAATTTGGTAAGCATCTTTCAGGTTGGATATTTTACCCTTCAATGTCTGCGCCTGTATCTCCTGCATTTGATAGAATTTTCCACCCTCTCTTGTCATCCCCTCAAACATCTCCTTTATCATCTCAAATGGGACTAAACGTGCAGATATCTTGTCAAATATGTCGGCAACAGTAATGCCCGCATATCCCAATTTCTCAAATTGCTTCTGTAATTCAAACAAAACTGGAATCCCGGCCTCGGTCAACTGCCTGATTTCCTGACCTCTAAGTACGGCTGCGGCCCTTATTTGGCCATAGGCAAGTATAAGCCTTTCCATACTAACGCCAAGACCCGCCGATACGTCAGCAAGCATTTTCGTTGTGTCATATAGCTCTTTCGTGGGTATTGAAAAGGCTGATAACTGTTTGGAATATGCGGCCAAGTCCATAAACTGGAACGGAGACTTTACGGCAAGGTCTTGTAGTTGTCTGAATAATTTATCGGCAGCCTCAACATCATTCAAGATAGCACCCATAGCGACTTTCTGCATCTCGAATTCGCCTGTTATCTTATATAGCGACTTTAATAGACGGGTGGCTCCAAATACAGAGGCGTAAGACAATGCCATCGAATGTAAATCACGGAGAACCCTTGATTGGCTATGTGATACGGTAAGTGCCTGTTTCTTTGCGCTCACAGTTTTTCGATTGGCTGCTTCTATTTCCCTCTCTATGCTCTGCTGTTGGCGAATTTCGTTTGTTAGGTCTCTCGCCTTCGAAAGTTCGCTGTTGTCTACGCCTATTGTCTTTCCCTTGCTTGCAGCAAGTTGTTTTAGGCGCTCCATCTCAGCACCAAGACGCTGCCAAGCCTCAAGCTGCGTCTTAGTAGCCATAGTCCCCATGTCAATACTCTTGACGTATTCGCCTTTTTGGAGACTTGCTGTTCGCCGTACTTGTTGTTCTATTTTCTGTTGCTCCCGGAGTAATGTCTTATAGGCATTTGTCATGCTGGCACGCTCATTCACCTTCTTCTGCCCCTCCTCAATTTCCTTCTGTAACTTTTTGAATTGAGCTGCCATTTTATCGAGGTCTTGTTGCCAGTTCCCCGTAAATTCCATATTAAACCAAAGAGTTCCTATATCTGCCATTTTATTCCTTTTTGTCGGACTTGTGAGATTGCTCCCAAATCCGTAATGTTTCTGCTACACTGTCCGCAGTAACTTTCGTCTTGCTATTCCCGTTGGTTGAGTTGTCGTTGTCGTACTCATTCATTGTCGTGTCTACGTTGAGTAATTCTATGTACGCCTTTGTATAACCCCAGTAAAAGCCCCATTTCTCAACTCTTATAAGACCGAATAAGAATGTGCGTGGCAGAAATAAATATGGAAATTCTTTTGATATTACTCCTTCTTCCCCGATGCTTGTTGTTGGAGGATAAGTTCTGCTTCCTGACGATTTGTTCTTTTCAAGCAATCGTCTAATTGTTTCAGTGACGCCATAGCCATGTAGTATTGCATAAGCAGAACTTTTTTTTTACCCGCTTCTATAATGGTCAATAATTGCGCATGGTCATATTCTTTAACAAAAAAATACCAACGCCACAACACCCACCAAAATAGCCGTATTTTCCAGTAACTATTAAGCACTATTGCGGCAGCAGCCTTGTGTAGAATACGCTCCTCGTATTTTATTCCAGTTTTCCCTGAGTTTAGAATATCGGAGACCTTACGCTCTGTCCCGAATTTTATCCACCCTATCTTTATTTTATCTTTGGTTCCCGGAATCTGGATTATGTCATAGGAGTTATTGCGTATACTATTCAATTCTTGCCGTGTTCCCCTGTCTGGATTATCCATATTTTTCCTTTTACACTATTGGATTAGGGGCAAGGGATAAGCCCCAAGCCCCCACCAATAGATTGTTGCGTTTAGGAAGTGGTGCTGTATTCATACAATACAACATCACCATCTGTATCACCCTCAGTAATGCCAGACACGTCAAAAGAGACGTTGTAGCCAAGAGGTTTTGTAGACGGAGCATCAAACTGTACGGAAGCATACCCTTCCAAATTCTTAATAACAAGAGCATATTTTTTGTCTTGCGAGATAAGCATAGCCATACCAGAGAGTTGTTTCTCGGTAAGATTTACACCTGACCCAACGGGCTTCCAATATCCAGTCCCATCCGAAAGTGTTGCAGGAGTTCCACTTGCAGTATTTCCAAATGCTGTCTGCACATCGGCATTGATTGAGGGAACAAAGAAGGTAAGGGTAGTGGATGCGGGTTCGCCAGCAGCGGTGGCATAAGCTCTGGAGCTGCCGTGAATAAAGGCTTGATTCCTTGAAATCTCGCCCTGTGTGAAGTTTACGGAATCACGCAGAACAGGGAACTCATAGTCCCATTCCTGCGCAGCAATCAACTTTGCGCTTGTTTTCTTGTAACGCAAAGTAGATACACCCATAAACGCCATAGTCAATTCTGAAACTGTTTTCATTGCCATAATCGTAAATTTTTATTAATGTATTATTAAATCGCACTGTATGTGCCATACGTAGAAGCCATTTTTCTGACCACCAGCAAAAACTATCGGATTCGCTATATGATACTTGTCACTTCTACTCGGTATCTTGGCGTAAGCGGATTCCTGCATTGTTGACAATGTGGAAACATCTTCTCCACTAAATGTTGACGAGCCAGAAGTAAAACTCTTAGCCCTCGCCCAAAGTGAAATCATTGCAGTCGTCATCCCATATCCACCCATATCATACACCCTTGCTGGCAATGATATTACGACATATTTTCCTACATCTTCGCTAATTGTGGATAAGGCCTCTGTGGTAACAATCATATCGCCTATCCCAGTAAAAAGCTCAACAAGGAATTTTAAGATGTCTTTTATATCATAATTTCCTGCTCCCATATTATTTTATAGGTCTAAGGTTTCTAATAAGCATGGATTCTCCAAATGCCTCAAATTCTTTTTTCGTAGCGGTCAGCACGTTAGCGCCTTGCATCTCCAAAAACTCCGAATATTCTGTTCCAGTACACATCACAATCCCCGTTTTTGAACTTCTAAATGGCGGGTCGTAACTTGTCAAAAATTGTATTGACGTATCATCACCCCATCCCCTGTCAGTTTTAACTATCCCGACAAACTTTTTTCTAAAGTTGCCATCATAGTCACGGAAGTCCACCCATGCCTCCCCACGAGTAAGCTTCACACGTACAGGCGGCCTGAGGTTTGAGTTTTGGATTATCTCAATTAAGGCTCCATCTTTATATATCCCAACGGCATAGGATGTAAGTGTGTTCCCAGTAAGGTTCATATACTCTTTCTCAAATTCAGCACTTTGAATCAGTTCATGTGCAAGTGACACAAGGGCTTCATATAGGTTTGGCCATACCAAATCCCAAATCTTCCTTTTTGCAGCATAAAAAACGGCATCATTTGACATCCTTTTCATTTGCCAGTATTGTTAAAATAAAGGTGTGTACCAAAATTGGTGGTTACTGGTCTGGAATTAATCTTTCCACGTATGACATCCCCGTTCGAGGGGATTGTCGCCTCAACAATGTCGCCTATCATAAAGACCAGTTCATTCGTTGGAATGGAAACTGTAAAGTCTGACATAACTACACCAGAAGATGCATAGGAGCGCATTGTTTTGAAACATCTGCCTTCTCCATTGTAGATTTCATCGGGAGTGTCACTGTCATCGTCAAACTGACTGGTGGCTTTTTCCCTTGTTATCTTTATCTGGTGTGGGTATCTTGGATTTTCCATGTCTATAACCTTACTATACGTATTGATGATGATGCCATCACGGTTTCCCCATATTTCCGATAAATGGCATTTGCAATCCGCTCCATCCTCCTTTTATCCTGTTCTGATAATTGAATACCGCCCTCACGATGTCTCCAGTCCCCGTCTGAATCGTCTACAACGCCAGACGTTGATGGAATCGTGGTGCAATATGAATAAATATCAGCCCTAAGAAGGTCTTTCTGTTCGACAGTCAAAGCACTAATGGTCTTGCTCTCCAATATACCCCTGTTGTCAAGTATAACAGAAATGGTATCATCGGGGATGTTAACCCCGATAATACCCTTCATATATTGGACTACTGTAACCATGATTAGTCTGCTGCCTCGTTAATGGATAAGTACAGCATCTTATTCACTGCGTAAGGCACGGGAACGCACAGTGAAGTTGCCGAGAATTTCTTGGCATTTTCACGGGAGAACACGTCTTCCTGCACAGCGATGGTTCCACCGTCTGCATAGTATACAGGAGCAATGGAAGAAGCAAAAATATTTGAAACCCTTGACCACTGGAATGAGCCCACGTTTCCTACGGGGCGCAAAACAACAGTGTTTGCGTCAAAAGCAGCAAGTTCTTTGCGCTTCAGCTCTTTGTTTGCATCTATGTATTCAGTAAATCCATAGTATTCATCCTTCTGGATAGGGGGAAGCCCTATACCACGAAGATAGTTTGCCAAGTCATCATCAGTAACCTCAACACTTGCATAGTTTGTGGTTTCCAAAAGACCCCCTGTTTTCCAAACAAGGACACGTTTCTTTGTGTCAATGTGGTTTTTCAGCACTTCATAGGCGGCAACACTCATCCTAAATACCGAGTTTGCGGGTACGGCGGATAAGATATTGTTCACCCACGCAAAATGGAACATGTCCTTCAAGTCCCCAACGGGGCTTGCACTGTCGTGGCTCCATACATACTTTGTCCCATGAGAATATCCAGTTACGGCATATCCACCAGCTTTTTTCTTGTTGGCTGTGGGAACACTAAAGCTGATTTGGAGGTTTTCAATACCACCATTGTTGTTCAAACGTGTAGTCTTGTAATACCCCAGAGATTCAACTTGAGCTGCCGTGAATGAGCGCTGAGAGTGAATACCCTTAATTAAGGAGTATACATCCTTGCGCCATGCATCAAATATTCTGCCAAAAATTTCGCCCTGCAAGAGAGCTTCTGCGTTTCTTGCATCATCATAAGCTTTTGCTCCAAACAGGTAGCCAAGCCCCATACGGGGGATGCTGGATGTTTGGACTTTGAAGCCCTGATTCGAGATAAGCGGAGTTTCGGCGTCATCTGCCAAGTATGTAGCCATTACGGGTATCTCGATTTCGCCAATATACTGCTTGAAATCCCTTGTGGGATTGGCATACGGCTCAACAGCCCACGTTTTCCTGTAATTCTCGGCGTCATACCAATTACGGGGTGCTGCTTCAAAAAACTCACGGATATTTGAGTATCCCTTCAAGTTTAACGCACCATTAATCAGGTCATAAAAACCTTTATCTTGTATTCCTTGTAACATATTTTTGCCCTCCTTAAGATGTTATTTCGTTAAACATTTCCCACACAATGTGTACGTCACCTCCATTCTGAATGTTGGTGATTACTGCGTCAGGGCAATCAGGAATAGTGTTTTTGTACATGTACAGAACACCACGAGGTATATCAACAAGTGTGACATCACCACCGACAGTATCTTCTATTGAAATACTGTTCGGCTGACAGTAGATGGTTTTAGTAGGGCCAGCGGTTGCGGAAGACGATTCTACAATGTAATCACCCGCTTTAACCTTATCAAAATCATTGGTTGTGACAGTGATAGTGTAGGTGTATTCGGCTTCGGTAACAGTACCGCAGACAACAGCCTTTCCTGTCCCCGCGATTGCTTCTGGCATAGCCATAATAACCATTCCCGCTTTCAATACGGGAGATATGTGGTTCTTAACAAGCACAATGTCAGTCGTTCCAGCTTGGGCATCTGCCGTAGCCGTCTTAACCTTCCATGCCTTTAAGAACTTCACAGTCCTGTCCGCAATATTAAAATACATGGGAGTTCCGCCAGCAATGCGCTCACCTATGGCGAGGTCATTGGACACAACTGCCCCGTGCATCCTTTTAGAACAGGGAGCCGCAAGCAGAGGCAGTGTTCCGCCAACTGATTGCGTAGTAGTTGTAAAAGAGTTCCAAATCTTCATAATTAAATCTGTTTAATTGAATTTTTCATACTTTCGGCAAACTCCTTTTCCTCCGCATCACGTTTTTCCTTGTCTATTGGCTGTACGGTGATTGGCTTGGATTGTGGGATATAATACCCCGCTTCCGTTGCGGCTGACGATTCTTTGTCATACATTTCTTTTAGCATGGCTACATTTTCTTCAACAGTCTTGGTGTTATCTACATTATGTAGCACAAGCCTGAGAACCAAATCATCAGCACATCCAACCTCCTTTTTCAACAGACCGCTCTTAACGTCTGCGGAGAATTTGGCAGCTGCCTCTTTTGCCTGTTTTTCGGCTTCTCTTGCGCTGATTTCCCTGTACTTCCTTTCTATTTCCTCAAGCTTCTGCTTGATTTCATCTGGAAATTCAGGGCTTCTCAGCTCTGGCGTTGTCTTGGGTTGCGTTTCTTTCTTTGCGCTCTTGGACATCTCATCCCAACTTTCCCAGCCCAGAGATTTCGCAATGGAGTTGAGTTCTTTTTGGGATTTCGAGGAAACAGAGCCAACTCTGCGGTCTATTTCACTCTGTAATGGCGCAAGGTAAAGCCCCGCACTCTTAACAACGTCATCAATGTTGTCATCTTTTACCATTCCCGATGCGGCAAGTTTGTCCGCAAGTTCGTTAAAGGCCGTGTCGCTAAACCCCAAAGGGGAATATTCGGTTTTTAGCTTTTCGTAGATTTTGGTTTTCATAAAAAATAATTTATTGTTTAGTCGCACAAATATAGTAATAATTTTTATAATGTAACAACTTTGTTATATTATATTTGCCTTAAACATTGATAATCAGAGTGTATAACTGCTACATTATTGATAATTAGGCTATAATATAAACATTTTATTTTAATTTTGTATATTTGTAGCGCTTATGAGTAAAACAGAACAGATATATGACCCCGTATTTGCGGCTCATGGAATGAGGGTGTACTCTCGTGAGTACGTGGCGAGGGTCAGGGAAGAGAATGAGAGGCTGCGAGAAGGAGAAATACTCTATAATGTATGCCCGCAGGATGGATTTCAGGAGCGTGTTTGTGCCTCTGATGCCGGGATATTAATAATCGGTGGAAGGCGTGGCGGTGGAAAGACGATAGGGATGCTGTTGGCTGCAATGAGGTATATAGAGAACCCAAACTACACCATACATGCGTTTCGTAAAGAAGAAGAGGACTTGCGCAGAGGGACATTCAAGAGTTCAAAAAAGATTTACTCACAAATAGCAAGAATAACGGAATCAAGCATGATGTGGACATTCCCAAGTGGTGCTTCTGCAAAATTCGAGCATCTTCATGACGAGGAGCAGATAGACAGACGCTTTAGGGGTGTCGAGATACCCACCATAATAATTGACGAGTTGCCACAGGTTACATCTGAGACGTTTTTTACGCTTCTCGCAGCAAATCGTAACTCATACGGAATACCAAATAAGTTTATTGCATCATGTAACCCAGTTGGGGAAAGCCACTGGCTATACAAGATGCTGTCTTGGTGGATAAACCCAGATACGGGGAGGATAATAAGGGAGCGTGATGGGCATAAGCGCTATTTTTATAAATACGGTAACGACATAACGGAAATCTATTGGGGTAATACACCAGAGGAGGTTTACCAACAGGCCGCCGAAAAGATTGATAAGATATGGGACAAGCGGCTTGAGGTAATGGGGCGGTCAAAGTTTGACCTTATAAACTCACTGACGTTTATCGAAGGTAACTATTACGAAAATCGCATATTCGTAAAAATTGACCCTCAATATCTGGGGCGACTTGCTGGAAGAGGAGAGAGAGAAACAGAGAAGGATATTGAGGGGGTATGGCGTGACGAAGATGATTCAATATCCCTGATAAGCATTGAGGATATACAGTCAATGTTCACAAATACTGAGCAACGTGACGGCAACCTACGTGCCGTAATAGACGTTGCCTTACAACGTGACGGTTTTGTTATAGGGGCATTTGACGGTAATCACCTGTTTGACCTTGAGATATACAAAAAGGTCGGGAGCATGGCTGCAATAAATCTTGTAAATAAGTTTCTTGAAAAAAATCACATACCTTTGAGAAATGTGGCATTTGACAGTGACGGGATAGGTCAATACCTGAAAGAGCCGCTAAAGGAGGGGAAGGGTGGTGCGTTTGCCTTTAATGGTAATTCATCATCAACAGACAGCAACGTGTGGCAAAACTTAAAGGCTGAGTGTGCCGAAAAATTTGCAATGGGTCTAAAAGAGGGGAAATTCAGTATATCGGAATCTCTTATCAATCGTAAGTATTTCGGTAAAAAACTGTCTGATTACCTACTGGAAGAGCGCTCAGCAATAAGGAGAAAAATGAACGTCAATAAGTTCCAATTAATCCCCAAGACCGAAATGAAAAAGATTCTTGGTGGCAAGTCTCCTGACGTTACAGATATGTTTATGATGTTCCAAGTTTTTGAAGTATTAAAACCTGCAAAGAAGGGGGTTAAGGGACTTCAATATTTAATGAATTTTTAAGGTTTTAATTATTACTATTATGGAATTAGGAAATTTTAAGGGAAATGTACTCCTCCGCATGCCGTTTAAGAGAATCGTGCCTTTCAATAACTATTCGGCTGATTTTAGCGGCTCATCTGGCTCCGTTTCCTCCTACCCCGTTGTGCAAGACGGGCAGGAGGTGGCTATGGATATTTATGAAAGACCATTTAGCGAACTCATACCCCAGAGTGAGTTTCTGAGAGAGTTTTATCCTTCTGGGCATAAAATCAATGATACTGGATATTATCCAGACAAATTGACGAGGGTTACGATAGATGGCAAGGAGCAGTGGGCTTTTGAGAAGGTCTCAAGATGCGCATTTCCGTTTCAGTATATCATAACCATAAAACAATTAATACATCTATGCGGGAATCCGATAAGCTTCCGTGATTCTAACATATCCCCCAGCGAGGTGCAAAAGAAGATGCTTATGGAATTTAAGCAGGGTTGGATTGACAAGAACATGGAAATAGCATGGTACAACTGTGCAAAAAGCGAAAAGATAACTGGAGATGCGGCTTGTGTGTTTTATTATGAGGTTGATGGTAATAAAAAGAGGACTCTTCGGTGGAGAACACTCTCCTATCTTGACGGAGATACGCTATATTGCCACGATGACCCTGTTAGGGGTCGCATATTTGCAAGAAAGTATGTGATGGTTAATGACCAGAAGGAGCCTACGAATTGCGTTGAAATATGGGATGACAGGAGGGTTTATCGCCTCGTGCAAAGGGGGTCAAAAAACAAATGGTTTTCGAAGTCCCATTTCAAAGACATCGGACTTGACGGATATGAACTTGAAAGCTCAATGGAGCATGGATTTAGTCGTTGTCCAGTAGCGTACAAAAGGTCAATGATTGGGGCATGTTGGTCTATGTCTCAAAGCAATATAGACGCATACGAAATGTCCGTATCGCAGTTGATGGAAAATAACAAGGCTTTTGCCTTTCCTATTCTCTTCATACGAAGTGAGGATGCTGAAATTCAGGGCACGGCAAATGGCCGCCCATTCGCAATACATGCCACTGGGGAGCATGACGAGGCAAGTCTACTAACGAAGGCAGATGCAAGTGAATCCTTCAAACTACAACTTGAAACCCAGTTGAGGAATATCTTTCTTGGCTCATTCACTGTAACGCCACCAGAGGTAAAGAGCGGTGACTTGCCCGGAGTTGCCATTAAGTTAATATACTCTCCGGCACTTGAGTTGGCTATGTCTGATGCCCGTGAGTGGGACTTGTTTATTGACGACATGGTGGACATATTTAAGGAGGGCTACTCCAAAGAGGTTGGTCATGTGTCTGGGTTTAATTCAATAAACGTCAAAGGACAAATCACCCCCTATATACACCAAAATGTAGCAGAGTTAATGAACATTTTGTGTCAGGGCGTTCTTGCTGGAACTATATCTGTGGAATCAGCAGCAGCAAACGTACCCTATGGGGAAAAAGATGAGTTCATGAGAATTCTGAATCAAAACAGGCGGGAGATAATTGGCTCCGAGAATATGGCTGCTGACATAAAGAGTGGTGTAGAAAAAGAGCTATCGTTGAAAAAGGAAGATGAGTTAAATGAAAGTAATATGGCACAAAAAATAGTTGCCGAAAATAAAAACAAATAATATGGACACGAAAGAAAAAGTATTGGAGTATTTGGGGCTTTCCAAAATTGGGCGGAAGTGCCCTACGGACAAAAAGGTATCTGAGTTTATGCCTGTTCTTGTTGAAAAGGCGAATGGCGATAGAACTTATGCCGTTGCCAAGTGGAGGGAGGAAATCAAAAGATATGAGGTAATATACGACCCCGATTGTGTATGCGTCATAACAAAGATTATCAACGGATATGACGCAGCACGATAAAGAATATTACAGGGTTGTTACAAATAAAGTTATTGAAGCCCTGTCCTTACATCAGAACCTGTTGTCCGAAGACCTGAATGCGCTCATACGTAAGATAGGGGCGCATTTCAGGGACAGGAAAGATGACAGGATAAGTGACTACATTGATGAGTTTGTCGCTCTTATCATTGCAGCACTCTCATTGCGAATAAGGGAAAGTGTGAGGCTTGCGACAGAGACAGAGGATGACCCCATTCCAATGGAAGAAATGATGCTAAGGTCAAGGTTCTTCTCCGAAGAGGCGTATGGCGATAGCGTTGAGAAAATGCGTAAGATATTTACAAAGGAGATAGAATATTTCGTTGCACTTGACATGCCATATTCCGCCATTACCGCATATATGAGTAACCCTACTGGGTTTCTCGCATCCCACAAGCAGGACATTGGGGCTTTCAAGCGTTATGTTAATGTAGGCACGGGATATACATACAAAATAAAATCCAACATATTCACGATTCTTGGATTCGCATCAATGGCTGCCTATGACCTTGCACTTACGGAATTATGGGGGTATAGGGGTGACGTAATAGGGTATCGGGGTTATCGCAATTCATCATTTGACTGCTCCGCATGTGACGATGCGTGTTCCATTGTACACCCTCTCGACACCTACGTATTTCCAGTCCACGTAAGGTGTTGCTGCATTGTCACTCCCGTATTCATGCAATAGCAATTATACCCGGAATTTGCTCATCACGATGAACACTTTTGGGTAAATTTTGCTCATCACATAGAGCAATTTTACTCAATAGGTGGATACCCGTAAAGTGGTCAGATTCGACCACTTTAACATATCATATAATACACCTAAATCACCATTCCTGCATATTATATGTTGTGTTGAGTAAAATCGTGGGTTTACTTTGTGAGCCAGATGCGGCAATATTTACTGCTTACAGGCTAAATTATAAACCTGTTACGGCGGTTATAGTAACGGGTGCTACTATATGCTTTCGGGTATAGCCTAAACTTTTCCCATTTTATTATATGTTTTCGTGTATAACCGAAACTTTTTTCGTTTGATTATATGTTTTCGGGTATAACCACCATTTTGTTTTCCAGCTTTTGGCAGTATCCACCATATTTTGCCACAAATTTGCTCATTACAATAACCAATTTTCCATACTTTTTGTTCATTACGTTGACCATATTTACCAAAATTTGTGCATTACGTTGACCATATTTACCCAAATTTGTGCATTACGTTGACAAGGCCGCAGAGGCGAGAA
>Ga0209606_1002412_pt1 | contig 20635 bp, 18 predicted proteins | sample AD_UKC057_MetaG_FD_184412 | JGI IMG/M metagenome (GOLD analysis project Ga0209606, IMG submission 184412) | Active sludge microbial communities of municipal wastewater-treating anaerobic digesters from USA - AD_UKC057_MetaG (SPAdes) (version 2) | ecosystem: Engineered > Bioreactor > Anaerobic >...
ATGGGCGACGACCTTCCCGACTATCGGGTAATGCAGCGTGTGGGCGTGGCCACCTGTCCGCTCGATGCAGCCCAGGAAATTAAAGCCATTTCGCTCTATGTGTCGCAATATAAGGGTGGCGAAGGCTGTGTGCGCGATATCATTGAACAGGTGTTGCGCACTCAGGGTAAATGGATGACCGAGGAATCGTTTGTGTTATGCTGAATTTCTTACGCCTCATACGGTTTCCAAACCTTGTCATTGTAGCCCTTACAATGTACTGCATCCTGCTGGGCGTTGGCGAACCGGTACTGCAGTATTACGGCTACAGCATACTCACCAGCAACATTCAGTTTATTTTTCTGGTGATGGCATTTGTGTTTCTGGCCGCTGCCGGATATGTGATCAACGACTACTTCGACCGCAAGGCCGACCTCATAAACCGCCCCGATACCGTAGTGATTGGCGTGAAAATAAAACGCCGCTGGGCAATAGTTATCCATAGCATTTTCAACGCTATTGGCATTGCCCTTGGCTTTGCCGTGGCCTTTTCGATTGGCAAATGGTGGGTCGGATTTATGTTCGTCGGGTTCTCGCTCTTACTCTGGTGGTATTCCTCATCGCTGAAAAAAGTCCCACTGGCCGGCAATTTGATGGTAGCCATTCTCGCAGGAATTGTACCCCTCGTGATTTCAGCTTTTATGTACTATGGCAGCATACATGTTTCGGGTGCTTACATCCCGGCAATGGGTTTTGCGCTGAAACAGGTTTTTAACCTCAGTGTGGGTTTTGCCGTTTTTGCCTTCTTATTTACCCTGATTCGCGAAATTGTTAAAGACCTGGAAGATATCAAAGGTGATAATGAAATGTATTGCCGCACACTCCCCATTGCCATCGGGGTAAGAATGACCAAACAACTCGTGGCACTGCTGTGCTTTATTGCTTTTACCCTAACCCTGTTTGCCTATTTTGCCTTTGTCAGAAACCTGGGATTTATGACTGGCGACTACATGAGTCTGTGGTACATACCCGCACTGGTATCGCTGCCCGTATTGTTTTGCGGTATCAGGGTATTGTTTGCCTCAAACAAAAGTGAATTTGCCATGTTGAGCAAATTGTTGAAATACAATATGGTAACCGGAATTTTATATGCCATTATTTTACGGATGGTGATTACATCGAATATACTATGACAAACAACCGGAAGAAATACAATGTGATTTTAGGCTCGGCAAGTCCGCGCCGCAGGCAGTTGATGGAGCAGATGGGTGTTTCTTTCAGCGTGGCACGCATCGACTACAACGAGTCGAAATACCCCGCTCAGTTGCAGCAGGAAGAAATTGCCGTTTATCTGGCCCATGAAAAGTCGAAAGCCTTTGGAGAATTGAAAGACCTGAGTTTACTCATTACTGCCGACACCATTGTCTGGCACAACAACAAAGTTCTGGGCAAACCTGCCGACTTCTCCGATGCCGCACAGATGCTCACACGACTGAGCAATCAGTGGCACGAAGTAATAACCGGAGTGTGCCTGCGCAGCCTCGACAAAACCGTGTGTTTCCACGACACCAGCCGGGTGAAATTTGCAGCACTCAGTCAGGACGAAATCAGGCATTACATCGAAACCTACAAGCCCTACGACAAAGCCGGCGCTTACGGCATTCAGGAATGGATCGGACTTATCGGCATCGAGTCGGTGGAAGGTTCCTACTTTAACGTAATGGGGCTTCCCACACAAAAACTATATCACTACCTGAACCAGTTTTAAAATCAAATACATATTATGAAGCGAATTATTACCATTGCATTACTGATACTGCTGAGTTTCCGGCTTGTGGCCGACGAAGGAATGTGGATACCCATTCTGCTGGCCAAGTACAACTACGACGACATGAAAGCCAAAGGCTTTAAGCTCACTCCCGACGATATTTACAGCATCAATCAGGCTTCGATGAAAGACGCCGTGGTTATCTTTGGCGGAGGCTGCACCGGAGAACTGATTTCGGACAAAGGACTGCTGATTACCAACCACCATTGCGGATTTGGCACCATTCAGCGGCACAGCAGCCTCGAACACGACTATCTGACCGATGGTTTCTGGGCTAAGAGCTACGACGAAGAGCTGTCGAACCCGGGTCTGAAGGTTACTTTGTTGGTGCGCATGGAAGATGTCACCGAAAAAGTGCTCGAAGGTGTTACCGATGAAATGTCAACAGCCGAACGATTGGCAATTACCGGCGTAAACATGAAGAAAATCACTGATGAAGCCGTAAAAGGAACTCATTACGAAGCCCTTGTCGAAAGTTTTTACAACGGCAACCAGTATTTCCTTTTTGTGAACGAAGTGTTTCGCGATGTCAGGCTGGTAGGCGCACCCCCTTCTTCAATCGGAAAATTCGGCGGCGATACCGACAATTGGATGTGGCCCCGGCATACGGGTGACTTCTCCCTATTCCGCGTATACACCTCACCCGACGGAAAACCCGCTGCCTATGCCAAAGAGAATGTCCCATACAAACCCAAAAAGCACTTCGCCATTTCGCTCAAGGGCGTACAGGAAGGCGATTTCACCATGGTGTTTGGCTATCCGGGCAGTACCGAAGAATATATCTCCTCCTTTGCCGTCGATATGACCATGAACCAAACCGACCCTAACCGGATTTTACTCCGCCAGGCACGGCTCAACATCATAAACCGGGCTATGGAAAGCGACCGGGGTGTGAGAATTCAGTATGCCAACAAAGCCGCTTCTATTTCGAACGGTTGGAAAAAATGGATTGGCGAAGTACGTGGCTTAAAACGCCTCGATGCCATGGGCAAAAAGAAAGAATACGAGCGCGCATTTCAGCGGTGGACCGAATCGAACCGCACACTCACACGCAAATACGGAAAGTTGCTGGGCGAATTCGAAGCCGTTTACACCCGTGCTAAACCTTACTATCATGCCTACAACTACATTGTGGAAGCCGGTTTTGGTATTGAAGCCATCAGCTTTGCGGCAAAATTCAACAAGCTCTATGATGCTGCAAAAGCAGGCAACGATCAGCAAAGCCTCGAATCGCTGATAAAACAATTGCAACCCGGAATCGACGCATTCTTTAAAGACTATCAGCCCGAAATCGACAAGGCCGTGATGAAAGAACTGCTGCGCCTTTACTACCTGAATGTTCCCGATGCCTACCTGCCCCCGTTTATGGCACAACTCGAAAAAGTGAAACAACAACGCGACGACTTTACCGAAGAACTGGTCAACAATGCGTTTGCAAAAAGCGTTTTCACCGATAAATCCAGACTCAGTGCTTTTCTGTCGAAATTTAAACCGGCATCCTACAAAAAACTCGAGAAAGACCCTGTATTCATGATGTACAAGCAAATGATCGACTATTATAAAGAGTTTATCATGCCCGAAATCGACAATGCCGAAATCACCCTCGACAGCCTCAACCGCATTTACATGAAAGCCCAGATGGAATTCGAACCCGATCGCCTATTTTATCCCGATGCCAACTTCACCCTCAGGGTAACCTATGGCAACGTAAAACCCTATAAACCCTACGACGGAGTGCGCTACAACTGGTTTACCACCCTTGATGGCATTATCGAAAAAGACAACCCCGAAATCTATGACTACGATGTACCCGATAAAATTATCGAACTCTATCATGCAAAAGATTTTGGTCGCTATGCCGATGCCGATGGCAAAATGCACGTAGCCTTTATTGCGAGCAACCACACCACAGGTGGGAACTCAGGAAGCCCGGTGCTGAACGCCAACGGCGAACTGATTGGCGTAAATTTCGACCGCAACTGGGAAGGAACCATGAGCGACATCATGTATGACCCCGATATGTGCCGCAACATTTCACTCGACATCAGGTATGCCCTTTTTGTAATTGACAAATACGCTGGAGCCACCCGCCTCATCGACGAGATGACCCTGGTAGAATAAACCGAAACACTAAAAAAACAAGAATATGAATGTAAACAAAGTTATCTTAATCGGACGTCTGGGTAAAGACCCTGTGATATCGCACCCCCAGGCCGAACTCACCAAAGCAGAATTTACGGTGGCCACCACCGAATCGTACAAAAAAGACGAACAATGGATCGACACCACCGAATGGCACAACATAGCCGCATGGCGTTCGCCGGCAATGTATGCCGAACGCAATCTGAAAAAAGGAATGCTCGTTTATGTTGAAGGTAAAATACGTTCGAGGCAATACACCGATAAAAACGGACAGCAAAAAACATTCTACGAGATAGTAGCCGACACGCTGCAAAAGCTCGAAAAAACAGAACGCAACCCGGGAGAATACAATGGCAACGCTGCCCCTGCGCACCAACCCGTGCACCAGACACCCGCCAACGAACCCCTGCCCGAAACCCCTTTTAGTGGTGCAGGTAACCCCGACGACGACCTGCCTTTCTGATGATTAAGCTGAGCTGCATTTACCTTACGATAAGCCCCATGATAGCTGATCCGAATGCTTACCTTGCCGGATGGATAGCTACGGGTTTGTTGCTATTGCTATCGGCTCTGGTTTCGGGAGCCGAAGCGGCATACTTCTCCCTATCGCCACGCGACCGCCAGCAACTGCTCGAAGAGAACTCCCGCCGCGCTCGCAAAGCAGCCGGACTGCTTAACCGTCCCGAAAAACTCACAGCCACCATTCTGGTAACCACCATTGTGTTTACCATACCGGCGGCTGTGCTTGCAACCTACCTCAGTATTCCGCTGTTTTCAGGCATCGCATCGACAGCCTGGGCCATTGCACTTCACGTGCTGGTGCTTACCACCGCGGTACTCCTGCTCTGTGAGTTCATCCCCAAAAGCATCGCTGCGCGCATGCCATTGCGCTACGCATTGGGCACAGCCACGTTGCTGGTGCTGGCCTACAATATCTTCCGTCCGCTTACCGCCTCACTGGCACGCACCACCGGCATACTTAAAAACCGACTGCTGCTGCACCGCAAACCCAACCTCAGCATCGACGACCTGTCGCAGGCTATCGAAATGGCATCCGACGAACTAAACGACGAAAAAGAAATGCTCGAAGGCATCATCAACTTCAGCAATATCGACGTGAAAGCCGTTATGAAACCGCGCAACGAAATTACAGCCCTCGATTTCGACTTTAGTTTCGACCGTATGATGGCCGTGGTTATCGAATCGGGATACTCGCGCCTGCCGGTCTATCGCACCAACAACGACAACATTGTTGGCGTAATTTACATTAAAGACCTGTTGCCTTGCCTCGGCGATAGCTGCCGCAACAATCTCGAATGGCAAAAGCTCATCAGACCCATGCTGGTGGTGCCCGAAACAAAAAAAATTAACGACCTCCTCAAGGAATTTCAGATTAAGAAAATGCACATTGCCGTGGTGGTCGATGAATATGGCGGCACCAGCGGACTGATAACCATGGAAGATATTCTCGAAGAAATTGTGGGCGATATCAGCGACGAAAGCGATACCGAAGGCCTGCCCTATCAGCAGATCGACGAGAGCACCTGGGAGTTCGAAGGGCGTACACCCCTCACCGACTTCTGCAAGGTTTTCGACATCGACTACGCGGCATTTGTCGAAACCAAAGGCGAAAACGACACGCTCGCAGGCTTGATACTCGAGCTGAAAGGCGAAATTCCCGTGAGACATCAGCAAATTAATTACGGCGATTTTGTATTTACCATTCTCGCTGCCGATAACCGGAGAATTAAAAAAATTAAAGTAAAACGTAATGAAACTATGTAAGCTCTGCCTGCCCGCACTTGTTGTGGCTGCCTTTCTGCTCGTGTCGTGCAAACAACACTACAGCCCCAAACCCTATGGCTATTTCAGAATTGATTTGCCCACCAAAGAATATAAGGCATACGACGGCAATATGCCCTATAGTTTCGAGCTGCCCGTCTATGCTTTTATCACCAGCGACAGTGTCAACCGCGAGTGGTCCAACATTGAGTTCCCGCTCAACAATGCCACCGTATATATGACCTATAAAGCCCTCAACAACGACTTTGCACGTTACCTCGAAGAGTCGCGCGAGTTTGTTTATAAGCACACCGTGAAGGCCGATGCCATCAACGAAAGTTTCTACGGCAACGACGACAAAAAAGTGTATGGCATTCTCTACGACATTAAAGGAAACACCGCCAGTTCGGTGCAGTTCTTTATTACCGACAGCACCGACCATTTTTTGCGCGGCTCGCTCTACTTTAACTCTGTGCCCAACAAAGACTCGCTTGGGCCGGTTATTGAATTTATCCGTGCCGACATCGTGCACATGATGGAAACCTTCAGCTGGAAGTAATGCCAGTAGTTCTCGACATTGAAGCTGCCCACGCGGTGCGCATTGTAGGCTGGAAGATTACCGAAGATGCCGACGCTTTAATTGCCCTCCTGCCCGAAACCCTTGCCGAAGCAGCACGTGTTTACCGACTGCCCTGCCGACAGGCCGAATTTGCCGCATCGCGTCTCTGCGTGGTGCAAACCGGCTATGCCAGCAACATGGCCTACAACCCATGGGGTAAACCCGTGGTCGATAACGGCTACATCGGCATCAGCCACACCGATGGCTTCGCCGCAGCCATAGCCAGCCCCCTCCTCAACGTAGCCATCGACCTCGAATACCCCGACCCGCGTCTCTTACGCACCGCCTCAAGGTTTCTGAGCGACACCGAAGCAGCATGGTGCCAAAACGACGTGGAACGCATCTGCCTCATCTGGTGCTGCAAAGAGTGCATGTATAAACTGTATGGGCGCGACAATGTTGAGTTTAAAACCGAAATTGCCATCGAGGCAAGCGGCAGCCAAAGCTTTCGGGGTAGCATTAAGAACATAAAAGGCATTACGCTACACCGCATCCTCTTGCAGGGAGAGGGAATGCCCGTAATGGTGTGGTGCAGCCGCACCGTAGATAAACTCATGGTTTGACAATTTGCGCATGTCGGATTAATTTGATATTTTGCCACCAATGAAAACAACGCCGATATACCACCGTATTGCTGAAGCAGCAGCCCGTGGGCAGAAGCTGCTCGCTGTGCTGGTTGACCCCGATAAATTCGACCCCAACCACTTTGCCGCAGTTCTTCGAAGCCGGCGCTTTGCCGAAATCGACTATGTGCTGGTCGGGGGCAGTTTCTTAAGCCACCACACCGACAGTTGCATTGCTGCCATAAAAGAACAAAGCGAAAAACCCGTGATATTGTTCCCCGGCAATGCCTGCCATGTGGGCACACAAGCCGACGCCATATTGCTGCTCAGCCTTATTTCGGGGCGCAACGCCGAGTTTCTTATCGGAAACCACGTTACCGCCGCGCCATTCCTCAAAAAATCGGGCATCGAAACCATCAGCACCGGATACATGCTCATAGGCAATGGCAACAACACATCGGTGGAATATATCAGCAACACGCGCCCCATACCTGCCGGCAAAACCGACATTGCCACAGCCACCGCCATTGCCGGCGAAATGCTGGGCATGAAACTGATATACCTCGAAGCCGGCAGCGGCGCAAGCCAACCCGTACCCGACGAAATGATCCGCGCCATCAGCAATGCCTGTTCCTGTCCCGTAATCGTAGGTGGAGGCATCGGCACCCGCGACGAAATGCAACGCAAATTTGCTGCCGGCGCCAGCATGGTGGTGGTAGGAACCGCACTGGAGTAGAAGGGGAAATTCGGATATCGCAATTAACGAAGGTTGAATCAGAAGACGTATTCTCCGGAACCCCTGCCTATGCTTCGATTAACGCTGCGCTACTCAGCATGACAGGGGGCGCATTTATCTCAGCATTCGCAATGCCCATTCCACGATGCCAAAGTTCGATTAACAACCCTTTCTGCCAACGGCTAAGGGCATTCCAACACAAAATTCAAATGACACACTTTTTTGAACACTTCCGAACTTCCTTCCGCGCCTATGAAGCCTTAACCCTACTCCACCACCACCTTTTGCGAAACAATCCGGGTACCGGTGTTTAGTTGAACGAGATAAATTCCCTTGTTGAGTGCGGCGGTGCTAAAGCTGCTACCCGTTTCGGCAGTTCCTGCGAAAAGCAAGCCACCCTGCAGGTTAAAAATGCTAATCGTACACGGGCGGTTTCCCTGAGCCAGCTTGTCGATAGTAATGCATTGCTGCGCCGGGTTATACAGCACCACCGGCACTTGCGATTGATCGGCTTGCAAACCCGAGAAAATATAGCTTTTCATACTCGACGCCTTGAGGAATATGGCCGAGTCGTACACATAATCGCCGACATCTGCAATAGCCATCTTAAGGTGATAGGTGTTTCCGGCAATCACATTTACGCGTGCGGTAAGCACAATGGTGAAACCGTCGAAAACAAAATTCTGATTGGCCAGCGCTTCGTTGTCGATATAATACGACGGGTTTACCGTGCCGTTTATATTATTGATAGCCACCGGATATTCGGTGTCGGGAATCAGGGCAATGTTAACACCCGAATACATGCCACCCTCGGGATTGGGTCCATCAATAAAAAACCCGAACACATCGTTAAACGACGATCCGACAAACTCGGGATACTCCTCCGAAGCAAATACATACTGAAACTCAAGCACATTACCCACGGGTATAAGGTCGAACTCAAACACAGACGCATCGTAGGTAGTAGCCGACACCAGCGTGTTGAGCAGTGCATCGCCATCGGCACCGTTGTTTGTTGTGGCAAAAACCGAAACAGCCGAGCCCAGCGGACTTGCCCCATCGGGATGTATAGAACCTGTGGAGAGCACCAAACCCGACTCCAGGCCAAACCCGCACGACTGCGCATCAAAGAATTCGCCGAAGGCATTAGCAGCACCAGTGTAAACCACATTCGAGATTTCGACACCACCCAGCACAAAACCGGCAGCAGCTTGCACCGGATCAGTAACCGGATTCACCACAATTTGCGCCATCAGCACCTGAAAATTGAAGATTGCGGGAATCAAAAGTGTAAGACTAAGTTTTTTTATCATGGTATGTGTAGTTTTATGGTTTCGAACAGGATAATACAATTTGATTGTGAACAAATTTACACAATATGCTAATCAGATGCAAGAAAATTTATGCAGTGATTCGCCTTGCCTCCACCTCCACCTCGACTTCACCTCGACTCCATCTCGACTCCATCTCGACTCCGCTCGGTGACCCGCTCGGTGACCCGCTCGATGACCCGCTCGGTGACCCGCTCGGTGACCGGCAACTGAATCCTAATGAATCTGAACCTTACATGTTGAGGTATAATTACCTGCAGTAATGTTGCAAATATACATTCCGGAAGGCAGATGGCTAATCGAAATGCTTTGGTTATGGGCCACAGGGCATTCCAATACCTTACGTCCATACAGGTCGAAAAGCACTATATTGGCAGTTTGACTGGCATCGGGAAGGGTAACATTCAGCAAATCGGTAGCAGGATTCGGGTATACCGAAACACCAACGAGCACATGGCTGTTAATCCCTACATTCTGCTGGGTATAGGTACATGTGCCCCTGCGATACTGCACAAAATTCACCACATCATAGTTATACACATATTGGATTGTACCGGTGAGCTGATGGGCAAAGTAGAAATACTGCAGCAACCACGAATAGGGCAACAACAAGTCGGCAAGTACATAGGTATTTGAGTAAGTGAATTCTTCATACTGATAAACATCCCAACTGCCAATCCATTGCGAATCGTCGCGGTGGGTAAGATTTCCGTTTACATCATGTGTAAAGGCGTTGCGTCGGCTAAGGTTCCATTCACCCATGTAATCGACGGTTGATTTATCGATTGTGGAAATACGCTGATTGCCATCATAGGTGTATTCATATTTCGCATCGGTCAGCCATCCTTTGGTAGTGCTCCATGCTGAAACAAAATCGAGGGTCAATTTTCCGTTTCCATCATACGTGTAATCCGACTTCAGAGAATTAGCCCAATTACCCGACTGATATAAGCTGGTGATTTTCGTTTCGATATAACCACTGAGGTTGTAAGTATATTCGTATTTTTTACTAAGTTGCCATGCAGAGCCGTCCCAGTCGGATTCTATCACCTGAATTATTTTGCCTTCGCCGTTATAGGTACACTCTTCTTTAAGGTCGTTCACCCAGGTGCCACCCGAATAATCATATGTTACGGCACTTGTTACGTCGCCATCTGCATTGTAAGTGTAGGCAACTTTTGCATCGTTCGACCATTGTTGAGTGCTGAGCGAATAGGTTTCGTACACAATCTGATCGAGGCGTTGTTTCAGTGCTTTGGTCGATTTAAAGCTTTCCGGCAGACCCGGGTTGTTTTTATCAGAGAAGTTATCGGGCAAAATCTGAGAGAAACCAATCAGGCTTACCAGAATGAAACACACAAAAAGGGTAAAAGTCTTTTTCATAATGAGTTGGTTTTGGTTCGACAATCGGGTTATGATTTCAAAAATACGTATAAGTACTTACAAATCAATACAACGGGGCGAAACAAAATGTGAGCAATGCAACAGAGATTACAAAAGCACCGAAATCACAGTAAAAAAAAGCTGCCCCGGTTTGAGGCAGCCTTTTCAATTCGTATTTCGGAACTGTCGGTATCGTGTTTTATACAAACTCAATCATAACAGCAGCTTTGGCCAGTTTGTCGCCGGGTTTTACAGCCACAGACTTAATGCAACCTGCAGCATGCGAAACAACCAGGTTATTCATCTTCATGGCTTCGAGAACCAGTAACTGGTCTCCTGTTTGAACCTTGTCGCCGGCCTTAACAAAAATTTCGACCACGGTGCCGGGAATTTCGGAACATACAAGTTTCTCGTTTTTCGGCTGATATACCTTACGTTTATTGAAGTTTGCGGTTACCCGTGTTTCGTAAACGGCATCTTCGAGTTTTAACTGATGAAAGTTTTCCATTTTGTAGTCTCCTTTCGTGGTTAAAAAGGCGCAATGCCATGTTTTTTAACAACCGAAACAGCTTGTTTGCGCCGGCAAACATTCAGTGCCTGCAGCAGGGCATTGCGGGTTTCGCTGGGTTCAATTACCGTATCAACATAACCTTTTCCTGCAGCCACATAGGGGTTGGCAAAACGCTCGCGGTACTCATCAACTTTTTGGGCACGCATGGCATCAGGATCGGCAGCTTCGGTAATTTCCTTGCGGAAAATAATATTGGCAGCACCCTGAGGACCCATAACCGCAATTTCTGCATTGGGCCATGCACAGACAAAGTCAGCTTTCAGGTGACGCGAACTCATGGCAATATAACCACCACCATAGGCTTTGCGGAGAATTACGGTGAGTTTTGGCACGGTAGCTTCGCTGTAGGCATAGAGTACCTTTGCACCATGGCGGATTACGCCGGCATGTTCCTGATCAACCCCGGGTAGGTATCCGGGCAGGTCAACAAGCGTAACCACCGGAATCTCAAATGCATCGCAGAAGCGGATAAAGCGCGCGGCCTTGTCGGACGAATCAACGTCGAGTACGCCGGCAAGATAAAGCGGCTGGTTGGCAATAAAGCCCACTGTTTCGCCTCCTATACGGCCAAAACCGATAACCATGTTGCGTGCCCACAGCTCCTGCACTTCGAGGAATTGCGAATTATCGGTAACTGCCTTAATCACATCGCGCACATCGTAGGGTTTCGTAGGATCGTCGGGCACAATGGCCGAGATATCGATGTTGCCCAAGGGTTGTTTAGCCACTTCTTTTGCAGCATCTCCCATATTATTGGCCGGGATCAGTTGCAGCAGTTCGCGTATCTGCGTAAAACACTGCTGTTCGTTTTCGGCAAAAAAGTGGGCATTCCCTGTTATTTCGCTGTGAACGCGGGCTCCACCGAGTTCTTCCATCGAAATCTCCTCGCCCAACACGGTTTTGATTACTTCGGGGCCGGTGATAAACATTTTCGAAACCTTATCGACAACGAAGACAAAATCGGTCAGGGCCGGTGAGTAAACAGCCCCGCCTGCGCAGGGCCCAAGAATTACTGATATCTGTGGGATTACTCCACTGGCCAAGGTGTTCAGGTAGAAAATTTCGCCATAACCTGCCAATGAGTTTACGCCTTCCTGAATGCGGGCTCCACCCGAATCATTTATACCGATAAGGGGAATCCGGTTTTGGAGAGCCACTTCCATTATTTTAGTGATTTTCCGGGCATGCATCAGGCCTAAGGAGCCTCCTGCCACTGTGAAATCCTGTGCAAATACGCATACCGGTCGATTGTTGACGGTTCCTGTTCCAATAACAACACCATCGCCCGGCATATCTTTTTTATCCATGTCGAAATCGCGGGCTTCGTGCCTGATGAACATGTCGAATTCCATAAACGAGCCTTCATCGAGCAGCAGGCCGATTCTTTCGCGGGCCGTGAGTTTCCCCATGGCTTTTTGTTTCTCAATAGCCTGAACTCCACCACCCAGGCTTATCTGTTCACGTTTTGCAATCAGTTCTTCAACTTTGCGGTTTTTAGTCATACAAATTGGTATTGGTTAATATTCGGTTTATTTGGGCGCACTAAAATATAGCCCAAAAGCAATAAGAGCATATAAAATATTGGGAATCCACACAGCAAACGAAGCCGGAAACACCGCATTAATGGCAAACATACTCGAGAATCGCATAAACAGCACATAGGAAAAGCTCAGCAAAATACCGATTCCGATATTAAGGCCCATGCCCCCCTTGCGTTTGCGCGCCGAGAGGGTAACGCCTATCATGGTAAGGATAAAGGTGCTGAAAGGCGTCGCAATTCTTGAATATTTTTCGATTTCGGAGTTCACCACCTCCGGAGTCCCCATCATCTGCTGTTTCGCGATATAATCGTTCAGTTCCACGCGGTTCATGGCTTCCACAATTTCTTTTTTCTTGGTGAAATCCTTCGGGTTGATGTTGATGGCGGTATCGAGTCGGTTCCCTTCCACCAGCGTCTCGTTCAGTCCGTCGAAAGTTCTGATATAGTAGCTTTGCAATATCCACTTATTGGTGATAGAATCCCAAATCATATTGTCGGCATAGAGTTTCGAAACCAGCTTGCTATTTTCGAATTTCTCGAGGGTAAGCCGATAGCCCACATTTCGGGTGATATTGAAGCTTTCGAGGTAAATGTATACGCCGGGGCTGATTTGCCGGTGCATATCGATTGCCCCGATAGTGGCTCCCGATCCTTTCAGGTAGTTTTCCTGAAATTCGAGCCGTACCTTATTGGCTGATGGGATAACAAAATTACCCAGCGAAAAAGTGAAAGCCGTAATAATGGCAGCAGCGATAAAATAGGGCAGCAAAATCCGTTTAAAGCTCATACCGTTGCTTAGCATGGCAATAAACTCGCTGCTCTGAGCCATTTTGGATGTAAAAAATATTACTGAAATAAACACAAACAATCCACTGAAAAGGTTGGCGAAATAGGGTATGAAGTTCAGGTAATAATCGAAGATAACCACTTGCAGCGAAGCATTCCGGTCGATAAAATCATCCATTTTTTCGCTCAGGTCGAAAACAATGGCAATGGCCACAATCAGACCTAAGGCAAAAAAGAAAGTGCCTAGAAATTTACGGATAATATAGATGTCTATTTTTTTCACAAGCGGCGGCCAATTTCTTTCAATACGGTGGTTTTCCACGAAGCAAAGCTACCATCGGCAATGGTTTCTCTTATGGTTCTCATCAAGCGCTGGTAAAAAGCCAGGTTGTGAATACTGGCAATCTGAGCCCCCAGCATTTCGCCCGAAATAATCAAATGACGCAGATAAGCCTTCGAATACTGATGGTCGACAAACACATCGCCTTCCTCGTCGAGCGGGCTTAAATCGCTTTCCCATTTTTTGTTTTTAATGTTGATATTCCCATGCATGGTGAAGAGCATTCCGTTGCGACCGTTGCGTGTGGGCATTACACAATCGAACATATCAACACCTCGTGCCACTGCTTCAATAATATTTTCGGGGGTACCCACACCCATCAGATAGCGTGGTTTATCTTGCGGAAGAATTGCGTTTACCACTTCTATCATCTCATACATTACCTCATTGGGTTCACCCACCGACAATCCGCCAATGGCATTACCTTCGGCACCAATGGCTGCAATTGTTTCGGCCGATTCGCGCCTAAGGTCGGTAAACATGCTGCCCTGAACAATAGGGAAGAAAGTCTGAGAATGTCCATACAAGGGCTCCGTAGCATTGAAGTGGTTCCATCCACGCGCAAGCCATAAATGGGTTAAATCTAAGGATTTTCGGGCAGCCTTATACTCACACGGGAAAGGCGTACACTCATCAAAAGCCATTATAATATCGGCCCCTATAATGCGCTGAATGTCAACCACATTTTCGGGTGTAAACACATGTTTCGACCCATCGATGTGCGACTTAAACACGGCTCCATCTTCGGTGAGTTTGCGGTTTTCGGCAAGCGAAAACACCTGATATCCGCCACTATCGGTAAGAATGGGTCTGTTCCATCCGTTAAAACGATGCAAACCACCTGCTTCTTTTAAAATTCCGGTACCGGGACGAAGGTAGAGGTGATAGGTATTTCCAAGAATTATCGGAGCATTGATATCGTCGGCCAATTCACGAAAGTGTACACCTTTTACGGTTCCGGCAGTACCCACCGGCATAAACACAGGTGTTTCAATAATACCGTGATCGGTTTCAATCATTCCCCGCCTTGCGTGGGTGGCCGGGTCGAGTTTATGTAGGCTAAACTTCATTCCTAAAAATTGCCCAAAGATAAAAAAAACATTATACCCCACACCCATCACAGGTATAAAGCTATGAGCATTACATTGTTACTATTGGGATATATTGATGTAAGTCCTGAAACCGGTGACTTAAAAACAGCATGGTAACACTTTTATCGGGCGCTTACCTGACAACCGTTACAATTCCCGTGCGCGGTTCTTCGCCATTCAGGAAATTGAAGATATAGATGTAGGGAGCTGTAGGTACTGGCTTTCCGTTATAGGTACCATCCCAGGGTTCCTCGCTTCCTTTTGCCTCGTATAATGCCTGTCCCCATCGGTTAAACACCTGTACATAACTGTCGGGGTACAGCTCGACATTTTCGATAATCCAGGTATCGTTAATGCCGTCGCCATTGGGGGTGAAAGCATTGGGTATTCGTATGCAATCTTCGGGACGATCAGTAAGAACAATGGGGCCTATTTCGGTTGTACACGCCCTGGCGTCAACCACCGTAACCATATATTCCCCTTCGACCAGTCCACTGATGATAAATACCGGTGACACGCCACCCGACCATGCAAACTGGTAAGGTTCGGTACCTCCTACAGCTGCGACTTCGATGTAACCGTCGTGGTTTCCGATACAACTTGGGCTACCACTAACCCATGTTGCCGACAGTGCTGCCGGCTGCGAAACTACTGCTATGGTTGATGTTACACAAGCGTTGGCATCGGTAACGGTCAGGTTATACATTCCTTCATACAGATTCGTAATATCTTCTTCGTTAGTGGTAAAAGTTCCCATGAGCCACTCGTAAGAATACGGAGGTGTTCCGCCGGTAACATTCAGGTTTACCGCACCATCGTGTTCTCCGAAACAACTGATATGAGTTACCACCATGTTGAGAGTTACCGGTGCATCAGGTTGATTAACCACTACATTGCTCACTAAAGTACAATTGTGTGAATCGGTTATGGTCAGCACATAGTTGCCGGCAACAACATCTGCCAAACTTTGGCTGCTGCTGCCATTCGACCAGAAATAGGTATAAGGAGCCGTTCCACCCGAAACGTTTACTGAAGCCGAGCCATTGTTGCCTCCATAGCAGCTGACGGGTGTTGCTGAAGAGGCAGCAAAAATTGCCGTCGGCTGACTAATCATTTGTGACTGTGAGCCACTACAACCCCACGAATCGGTGGCTGTAACACTGTAAATACCGGCACTCAGGTTTTGAACCGTTGCACCAGTGGCGCTGTTGGACCACAGATAGCTCACCGGACTGATTCCATTAATCATCTCAGCTGTGAGTACAGCATTCGATTCACCATTACAAAGTATGGGTTGAGTTTCGGTGATATGAACCACTCCGGTTCCCTGCATGCCCACATAAACCACTGCACTGGCTGTGCACGAATTTGCATCGCTGACCAAAACTGTATAGGTTCCCGAGATCAAGCCCAGGGCCTGCTGACTGGTAGAGCCACCCGTCCAAGAATACGAGTATGGCATTGTGCCGCCAATTACCTGAGCTGAAGCACTGCCAAGGGTTATACCGCATTGTACCGGCTGCGAGGTGGCTGCAACCTGTAAGGCTACCGGCTCGGTAATGAGTATCTGATTGGTGATGGTACATCCATGGGCATCGGTCACTGTTACGTGATACATCCCTGCGGGCAAATTGCTCGCAGTAGCCTGCGTTGAATTACCCGGGTCGTCCCAGTCGTAAGAATATGGGCCCGTTCCGCCGGTAACAATCGCAATTGCGGCACCATCAGCCATTCCGGCACAGCTTACATTCTGTACATTGCTGAACTGAAGACTCAATGCATTGGGCTCGGTGATGGTAAACTGCTCAAATACCTGACATCCGTTGGCATCAAAAACGGTAACCGACCAGGTTCCGGCCGGAAGGTTATTGTTGAATGCCTGATGGCTGTTATCGTAATTCCATGTATACGAATACGGAAGGGAGCCCCCGGTTACCGATGCAACGGCACTTCCGTTCGACTCGCCAAAGCAGTTCACATGATTATTAATGGTAACTGTAAGGTTCATACCTGATGGCTCTGTTAGTACCACCTGAATATCGTCGCTGCAGCCATAGGCATCTTCTACGGTAATATTGTAGGTACCGGCAATCAGGTTTGTAGCCGTAGGCCCGTTTGTACCTGTAACAGGGTTCCATGTAAACACAAAGTTGGGTGTACCCCCATTTACGTCTAAGCTGATACTCCCATTGGCTGAGCCGTTGCATCCGGGCATAACCACTGCATCAACACTCAGTTCGGGAACTGTGGTTACCTCGGTCTGGGCAGTGGCTGAATTACTACAACCATTCAGGTCAGTATAGGTGTAGCTAATTGTATGCACACCGGCACCGGCGAGTGCAGGGTTGAAGTTACCACCCGATACTCCGGGACCACTGAAACTGCCCCCTGCCGGTGTCCCTGATAATGGAACAAGTCCTGCATTGGCACAATACTGCGGCGCCAGTGCATTGATACTGACATTGGGCAAGGGATTCACGGTAACCAGTTTTGAGTCGGAAGCAGAGCATCCGTTTGCATTGGTTACAGTAACACTATAATTGCCTGAAACGCTTACCTGAATTGTCTGGGTATTAACGCCGGTCGACCAAAGGTAAGTGGTCATTCCGGCACCTGCATCCAGGGTAACAGGAACATTGTTAACACACACATTCTGATCAGAACCAAGGTTCAGTGGAGGAGTGGCGTTTACCGTAATATTCATGGTATAAACATAGGCACAGGCTCCTGCCGAAGGTGTAAAAGTATAGGTTGTGGTTCCCGGTGCGGATGTGCTAATTACTGCAGGGTTCCATGTCCCCGGAATTCCGTTCAGCGAAGTTGCCGGCAAGGCAGCCGGTGTTTCGCCTACACAATAGGGTCCCAACGGGTTGAATGACGGAGCCACATTGCTGCGATGCAATATATAGGGACGAGTCGAGAAATCGTTCCATGCGGTTTTTGAAGCCACGCTAAAAGGAACACCGGCGTTCACCGTGCTTCCGGCAACGATGTCCCAAATATTACCGGGATTCATCCACTTCGAAAGACCTTCCCAGTTACCATCAGCAGCCGCATCGAAAAAGATATCGAGTTTTGCGGCGGTAGCCCCTGCAGTTCGGTCAATCTGATGATAGAACAAGGGATTTACCTGGCAAATGTCGGGATCAATCGCATTCACACTATATCCTTCGGTGGTTGCATTCACATTGGCCAAACGCGCTGTGTAGGTGTTGGCAGCATTGGTTGTGGGGGTAATTTCCACGGGGCGGTATCGGGTCACACCCAGACTCGAACCCACCGGAAATAAATAAGCTACTGCCGTATTGGTGTTACGCGAAAGGTAACCTCCATTCAAACTCGATACAAAACCCGTAGTCCTGATAATGGCATTCGGGTTGGAATTCTGCATAAAAAAGGCGTAGGTTTCGGTCTGGAGCTCCAAATGCTTCAAATCGAGCACACCTGTAGCTGATTGGTTAATGGCCTGAGTCTTAAGCCCCGAACCATCGAGCGTGAGGTTGTAAAAAGCCGAAGCCACACTGCCGCCCAATAGCTGATTTCCTCCTTCGAACAATACAGTACCCGTTCCCGAGGTAAATATCGAGTTGTTGTACCAGTTGCCAAGTAAACGGATACGGCCATCACCCAGCAACGTGGCATCGTTGGTGATGTTTTGCGAAACAAACATCTCGGCGGGGGTTCCTGCTGTTTCGTCAATATTCATCTGACCCGCAGCCGCATTGCGAACACTTCCGTTCACATAGATATATGCTCCGCCGGTAGCCTGAATCTGAGCTCCGTTGTTGAAAAGGACCTGAGCAGTTAAATCAGCAACAAATCCAATCAGAAGAAAGAGTAATATGGGGAAGGTTTTACGCATACCTGTCAGGCTTTTTTAACTTAGTTTATTCCGATTTTGGTTGAGGTACTTTTGTTTCATCTGACGAAGTAACTTGCTCTATTAGAACCGGATTTTTACCCTGCATGTTTCTGTTGGTCTCCGCAACAGTTGAATTGTAATACTTAATTGCAGCGGCTTCACCAGCAAAAACTGGAGGCGTTTGTGGCGTTGATTTCTGCTTTGTTTGTAAATTGACCAATTGTTCCCAACTAGGAGGATTGGTCAATAAAAAATTCAGGTTATCAACCATTCGTTGTAATTCAGCAATCTCTGAGGCATCATGAATATTGGTCATTGGAATTACAGGAACTAAATAAAATGAAGTAAAAGCATGCGTAATTACATCAGCAACTGATTTAGCTTCTAAAGAAGTAATGTTTACGTTAAAGACCTCAGGAAACAATTTTACAAAAGTTCCTATTCGGGCTTTTTCATCTTCATTACAAACTTTTTGTCCAAAAGCAAAGCCGGTAACAACAAGTATTGCGGCTAAAAATACAATTATCTTTTTCATAATCTACGTTTTAACGTTTCAATTCTACTACGTGTAATTGATGACCATAATATGTCATTCCACCACTTGGATAATATGCACGCAGTTCGTAAGTATGTACTCCTGATGTCGGCTCATCCATCCATTGAACATGCACAGTTTTATCCTGATTTACTGTTGAAACCTCGCTTACTTCACACAATAAGGTTCCATCTCGATATATATAGAAGCATACAAAACTGGTCGTACTTGTTTTGTAATAATCAACTTCACCATGAATCCACACCACGCTGTTGGCAACTCCAGTACCATGGGTTGTTATTGAAGTTGAACGTAAAAGATATGTCCCAGTGTAGTATGGTAATGTTGATTGACCATATTCAATTTCCTGATTGTAAAAATCACCTGTAAGTTTCAGTGAATAAACGGAACTTGCAGCAGAACCATCGTAAGTCAACGAGTGGGTAGCAATTTCGCCCCGGATAGATCCGTCATAATATGCACCCAACAATCCAGCAGAACCCACGTAGTCACAAAAATTGTAACCCGCAACTCCAGCAGTAAATTGGTTTCCCCAGTATGAATAGCCCTTTATTGCAGCATCTACACCACCAACACCCCAAGATGTACCGCCATTGGCAATACCACTTGTACCAAGACGATAGCTGTAAAGTCCTGTTCTGTTTGCACCGTAACTTGTTCCAGGTCGATATATATATACTTTATAATCATCAATTGCTGTGGATCCAATTCCTATATTTCTATTATCATTTTCGTGGATTTCGGTACATGTTGCGGCTGAACCATCAGATTTAATTACATAATTAGCATTTGTACAACCCACTGGACCTGTTGGGCCGGTGGCGCCTGTAGCACCGGTAGCACCTGTGGCTCCTGTAGCACCCGTAGCACCTGTAGCGCCTGTGGCTCCCGTAGCACCCGTAGCTCCTGTAGCACCCGTAGCACCTGTAGCACCTGTAGCACCCGTAGCACCTGTAGCGCCCGTAGCTCCCGTGGCTCCGGTCGGACCTATGGGACCTTGTGGACCAACAGCTCCGGTAGCACCTGTGGCTCCCGTAGCACCTGTAGCGCCTGTGGCTCCTGTAGCACCGGTAGCACCTGTGGCTCCCGTAGCACCGGTAGCACCTGTGGCTCCCGTAGCACCTGTAGCGCCTGTGGCTCCTGTAGCACCTGTAGCACCTGTGGCTCCTGTAGCACCCGTAGCACCTGTAGCGCCTGTGGCTCCTGTAGCACCTGTAGCACCTGTGGCACCGGTAGCACCTGTAGCACCTGTAGCACCTGTGGCTCCTGTAGCACCTGTAGCACCTGTGGCTCCCGTTGCACCTGTGGCTCCTGTCGGACCTATGGGACCTTGTGGACCAACAGCTCCGGTAGCACCTGTAGCGCCTGTAGCACCTGTAGCGCCCGTAGCGCCTGTGGCTCCTGTAGCGCCTGTGGCTCCTGTAGCACCCGTAGCACCTGTAGCGCCTGTGGCTCCTGTAGCACCCGTAGCACCTGTAGCACCTGTGGCTCCTGTAGCACCTGTGGCACCGGTAGCACCTGTAGCA
>Ga0209606_1002420_pt1 | contig 20577 bp, 3 predicted proteins | sample AD_UKC057_MetaG_FD_184412 | JGI IMG/M metagenome (GOLD analysis project Ga0209606, IMG submission 184412) | Active sludge microbial communities of municipal wastewater-treating anaerobic digesters from USA - AD_UKC057_MetaG (SPAdes) (version 2) | ecosystem: Engineered > Bioreactor > Anaerobic >...
GCCGGGTCGGAGTCCGCCAGGCCGTCGTTGGCCTTGAAGGTGAAGCTGTCGGGACCGTTGTAGTTCGCGCCGGGCGTATAGCCGTAAGAACCGTTCACCTGCATCACGACGCTGCCGTGACTTGGCTGCGTCACGACCGCGAACGTCAACGGACTGTTCTCGACGTCGGACCCGGTGACGGTCCCGTTGAGAGTCGTGTCTTCGTCCGTCGTCCGCAACTCGGCATTGGCGGCCGGGGCGTCGTTGACGGCCGTCACGGTCAGGCTCACCGTGGCCGGGCCGGAGTCCACCGAGCCGTCGTTGGCCTTGAAGGTGAAGCTGTCGGGCCCGTTGTAGTCCTCATCCGGCGTGTAGACGAACGAGCCGTCCGTCTGCATCACCACGCCGCCGTGAGTGGGCTGGGTGACAACGGAGAAGGTCAGCGGGTCGCTCTCGGTGTCGCTGCCGCTGACCTGGCCGGCCTTGGCCCTGTCCTCATTGGTCGCCAGCGACGACGCGTTGGCCGTCGGGGCGTCGTTGACCGGATTGACCGTGACGCTCACCGTGGCCGGGTCGGAGTCCACCGAGCCGTCGTTGGCCTTGAAGGTGAAGCCGTCGGGCCCGTTGTAGTCGTCAGCCGGCGTGTAGACGAACGATCCGTCCGTCTGCATCACCACTTGCCCGTGGGCCGGCTGGGTGACTACGGAGAAAGTCAGCGGGTCGTTCTCGGTGTCGCCGCCGCTGACGCTGCCGACGTAGGCCGTGTCCTCATTGGTCGCCAGCGACGACGCGTTGGCCGTCGGGGCGGTGTTGGAATAGCCCAGGTCCGTCGTGCCGGGGCTGGGCAGGCCCGCCGTCCAGCTCGCCGCGTCGTCGCCCCAGGCGTCCGCGAACGTCCGCTGCAGGGCCGACCCGCCCCCCGCAGCCTCCACCGGCCAGGGGGCCTGCGCCGAGTAGGCCACCTGGTCCTCCTGCACCGCCGGCCAGTACGTCGGGTCCTCCAGCGGAGGCTGGTCGCAACCCATCAGGCGGACCGTCTCGCCCCCGTCCGCCAGCCGGCCCGACCACCCGCCCACCAGCACCACCGACGCGCCGATCCCGAAGGCCGAGCCGAACGCCGCCACGCGAGCGGCGTTGTCCGGATTGGACGGGTTGAACGAGAGCACCACCAGGCAGCCGCCAGGCGCCAGCGCCGTGCCGTCCTCGAAGGCGTAGTCCACCCCGCCCGCCAGCGCCCAGTGAGAGAGGTCCAGCGCCTCGTCAGCCGGGTTGAAGACCTCCACGAACTCCAGGTCCTCCAGCAGGGGGTCCGCGTCGCTGCCCGGCGGGAAGTAGTGAATCTCGCTGATCACCGCGCTGCCCACCCGCGGAGGGGCGTTGGCGCCGCCCAGCGTCGGCTCGCTCAGGGGCAGCAGATCGCCCGAGCCGTTGGGCCAGCGACCCGTCGTCACCCCGTTCAGCGTCGCACCCAGCTCCACGTGGTCCACGAACCGCGTCAGCACGCCCCCCGCCGCCGCCATCAACCACACGTCGTCGCCGTACGTGCCGTCCAGCAGGAAGTCATCCTCGCCCAGCCCCCCCAGCGGGCAGAAGTCGTACTCGTCGAACACCGCGTACTGCCCCGGCGCCAGCACCGTGCCGTCGGGAATGCGGAACTTGAGATAGTCGCCGCTGGAGTCGCTGAGGTACCACCCGCCCAGGTCCACCGCCGCCGCCGAGGCGTTGTACAACTCGACGCTGTCCACGTCCGGCAGGTCGGTGTGGGTGAGGACCTCGTTGATCACGATGTCCACGATCGGCCCGGACCCCGCCGCCCCCGGCGAGCCGCCAAACTCCACGCTCGACCGCCAGGTGGAAGAATCGTCGTAGTCCCCGGCCGGATCAACCACCTCCAGACTCGACCCCCGCCCGTCCGCACGACCCGGCCAAGACCCGCTGTCGTTGTACGTGAAGGAGAAAAGCGTGCGGCCGAAGGCGGCGAGGGCGAGGGTTTCGCCGCCGTCGTCCAGGCCGCCGCCGTATTGGCCGGCCACGTTGAGTTGAGTGCCGTATCGTAGTTCGAAGGCGGCGCGGTTGCGGACGACGAGGACGTACTGCCCGGGTTCGAGCGTGAGGACCTGCGAACCGGTGAAGTCGAAGGTGATGCCGTCGACAAAGGCGACACCGGTGAGGTCGGCGGTCTGGGAGCCGGTATTGAGGATCTCGATGAACTCGAAGTCTTCACGGGTCAGGGCGGGGTCGGCAGCCAGCTCGGCGGCCGAAGGCTCGGGCGGGTTGTACATGACTTCGGTGACGCGGAGGAAGTCGACCGCGCCGTCGGTGACAGTGAACTCGACGGGCGCGGACCAATGGCTGTAGCGGCCGGCGTCGTCCTTCATGCGAACGCGAACGCGGTAGGTCTTGCCGACCTCGAGGTCGCCGGAGGGGATGAAGACGTCGTTGTCGTAGGCGGTGAGTTCTCCGCTGGTCCACAGGGCGGTGATCTCGTAGCAGGGTTCCCGGTCGGCCGAGACGGGGCCGGTGGCGACCTCGGCGATTCGCCACTCCATGGCCGCGAAGGAAGCGGACGCACTGCTGAAAGCCGAGGCCGCGAAAGTGAGTTCATCGATGGGGAAGACGGGCTGGCCGGTGTAGGTGACGGTGGGCGTGGCGGGGATGAGGGCCTCGTCGGTGAGGATAGTGGAGTCGATCCAGGCGCCGCGGGAGACCACGTAGTTCTTCATCAGGGCGATCATGCCGGCGAAGTCGCCGGTGGGCGAGATGTCGTAGAAGCGGCCGACGCCGGCCTTGCTGGCATTGACGTAGGCGGAGCTGAGGATGGGGTTGTAGTCCCACATGGCGCGATCGGCGTCGACGAACGAGAGCTGGCCCGGGGTGTAGATCTTGGAGGCCATCTCGTCGATGAGCAACCCGGTCTGCTCGGGGTTGTAGAGCAGGTCGCGGATTTCGCGCATGCGGTTGCGGTATTCGACGGCGAAGACAGGGTTGGTCAGGAGGCGGCTGTAGAAGGGCTCCTGGCCGTTGCCGTACATATTGTTGGCCCAGGTGAGGTCAACGTCCCAGGGGAATACGGACCAGGTATTGGTGACCGGGTCGTGGTAGTAGAAGTAGTTCTTGCCGTACCCGATGTCGTAGTGATGAACGGCCTCGACGATGGAGCGGTAGCTGTAGTAGCCCTCGAGGTCGACATTCTCGCGCCACCACTGCTCGCTGGGGGAGGAGTTGTAGGCGCTCATGAAGGCGTTGAGGTCGGAGCTGTCGCTGGGCTGGAGGGGCCCCTGGTTGTTCAGTGTTCCGGTGCCGCTCTCCATCTTGTAGAGGTTGCCGTCGGCCAAGTCGTGCTCGTCCAGGAAGTTCCCATCGTACTGCTCGATAGCGAGGTAGAGCCCCTGGAAGTCGCCGTCGTACTGGGTGGTCCCGGTTTCCTCGGCGGACTCGACGATACGGAAGTGGACGAAGGTAGTGCTGGAAGCGGCGACGCCGGCGAGGTTCATGAGCTTGAAGGTGACCGACTCGAAAAGCCCCTGCTCGCCGCGGTAGAGGTAGTCGCCCTGCTGGATGCAGGCGCCGAGGTTGAGCTTGTCCCAGGGGATGTCATAGGGTCGGCCGTAGTCGTCGACGACCGGGAGGCTGTGGCCGCGGTTGAAGTCGAACTTCCACATGTTCTTGCCCATGGCGTATCGCCAGACGCCGCCGCGGGCGCGGAAATGAATGTGGTCGTAGACCTTGCCGTCGAAGACGATGGCGCCGGTCCAGAGATAGTCGTCTCCGGCGTACTGCCCAGCGGTGGAATCGGGGATGTACTGCGATTCCTCATGGTCACGGCTGGTGGTGATGAGCTGGATGATCGGAAGTGAATCCAACAGGTTGCCGTCGTAGGTGACGGAGTCGCTGGCGCCGGGCTGGTCGGCGCCGGTCCAGGAGGGGACGCCGTCGTATACGTAGTAGGCGAAGTTGGGCTGGGTGTCGTCGGCGTAGGGCGCGGTGATGGACAGGCCGATCGCGTCGAAGGCGGTGATGCGATAACGGACGAGACGGCGGTTGGTCTGGAGCGCGGCGGGCAGGACGACGGTGTAGATGGAATCCCCGGCGGTCTCGTCGCCCTCCAGCCCGTCGTCGCGCATGGGGATGTTCGTCCATTGCGTCGCATAGCGGGGGTCGGAGAGTTCGATATAGTCGCCCGGGTCGACCAACTGATAGGCGAGGCTGACCGAGGCCACGCCGTCGGGGTCGGTGATCTTGACAGTGACGGTAACCGACTGGCCGGAGGTCGGTTGCTGGGGCGAATGGTCGAGCTGCCGCATCTGGGGGGCGGCGTTGGCGGCATAGACGGAATTGGCCCGGCCGGGCGTGGGGCCGCCGGCCCGCCAGCTCCCGCCCAGGTCGTTATCCAGGGCCGGGTTGACCAGTTCCATGGAATAGCCGGGTTCGCAGCCGACGATGGGCCAGGGGAATCCGAGCTGGTAGGTGACCTCGTCCTGGGCGATGCCCGCGGCGTTGACGAGAGTCACTTCCTCGCCATCGCCGTTCAGCAACCCGCTGTAGGGTCCCAGCGCGGAAGCGAAGTACTTGGCCTGGAACTGGGCAGGGCTCTGGGCGACGACGAGATAAGCCCCGCCAGCCAGCACCGTGCCCGCGGGGAAGGTGTACTGGACGCCGTCGGTGAACTGCCAGCCGGAGAGGTCAACGGAGGCGGCGCCGGTGTTGTAGAGTTCGATGAACTCGACCAGTTCGATGTCCACGTCGGGCGTGTGGTGGATCTCGTTGATGACGACGGGGCCGATCTCGGGCCCGGCGTCATCGCGGCCCGGGGAGCCCCCCAGCACGGCGCCGGCCTGCCACTGGTCGGGGTTGTCCCAGTCAGCCGGGGCAGCGGTCTCATCCCGAATGACGAGGGCGTAGCCGCCGCCGGCGGTTTCGGGATACCAGGCGCTGCCATAGTCGAACCGGAGGATGGCAGCCTGGTCGGGGTCTGGCAGTTGCAGGGTGATTCGTTCGCCGGTGTTGGAGAGCGAGCCGGAGTACTGTCCAGCCAGGTTGATGCCGGTCCCGTAGCGGTCGGCGAAGTCATCGATGGAAGCGGCCACGACGACGTAGCCGTCGGGCGCGAGCACCATGTCCGGGAAGGTGAAATCGATGCCGTCCGTGAGCCGCACGCCGGACAGGTCGAGTGTAACGGGGCCGACGTTCTTGAGTTCGATGAACTCGGTGTCGCCCCCCTCGGCGGGCTGGTAGTGTATCTCCGTCACCCGCAGGCCATCCAGGAGCAGAAGGTTGGCGCTGGTCTGGACGTCGATGACGGTGACGGTGGCGTCCATCGACAGGGCGAAGGAGATGTCGCTGCTGTTGGAGTTGGACTGGTGGACCTCGACGGCCAGGACGTTGTCGCCGCGGACGAGCGCGTCGGTGGAGATGGTGAAGGGGCCTTCGATGGCGCCGTTGCCGACGTTGCGGCTGGCCAAGGTGCTGTAGGTCACGTCCCCCGCGGCCACGCCGACCCGGAGGACCTCCGTGCCGTTGAGGTAGAGGACCGCACCGTCGTCGAGGATGGTGGTGACCTGGAACTGGGAGACGTCCGCGGGATCGGCGTCGAGAGTGAAGTGCGTGCGAAAGTAGTAGGTCAGCTTGCCGAGGGTCAGGGTGGTTTTGATGGCAACAGGCAGGCCGTCGGCCTCCAGGGCCAGTGCGCCTTGGCCCGTGGGCCAGGAGGAATCGTCGAAGCCCGGTTGCATCCAGGTTGTGCCCGCGTCGCCGGCCTGGTAGTACGACCAGGTGCTGTCCATCGCGAGCGGGTGGACGGTGGTGGTCGTGGCTGTGACCACGACATTCTTGAGGCCCGGCGTGGGCAGGCGGAAGAAGCCGATGTCGACCTCGCCGTCCGGCAGGCGTCCCTGCGAGACATCGGTGGTCTGCGAGTAATACAGCACGGTATCGAGCAAATCCCCTGAGAGATCGGCCAGGCCGATCATGCCCTGGTTGGCGGCCAGCTTGAAGCTCAGATGGTCTGGACCGGCCTCCGCGTCGCCGTCGGCCCAGAACGCGAGGAACCCGTTGGCCGCGATGAAGCTGAGCGGGGCGATCTGGTGCTTCTGCGGCTGGGGGACAGGGCTGTCGCTGAGGGAAAGCCCGCCCAGGGCCACCGGCAGCGAGTCGGTGTTGTACAGTTCGATGAAGTCGTCGGGGAGACGGACTTGACCGCTGGCCAGCCACTCGTTGATTCTCAGGGCGGTCGCCTCCGCGGTGGGTTGGGCACGATTGGCCAGGCCGAAGGTGGGCTGGGTGAGTTGCCACTGGCCCTGGACGACGCCGATGGAGAGATCGGCGGCCTGGAGCCCGAACTGGACGCCGTCGAGCAGGTCGCCGCCGCCGGCGAGGGAATCGTAGAGATAGAGCGCGTCTCCCGAGGCGTCCAGGGCGAAGCCCAGGTGCAGACCTGGCGTGGAACTGTCGCGGTCGGCAAAGAGGGTGAGATAGCCGCCCGGCTCGAGAACGGCGTCCCCCAGAAAGACGAACTTGCGGGGCGAGGCGGGGTCGTCACTAAGACTCATGTCGCGCAGGTTCAGGGCCGGTGCGCCGGGCGGGGCGTCGTAGAAGAGTTCGACCATGTCGGGGAACGTCCCGGCGTGGTCGACCGCACCGACATTGGAGGCCAGGATCTCGTTGATCTGCAGCCGGGCCGGCGGGGCACTGTCCATGGTCCAGATTGCCGAGGTGGCGGCTTCCTGGGCCTGCCACTGCCCCGCCGAGTTCAAGGCGATCACGTCGACCTGATACGTGCCGTCGGTCAGGCCGGTCAGGACGATGGGCTCCTGGCGCCGGGCGATGAGAGCGCCCGGGGCCGGGGTGGTCGGCGAGCCGGAGACGGCGTAGTCGAAGGTGTCGGCCGTCACGTTGAAGATGACGAACGTGCCGTTGTAGGGCTGTTGGGAGGAGCCGTAGATATCGACCGTGTCGCCGTCGGCATAGCCGTGGCCGGGCAGGGCGACGGTGGCGACGTCGCCGGTGCGGACGATGGAGGTTACGGCGCGGACCGCGGCGCGGGTCTCGCTCCAGGTCCCGCCGTTGAGGCGATATCTGTAGCCGTAGATGTCTGGCCCGCCGACGGTGAGGGTGACGCTGTCGGCCGTGGTGGGCGAGTCGGGCGCGCCGGCAATGGACGCCCCGGACGGGATGACCCCGCCGGCATCCACGCCGTTGGGCCCCAGACCGATGGCGGGCGAGCCGTCGCGCAGGCGGAAGTCCGTCCACGGGTCGGTGACGTCGGTGACATTGACGAGGCGCGGGTCGGCGATCACGTTGCCGACCCCTCCGTACGCCATGGGCTCGGACTCGACGGCCGGGTAGATGACGGAGTGGTTGACCGAGAGGGCCAGGCCGTGGCCTGCGGGGTCGGGGTTGGCGAACACGGCGGCCACATCGTAGAAGATGTTCCCGTCGGCGTAGACGTCGTCACCCTGCCACTGGCCCGAGCGGGCCTCGTAGACGTTGATGGCGGCGCAGGTGGCGTGGACGATGGTGTTGTTGATGATCGTGCCGTAGCCGCCGTCCTTGATGAGGATGGCGTGGTCGACGTCGTAGAAGAGGTTCCGCACGACGGTGATCTGGGAGACCACGCCGCCCTCGGTGCCGGTGGTGACTCCGTGGGAGAGGCTCTCGCGCGGGGCGTCCTGGTGGACGTGCATGAAGAGGTTGCCCTCGATGTGGGCGTCGGTGGCGTCGAGGTCGAGACAATCGTCGGTGGCGGAGGCGAATACGTTATTGAGGAACTGGGCGATGTTCCCGGGCCGCTGGCCGCCGGTGAAGTCGATGATGTCGTTGCTGCCGGTGGTCCCGCCGAAGTAGTTGCCGTCGAAGAGGGCGTACCCGCCGTCGGGGAAGCCCCAGTAATGGATGACCTCCGCGTTGGCGATCTTGGGCAGGACGCTGTTGGTCAGGCGGATGGACGAATCGTCGAGGGACAGGTACTGCTTGGAGTGGTTGGCGAACAGGATGTCGTCCAGCACGAGCTGGGCGTCCTGGGTCTTGATGGCCTGGGAGCCGGAATCGGCGTACTCGATGTCGGCGTGCGCGATGGTGTTGACCAGCGGGGAATAGGAGGCGTAGGTGAACTCCATGCCGGCCCAGTCGGTGGCAGCCGAGGGGGTCCGCGTGAAGCGAATGCGGGCCAGCTCGGTCCCCTGAGCGTCCAGCCGCCCGTTGACGATCAGTTTCGTGCCCGGCTCGAAGAACACGGTGGTCCCGGGACGGATGGTGAGCGTGGCGCCGGCGGCGACGGTGAGGTTGGCGGTCACGTGGTACGGTCCGGCCTGCGGCGTCCACTCGGCATCGATGGAGATCGTGCCCGAGACGTCGGCGAGCGAACCGTCGTCGTAATTCACGTCGATGTACCGGCGATCGAGGCGGCTGCCCGTGCCGTTCGGGCCGTCGAAGGCCTCGACGAAGATGCGATTGATCCCGGGCGTGAGGGACACGCCTTCACCGGCCGCCCCCGCGGAGACGGTGGCGACCAGCTCGGCGTCGAAGCTGATGTCGCTGCTGTTGACGGGGTTCTGGTGGATCTCGACGGCCAGCACGTTGGCGCCGTCGACCAGGAGGGACTCGTCGACGTCGAAGGTCCAGTACGTCGTCTCGTCCGTTCCTCCCTGGCTGACGGAGGCCAGCGTCGTGTAGTTGACCGTTCCGGCGGGCATGTTGGAACGGGCGATCTCGACGCCGTTCAGATAGACGATCGCGCCGTCGTCGCGAAGGAGCCGCAGGGTGAGTGCCGACACGCTTGCGGCATCGTCGACGTTGAACGCCTGGCGGAAGTAGGTGGTGATGAACTTGTTGTTCGGATCGCTCCCGTAGCCGACGGTGGTGGCCTCGTCGCCGTCGCCGTAGCCCAGTTGCCCCGCGCCCTGGGCCCAGGCGGAGTCGTCGAAAGCCGGGGCCCGCCAGGCCGTCCCCTGGTCGCTGCCGTCGTCGAGGTAGCGCCAGGTCGAGCGGGCGGCCAGGAGCGTCTGCGAACTCGTGCCGTCCTGGCCGAACGACCACGTGCCGGTCTTGGGCTCCCAGATGGCCGGCCGGCCGTTTACCAGGACCGAGCGGGTGGCTGCGGCGTCGGCGGCGCCGCTGATGGAAGCCAGGGGGTCGGTGGTGGTGGGATAGCCGTTGACGACCGGCAGGGCGCTGGTGACGGTGAAGTCGCGCGGGATCTGGTCCAGCACGGCGGCGCAGCGGTTGGCCACGAACGTCTTCATCACGTCCAGCGTCGCCTGCGGGACCCACGAGCCCAGCAACCGGTCCGCCACCTCGGCAAACTGGGACGCCGAGAACACCGTCTCGATCAGGTCCAACAGGTGCCAGTAGTAGCGGCTGACGAATTCGGGATGGTTGAGCAGCCGGGCGATCTCCGGCAGTCGGTTGGCCGCCTCGAAAATGGACTCGCTGACGTCGGGGGTGGACTCGCCCGTGCCCAGGACGGCGTCCATGTCGTGGGGCAGGAGGCGGAATCGCGTGTCGATCAACCCGGCGAACAGGGAGTAGTCGTCTCCGTAACCGTTGCTGAGGTTGGTCTCCTGGTTGCCCAGCAGCGTCTCGAAGGCGAACCACCGCAGCCACTGCTCCACGTCGATCACTTCGGTTATGTCCTGGGCGAACGTGGCGTCGGGCGCATTGTTGAGCACGTCGGTCAGGTGGATCAGGTCGGACCAGTCGTTCAGGCCCGAGTTGGTCTGCTTGTAGAAGCCGTCGTCGATGAACTCCTGCGGGTTGGTGCCGCGATAGGTGAGGTCCGCCCGGTAGGGCGTCTCGGTCGGGATCGACCCGCCGCGGTAGATGTTGCCGTTGGCGTCGTCGGGGAACCAGGCGGCGGCGAAGTCGCCGTCGAAGACCTGCAGGGCCACATAGCTGCCGTACATCCGGCTGCCGGTCTCGGCCAGGTTGGTCCCGTTGATCCGCACCTGCACGGGCTGGGCGTCGGCGGTGGGCAGGCCGGCCAGGCGGAACAGGGCGCTGCCCAGGGCCTGGAGGTACGGATAGCGGGCGTTGAGATCGATGGCCGTCACGTCCTGCCAGGGCCTGTCGTGGACGAAGTTGACGCGATAGTTGTTGGGCGGGCTGAGGCGCGAGCCGTTGCCGCGGTTTCGGACGCCGACGTTGTAGCGGACCTGAATGCCCGTGCCGTCGATGCAGATGAACGTGCCGTTCATCTGGGCGTCGCTGCAGGCCTCGTTCCACCCCGCGTTGCCGATCTTGGCCAGTTCGGTTCGCTCCGCCGCGGTCATGATCAGCCGGTAGACCGGCTGACTGCCCGGCGTCCATTGGGCCGAGGCGTCGAAGGAATCGTCCACCTGGTAGAGCAGGCGTGGCAGGGTCTTGCCGCCCCACGTGCCGGCCGGCTGGACCGGAGCGGGCTCCGGGGCAGGCCAGGAGCGCGTCAGCCCGCCTTCGTCGGACGCCCGAACGTAGAACTCCACGATGGCGCCGTTGGCCTGGGCGGGGAGCTCCGCCCCCCAGACGCCGTCGCCCGCCTCGCCGTCCCCGTGCAGGCCGTCGTCCCGCATCGCGATGGAGGCAAAGCCCGTCGCGCCGTCCAGTCGATACAGCGCCCAGACAGCCAGCCCGCCGGACTTCTCGTCGACCACCCGGGCCGTTACGGTTACCGTCTGCAAGGACGTCGGGATCGCCGGGTAATGCGACACGTCGCTCACCAGCGGGGCGAGGTCACCCGCCGCGACCGAGTTCGCCTGCCCCGGCGTGCCTTGATCGACCGTGCTGGAGGTCCAGTTCTGCCCGCAGTCGTTGGGCAGGAGCGGGTTGATCAACTCCAGCGACTTGCCCCCGCCGGCGTGGCCGGCCGACCAGACCCAGCCGTAGTGGATCTCCGAGGCCGGGCTGGCCGGGTCGGCGGGTCCGGCCTGCCGTTGGGCCCAGTCGCCCTCGTCGGCGAAGCGGACACTGTCGATCAGCACTCCGCCGGCGTCGCGAAGTTCGATCTCCTCCCCCTTGTTGCTGAGCATCCCCGTCCAGCCGCTCACGACGTTGCTCACGCCGGGGTACTTGGCCGAGAAGGTCGCCGCATCGGCGGCCAGCACGAGGTACCCGCCAGCCGGGATGCTCACGTCGCCGAAGGTGTAGTCCACGCCTTGGGTAACCCGCCAGCCGGCGACGTCCACGGCGGCGCTGCCGCGGTTGTACAGCTCGATGTACTCCTCCAGCGGGTTCTCGCTGGGCGCGTGATACATGATCTCGCTGATCACGATCTGACGCGTGAGGTCGGCCACCTGCTCCGTGGTGTTCAGCAGGCCCGGCGTGGGCGTCAGGAAGTAACCCTCAGTCGCGTGGTCCAGGCCCAGGCCGTAGGACACATCCGCTGTCTGCGGGGGGAACTGGGGCGAGAACTCCTGCTGGATCGTCGCGCCGTCCGGGCGGACCAGGGCCAGGTACTCCCCGCCCGCGTCGAGCTTGAAGTTGGTGTGCAACTCGCCGGTCAGGCGATCCTTCTCGGAGGCGAAGACCACCACGCTTTGTCCCGGGGCGAGCGTCAGCGACGGGAAAGTCCATTTGACGAGGTTGGCAGCCTTGTCGGACAAGTGCCAACCGGACAGTTGCACGACCTGCGAGGTAGGGTTGTGGATCTCGATCCAGTCGCTGCAGTCCCCGTCCTGATCGGCCAGGGTATGCGAGTTGGCGGCCATGAACTCGGTGATCAGTGGCCCATCGGCGAGAAGGAAACGGGGCTCGAGTCTCTCAAGCGGCCTGAAGATGACCATACGTTTACATCTGCCTTTACCGACCTGCCGCACCGGGCCTGGACGTCAATCCTCCTCGCACGCCCGCAGCACCGCCTGCGGGTACCGCGATGCGAGATCAATCCGCTGGTGAGGGGCCCGGGGTCTGCGGAGGAGCCTTGAAGACGATGTCCACCAATTCGCCCGGGCAGAGATCGGCGTCCTCAGGCAGGCCGATCCGCACCGGCAGTCCCCATTCCAGCACCCGGGAATTCACCAATTGATGGGGCGGGACTTCCGCGATCTGCGGGCCGACCTGCTCCACGATGCCCCGCAGGATCCGCCTGGGCACGGTCCGCAGGCGGATCTCCGCCTCCATCCCCACCTGCGGGCGCGGGGCCTGCTGCTCCCGGAAGTAACTGATCACGTTGCGACTCCGCTCGACCGCGATGGCCAGGATCGGATCACCCAGTCGCACCGCCTGCCCGGGGCGGCGGTAGATCTCGCAGATCCGCGCGTCAGCGGGGGCGCGAATCGCCAACTGCTCTATCCGGGTCTGCACCTGCCGCAGCCGGGCCTCCTGCACCGCCACGGCCGCGTGCAGCGGGGCCAGGAAGGCCGTTGCCAACGAGTCCGCCGACGGGCAGGCCGGAAGGGAAGGGATCTCGCCCAGGGCTGAGTCCCGCCGCGCCGTCACCGTCTTCAACTGCTCCTGCGCCTCCTGGACGGCTTTGAGCCCGCCTTCCAGCCGCTCGGCCGTCATGTCCCGGCGAAGCTGCACGTCCATCATCATGTACGGGGTCTCGGCCCCCTGGGCGAAGACCTTGCGGGTCGCTTCCAGCCGCTCGTTCAGCCGCTGAAGCTCCACCCGGTCGCTCTGGGTCTGGGCCTGGCGGTCCAGCAGATCCAGACGAAGCCGCTCGACGTCCACGGCCAGCTGACGCACCTCATCGAGCTTACGCACGGCGTAGGCAGACGCGCTGGCCTCGGCCGCCGCCACCTCCAGGCGCGTCCGGACCGACGTGGCCTCCAACTCCTTCTGAAGGCGGGCGATCTCGCCCCGCACCATGTCCAGTTCGGCGGCGCTGACTCGATCGTCCAGCCGGGCCGCCACCTCCCCAGCCAGCAGCCGATCGCACAATTGGCGCTGGGAACCCGGCAGGGCCACCAGGATCCCGTCGGCCGGGGCCGTCAACTCGTAGCGAACCACCTCCACCTCGCCGATCGCCCGCAGCACGCCCGCCTGGTGCCGCCACAGCAAGCCCGCACTCCCCGCGGCGACAATGAACACCAGGACCGGCACCACCCGGTAGCGTACCAGGCGGAAGCGATGGCTCCAGGGAATGGGAATCGGGGTTTGGGAACTCACGGTCAAATCTCCGACTCGTCTTCGCGGTGATGGAGGCTGGCGCGGGCTACCCCTTCGGTCTGCTCCAGCTCCGCCAGTAGTTCTTGCCCCCGGCTCGGGTCGCGCAGGAGCAGCCGGTAGGACAGGTCCAGCCCATCCTCCCCATCGTCCTGCCGGCTGGCTACCCGGGAGCGAACGCTGTGCCGCTCCAGCACCGACTGAACCGATCTCAGGTTGTCCGCCCCGCCCGTCCACTGCAGCGAGAGGATCGTGTCGAAACGGTGGCGGCTGCCGAAATTCGTGATCCGCAGATACAGGAAGATCAGGAAGATCGTCAGGCAGCCGATGATGGCCATGCTGAATCGAAGCGTCCCCACCGCCATGCCCTGAAGGATGGCCCACAAGATAAAGGACGTGTCCCGCGTGTCCTTGAGCACGTTGCGGAAGCGGACCACCGCGAACACCGCCAGCAGCCCCAACGCGATCATCACGTTGCCCGCCATCAGCAGCATCACCAGCGACACGATCACCGGAATGGCCACCAGCGACGCGGTAAAGGACCGGGAGTACGACAGGCTGGTGTGCGTGATCATGTAGACCCAACCGATCACGTGCCCCGAACAGAACGCCAGCAGCAGGACCAGGAAGATCGTCTCGGGCGTGACCAGGCTGGACACAGCATCGCCACTGAGCAGAGTGTCGACCCAGTTCTTCACGGCGTTGGCTCCCGAAAACAGGCCGCCGGAGGGCAACCCGCTGGCCGGTGGGCTGTTTCTCCTCAGCCCAGGCGGGGGTGTTAACACATTCTTGCCGAACATTATGGACCGCTTTGATCTGCCTGTCAATTCCCAGTTTGTTTCCTTTTCCGGACTTGACAGGCGGGCCGCCATGTGAAGAGAATAACAGCATCACGCAAAGGTCGCGCTAAAGTTGCCTTGTCGCTCGCTCCGGGTGGCAACAAACGGCGCAAGGGTCGCTGCCGGCTTCGGGAGAAACCGATGCCCCCGCCAATCGGGTTCCAAACCAGGCGATTCGAGTACAAGTACGTCATCCCCCCGGATCTCGTTCGACCCATTGCCCGCTTCGCTTCCGCCTACATCCAGAGCGACCCCCACGTGGGCCCCGAGGGCGATTACCCCGTCTACAGCCTCTATCTCGACACCGCCTCGCTGGCCACCTGCCGCTGGACACTCCAGGGCCAGAAGAACCGCTTCAAGCTCCGCGTTCGGTACTATGACCACAGCACCGATAGCCCCGTCTTCTTCGAGGTGAAACGCCGCCTTCACGACGTCATCGTCAAGCAGCGCGCCGCCGTTTGCCGCCAGGCCGTGCGCGACCTGCTGGCCGGGCAGTGGCCGCGAAGCCGGCACCTGGCCCGGGCCCGGGACGACGGCGAGCAGCTCGGCGCCCTTCAGGCCTTCTGCTCCCTCCGAGACCAGCTCCAGGCCCGCGGCGCCGTCGTCGTCTCCTACAAGCGCGAGGCCTACGCCTCGGCCGACGGACTGGTCCGCATGACCTTCGACCGTCACCTGGCGGCCGCACCCTATCTCGCCCCCATCGGGTTCACCCGCGCTCTCAGAAGCCTGCCTGTCCCGCTGGCCGGCGTCGTCCTGGAATTGAAGTTCACCGAACGCTTCCCCAAGTGGATGCTTCACATGGTCCGCTTGTTCGATCTGGAACGCACCAGCATGGCCAAGTACGTCGCCTGTGCCACCAGGCTGCACGCGGTCCAGGGGCAGATCTTTGGCCCCTATGTGGAACCGGTGGCATGACTGTCCTGAAACTCGAACCGCTCGAGCTTCGCCTGCTGCTGGCCGATGGGCCGGTCATCTCCGAGTTCATGGCCTCCAACGACGATACCCTGGCCGACGAGGACGGAGACCACTGCGACTGGATCGAGTTGTACAACCCGGCCGCATCGCCCATCTCCCTGGAAGGCTGGTATCTCACCGACGACGCCGACGAACTGACCAAGTGGGCCTTCCCGGCGGTCACCATCCAGCCGGGACAGTATCTCGTCGTCTTCGCCTCCGACAAGGACCGCCGCGACGTCGCCTCCCCGCTGCACACCAACTTCAAGCTCGACGCGGGCGGGGAATACCTGGCCCTGGTCGAACCCGACGGCGCCAGCATCGCCAGCCAGTTCGCCCCCGAGTACCCCGATCAACTGGAGGACGTCTCGTACGGGCTGTCCATGATCGGCTACGAGCTGGTCAGCGAGAACGAACAGGCCGCCTGGCACGTGCCCGGCGCTTCGGACGCCGCCCTGGGCGACGCCTGGACCGCGACGGAGTTCGACGACTCCGCCTGGTCGGCCGGACCCGCGGGCCTGGGGTTCGGCGACCTGGGCGACAACTTCAGCGTCACTTACGTCAAGTCCACCGTCACCCTCAGCAATCTCAGCACCGCCGAATCCGTGCTCGCCGACCCGTCCAGGCAGAGCGCGACGGTCAGCGCCTCCGCCTCCGTCATCAACTACTTCAACACCGGCACCGACGGACATTATGGTAGCAATGCCGCCTTCCCCGGCACGACCACTGGAACGGACGTCAACGATTTCATCATCCTGGTGACGGGAAAAGTGCTGATCCCCGCCGCCGGCCAGTACAGCTTCGGCATCAACAGCGACGACGGGTTCGGCCTGAGCCTCAGCCGGGGCGAGCAGACCTTCACCATGCAGTATGCCGACGTCCGCGGACCCGGCGACACGATCCAGACCTTCACCCTTCCCGAGGCCGGCCTGTACGACCTGAGACTGGTCTACTTCGAGCGGGGCGGCGGGGCCGAGCTGGAGCTCTTCGCCGCGCCCGGGGCGTACGGCTCGTTTAACGCTTCCGCCTTCGACCTGGTCGGCGACAACGCCGCCGGAGGGCTCCAAGTCGGCGGGACCGTCCGCACCGACGTGCAGACGGACATGCTGGGCGCCAACGCCTCGCTCTGGACGCGATTCGAGTTCGAGACCGAGGACCCTTCCATTCTCGACGCCCTCGTCCTCGCCGTCCGCTACGAGGATGGGTTCATCGCGTATCTCAACGGGCAGGAAGTCGTCCGACGCAACGCGCCCGAAACCGCCCAATGGAATTCCCAGGCCGCCGCCGACCGCCCCATGGCCGAGTCCCAGGTCTTCGAGGAAATCAACCTCAACGCCTTCCTGGATGCCCTCCAGGCCGGGACCAACGTGCTGGCTATCCACACGCTAAACGACTCGCCCGCCGACGCTCAGTTCCTGATCCAGCCTGCCCTCCAGGCCGCCTCCAGCAACGACCAATTCCGCTATTTCACCACGGCCACCCCCGGATCGGCCAACGTGGCCGGCTCGCTGGGCCTGCTGAACGACATGACCGTCGACGTGCCCCGCGGCTTCTACGAGACGGCCTTCCAGCTTGTCTTGAGTTCGCCCGACGCCGGTGCGGAGATTCGCTACACCCTCAACGGCTCGGCGCCCACCGCAACCACGGGCAGCGTCTATTCCGCCCCCATCACGATCAGCACCACCACGACCCTTCGGGCCGCTGCCTTCCAACCCGGATACGAGCCCTCGCGCGTCGCTACCCATACCTACCTCTTCCTCCAGGACGTGGTCTCCCAGCCGGCCCAGCCGACCGGTTTCCCCATCACGTGGGTCAACCTCTCCGGCGGCTCGGTCGCGGCCGACTACGAAATGGACCCCGCTGTCACGACCGACCCCCTCTATGCGAGCCTGATGATCGACTCGCTGAGGTCTCTGCCCACCCTCTCGATCGTCACCGATCAGGACAGTCTCTTCTCGCAGGCCTCCGGCATCTACTCCAACCCCACGTTGGACACCGTCGCCTGGGAACGGGCCGCCTCCGTCGAGTGGATCAATGCCGACGGCACCACCGCCTTCCAGATCGACGCCGGCCTGCGCATTCAGGGCGGGCCCTACTTCCGCAGCCCCTCCATGACGAACAAGCACTCCTTCCGCCTGCTGTTCAAGGAGGAGTACGGGGCCACGAAACTCAAGTATCCGGTCTTCGGGACCGACGAAGGCGTGGCCCAGGAATTCGATACGATCACCCTCCGCGCCAACGCCAACGACGGCTACTCCTGGGCTCCCACGACATACCAGGTCCAGTACATCCGCGACGAGTTCGGCCGCCAGACCCAACTCGCCCTGGGCCAGCCCTCCCCCCACGGCAACTTTGTCCACCTCTACATCAACGGCCTCTACTGGGGCCTCTACAATCCCTGCGAGCGGCCACAGGCCTCTTTCGACGCCGACTACTTCGGTGGCGACAAGGACACCTGGGACGCCCTCAACTCCGGCAACGCCGTCGATGGGGACGCCACCGCCTGGAACGCCATGCTTGCCCTGGTCCGCCAGGGCGTCACGACCACCGAGGCCTACCAGCGGATCCAGGGAAACAACCCCGACGGCACCCGGAGCCCTGACTACCCCGACTACATCGACATCGACAACTACATCGACTACATGATCATGTCCATGTACATCGGCGACACCGACTGGCCAAACAAGAACTACTACGTCGGGCGGGATAGCGACGACGGCGACGGGTTCAAGTTCCTCGGATGGGACCTCGAATGGTCCGTCGGCATCAACTCCCCCGTCACCCAGAACCGGACCACCGTCAACACCGGCGTGGCCGAGCCCCTCAAGTACCTCCGCCTGAACGCCGACTTCTGCCAGCGATTCGCCGACCGCGTCTACGCAGCCTTCTCGCCGGAAGGGCCCCTCTATGTCGATCCCAGCGCGCCGGCCTATGACCCCGATCACCCCGAACTGAACGTGCCGGCCGCTTGCTATGCCGCCCTGGCCGCCCAGGTTCGCCTGGCTATGATCGCCGAGTCCGCTCGCTGGGGCGACCAGCATTATCCCGACGCTCCGGGAACCCTGGCACACTTCGACACCGAACTGAACAACCTGCTGACCAACTACTTCCCCCAGCGGTCAGCCAACGTCCTCAGCCAGCTCCGCGCCAGCGGACTTTACTCAGCCATCGACCCGGCGGCCTGTCTCCTCGACGGCACGACCCAGAACGGCGGGACCTTCACTCCCGGCCAGACGCTCACCTTCTCCGCCCCAACCGGACAGATTTACTACACCCTCGACGGGTCCGACCCGCGATTGCCCGGCGGCGCGATTTCCCCTCAGGCCATTCTGGCCGACGGGAACGGCGTCGAACTTGACCACAGCGCCAACGTCAAGGTCCGCGCCAAGAGCGGCTCAACCTGGAGCGCCCTCAACGACGTCCTCTTCACCAGCACAGCCGCACCCACTCTTGCCGTCTCCGAAATCCACTACCACCCCTACGATCCCTCCGCCGCCGAGGTCGCCGCCGGATACCTGCTCGACGAAGACTTCCAGTTCGTCGAACTGGTCAATACCGGCCCGCTCCCCGTCAGCCTCGAGACGGTCGCCTTCACCGACGGCATCACCTTCGACTTCACCGGCTCCGCCGTCACCTCTCTGGATGCCGGACAGCACGTCGTGGTGGTCAAGAACCGCGACGCCTTCGAGATGCGCTACGGGGCCGGCACCCTGATCGCCGGCACGTTCGAGGGCTCGCTGGCCAAGAATGGCGAGACGATCGAGCTGGTCTACGGGGCCGGAGTGGTCTTCCAGTCCTTCACGTACAACGACAGCGGGTCTTGGCCGGGTCGTGCGGACGGGAAGGGGTCGAGTCTGGAGGTGGTCGATCCGGCTGGGGACTACGACGATTCTTCCACCTGGCGGTCGAGCGTGGAGTTTGGCGGCTCGCCGGGGGCGGCGGGGTCCGGGCCGATCGTGGACATCGTGATCAACGAGGTCCTCACCCACACCGACCTGCCGGACGTGGACAGCGTCGAGTTGTACAACGCCTCGGCGGCGGCGGTGGACCTGGGCGGGTGGTACCTCAGCGACTCCAGCGGCGACTATCTCAAGTTCCGCATTCCCGACGGCACGGTGCTGGCGCCGGGGCAGTACGCGGTGTTCGACGAGTACGACTTCTGCCCGCTGGGGGGGCTGGGCGAGGATGACTTCCTGCTGGACGGCACGTACGGCGACGACGTGTGGTTGATGGCGGCGGCGGGGGGCGTGCTGACGCGGTTCGTGGACCACGTGGAGCTGGGTGCGACGCTGAACGGGGTGACGACGGGTCGCTGGCCCAACGGCTCGGGCGATCTGCTGCCCCTGAGCGAGCCGACGCTGGGCGGCGCCAACGCCCCTCCGCGGGTGGGCAGCGCGGTGATCAGCGAGATTCACTACTTCCCGCCGGGCAGCGACGCGGACCCCCTGCTGGAGGACCTGGAGTTCGTGGAGGTCTTCAACCCGGCTGACGAGGCGCTGGACCTCTCTCACTGGGCGCTGGCGGGCGGGGTGGACTACGCCTTCGAGGACGGCACGGCGCTGGCGCCTGGCGGCTGCCTGGTGGTGCTCTCGTTCAACCCGTCCAATCCGGACAACGCCGCTCGCGTGGCGGCGTTCGGCTCGGCCTTCGGGATCGGCGCGTCGGTGGTGCTGGTGGGCGGGTGGTCGGGCCGGCTGGCGGACGGGGGCGAGACGGTCCGCCTGATGGGTTGCGACCAGCCTCCGCTGGAGGACCCGACGTACTGGCCGGCGGTGCAGGAGGACCAGGTGGCCTACTCGGCGCAGGCCCCCTGGCCGGTGGAGGCTGCGGGGGGCGGGTCGGCCCTGCAGCGGACGTTCGCGGACGCCTGGGGCGACGACGCGGCGAGCTGGACGGCGGGCCTGCCCAGCCCCGGCACGACGGACCTGGGCTATTCCAACACCGCCCCGACGGCCAACGCGTCGTCGCTGGCGACCAATGAGGACACGGCCTACGTCGGCAGCGTCAGCGGCGGCGACACCGAGAACGACCCGCTGACTTTCTCCGTAGTCACCCAGCCGGCCCACGGGCAAGTGGTGATGCAGACGGACGGATCGTTCGTCTACACGCCGGCTGACGACTACAACGGGCCCGACGGCTTCACCTTCAAGGCCAACGACGGCTCGGTGGACTCCGACCCGGCCACGGTGAGCGTCACGGTCAATCCGGTCAACGACGCCCCGACGGCCAACGCGTCGTCGCTGGCGACCAATGAGGACAGGGCCAAGGCCGGCCAGGTCAGCGGCAGCGACACCGAGAGCGACCCGCTGACCTTCTCCGTTGTCACCCAGCCCACTCACGGCGGCGTGGTGATGCAGACGGACGGCTCGTTCGTCTACACGCCGGATGAGGACTACAACGGGCCCGACAGCTTCACCTTCAAGGCCAACGACGGCTCGGTGGACTCCGGCCCGGCCACGGTGAGCCTGACCGTGACGGCCGTCAACGACGCCCCGGCCGCCAATGCCGAGTTGCGGACGACGGACGAAGACACGACTCTCAACGGGACCGTCACCGGGTCCGACGTCGAGAACAGTCCGTTGACGTTCGCGGTCGTGACGCAGCCAAGTCACGGCAGCGTCGTGATGCAGGTGAACGGTTCTTACGGCTATACGCCCGGCGCGAACTACAACGGTCCCGACAGCTTCACCTTCAAGGCCAACGACGGCCTGGCGGACTCCGACCCGGC
>Ga0209606_1002423_pt1 | contig 20564 bp, 13 predicted proteins | sample AD_UKC057_MetaG_FD_184412 | JGI IMG/M metagenome (GOLD analysis project Ga0209606, IMG submission 184412) | Active sludge microbial communities of municipal wastewater-treating anaerobic digesters from USA - AD_UKC057_MetaG (SPAdes) (version 2) | ecosystem: Engineered > Bioreactor > Anaerobic >...
GGGTCAACGCCCCCGCCTTCAATGAGAATGTGCTGAGCTACGCCGTGGCCTACGGGCTGGCTCTCCAGGGAGTGGACCGCTCCGCCGTCCGCACCAACATGCTGCCTCTGGAAATCTCCCGCCGGCGCCAGTGGCGGGCCAAGCAGCCCTGGTTCGCCGCCGCGGCGGCGGTAGTTTTGGCGGCACTGGCCGGGCCCATCTATCGCAGCTATGCCGACCTGGGCGTGTTGGAGAACACCACCCAACTGGAAAAAGCCCGGGCCCAGGTGCAGAAGATGGAGGCCAACGTCAATGAGTTCCGCACCTACGTGGGCAAGGGCGACCAGGACCGCAAGCAGATCGACGAAGCCCAAAAGCTCTTCGCCTATCGGACCTTCTGGCCCCGCCTCCAGGACGTGATCCTCGGCTCGCTGGGCGAGGTGGCCCTCAACCAGGGCGAACTGGTCAACTACGCCACCTGGCTGGAGGCCAAGAGCGCCCTGGCCTACCAGCTCCAGGACCTCAAGATCCAGAACCGCGAGACCAAGGGCAAGGAGCAGGAGATCGCCCAGGTCCAGCAGCAGCTCAACCAGATCAAGGCCAACATCGACAACTACTCCAAGGTCCCTCGCAACAAACGCCGCCAGGTGTTCGTCGACTCGCTGGAGTCGATGTATTACCCGGACCTGGCCGTCGCCAGGCTCAATGTCACCGTCACCGCGACCGGCGCGCTGCCTTCGCTGACGGCGGGGCTGGCGACGCACTCGCCCACGGCTGCCGCCGGGGCCAGTTCCGCCAAGCGGGGCTTCCTGGTCCGCCTGGTCGGCAGGACGACGGTCTCCCAGCGCGACGCCATGGCCGAGATCCTCTCGCCCCTTCAGAAGCGGACGGCCGAGCTGTTCAAGGAATCCCCGGAGTTCAGGTTGCTGGACGAATGGCCGACCGTGACGATCCTGCCTTCGTCCGAGAGGGGAAGCGGCTCCTCCTCCCCGGGGCGCGGGGCTGTCCCCTCCATTCCCATGGGCATGGAGGGCATGGAGATGATGCCCATGCCGGGCCCGGACATGATGCCCGCTCCCATGGTCCCTTCCCCCGGCGGAACGACCGCCAAGGACGTCGGGCCCGTCCGTCCCGACCCGCTGCTGCCTACGGAGGACATGGTTAACGATACCCGTTTCGCCATGCACTGGCTGGTCGTAGTCGAGAGCGACGGCCTGCAGGTTGCCCCGCCGGCCAAATCGAGCACGAGCCGCTGAAGCTTGGAGACGATCGCATGCACTTTATCCGTGAGAACCTGTTCCTGGTCTGCGTGATTGCGGCGGTGGTCGTGATCGGCGGAATCATGGTCTTCCTGGAGTTCAACGCGGCCGCGGAGGTGGACGGGCAGTTGGCCCAGCGCCGCGCCCTGGCCGACTCGCTCAAGAAGCTGGGCGATCAGGCCCGCAAGCAATTGGTCAACCAGGAGGTGGTGACGGCGGCCAAACAGCGGGTCGAGATGATCCGGACCGCCGCCAAGCAGGTGCGAGAGGAAAGCCTCAACTGGAACCGCGTCAAATACCAGGTTCTGACCCGCGAGATCACCGAAGGCGACAAGAAGGTCATGATCCCGCTGTTCCCGGTTGACGAGGAACGTTTCCGCCTTCATGCCCTGCGCTACCACTTCCAGGACGTGTACCGCGGCAAGCTGGATGGGCTGTTGAAGGACCTGGAGCCCATCGTCCCGCCGACGAACGACGACATCATCAAGGCCGCCAACGACTGGGACCGTGAACTGACCAAGCACCGCGAGCGCAGGCGGCTGATCGAGGCCCGCGAGGCCCGCGAAGGCACCGGCCGCGGGACCGCCCCGCCGACGGGAATGGGCGAGATGATGATGGAAGGGGCGCTGCCTCCCGGTGTCAGGGCCGGCGGTTCCGTAGACACCCGCCGCACCCCCACGGGCGGCACCGCAGCCCGCACCACGGGCGGGCGCACCACCCTCTCCGAGGCGGACGCCGAGGCCATCGACCTGTTCGGAGAAGACTTCGTGGTCGGCCAAGTGCCGCAGATCAGCGGCCTGCCCACCAGCCGCCTGGCCAGCTACCTCGGGCTGATCTCCGCCCGGCGCGAACGCGCCGCTACGGGCAACATCTACGCCTCCCGGGAGTCGCTGGACCCGGTGTTCGCCTGGGGAAGCACCATCACCGCGCCCCAGGACGCGCTTCTGTGGTACGCTCAGGTCAACCTCTGGATCACCCAGGACGTGCTGGGCGCCATCAGCCAGACCAACAAGGCCGCCACCCAGCAACTTCCTGTGGGTGTCGACCCCTCGGTCCTGGTCCTGCCCATCAAGCGCCTGGTTCGCCTGGAAGTCAGCGAGAAGAGCGGCGAGATGCTTCGCCCTGGCACGGGCACGCCCATGGGAGGCCCCCGAGGCGGCGCGGGCATGCTGGTGGATCCGATGATGGGTATGGAAGGCGCCTACCCGCCCGGCGGTCCGGCCGCCAGGCCCACAGGCCCCGCCTTGGCCGACACCCTCACCCAGCGCATGCCCTCTCCCGAGTACGACATCGTCCGCTACCAGGTGACGCTGATCATGCGGCTGGAGTATCTCAAGGTGCTCGAGACGTACCTGCTGTCGTCCAACTACCACACGATCAACCGGATCGGCCTGCGGGACTTCACCCAACCGCAACCGGGACAGCGAGCCTCCGAACTGGCCAGCGACCTGCACTACTACGGCACCGAACCGGTGATGGAAGTGACGATCGAGGGCGAGTTGATGCTGCTGTCGCCGTGGCTGCGGGGCAAGTGGGACGAGGCCAAGAAGGATTGGGACCCCCAGTTCCCGCCGCTGATGCCCGTTCAGGTCCTGATGGACCTGCCGGCCAATGCCCTGCGTCCGGAAGACAGCCAACGCCTGGCCAAGGCCCGCAGCAGCCTGGTTCGCTAACTCCCCCGCTACAACAGGAAGCCGGAGATCATGGCAAAATCGCTGAAGTCTAACCTGATCGAGCAGCACATCGAGAAGATCGTGCTGGGTGTTTGCTTTCTGCTGCTGGTCTATGTGCTGAGCGGATGGGTGCTGTCCTCGCCCCGCGAGTTCGCCGTCCCCGGCACCGTCGGGCCGGGCCAGACCGTCAAACCCGAAGCCATCGACGCCGCCTTGGCCGAGACGGCCGAGCAACTGTACCGCAAGATGGAAGGCGCCCAGCCTCTGGCCGTTCAGCAGGACACGTCAATGCAGGAGTTGGTGGCCCTTCAGCGGGCCATGGCCATCCGCCAGGGCGGCATCCTCCGCACTCCTGCCTGTCCGCAGAAACCCCCACCGGTGCCTCCCCGAATGGTCGAAATCGAGAAGGTCCCCACAGAGAACTTCGCGTCGAAGCTGCTGGCTCCCAGCAAGCCTGTGGTAACCCTGAAACGCGAGCTGCCCGAGTTGGAGCCCCTCAACGACCGGGTGACCGCCCACGTCGCGGCCGTCTTCAATTACGGCGAGTGGGTCAACGGCTGGAGGGTCGTCCTGCGAAGAAGCATCATCACCCCCAGTTTCTACATCCTCAACGTGAATGCCGAAGTCCGCGAAAAGGCGCCCAATGGCGAGTGGAGTGAGCCCCGTCCGGTCAAGATGACCGGCTTTCCGCTGACCGGCGCCGACGGTGCGACCATCCAGATCCCCCAGGACATTCCCAAGCTGCCTGCGGACTTCAGGAAGCAGTTGGAAGAGTATCTCTCCGGGCCGGAGACTGCTACCGGGCGGGCGAGTGTCAGCGGTACGTACATCAACCAGGTGTTCCAGAACCTGATGGCCTGGGAACCCTATATCCTTCAGCCCGAGTACTACAACATCTGGCTGCCCGGCCACGACTGGGTGAGCTGGCGCCAGCATCTGCCCAAGCTGGATGTGCCCGCCTGGGAGTCGCCGGTCGGCGGGGCCCTGGACGAGACCGCCCAGCCGGGCCCGGCCATCGCCCCGCCTCCGGGCGGGACGGGCGTACCCCGCGCTCCAATCGCTCCGCCCCGGGGCAGCCGGGCAGTCCCGGACCTCATTCCGCCCATGATGGAAGGTCCCGCTCCGGTCGCGCCGCGCACACCGACTCGCGCACCGGTCCGGACCCCCGTTGCCCCTCGTGCGGGCACGCGCAATCCTTACGCGGACATGATGCCCCCGATGATGGAAGGCGGCCCGATGCCTGCGCGAGGCTCTCGGACGGACTACCTGCGCGGTTCGGTCCCCCCGATGATGGAAGGCCCCGCCCCGCGCACGACGGGCCGAACCGAGGCAGCCGAACCCACCGTCACCCCGCTGGACGAACCTCAGGCCATCCCCGACCTGCAGTCCCAGAAAACCAGCGGGCAACTGGTCCTGTGGCTCCACGACTCCTCGCTGGCCAACCGCAAGGAGTACCAGTTCCGCGTCCAGTTGGAGGTCTATAACCCCCTGTTCTGCTACCCCAAGGAGTGCGACAAGCCGGAATTCGCCGAACGCATGACCCTGCGGACGGCCTTTAGCGAGTGGTCCGACAAGGTCTCGGTGGTCCAGCCGGTGGAGTTCTTCCTGGCCGGCTCCAACGAGAGCCAGCGGATGGTCAAGGTCACGGTGTACGCCCAGCACATGGGCCAGTACGTCAAGGCTGACTTCAACCTGGCCGAGGGCCATCCGGTGGGCGAGACCAAGAAGGCCGACGTGATGAACCCGCTGACCAAGGAGCGGGAGAAACGGGACGTGGAGTTCCTGAGCGGCGCGACGTCGGTGGAGTTCCGCTTCAACGTGCCCTTCACGCTGCGGGGTATTCCCCGCCAGACGGTGGAGATGGTCTACGTGGACCAGGAAGGCGCGCTGCATACCCGCTCGCTGGCCCGCGATCGCGACGATGCGCGGCGCAAGGAATTGGATGAATTGGTCAAGGCCACCGCGCCCCAACCGGTCCGGCCTCGCCCGCCCACGCCGCGGGATCGCAAGACCACCCCGCCCCGGACGCCCGTGCCCATGACAGAGGGGCCGATGGCCCCCATGTACGAGGGCGGGCGGAGATGAGCGAAAGAGAATTTTAGGCTTGCAAGGTGCCGCCATCGACTGTAGGCTTCTAAGCCACGATGAGATCGTGCAGCCGAGTTGTTCGGCCTGGAGAGCAGCCACGGCATGATGAAACGATTCGATTCTGCGTTCCACACACGCGAAAGCCACGCGCGGGTTCTCGGACGATTGTCCCTGATGGTCTGGGGCAAGAACCTATCGGCGCGAGCTTCCCTTTTCGGCTGTCTAGTGTAAGGAGTTCAGCAGTGCTATCTCGCAATCGACTCTGGGTGCTGTCCCTGCCGCTGATCTTGGCGGTAGCGGCGACGACGGGACTGGGCCAGGACGCAACGGCCGACCAGGCCAAGGCCGCTCTCCAGAAGGGAGAGAAGGAATTCTCGTCGTTGGACTTTAAGGCCGCCAAGGCCTCGCTGATGTCCGCCAACGGCATCGTCGAGAAAACCCCAGCCAGTCTGAGCGATCAGGAGAAGGCCACCCTCAAAGACCTGCTGGGTCGAGTGGACGACATGATCCGCAAGCAGCAGGCCGCCCGCGAGGCCCTCGGCGACGCCGAAAAGGCGATGGCGGCCAACGACTTCCAGACCGCCAAGTCCAAGCTCACGCTGGCTGCGGCCTGCGAGCAGTTGCCCAAGGCCGAGCGAGACAAAGCCACCCAACAGCTCGCCGTGGTCGATGAGAAGATCAAGATCGCCGCTGCGCCCAAGCCTCCGGCCGACCTGCCCGTCGAGCCCAAGACGGTGGCTGCCCCCCCCGTCGAGCCCAAGGTCGTACCTGTGACTGTCCAGCCCAAACCGGCTACACCTGCCGTCGCTCAGGCCCAGCCGAAGACCGAGCCCAAGGTGGATCCCGCCAAGGTCAAAGCCGACGCTGACGCCAAAGCCAAGGCCGACGCCAAGGCCAAAGCCGATGCTGACGCCAAGGCCAAGGCTGATGCCGACGCCAAGGCCAAAGCCGATGCCGAGGCCAAGCGGATCGCCGACGCCAAGGCCAAGGCCGACGCGGAAGCCAAGGCCAAGGCCAAGGCCGAAGCTGACCGGCGCCTCCGCGAACTCGAACAGCGCCGCCAGCAGGCGGCCGAGTTGGTCAAGGCCGGGCACACCGCCCTCGACAACAATGAGCCCGAGAAAGCCATGGGCTATGCTCAGCGGGCCTTGGCCCTGGACTCGCAGTCGGCCGACGCCACCAAGCTGCTCCAGGCCTCGCGCGACGCCCAGCGAGTCAGTGGCTCCAGCGGCGCCCTCGACCGCCTGGAACAGAAGACCAAGATCCAGCGAGAGCGGGCCCTGGTCGAGTTCCAGAAGGCCATGACCGCTTCCACCGAGGCGCTGGCTGCCGCCCAGAGTCAGAAGGACAGCAAGGCCGCCAACTTCGACAAGGCCGTCAACATGGCCCGGGCCGCCCAGAACGTCATGGAGTCCAACAAGAGCGTCTTCGCCCGCAGCGATTACGAAGGGCAGATCGGCATCGTCGATCGACGCATCCGCGACGTCAACGAGTCCCGCGACGCCTGGCAGCGCCAGCACGCCATCGAGCAGGCCGAAGAAATCCGCATGGAGCAGGAGCACCGCATCATCGAGCAGCAGCGCCAGCGGACCGACAAGATCCAGCAACTCCTGGCCCGCGGCAAGACCCTGGCCAAGGAACGCAAGTACGAGGACTCCATCAAGGTCTACCGCGACGTGCTCGAACTGGACCCCAACAACACCGCCGCCCAGGCCGTCCTCGAAGTGCTCGAGCAGAAGGCCCTCCAGACCGAGGAAGGCGAGTTGGTCAAGATCCGCAACTACGAAACTCAGCGGATCGGGCTGGACCTTCGCGAGGCCGAGATTCCCTGGTACGAACTGCTCCGCTATCCCCGCAACTGGAAACAGATCACCCACATGCGGGAAGCCTCCTCGGCGACGGCTGTCACCGAGAGCGATACGGACCGCAGCGTCCGCCAGCGCCTCCGCTCCAAGGTCAACAAGCTGGACTTTGATGACATCCAGTTCAGCGACGTCATCCAGTTCCTCCGCGATGTGTCGGGCCTGAGCCTCCACGTGAAGTGGTCGGCCCTGACGCTGGCGGGCATCGACAAGACCACCCCGGTCAACATCCACCTCAGCGACGTGACGGTGGAGAAGGCCCTGCGAGTCATCCTCGACGATGTGAGCGGCTCGGCCAGCGAGGAGTCCAAGCTGAGCTACGTGATCGAGGAAGGCGTGATCACGATCTCGACCCGCCAGGACCTCAACCAGCGGACGGTGACGCGGGTGTACGACATCCGCGACATGATCGTCCGCGTGCCGAACTTCCGCGGCCCGCGCATCGAGCTGACCCAGGTGGGCAACCAGCAGGGCAGCAACCAGATGGGGCAGGGCGGCAGCGGGCAGAGCGGCAGGCTGTTCGACGAAGAGACCACCCGCACCGGCAGCGGCAGCGGCGGGCGCGGCGAAGTCGGCCTGGAAGGCGAAGAGCTGATGAGCCGGGCCGAACTGGTCAAGGAGATCACCTCGCTGGTCACCGACACCATCGATCCGCAGAACTGGCGCAGTGCGGGCGGCACGGTGGGCAGCCTCCGTGAATTGCACGGGCAGTTGGTGGTCACGCAGACCTCCGAGAACCACCAGGCCGTGCAGAATCTGATCAACCAGCTCCGCGAGGCCCGGGCCCTGCAGGTGTCCATTGAGGCCCGCTTCGTCGTCGTCAGTTCCAGCTTCCTCAACCGCATCGGCATCGACCTGGACTTCTACTTCAACCTCGGCTCGACGCTGGGCGCCAACCCGTTGGGCGGAGCCAACCCCAACCGCGTGATCGACCCGTTCACCGGCGGGACGGTCGGCACCACCCCCGGTGGCTACAGCACGGCCCGCGCCCTGATCGACGGCCAGTTGGCCAACGGCTCATGGGACGGCAGGGCCGACAACCAGCACTGGACACCCATCGGCGTCTTCCAGGACAGCCGCCCCTGGACCTCCACGGCGCGTACCGGCGTTGGCAGTGACATCGGCTCGACCCTCGTGGGCAACGGCATCGGCCTGGCGGGCACCTTCCTGGACGACGTCCAGGTGGACTTCCTGCTGGAGGCCACGCAGGCCGACGAGACCAGCCGTACGCTGACCGCCCCGCGCATCACGCTGTTCAACGGGCAGCGAGCCTATATCACCGTGGCCACCCAGCGGGCCTATGTGGCTTCGTATGAGCCGGTCGTGGGCGACAGCTCTTCCGCCCTGCGTCCGATCATCGGCTACGTGCCCACCGGCACCGTGCTGGACGTGGAGGCGACGGTGTCGGCCGACCGGCGCTACGTCACCATGACCATCCGTCCGCAGGTCGCCCGTGACATCGGCAACCGCCAGATCACCTTCTCGTTCTCCTCCAGCGGCGGCGGCGGGTTCGGCGGCGTCACCGTGGGCAGCGCCACCATCGACCTGCCCACCGTGGCCGTTCAGGACCTCCAGACCACCGTGTCGGTCCCCGACGGAGGCACGCTCCTGCTGGGCGGGCAGCGCATCGCCGGCGAGATGGACCGCGAGATGGGAGCCCCCGTGCTGTCCAAGGTTCCCCTGCTCAACCGCCTCTTCACCAACCGCATGAAGGTCCGCGACGAACAGACCCTGCTGATCCTGGTCAAGCCCCGGATCATCATCCAGCGCGACGAGGAAGAGTTGGCCGAGATCCGCGGCGACTTCCGCTGAGTTTCATCGCAACCACCCGAAAGCCCACCCCTAAGGGGTGGGCTTTCTCTTGCGCGGGTCGCGTTGTCGTGTCGAGCGCCCGGTACCGACGCCGTCGCTTGAACCGCACCGCCCGGCGGGGGTACAATACCCAGCCAGAGAGGTTCCATCATGAAGAGAATCGCGTGGATATGTGTGCTGCTGGCAGCCCCGTCGTCGCCTGTGTCGGCCCAGCAGGCCGCTCCGCCCGCCGCTCCCGCTCCTGCCGACAAGACGCTCAAACTCGAAGGCCTGCGCCTGGACGTGAAGAACCGGCGCATCACGATCGACGCCGAGGTCACCGCCCCCACCACCGCCCTGGAGTTCCTCCTGGTCCGCAGCGGCGGAAAGGAGTACGAAAGCGTCCTGCGGAGCAGAGTCAAGGGCAGCGACCTGCATGCCGCCCTGCTGGCCCTGGGCCTCATGCCCGGCAAGCCTGCCCGCTGGATCGACCAGAACCAGGGCGACCCCCGATTCGCCCCGCCCGAGGGCCCCGCCGTCTCCATCGCCCTGCGATGGAAGGACAAGCAGGACAAGGTCCACGAGCAGCCCGCCTCCGCCTGGATCGCGCCGGCCGGCCGAAAAAAGGTCAACATGCCCGACCGCTGGGTGTTCATCGGGTCGCAGTTCCTGCCCGACGGGCGCTACTGGGCCGATGTCGACGGCGAGATCATCTCCGTCTCCAATTTTGCGTCCGCCGTTCTGGACGTGCCCTTCGAGTCGTCCAACAAGGAAGCCCTCATGGATTTCGTCTCCAATGCCAAAGCGATGCCCCCGGCCGGGACGAAAGTGGAGATGATCATCGAGCCGTTGGCCGGGGCGGAGAACTCGCCCCATGCCCGCGTGATGATCGAGATCGACCCTTTCGGGCGGCTGAGGCTGGACGGGCGCCCCATCCTTCTCAGCGACCTGCGGGAGTGGGCGGAGCAGTTCATTGCCAAGTACCCCAAGGGCTTCGTGCAGATCCGCGCGGCGGGCAAGGCCATCGTTCATGACGTCGAGCAGGTGCGGATGGAGCTTCGCCTGGGCGGGGCGTGGGAGACCGAGATCATCCGCCTGCCGGCGGAGGACGCCGTTCTGCCCCGCACGCCGGACCAGCTCCAGCGACAACTCAAGTGGTGGGACAACCAGTTCGCCAACGCTCAGGACCTGATCCGCGACCCAGCCGAGGACGCCCAGGCGGTGCTGCAACAGATCCAGCGCGACCTGCAAGTCCTCCAGGCCACGCAGGGTCTGTGGGAGCAGTACGCCAAGAATCTCCGCCAGAAGATGGAGACGTACAAGGCGAGCACCCAGCCAGCCGGCACGAAGACCCAGGACAAGCCCAGCGGGCCATGACCGACCGCCCGGACAATCTGCCCGCCGCAGCGCCGCCCGCCGCCGCGGACGAGGGCAATCCGCAGGCTTTCTCGCTGCGCGGGCAACTGCGACCCGTCCTGTGGATCGTCGTCGCCACGCTGGCGGTGGAGCTGGGAGCGTACTTCCTGGCCCTCGGTTCGACCTCCCGTCGCGACGCGCTCCTGTTGGGCCTGGGCGCGTGCACCGTCTGGGTCTGTCTGGCAGCCGGTCCGTTCGCTGTGGGCGGACGCAGAGCGCTGACCGCCCTGCTGCGGGGCGGGGCCGTCGCCGACGCTTCTCTCCTGAGCCTCCTGGTCTACTGGGCGCTCGACGCGTCTGCCGACACGCCGCGCCTGTTCACCTTCGTCAATGTCTTGCAGACCTACTGCACGCTGGCGGCGCTGGCGATCTTCGCCGTCGCGTTGGTGTTGGCTTTCTCGGGGCCGATCGCCCGCTGCGCCGCGGCGACGGCCTCCGCCGTCATTCTCATGCTCGCCCTGACCACGCCGCTGTGGACCGGATCAGCCTTGCAGGCCGCCCGCGAGGACCAGACCCGCCGCCAGGTCATCCGTGCGGCGGTGTACGTCAACCCTTTCTACTCAATCACCTCGCCGCTGGCCCCTCGAACGCAGTTCGTCTGGCACCAGGCCCAGGAGATGTATCGCCTGACGCGGATCGGCGACTACGCAGCCCCGCCCCCCGTGCCGTGGTACGCCAGCGCCTTCCTCTACGGGTGCGCCAGCGCGATCCTCGCGGCATCGCATCTGGTTCGCAAACGGTGATCGACCCCGCCCACGATGCCCGCCGGACGGACATCGCACGATGAGGTTCTGTCTACAGGATCTCCCTCAGCAGTCGCGCGAAGTGTTGCAGCGCCTTGCCCCGATGACTGACCGCGTTCTTCTCGTCGGCGGGCAACTCCGCCGCCGTCCGCCCCTTGCCCTCCACCACAAACAGCGGGTCGTAGCCGAAGCCGTTCTCCCCCCGCGGCGCATGACCGATGCGACCCTCGACGGTGTCGAACGTCTGGATGCGGATTCGCTGTCCGTCCGACAGGGCCAGGCAGCAGACAAAACGAGCAGTTCGATTCTCTTCGGCGACGTCCGCCAGGGCAGCCAGCAGCTTGCGGTTATTGGCCGCGTCGCTGACCGATCGTGGTGCGGAAGGGGGGCACTCCCCGGCGGCGTAGCGTGCGCTCTGCACGCCGGGCAGACCGTCCAGGGCGTCGACCATCAGGCCCGAGTCGTCGGCCAAGCACCACTGCCCGGTGGCCTTCGCGTAATAGTGGGCCTTTTCGCACGCGTTCTGGGCGAAGGTGTCGCCCGTTTCGGCGGGCTCGGGGACCTGGCCGAACTCGTCCAGCGCCGCGATGCGGACTTCCAGGCCGGTGAGCACCTGGCGGATCTCGCGGATCTTGCCCGGATTTCGGGTGGCCAACACAATCGTGGGCCGACTCATCGCTGCCCTCCGGCCGTCGGCGGGGCGTCTTTCCGTCCGGGCACCGGCACCACGCGGGGCGGCTCGTCCTGCTTGATCTCCCGCCCCTGGGCATCGCGAGCGCGGATCACCGACTTGTACCCGTTCACGCTGAAGGGGACCTTGGCGACGATGTCGGCCATCTTCGGGTCCAGCACCTGGATCATCGGCTGGGACGCGAACACCGTGGGCCTGAACGGGTCGTTGCCGCGCTGCCTGGCCTGATCCACGATCACGCGGACCGCCTCTTTGGGGAACGATCCCACCATCACGTAGGAGTGGGCGGGGTCGTGGTGGTAGTACGCCTCATAGCCCTGCTCGCGGAGCTCCTTGCACCGCTCGACGGCGAACTTCTGCCGCCCGACGTAGTCGGCCTTGGGCACGTCGTAATAGTCGGCTACGAGTACAGTGTAGTAGCCCTTGCTGGTCTGGATGTTCCACTCGGGCGGTCCGACATCCTTGGGCACCAATGCCACCACGCGGGCCCGCTGGAAGGGTTTCATGCCCGTGGCCTGGGCCACGAAGTTGCGGGCCGTTTCCAGGTCGCCCTCAGCCGCGGTGGGGCTGTGGTACTGCCCACGGTAGATGTCGCTGTGGTTGTCGCCATGGACCAGGAACACGTCCTTCCAGCCGGTGTGCGAACGGACGCTCTCCAACAGTTCCTTGGAATTGGCGATGTGCTGACCGCCCGTGGTGCCCATCAGCCAGATCGTGTACTCGCCTCGGGACAACGCCGACGGCCCGCCCAGGCCGCCCGAGCAGCCCGCCAAACCGGCGACCGGCAGACAGGCCAGCACGATTGCGATACCTTTGCTCATTGTCCGCGCTCCACAAGTCTTGCCGTGCCGCAGACGGGTGTCTGCGGCGCTGTTCGCATTGCTATCGGCGCCTGGCCGCCGCGGCTCGCAGGGCCTTGCTCTGCTCGGCCAGCAGGCGGCGGATACCCCTGCCGCCCAGCCGCAGCATCTGCTGGAGCCGGCCCGCGTCGAACGCCGCCCGCTCCGCCGTCGCCTGCACCTCGATGAACTTTCCCCCCGCCGTCATCGCCAGGTTGAGGTCCACCTCGGCCCGGGAGTCTTCGGCGTAGTCCAGGTCGAGCAGAGCCCGTCCGTCAACGATGCCGACGGACACAGCGGCCACGCGCCCGCTCAGGGCGGTCGCGGCGCATGCCCCTCTCCGCGCCGCCTCGCCCACCGCCTGGGCCAGGGCCACGTACGAACCGGTAATCGCCGCCGTTCTCGTCCCGCCGTCAGCCTCCAGCACGTCGCAGTCAAGGTGCACGGTGTTCTCGCCCAGCTTGTCCAGGCGCAAGACCATCCGCAGCACCCGTCCGATCAGCCGCTGGATCTCCACCCCGCGCCCGTCAGGCTTGGCCAGCGGACGGGCTTTGCGCGTGCGCGTGGAGGCCGGCAGCATGCCGTACTCCGCGGTCATCCAGCCCTTGCCGCTGCCCTTGCGCCACTCCGGTACGCCCGGCACGATGCAGGCCGTGCAGATCACTCGCGTCCGCCCCATCTCGATCAGGCACGAACCGTCGGCCGATCCGACGAACGGCGTGGTGATCCGGACAGCCCGCAGTTCATCGGCCTTCCGCCCGTCGTGTCGTTTCGTGCTTGCCATCTCGCCTAGTGTACCCCAAAGCCCCCGGCGACAGAATAGGTCTTATGGATCGTCTTCTCCACCCCCCGTCCCCATCTCCTGGTCCCTGTCGTTTCACATCCAATGCCTGAACTTGTAGCACAGCGACTGGAGGAGCATCTGGTGCCAGGGGCGGCTCTCGAATTCCTCCAGGGTGACTTCGTGGCACTGGGCCAGGTCCGCCAGCGTCTGCCGGCGCAGCGTGCGGGCGAAGGCCACGTCGCTGATCATGGCCACCGCTTCGAGTTGGTGGACCAGGCTGCGATGGTCGAAGTTGTAGCTCCCGACGATCGCCCAGCCGTCGTCGACGACGGCGGTCTTGGCGTGGAGCATGCCGTGGGGCCATTCGAAGATTCGCACGTGGCTGGCCAGCAGTTCGCCGTACAGGTTCCGGCTGGCCAGGGCTGCCACGGCCACGTCGTTCTCCCTTGCGACCGCCACAGCCACCACCACGCCGCGACGGGCAGCTTTCTTGAGCGCCGAGCGGATGCGGAGGTCAGGGATGAAGTATGCGCTCTCGATCAGGATGTGATGGCGGGCATGGCGGATGGCATAGAGATACGCCTCCTGAATCCGCCGACGGTGGCGGAACAGCTCGTTGCCCAGGATCTTGACCGGCACGGCGGCACCGGCAGCGGGCTGCTCTCTCCTGTCGCCCTCCCGCTGGAGGGCTGCGTGCCGGCGGCGGCGGAATGGATGCTGGAGTCGTCGCCGTACGCCGGCCCGCAGGCGGCCGTGAAGGGTAACGGCGGATTCGTAGGGCGTGGCGTCCCGCCAGCCATAGTCGAACAGCAGTCCCAGGCGGTAGGCGACCTCTTCGCCCTCGATGCGGACGTGCGTGTCGCGCCACCCGCGGCCGCCTTCGGCCAGCGGGACGTAGTCGTCAGCGATGTTAAGCCCGCCGGTGAATGAAATGTGCCTGTCCACGATGAGGATCTTGCGGTGGTCGCGCTTGTCGAGCATCCACAGGGGCCTGCCCAGCACCAGCGGACGGTAGACACAGACCTGGACGCCGGCCTCCAGCAACTCCCCGATGAACCGCCCGCCCAGGCCGACTCCCCCCACCCAGTCGTACAGAAGGCGGATGCTCGCGCCTCGTCTGGCCGCCGCCAGCAGCGCCTGCTGAAACCGCCTGCCCGTGCGGTCGTCCCGCAGGATGTAGGTCTCCAGGTCCACGCTGGAACGGGCGGAGTCGATCGCCTCCAGCATCTCCGTGTACGCCTGCGAGTCCACCAGCAAGTCCGCCCGGCTGGCGTGGCAGAACCGAGCGGGAGCACGGACGTAGCGCCGAACCGCCTGGTCGTTGGTCAGTGCCGGGCGGTCGAGCAGGACCAGTTGACGCGTACGATGCCTGCCGCTCAGCAAACGAAGCCGCCACTGCCTGGCCCGCCAGGTCCACAGGGCTGCCACGCCCAGCACGTGCGTGAAGGCCGAGCCCAGGACCGCCGCCAGCAGCGCCCCGCCCGCCAGGGGCCCCCAGATCGAAGGCAAGTCCGCCCATGCCCGCACAACCTCCCACGCCGACCGCACCGGACGGGCCCATTGCCAGAGCCGGGCCGCCTCCACCGCCTGCACCAGGGAGTCCTGAGGACCCGGCCAAATCGCCTCGCCCAATGCTGCTTCCGCCGCCACGATGTGCTCGAACGTGGCGGGATTGAACGCGACAAGCGGGAGCAGGGACATGATCTTGCTGCCCCTGGCGTACCAGGCGATCAGCAGCGCCAGCGGCGCCTGAAGCAGCGGTACAGGAACCAGCAACGCGAAGACTCCCGCTGCCAGGCCCCGCGCCATCTCGCTGGCTGAATGACGCTTACGCACCAGACGCCGCTTCTGACGCTTCAACCAGACTCGTATCCGCCGCACAATCATGCTCACCAAGTATACCTCGCTCCGACAGGCGCCATAAGCCCCATCAGAACCAGAAGACCCATGAAGGCCGCCACAAATGCCGATAAGAAGATGACAAGAGGGCTGAGCCCCCTCAAACGCGACTGGTTTGCATGAAACGACTCCTGTTCATCACGCATCGCATGCCGTACCCGCCCGACAAGGGCGAGCGGGTCCGCGCGTTCCACGAACTGCAGGCCCTGGCCCAGCATTTCGAGATCACGCTGGCCAGCCTGGCCTACGAGGCGTCGGACCTGGAGTCGGCCCAGATGCTCCGTTGCTGGTGTTCGCAGGTGCTGTTGGTCGGACGAAGCGCCTGGGCGGGACGCCTCCGCGCGGGGCTGTCCCTGTTGACGGGGCGGGCTGCCAGCGAGGGCTACTTCGCCAGCCGTTCGCTGGCCCAGGCCATCGCCCGCAGCGGCAAGGGCCAGCCCTTCGACGTTGTTCTGGGCTACTGTTCGAGCATGTTGCCCTACGCGCTGCGTGCCCCGGCGCGCCAACGGCTCATCGACCTGGTGGACGTGGACTCAGCCAAGTGGGCCGCCTATGCCGGTCAGTCGAGCGGGCTGCGGAAGTGGTTGTACGGACGCGAGGCACGCCTGGTCGCTCGACTGGAGCGACAAAGCGTCCGCGAATGCCGGGCGGTCTTCCTGGTCAGCCAGAACGAAATCGATGCCCTGGGCATTCGCAGCGAGCGGTTGATCGCCCTGCCCAACGGCGTGGATACCGAGTTCTTCTCGCCCCAGGCGCCGTCCGACCCGCCCAGCGCCGAGATCGTCTTCACTGGCTCGATGGACTATCGTCCTAACGTGGAGGCGGTGTGCTGGTTCGCCCGTAGCGTCCTGCCGGCCGTCCGCAAGCGAGTCGGCGGGGCGAGTTTCTGGATCGTCGGGCGCAACCCCACACGGGCCGTCCAACGGCTCGCTGAGGAGGTCCCCGCGGTGCACGTCACCGGGGCCGTGCCCGATGTGCGCCCGTTCCTCGCGCGAGCGCAGATAGCCGTGGCGCCGCTTCACATTGCCCGCGGCATTCAGAACAAGGTGCTCGAAGCCATGGCCATGGGCAAGCCGGTCATCGTTTCGCCTCAAGCAGCCGAGGGCATCGAAGCCGCCCCCGACGTCGAGCTGCTGTTGGCTCGGACCGTGCAGGAGTGGGAGGACCAGGTAGTGCTGCTTCTGGGCAGTTCGGGCCGCTGTGCCGAACTGGGCGCCCTGGCCCGCCAGTGCGTTCGTGAGCGGTACAGTTGGCCCGCCCGCATGGCCCCGCTGGTCGACCTGTGCCTCCGCCTGGCGGAGGAACCCGCATGACCGACCCGCACCCGCCGCAGACGCCAGGAAGGTTGACCCGCTGGTTCCGGCTTGCCTGGGCCGGTTGCGGCGTTCTTCTGCTGCTGGTCAGCGTCATGCCTTCGGACCCGCACGCCGAGCAGGGCATCTGGGCGTGGGACAAACGCATCACCCCGCAGACGCAAAACACCCTGCACGTGCCCGCATATGCCGTGCTGGCGGCACTGGGCGTGTGGGCGCGATGGCGCAACGGCGGCATCGCGGGCTGGGCGGCGGTCTCGTTCGGCCTGGCCTCCGCCTACGGCGCACTCCTGGAGTGCGCCCAGGCGATCATCCCGGGCCGCTACGGCTCGCTCAGCGATGCACTGCTCAATGTGCTCGGCGCTGCCCTCGGCACGGCATTGGCGGTCATCGTGGGCAAGCGGATGCTGAAGAAGCCCGCTCCAGAAACCACAAAGCCTCTGTGAGTTCCGGGGCCTTTGTGGTGATCCTCTTGTCCCGGCCGCTTTCTGGTAAGATAGGTGTGTATGGCACAGCGTGACAAAATCCGGATCTTCAGCCGCCTGGCCTGGCTGGTGCTGGGCCTGTGGGTGCTTGCGGGCGTGGGCGGCGCGGTGGTCTTTCGCTCGCAGCTTGGCCCGGCCTGGTCCGCCGCCCGCGTGGACGTGCCGGTGGTGGTGATTGAGAGCGACGACTGGGGTCTGGACTTCGAGCCCCCGCACTACGTTCCTCCGGGCCCAGCCGTCGACGCTCGCCAGGAGGCGGGCGTGCGCCGGCTGGCGAGTATGCTGGCCACCAGGCGCGACGCCGCGGGCCGGGCGGCGGTTGTTTCCGCCTTCATTGTCGTACAGCAGGCCGATTCCGCCGCCATCGCCGCCGACCCCACGTTCGCCTACCATGCCCTGCCCATCGACCGCTCCATGCCCAGGACGGTGACTGCCCTCAAGCAAGGCGCCCAACAGGGCGTGCTCGAACTGGTCTACCACGGGCGCGACCACCGCGACGTTGGCCTGTGGTGCAACAACATCCGCGCCATGGTCGAGACCGCCGCTGCGCCGCAGCGGCGGGCCGCTACCCGCCCCGCCACGCAGTCGGCGGCGCGATTCGATCCCGAGTCGGTCCGCATCTTCCACCCCCGAGACGAGCGCGAGCGCGACCGGATCGTGGCGGAGTATTTCGACAGCCGCCTGGGCTACCTCAAGGAACTCGACTATGCCCGACTGGAGGCCAAGGTGACCGAGGGCCTGGCGGAGTTTGAGCGGATCTTCGCCCGCCGGCCCGTCAGTACCGTCCCGCCCCGCTACCTGTGGGGCTCAGCCGCGGAGAAGGCGTTCGCCGCCCATGGCATCCGCTACCTGCACGGGGCCAACAAGCAGGGCGGGCGGCACCGCGGCGCCGGCGACGTGTGGGCCCGCCCGTTCGGCGTGCGCCTGGGCGAGGGGCTCATCGGCATCCCGCGTAATACCGATGTGGAGGTCCGGCCGGACAACTCCCTGCCGTCGATGGAGACGGTCCTGGAGGAGGCCGACCAGGCCGTCGCCACGGGCCAGCCGATAGTCATCTGCACCCACGCGTGCAACTACGCCACCGACGGCCCCGCCCTGGGCAACCAGATGTGCGACTTCCTGGGCCGGGTGCTGGACGAGTTGAAACGCCGATATCCGGACCTCCGGTACCTGTCGGCTGAAGAGGCCGGCCGCCTGGCCGAGCGGGGAGAGGTCTCCGTGCGCCTCGAGGGGCAGGAGCGCCCGCTTCGCCTGGCCGGGCCGCTCAAGAGCGCCTGGCTGGCCGGGCGGGACCTGTACCTTCGCCGCTCCAAGATCCGCCTGTACATACAGGCCCTGGCGGTTCTGGCGGTGCTGGCAGCGGCGATGCAGATCGTCTCCTGGAAGAGGACGCAGAGGAACAGAGACGAAGAGAACTGAAGAGATAGAGGCAAAGAAGGAATTGAGTATTGAAGAGCGATATGGGCTTCCCCACGAGCGGCGGGCGCGACAGGAGGGTACATTTAAGTTTCCTATCAGTCCCGGGCACAGTCCATGACCAAGGAAGATCATAGCTACTGTGATTGCCCTTCCTGCCGAGGCAGGCGTCGCCTTCTCTGGTCGACTCCCCAGGCGATTGCTTGCAGTTGCACTATTGCTCTTGCCCAAGGTCTCCTGCTCGCCCTGGTCTTATGGCCAACACACTCTAACCTCCCGCAACGGCTTGGCCTGCCAGACCTGGGGTCGAGCGTGGTTCTGTGCGCTGCTTCAATCGGTGCCGCGGCATTCCTTGCGGTGCCGCTCGCACGTCTCCTTATGAGGATGACACCTGTCACAGTCCCAATGGATGGTCTGTCGCAAACGGTCTCCCTGTTCTTGATCACGCTGAATGTCGCCATCGGCTTCTGCGGCTTTCTCTTGCCGCTCTTCTTCGCAGGTTTCCCCGTTATCTCGGTTGCGGCTGACGCCTTGCATGCGGTGTTCCGCTCACCGCTCACAGGAAGAGGCATCCGATCCCTGGCCTTGCTAGTTTCCCCGGTTGCCTATTTGGTTTCGGCCTGGTGGCTTTGTGTCACGTCCCACTTTTCCTTCCTCGGAGGAGTCGAAAGACCGACCGAGCCCTATTGCCTGTTTCTTAGACGGTTCAACTCGTTCGCGGATTTTAGCCTGTTTGCCGGATTACTCAGGGCAAGAGCGCGAGGTCTTAGGTTGCTAGCGCTGATGCCAACAAGTGAGATGCCCATGGCGAAGAGCAAGGGGGGCAACTGGAATCCGCTGACGATCGGGTATGCAGGGCTCTCTTTAACATGGCCGCGCAGGAGCATCCCGATTTTCATTCAAGCGACAGATGAGTCTTGGCAGGCAACCGTGAAAGCCCTTGTGCGCGGAGCCGCCTATATCGTGATGGATGAAAGTGAGCAATCTCCCTCAATTCGGCATGAGTTCGATATCCTTCGCAGTGAATCGCGAGCGGCAAGTACACTACTGGTCGCGCACTGCGCGCATCGCTTTGCTGAAGCCTCCCCGGCGGGCGAATACCTTCCTCAGGATATTCGTCGGTTCCGGTATCGCACCAGCCGCATCCGCGGGTTAGCTGCTACAATTCCAGGACTCGTGCTCTGCTCCGCTGCCGTGTGGTCGGGACTGGCTCTTCTCGCTTCCGGGCCCTTCGCCGCTGCCCCCGGTGTCTGGCTCCTCTTTGTGGGGATCTGCGGCTGCACTCTTGTTTCCTTCCGTCCCTCGATGAGCATGGGATCCGAAAGGGAATTCAGACGCGTTTTGGTCAGCGTCAGCCGTCCACAGATTGCCGCTCTCGCTCGCGGCGTGAGTGCCACGGTATTAGGTTTTGCGGCTCTCCTCCTCGCACTCCTGCTTGGTGCAGTTGTGCTCTGGCACATTCCGTGGCTCCCTCATGGTGATCTGCTTCTGATGTTGCTGGTCGGCGCTTTCATGTTGCGGCGCCAGTTGAAGCGTAGTATTGCCCTGGGCGCAGGGATGCTGAAGGCTTGTACCCGTACGGGGCATCAGTGGTATTGCGAGAACGACGCCTGTCACCGTTGCGAACGGTGTCAAGAGATGGCTCCTCACCGCTATCTGACGTACGAAGGCGAACGAGAGGTCGCTGGGTCGCGAAGAACACACGCAGATGGTAGTGCCTCCTTTCAGACAGAACGCTACATCTACCGCAAATGCGCTGACTGTGGCCATTGTCCATGAAGAGGTCGAGAGAATCACTAAATCGGGGGCGGTCGCGCCCGCATGACAAGGCGGGGGGGGCCTTCGCTTCAGCGTCTGGGCGCCTAGCAGTCCGTTGAAAAAGTGGCACGGGCATCTTGCCCGTGTGTCCCACGGCCGTCCCGGCCGTGGGAGTTGCTGTTTTCCGGACAATTCCACGGGCAAGATGCCCGTGGTACACATGGGCGAGACGCCCATGCCACGGTGGGGGGGGGCTTTTTCAACGGGCTGCTAGCCGCCCAAACTCGTTCACCCGCCGGAGGAGCCGGGGGGGGCCTCCTTTCAGGCCCGGCCGCGTAGCTGCCCAAACACGCGGTATCTCTCTCCTGTCTTTCTCTCTTTGTCGTTCTCTCTCTGTCTCTCTGCGTCTCTGCGTCCAGTTGTCGGCGGAAAACGCCGATAAGACCCCATATTGTGACTGATCGTGTCAGGACAGTTTGTCCGCCCCGGCTGCTGGGTCTGGCGGGGCTGCTTGGCGGGTACGCGCTGGCCGGGGGGGGCCTGTGGGTATGGGCTGCGCTGGGCGGTC
>Ga0209606_1002440_pt1 | contig 20500 bp, 24 predicted proteins | sample AD_UKC057_MetaG_FD_184412 | JGI IMG/M metagenome (GOLD analysis project Ga0209606, IMG submission 184412) | Active sludge microbial communities of municipal wastewater-treating anaerobic digesters from USA - AD_UKC057_MetaG (SPAdes) (version 2) | ecosystem: Engineered > Bioreactor > Anaerobic >...
AACAAAACCACCTGGTTAACTTCACCAGCAAGCACAAGGTTCCATTTGGCCGTGGAATGCGGTTTGCTGAAACACAGCGTAGGAGTGGCGGAGGCTCTTTTAAGATTTCGGGAGTTTCTCGCGCCGTCGATCAGCAAAGAGAGCTGCGTCATCGTTGGACTGTTCCACGATGTCGGCAAACTGGGCGTTCCGGACAAACCGTACTATTTACCCAATGACAATGCGTGGCTGGTGAAAAACAGGGGGATATGCTACAAGACGAACCTGGACGTTGTTGCGATGGGCTTGGCCGTTCGCAGTCTCTATCTTATTTCACAATATATTTCTCTTTCTGAAACCGAAGCGCAGGCTATTGCTTATCACGACGGGCAGTACATTGATGACAACAAAGTCGTTGCGCATAAAGAGGAACCGCTGACGCTGCTTCTTCATTGGGCCGATTACTGGACGGTGCACATTTATGAGGAAGGAAGGGAGAAGCAATTGTAAAAATATTATGAGGTTTACATAAATAATTTACAGAATTTCTATGGGCTAAAGGTATTGCGCGACATATCGAATACAGAGATTAAGGTGATTTGCGAAAGCGGGTGACAAGAAGATGTCAAGATCTGATGAATACGACACAGAAGAGGACGGTGATGATATGCAGACGCCGGTGAGATTGTTAAGAGAGTCGCAACCGGCGCCGCCGCCAGCCGGCCGATTGATTGTGAAAAGAAACGGTCACAGTATTACCCGGCAGATTCCCAAACCGATTGTTCTGGCGGACACACGCGAGAAATACCCTTTCGATTTCAGCCGGTTTCCAAACTGGATCGCCGCATCAAAGAAACAGGCGCTGAAAGCCGGCGATTACAGCGTGGAAGGCATGGAAAACTTGCTGATTCTGGAGCGAAAAACACTGACCGATCTGATCACGACCGTGATCCAGGAGCGGGCGCGGTTTTTTACGCAATGTGAGAAAATGTCGAAGTACCGCTGGAAAGCGCTGCTGATCGAAGCGAGCTATGAAGACGTCAAGACTCCGTATGATGAGGATGAACATAACACCCGGGCCCATCCAAATGCCGTCTCAGGCACGCTCGATGCCTTGGAAGCGCGCTACGGGATTCCGGTCGTTTATACTTCCTGTTACAGGCCACTGGCGGAGGAGAAAGCTGCAAGCTGGCTTTCCAAGCATTTCACCTACTGGTATCTGGAAGAAAATGGATTCGGTCGCGTCCTGCAGGAAGGGGATCTATAAAATCAGTATTTAAAAAAGGAGGCACTCTCGCGTTTCAGCACTTGCCTTTGGCTATTACTTTTGCTAATGTGTCGTCACTCTGAAACACTAGCAGGATTCACGAATAGGGAACTTGTGCCTCATAAGTTGAGGTGCCCGTACCGAGCGTTCACAAAATTAGTATAGCCGTTCGCTTTTCTCCGGCTGATTTTTTCGTTAGGGGGAAAAATGAAGCTGCAATATTTGGGTGACTCGAAAGATAGCTTTAAGTGGGACTACCATGATTTCTTGGTGGCAGAGCTTGGGTATCCACTATTGAATATCGCTCTGATGATGACACCAGATGATGCGGGGAATGACGGGCAATCACATCCATCATTGTTTCCATCGCGAACTGAAATTATAGAGTTCTGCGAATACTTGCGAAAACACAGGTCTATAGAATCAATAAAGTCTCTCCCTAAAAAAACGGGGGCAACATATTCGGTAGAGCTTCACAAGAATTCTACGCCAATGACCAATCGAAATAGAGATGAGTATTTTTCTGGCATAACTTGCACAGGTGAGCAAGTGCTTTTCCTTGATCCTGATAATGGTTTTGAGCCAGAAAAATCAATAAATGAAAAGCATGTCGGATACAGCGATATATCCCTCATCCTGAGCCAGGTTTCAGAAAAATCTGTAGTTTCAATATTTCAACACCACAGAAGAAAGTCATTTCCAGATGACTTCGTGAGAATAAAAGAGCGCATCTTGTTTGGGTATTCCACTGCTATTTATTGGTACTCGCTTATGTTTGTAGCAATATCAAAAAGCAAAAGCGTAATCAATCAAGTTGCGGATATAAATAAAAAATATTGCCTCATCAAATCCAGTGAATGTAATTGCCTAACAATGCCATAAACTCGTAAGCCCATAAGTTAAGATACGCCTCGTTTTTGTCTCTATGCCACCGCGCTGCGCGCGCCCGAATGGTGTTCTGATTTATGCTAAAGAAGCTCCGCGACTACTACGCTGGGAACGGAATCCTAGCAACCGATTTCACATGCCCCCATGCGTCGGTGTGCTCGGCCAGTTCACCTATGTTCACCGGACCGAAGTCGGCTTATGTCAGTGCCGGATATGAGCGAGGCGAATTGCCGAGGCTCCTATTTCTATCTCTAGACTCCGGGAGCGCAGAGAGAGAACCAGATAAAAGGCTGCCGGAAGCCGTTCGAAGGCAGGAAGAGATAGACTGTGCAGTCTTGTCATTGCCAAAAGGCCTCCATTGGTACCGAACCCACGAACTGGCTTGGTACGTTCTAAGAAAATTCAAACCAAATCTTCTGCTGGATCAAGCGAAACACTACTTCGCACACGCCAATTCCGCCAAGTGCTGCATGAATAATAAACACAATTCAAAGGCTGCCTCCATTTTGTTCAAGAACTGCAGGCGATACCTTGCGGGCGAGATTGCAATCTTGCGCCCCGCAATCGTCGTAACGCAAGGCAGCGAAGCTAAGGACGCTATGTCACGGCTCGTCCGGAAAATATCACCTGGCATCGATGATTTCGCTTCGATTGTCGAATTAGAGTGGGGCCCTGTATTTTGGCTGCATACTTATCACCCCAGAAACTACGGTGCGTTCAACAAGCAAAGAGCATTCAACGAAGAAACTCAACTAGCCGAAGGGTTTGAGCGATATGCATCCGCAATGCAGAGATTCATCAATGCTTCAAAATTCGCCTAACCAGCCAATGAGCGGTATAAGAGACTTTTGCTATCGTGCGGTTGTGTCTGAACCCTAGCGTTAAATATAAGGAGGTTATAAATGAGAAAGATTCTTTCAAAAGAAACATTAGGGCTAGCGGGCGAATATGCTGTAGCCAGTGAGCTTTGCCAACAGGATATTTACGCACAGCTCACGCTAGGAAATCGGAAACGGACAGATTTACTGGTAGAGACGGATGATTCAATGTTGCGCATTCAGGTAAAAAGCAAGCAAAAGAAAGAGTGGCCCGCTATCAAAGGTATTTTCGGTAATGATATTATTCTTGTTCTGGTGGACTTTGAAAAGAAACCAGAATATTCAAGGCCTGATTTTTATGTTCTTACTTCCAGAGATTGGGCAGAGGTCATTAATATGCGTTGCGTACAAACAGGTCATGTGAAGACGGGGAAAGTCACTATTTCTGACACCAACGTTCCAACTTGGCGGGATGGTTTTGTTGGTATGGGAATCAAATCTGCGGATGTTCAAGCTTACCATGAAAAATGGGAGACAATAGAAAAATGTCTAACGCGCCGCTAAAGTCAATTGCTGCTTTGCGGCTCCGGCTCCGGCGCAAAGGAAGATAGATAATGGAATTGCGATTCCCACAGTCTGAAATCCCTAGGCTCGCAGCCCGTTACATAGACGAAATGGGTGAAAGGGACAGACGCCTCACTACAGCGATCATGGAGGATGTCTTCCCTTCCTACGCACGCAAAGGGTTTCTGACCAAAAAAGAGTTCCTGATTGTGTGCGCGTGGAAGACGCCACGTTCAAAACCACGGTGCGAGTCGAACGATGAAGAGTTGATCCGGGAAGTGTCCGCACTCTCCAGAACGACCAAATCGGAACTAATGCGGATTCAGATTTGGACACTTCTTGCGGGCGTCATGTGGCCCACAGCATCTGTCTTCCTCCATTTCGCTTTCCCAGACCGTTACCCGATTCTTGACTTTCGTGCGCTCTGGTCGCTGAAGACGGACGTGCCCGCGCAGTACACGTTCGCTTTCTGGTCGGCATACGCCGACTTTTGCCGGGATCTGTCACGCCGGGCGGGTATCAGCATGAGGGTACTGGACCAAGCACTGTGGAAGTATTCGGAGATTCAGCCGAGAATATGAGAATACAAGGACCATATATCGGCAAGTGGCGGATCACACATATGGATCAATGGGACCAAGACTTCGTTGATCTGTAACCACCGGGCATGTCACGATACAGAAGGATGGAACCGGTGGATTTCAGTTTGGCTCGGTTCAAGGGGAAAAATGGACTGCCGAATCGAAGGCATTGGCAGCGGCCTCTTGCTTGGATTCACGCGGGATGGATCAGACGAATGCGATCCCGCCTCTGGCCGTGGATGGGCCAAGGTGAACGGGAAGCAGATGGAAGGGTACATCTTCTTCCATTTTGGCGACGACTCGGGTTTTACTGCAAAGAAGGTCAGATGAACTGCGAACGACGCGGTGCATGGTCGGCTCGCATGCACACCACTATGACTGGGGGCGCTAGATGGATGCACAGGGAGGCGGTCTCATGACGCAAAGCAGTCGAGCTTTAGCGCAAACTTGGGGCTATCCGCGGCATCGGCGGTTTGTCGAACATGTCCGAACTGCTGCGACAGAATGGTTCCGTGCCAAAGGGATGCCCGTTAACTCGAAGTATCCCTACATTCTCGCTGACTGGAATGATTGGCCGAAAAACATTATTCTGCCTGAGGTTGCAAAATACATCGCAGCTACTTCGGAGTCGCAGCGAACTTGCGGCCGGAACATTCCACTGCACAAGTATGTTCACCATGGACTCAGTAGCCAAGCAATGTTGTTTAATTTGGCAGGTCCGCTGTTGATTCGAGGTGATCTGACGCCCTTACGCAATGTCATCGAGCGAAAGGGCCTTGTATGGCCAGATAGCGGATCGTGTGCTTTGTTCGAGTATGAAGACCGCAACATCTTCAACGAAGACAGCGGCCAGCCTACCTCCATCGACTTGGTTGTACTGGATGTGCACGGCCACCCGAAGATCTTCCTTGAATCGAAGTTCGTTGAGCAGGAATTTGGTGGTTGCTCGGTTTTTGGTGCGGGTGATTGTGATGGCAAGAACCCCGCTAGAGATATAAGCACCTGCTACCTTCACCACATTGGTCGTAAGTATTGGAACTTGATGGAGAAGTATGGTGTCAATAATGGCAACATTGGCAAAGACGCAGTTTGCATACTAGCAAATTACTACCAGTTCTTTCGTGAGGCCATTTTCGCGTTTGAGCACCAAGGCGTGTTTCTCCTGCTCTGCGACGAACGGAGTCCAGTCTTCTATTCTGATGGCCAGAAAGGTCCCAGAGGTATCATGCCGTTCCTTGTCGGCCTTTTGCCAGACCAACTCAAGCAGCATGTATCCTATGTAACTGTGCAAGAACTTGTTGCCGAAATTGAATCACGAGGCGACATGGGATGGATTGCCGAGTTCAGGTCAAAATATGGACTTGCATTGGCGTAACAAGGAGTCATCTAACAACAGTATGCTACGATGGTGCCGCTTGTCGATGCTAATGCTGGGCATTGCCGCCGTAAAATGGGTGACCCCAATCCTCTGACCGATTCCGTCACACATCATCTAACCCAACAACCGCCCTTGGAGGCAAGATGTCGATCAAGCTCATGGAAAAGGCCCGTCTCCACTGCGATCGGACGGCGATTGTCGCCCCGGAAGGTGTGTTTTCCTATCGGCAGTTGCTGGATGCCTCGGCCCGCGTCGCCGCCTTTCTTCTGGACGGATCGCCGGACCTGCGGGAGCGGCCCGTCGCCTTCCTGACGCCCCCGGGATTCCGCTATGTGGCGCTCCAGTGGGGCATTTGGCGCGCCGGCGGGATTGCGGTGCCGCTGTCCGTTTCCCATCCACGGCCGGAACTGGAATACGTGCTTGCCGATACCGAACCCTCGGCGGTTCTCGCCGATTCCGATTTCGTCGCGCGTCTGCAGCCCTCCGCCGAAACCCTGAGTTTCCGATTCGCCCGGGCCGTTGATGCCCTTGAACACGCGCCCGGTGCCTTGCCCGACGTTGCCCCCGCGCGCCGGGCGATGATCCTCTACACGAGCGGCACCACCGGCAGGCCGAAGGGCGTGGTTTTGACTCACCTCAACCTTACGGCCCAGATTGAAAGCCTGGTCAAGGCATGGGAATGGAACGCGGGCGATCATATTTTGGAATTCCTGCCCCTTCATCACATCCACGGCATTGTGAACGTCATCTCCTGCGCGCTGCGGGCGGGCGCCGTCTGCGAGATCCTCCCCGCATTCGACGCCCACGCGGTCTGGGAACGCATTGGCCGGGGCGGTCTGACGCTCTTCATGGCGGTGCCGACCATCTATGCCAAACTGATCGACGCCTGGCGGTCGTCGTCCCCCGCCGACCGGCAGCGCTTCTCCGAAGGCTGCCGACGCATGCGGTTATTGGTGTCGGGGTCCGCGGCCCTGCCTGTTTCGATCTTGGAGATGTGGAGAGAGATCTCCGGGCATGTCCTGCTCGAACGATACGGGATGACGGAGATCGGCATGGCCCTGTCCAATCCCCTGCACGGAATGCGCGTCCCCGGCGCGGTCGGCACTCCGCTGCCGGGAGTTGATGTGCGCCTCGTGGACGATGCCGGAAAGCCGGTTGCGCCCGGAACCCCGGGAGAGATCGAGGTGCGCGGCGAGACCGTCTTCTCCGAGTACTGGCGCCGGCCGGAGGACAACCGGCAGGCGTTCCGCGACGGATGGTTCCAGACCGGCGACGTCGCGGTGTTCGAAAGCGGATCCTATCGCATTCTCGGACGCAACAGCGTGGACATCATCAAGACGGGAGGAGAGAAGGTTTCCGCGCTGGAGATCGAGTCGATTCTGCTGACGTATCCGGCGATTCGGGAGTGCGCCGTCGTCGGCATTCCCGATCCGATCTGGGGGGAGAAGGTCTGTGCCGCCCTCGTCCCCGAGGCCGGTCAGGAACCGGATGTCATGATGCTGCGCGCCTGGCTCAAGGAGCGCCTGGCCCCGTACAAGGCTCCCAAGGAGATCGCGATTCTTCGCGAATTGCCCCGGAACGCGATGGGGAAACTCATCAAGGCCGAGCTGAAGAAGTTCTTCCAGCTTTCTTGGGGTAGGGGAGATGACAAAAGCTGTTGATCGTGTCTGTCAAATTCGACTGCATCCATTCATCGGTCGCGTCCATGTGCAGTTGAAAACTATTTCAGGTCAGGGAGTGAAATCTCCATCCCTTCGGAATTTGTCATTTTCCTGATGCCGGCAAAAAGCTCCCGGATGAAAGGGGTCTCCGGCAGTTCTTTTTGCAGCCGGCCGATCAGGTCGCGGGAAACCGCGATCTGTCGGGATGAAAAGAAATTGAAATCGTAAAACCAGAAAGCCAGCATCAGCAGAAAGTCCGCAACCGTTTCCAGATGGCTTGTAGAGATGGACCTGTGTTTTTGAAATTCCTCCACGACGGAGGGCGTCAGTTCCCGGCTTAAGCGAATGTGGGGCAGCATGCCGGGAAGCTCGCGAAATCCGTCGCGGGCGACGGAATGCAAAACCAGATCCATGATATCCAGTTTGTCCGCGTCCCGAATGATGTTCAGCAACTGCCGGGCATTTTCGGGAAGGTCCGCGGGCAGATCGTCCGTTTTCCGGTTGTGGTACTCGACGGCGCAGGAAACACGCGCCCACTCATCTTCGTCCAGCAGGGACGGCACGCCTTCGGACTCCAGCGTCTTCCGACCGGCCAGGCCGTGGTCCAGTGTATCCGCGTCCCGGAAAGTGCCGTAACGGCTGTATTGCGGAAACCGTCCGATGTCGTGAACCAGTCCGCAGATTTCCGCGAGCTGAATTTCCGACTCGTCGAGCTTCAAACCGAGGGCGATCAGACGGGCATTCTCTGCGACGCGCCGGCTGTGGCGGTACTTGAGCTCCAGCGCGGCAGGCAGCAAATCCACCGCGTCTCGGTAGCGCGCCGTGTACCGTTCGAACCATTCGATCAGAAGCCGTTCTTTGGGGGGCATGATTCTCCTGTGTGCCGAAAGGAGGAAAGGATCATCTTCTCTTTTCGGAGACGGGGCTTTAAAATTTTTCACCGGGCCGGCTCTTACAGTATCTTTTTCCCTGCGTCGGGACCGCTTTTGATAAGATAAACATCCGTAATTTTTCCCACGACAGCGGACTTGGGACGGAGCGTCTCTTTGATGCCGCGGACCCATTCGACATTCTGCCGAAAGACCTCTCCTTCCGTGTGGATCGTGATGTCGGCCTTGACCTGAAAGCCGCCTTTTTCTCCCCACCAGACAAGGGAGATTCTCGGATTCTCCTGAAGGTTCTTCAGGGTTTTGTTGAAGAACTGATCGGAGATGAGCAGCGTTTCATTATCCAGAAACTTGAACGCGCCGATGGGGACGACATTGGGGGCTCCGTCCTTTGACGCAGTTGCAAGAAACGCGATTTTCGTTCCTTTCAGGCTTTCCTTGATTTCCTCTGTTACTTTAACCATGGCAATATCCTCCGGCATTGGTTTACGTTGCTTCGTCGATCAACGGAAGCGCTTGTTTCCGGGAAACATCTTCGAAAAAATCAAAAGCGCCTTCCGAAGGCTTGCCGGTCGTTGAACAGGCGAAGCCCCGCGGGATATCAAAAGTTCATCAGTGCGGCTTTTTGCCGCTCATTTTCGTATCCAGCATTTCCTGCATCAGCTCATCGACGTTGACTTCCTTGTAACCATAACCCTGAATAAGCGCCGCGTCATACATTTCTTCCAGCTTCCGTAATTGTTCCATGGCGGTTTTATTTTGCCGGAAGTCATTGTCCATCAGCTCAGCCACGGTATTTCCGATTTTTCTCAAATCGCTTAAATCGACATGAAGGGATGTGTGGGCGAACACTTTCTGCAGAAGGTCGCAGGCTATTTTTTCATGAAAGGTCTGAATATACGGCGGGACTCTGGCCACGATGCTGGCCGCCTCAATTCCCGCCCGGCCGGCATGATTCACAAGCAGCGTGGAGAAGCTGCACGGTCCGTTGTAGTTCAGGAGAGGAAACGATTGAAACTCCCGCTTCATCTCGGGACGGCTCAGCACGGCATAGACGCTTGTTTCCCGCGTGTGGGGAACCTGGTCGAAAACGCCGCCCAGCGTATAGATGCGGCAAACGTTGCAGCGTTTGGCCATGCTCAAAATAGCCGACGTGTACTCCGGCCAGGCAACGTTCGGCTCAAAACCTGTAAAAAGGATCAGGTCGTTTTCGCCGCCGCTTTGCCAGTAAAAAAATTCATTGGCCGGTTCTTCGAGGGACTTGATCAGGCCTCCTTCAACGACGGTCTGGGGTCTCATGATCTGCGCCGAATCAAAGCCCGGGACCTGTCCGATATAGAAATGCCCGGGATCGATGGCGGCGAATTTTCGGGCGTTGAGCTTGCGGCGCAAATATTCGATGCTTCCGGTGCCGAGCTCGCCGGCATTCAGCCAGCCGCGATAGCCGATGAACAGATAGGGATTGACCAGGTCGGGTGTTTCCTGAAAAATGAGACTTTCGTTCATGAACTCTCCTTGGAAGTTATTCGCGGCTGCGGTCATCATTGCGCACCGCCGGCATGATTTTTCTAAAACCAAAACCGCTTGTTGATTATGGTTATTGCGTTTTTTGCAGTCAAGTATTTTGTTTCAGGATGATGGTTTTTGCTTCAAGTTGAATGGTATCAGCCGGAAGAATTTTCTTCGGTTCCGATATTTATTTTTTTGACCGGGGACAGTCGTCAAAGGAAAAACATCAATTTTGTTAAATAGTTGAATCTTGACTGGATGGGAGAAAAAATGCTTGACAGTATATAAATAAAATATATATACAATCTACATAGTCGATGCCTGAATGATTGAGGAAAAGTTGTCCGTAAATGACGCCGTTTGTTGAGGTGAAACCATGCCTCGTGAAGAAAGGAGGGTGCGTACCGAAGAATAGAATGCGCGACGTATAATGGTCAGCATTTTAAATGACAAAAGCAACGATGGATGTGGAGAAGATGCATTTGAAATGTAGTCAACGAATACTAAAAAGGAGGAATCATGGAATATCGATTTGAATTGCCTACAAAAATGATCATCGGAGAAGGATGTTCCAAGCAGTTGGGGGAAAATGTCAAGCTGACCGGTGCAAAACACGTCCTGTGTGTTTTTGATAAAGGTGTGGAAGGGGCGGGTCTTGTCGCGCCGCTCATCGCGGACATGGAAACGGCGGGCCTGAAGGTAACGCCTTTCAACGGTGTGCTGCCGGATCCGCCCATGGAAGTGATCGATCAGTGCACCGAACTGGCGCGGGAGGCCAAGCCGGACGTCTTTGTCGCCGTGGGCGGCGGCAGCTCCATCGACACAGCCAAAGCCGTCAACGCGAATCTGTCCAACCCCGGAACGCTTCGCGACCATGCCATCAACCTCAACGGCCTCAAGGTGTTTCCTTTTGAAAACCCGCTCAAACCTTTTTTTGCCCTGCCCACAACCGCCGGAACCGGCAGTGAAGTATCCCCGTCGGCGGTCGTTACCGATCACGAAGCGAAGCTGAAGGTTTCGGTCATGGCGCCCGATCTGGTGCCCACCATGGCCATCATCGATCCGGCTCTGACCGTCGGCTTGCCGGTGAATGTGACCGCTTCCACCGGATTGGACGCCTTTGCTCATGCCATGGAAGGACTCATGGGCGGTTTGGCGATTTTCACTCCGTCGCCCATGCGGGATTCTTTTGCCTTTACCGCCATCGAACTGGTGCTGGAGAGTCTTCTGCCGGCGATGAAGAACGGGAAAGACATCAAGGCAAGGACGGATATGTCCTATGCCGCTTTTATGTCCATTCTGGGAGCCGGCGGCGGACTGAGCATGGGTCATTGCCTGGGTCATGCCATGGGAGAAGTCTGTGGCATTCATAATCATGGCTTTTTATGCGCTTCCATTCTTCCTTACAACATCGAGTTCATGGCCGAACTCATTCCCCAGAAACTCAATAAACTGGCCTCCCTGTTCAAGATCGATCCGAACGGAAAATCCGTCGCCCAGATCGGGACGGCAATCAAGTTGGCCATTCAAGCCTTTTACAAGGATTGCGGCATTCCGCCGCTGAAAGATATGGGGCTGAATCTTTCCGACACGGAGGAGATCATTCACCACACGACATCGGGCACCTGGTATCTTCTGGCATCCAAAAAACCATCGGAAGAGGAACTGACCCGCTGGATTCAGGCCGTTTACGAAGGAGGAAACACATGAAGACATACGATAAAATCTACATCAACGGCCAGTGGGTTTCCCCGGCCGGCAAAGACAAAGTCAAAGTGATCAACCCCTGTACGGAAGAAGCGATTGCCTCGGTGCCGCTGGGCAACGAAGAAGACGTTCAGAAGGCCGTCATCGCAGCGCGGCAGGCTTTTCCTTCCTGGTCCAAAACCAGTGTTGCCGATCGGATCAAGCTGATTTCAAAACTTTCCGAAGCCATCGCCGCCCGCCAGAACGAGATCGGCGATACGATTTCCCGCGAGATGGGCATGCCTTCCGCATGGTCCCGAATGATTCAGGTCGGCCTGCCCGTTGCCACGCTCAACAGCTTCGTTCCGATTCTGGAAAACTATTCCTTTTCGTATCCGATGGGTCGAACGGAAATTGTAAAAGAACCGATCGGCGTCTGCGGTTTCATTACGCCCTGGAATTATCCCCTTCACCAGCTTGTGGGCAAAGTGGCGCCGGCGCTGGCGGCGGGCTGCACCATGGTGGCAAAACCCAGCCAACTGGCTCCCCTGAATGCCTATGCATTTACGGAGATCATGCAGGAAATCGGCGTGCCTCCCGGAGTTTTCAATCTGGTCCCCGGGGCCGGATCGAAGGTAGGCTACGCCCTGTCGTCTCATCCCGATGTGGATATGGTGTCTCTCACGGGTTCCACGAAGTCCGGCATTGCCGTGGCCCAGGCCGCCGCCACAACGATCAAGCGGGTTACGCTGGAACTGGGCGGGAAGTCCCCCAATGTCCTGCTCGAAGACGCGGATATTCCCATGGCGGTGACGAAAGGGGTGTACAACTGCTTTTTGAATTCCGGGCAAACCTGCATTGCCCTGTCCCGCATGATCGTCCCGGCGCACAAACAGAAAGAAATCGTCGAAATGGCAAAGGCCATCGTCGAATCCATGGTGATGGGGGATGCCTTTACGGACGGCGTCTATCTGGGGCCGATGGTGGATGACGCCCAGCGTCAATCCGTTCGCGAATATATTCGAGCCGGAATCCGCGAAGGCGCCACGCTGGTCACCGGCGGGCCGGAAACCCCCGAAAACCTTCCGAAGGGATTTTTTGTCAAGCCGACGCTCTTTGCCGACGTCAAACCCGATATGATCATTGCGCAGGAGGAAATATTCGGTCCCGTTTTGTGCATCATTCCCTACCGGACCGAAGAAGAAGCCATCGCCATCGCGAACAACAGCGTTTACGGGCTTTCCGGCTCCGTCTGGTCGGCGGATTCTGAAAAAGCCAGAGCCGCGGCGCGTCAGATTCGAAGCGGCCAGGTCTTCATCAACGGGGCCGACTTTGACATCGATGCTCCGGCCGGAGGGTATAAACAGTCCGGACTCGGACGCGAACGCAGCAAATACGGTCTGGAAGAATATCTGGAAATCAAGGCCCTGATCGCACAAAACCCTTAATCGTTTTTCAATGAAAAGATCCGGTCCGGCCGGGAAGGCATATCCCGGCCGGACAACCCAAAACCAACGGAGGACCTTCATGAACAAGGTTATGACCATGCAAAAAGCAATTGCCGAACATGTCCATGACGGCGATTTTCTATATATCGGCGGCTATATCTGCCGGACGCCTTTTTCGGCGGTTCACGAACTGATCCGCCAGGGGAAAAAAGAACTGACTATTACCCGCGGCAACGCCTCGGATGATTTCGATATGCTGATCGGGGCGGGGGCGGTGAAGCGATTTATTTCCACGTTCATTTCTCTCGGCGTTTACGGCCTGGCCCGCTGCTACCGGCGTTCGCTGGAAAAAGGCATTCCCCACAAGATTGAGGTGGAGGAATATACCAATTTGTCGCTGCCCATGATGCTGATGGCGGGAGCGATGGGCATGCCCTTTATTCCCGTCAAAGACATGGTGGGGACGGACCTTATGAACGTGAAGGGTTTTATGGGAGAGGACAAATACCGGATGATCTCCTCTCCCTTTGACGGATCCCCCGTTCTGCTCGTGCCGGCTCTCAAGCCGGATGTGGGAATCATTCACGTCCAGCAGGCGGATGAGGAAGGCAACGCGCAGATGTGGGGAATCGGCGGAGATTGCAAATACGGCGCCAATGCGTCGAAGAAGGTCATTGTGTCCTGCGAACGCATCGTCAGCCGGGACGTCATCGGGAAGGACCCTTCCCGGACGATCGTGCCGGATTTCAAGGTGGTTGCCGTTGTGGAAGAGCCTTTCGCGTCGCATCCGGGCTATACGCCCGGATTCTATGATCTGGATTTCAGTTTTGGTTATCTGTATCAGCAGGCCTCCAATACGGAAGAAGGCTTTCGGGCGTTTCTTCAGGAGTGGATCATGGATATTCCCGACAGGGCTTCCTATATCCAGCACTACATCGATCGCTTCGGCTATGCCCAGTTCCGGAAACTCCAGGCGAAATTCGATTATGGTTTTCCGGTCAGTTACGCTTACTGAGGAGGTGAATACAAATGATTGAACATCCGAAGGACTATATCAAGCCCGAACTGATGGCCTGTTGCGGCGCCAGAGAAATCCATGACGGTGATGTGGTTGTCGTCGGTACGGGATTTCCCGCCATGTCGGCCAACATCGCCAAGCATACCCATGCCCCCGGGGCGGTGATGATGCAGGAATCGGGGGTTTATGACGCCAGACCGGGACGTCCGGCCTTATCCGTCGGCGACGCGTGCCTGAATCCCGGGTCGGCCATGATCGGCGGGCTGACCGATGTGATGGGAATGTTTCTGCAGGGCGGTTGGGTGGACGTGGGATTTCTGTCCGGCGCTCAGGTGGATCGCTATGGAAATCTGAACACGACCTGCATCGGTCCCTATGATTCCCCGCGCAGCAGGCTGCCGGGAAGCGGCGGGGCCAATCCCATCGGGGCTCTGGCCAGGCGAACGCTGATCATCGTCCAGCATGATCCCCGGCGTCTTGCCGAAAAAGTCGACTTTATTACCACCCCCGGCTATCTCAACGGACCCGGCGCCCGCGAACGATGGGGACTGCCTGCCGCAACCGGTCCATGGGTCATTATTACCAATAAAGGTGTCATGCGCTTCGACGCGGAAACCAAGGAAGCTTATCTGGAAAGCTATCATCCGGGCTGCACCCTGGAGGAAATAAGGAAAAATACCGGCTGGGATTTGAAAATCTCCGCGGAGGTCCACGAGACGGAACCGCCCAGGGCCGTGGAGCTGAAGGCGATTCGGGAAGTTCTCGATCCGCACCGCATGATTCGGGTTTATGAAGGCAAGGGGTATGTTTAAACTGCTCTGATGTCAGCGCATTCACCGGGCTGATGGAGCGATCAAGATAAAAGGAGAATGGTAAATGGATTTTTCATTGAATGAAGAACAAAGAATGTTGATTCGAACGCTTCAGACCATGGGAGAGCGGGAAAAACTGAAGGAACGCGCGGTGCAGATTGATCGATCGGGGGAATTTCCCGCCGATCTGCTTGGAAAATATGGAAAGATGGGATTGCTGGGGATGACGCTTTCACCGGATCACGGCGGAGGCGGACAGCCGGCGCTCAATGCCCTTCTGGCGATTGAGGAAATGGCCAAGTACAGCCCCATCATTGCCGGACCGATCTTTGAGTCCAATGTAGGGCCGGTGCGGGTTATCGATATGTTCGGGACCGAAGAGCAGCGGAAAACGATTGTTCCAGGGGTGTGCAAGGGAGAGCTCAGCGTATCCGTCTGCATGACGGAGCCGGAAGCCGGTTCGGACCTGACCTCTTTGAGCACAAAGGCCGTTGATGACGGCGACCATTACATCCTCAACGGCCGAAAGGTCTTTATCACGGGCGGCGGACACGCAAGCCATTATTTTGTATATACCCGTTTCGGAGACGCTCCCGGCTACAAGGGAATCGGCGGCCTGCTGGTCGAAAAGGGAACACCGGGCTTTACCTTTGGCAAGCAGGAAGATTTTCTCGGCCTTCGGGGCATGCCTTCCTGTGAACTGATCTTTGAGGATGTTCGCGTTCCCAAGAAAAACCTGGTCATCAAAGCCGGTGACTTCAATAAACTGATGCTGACCTTTGACATCGAGCGGTGCGGCAATGCGGCCATGTGCCTGGGCGTTGCCGGAGCCGCCCTCAACGAGTCCATCGCCTACGCCCAGGCCCGTCAGGCCTTCGGCCGGCCGATCTGCGAATTCCAGGCGATTCAGTTTATGACCGTGGATATGGCCATGAAGCTGGATGCGGCGCGACTTCTCGTTTACCGGGCCGCCGCGGGTGCGGGGCAGGGACTGCCTTCCATTTACGAGGCTTCCATGGCGAAGTGCTTTGCCAACGAAATGGTGATTGAGGTGACCAACACGGCCATGCAGGTCTTCGGAGGCTACGGCTACAGCAAGGAATTCCCGGTGGAGCGGATGCTCCGTGACGCCCGGGCGTGGGGCGTGGCCGGCGGAACCGTGCAGATGCTTCGTCTGACCATGGCCAGCGTTCTGTATGGCCGTCGCTTTGATCAGCGCCGCGGGAAATAGGGGTAAGCTTTATGGAACCGGACAGCGGTATTTCAAGTCTCTTTTGAGCCGCTCCGTTGTCCGGTTCCGAAATATTTTTTTACTTTATCAAACGATCGATTTCCATCATCAGCGTTTGTGTCTGTTCCGGCAGCAGGCCAAAGCCCATGTCTTTCCGGTACAGAACATTCAAATTCTGATCGACGATCAGATACACCCGTTTGGACAGGGGCAATATCCAGTGATCCGCGTCGTACCTTTTGGCGATTTTGCCCTTTTCATCGACCAGCAGGGTCATGTTGTGCAGTCCGTGTTTGGCGATGAATTTCCGGTGTGATTCAGCCGAATCCCGCGACAGGCCCAATATTTTCACTTTTCCGGCTTCGTATTTTTTGATGTTTTGTTGAAACTCAACAAACTGGCGAATTCAGACCCCGGTATCGTCTTTGGGATAAAAGGCCAGCACGACGGCGCGGTATTCTTTCACCGCATCGCTGAGCTTCCACATTTTTCCGTCCTGATCCGGCAGCGCAAAGTCAGGCGCGGCCTGCGCGGGTGAGGCGGAAGGCGCCTGGACGTCCGCTTTGGCGCCGGCTGCCAGAACAAGAATGAAAAGCAAAACCATCATCAAAGAAATTCGTCGCATGTTTCCTCCCCGGAGATATTTTTGCGGCGGGCGGCTCAAGAACGGGGCCGCCCGCCGCCGGTTGTCTAAAAGAATCAATCGTCAAACGCCATTTTGGTTTTCCAGACTTCCCAGACCCTGCCTACCAGGTCAGGGCCGGGTTTGAGCGTCGCTTTGCCGGGCTTCCAGCCGGACGGTGTTGCCTCCGCACCTTTGGTTTTGCGGACATGCTGGAACGCCTGAACCTGGCGGATGCTTTCCATCACGTTGCGTCCGACCGGCGGAGTGAGGACTTCAAAGCCCTGGATGATGCCGTCGGGATCGATGATGAACCGGCCGCGGGCCTCCACGCCCGCGTCTTCCAGATAGACGCCGAAGATGCTGCCCACTTTTCCGCCTCCGTCGGAGAGCATCGGGAAAGGCACGCCGCCTTTGACCATTTTGGAGAGTTCATGGTCGTTCCACATCTTGTGGACAAAGACGCTGTCCACGCTCATGGAGAGCACTTCCACGCCCAGTTTTTTAAATTCGGGATATTTCTCCGCGACCGCGGAGATTTCGGTTGCTCAGACAAAGGTGAAATCGCCGGGGTAAAAACACAGGATCACCCATTTCCCGTGAAACTCGGAGAGTTGAACGTTGACAAACTTGCCTTTGTGGTACGCGGGCGCCGTAAAATCCGGCGCCTTCTTGCCGACGGTTACCATGCTTTTCACCTCCTTGATGATGGATGGTTCGGGGGTTTCTTTTTTTGCTGCCGGTTTTTCTCCGACCGGTCCGCCGGTGGGTCTGGCGCAGCCGGCCTTGATTTCCTCAGCCATACATTATTACCTCCTTTCTTTAAAACAGGTGAATCATTTTCAAAAGACTTTGGCGATACTGAACAGACAGAGGGAGCCATTGCATTGATCTACGTCAACGAGCCGTACGTTTATAAAAACCATTCCGGCTCCCGGCGTGGGGAGGTAAAGGCAACCTCTAATTCCTGTTTGTGCCGCAGGTAATTTTCGTCGTCAAAATACTTTGCCTCCACCGGGCAGTTTTTGATGCAGGCGCAGCATTTGATGCAAATCCCCGTGATGATGGATTCATCATCCGCATCAATGGACCCCACGGGACAAAGACTGACGCAGAGGCCGCAATGAATGCAGTCGTCGCTGGTTTTGGGAACCACCTTGAGGATGGATGCGGGATTGCCGTCCTTATCTCTGGGCCGGTAATAGGGTTGGTAAGGTTTGTTCCCCGGAACGGATAAGGTCCCCGGAGCATTTGGGGAAGCCGAAAGCTTTTGATAAATCTGCCCGGCAAATTCCGTGACGCGAGACAGGTCCTGCTGATCAGGCCGGTTTTGCCCCAGGATTCTGGAAAAGGAGTGTTCTCCGATAAACGCGCCCGCGGCGATGACGTTGAAGCCCCTTGATTCCAGGATGTCCCGCCACTCGATCAGCGCATCGTCATAATGGCGGTTGCCGTAAACCACCACGGCGACGGCCAGCGCGCCGTTCCCTTTGATGGTATTGAGATATTTCAACAATACATTGGGAACCCTGCCCGCATAAACGGGCAGGCCGGCTACGACAATATCATGTTCAGCGAAAGACGCAGGCTCTTTTCTGGCCTCCGGCAATGTAAAATCAACGTTTACGACGGACTTGCCCCCGGAACTTTCCGCAAGCTTTTCGGCAATGCCGGTTGCAATTTTCTTTGTCGTTTCCGTCGCGCTGAAATAAAAAGCTTTTATCCGTTGATTCATGATCCAAGCCTTTCTGTCGGTCTTCAAATGATCAGGACTAATTTTTCATCAGAGCCAGCATCATGGCTTCCGGCACCTGAACGGCGACGACTTCCCCTCTGGCGCATACTTTGCCGTCGGCAAGAAGGCGCGATTCGATTACAACCTTTCTTCCCTTGATTTCCTTGACGCGGCCGCGCACTTCAAGGGGAACGCCCAGCGGCGTGGGCAGCAGGTATTCCACATGCAAAGACGCGGTAAGAAAGCGAATGGGAGGCTGAGTGTCCATTTCGCGGTTTTCAGCGCGGTATTGTGCCGCAGCCGCCGTGCCCGTGGAGTGGCAGTCTATCAGAGAAGCGATCAACCCTCCATAGGCATAGCCGGGCACGGCCGTGTAGCAGGATTTAGGTGAGTGGATGCAGACGGATTCTTCCCCGTCCCAGTAGCTTTTGATCTTCATTCCCTGTTCATTGAGCCGGCCGCAGCCGTAACAGTGGCTCAGATCATCCGGATAATAGTCCTGAAATGCTTTTTGCGTCATGCAAGCTCCTTTTTAAACAAACGTCAGCTTCGTTCCCGCCATGTTCAAAATGAACTGCTGCGGCATCTGCTTTTCCATTTCCATAATCGCTTTTCGCCCTGTGCAGTGCGTGGGAATGATGTACGCCGGATTCATTTTCTGAAGTTCCAGAGTCGTCCGGTCGATCAGAGGTTCGAAAAACGGACCGGAGAGATGGAATCCTCCCATGATGGCGTGAATCCGGCTGATGCCGGTTGCCTTCACGGCGTATTGGACGGTGTTGACTATTCCCGCATGCGCGCAGCCGGATAAGATGACCAATCCTTTGTCTTTCAGGTGCATGACGATGGAGGAATCGTCTTCGATGGCATCCCAGCTTTCCTTGCCGTCTTTCTGGCAATGTGGAAGGGGCCAGCCTTTTTCAAAATCCGTAGTGTGCGGAATGCCGCCCAGAAAGAGAACGGCGCCGTCCAGCATCGGATACGGCCCCTCCGCTTCCATGACGGACAGGCCCGCCTGCCGGACCATATCACGCGTGAATTGAGGGAAATAGATCTTAAATTCTTCGCTGAATTTAAGATACCGAGGCGACTGGAAAGCGGCCGGGTGGACAACCAGAGGAAGGCCGGTCCTGCCGGTCATTGCGGTCAGCTTGGCCATGCCGCCGGTGTGATCGCTGTGGCCGTGCGAAAGCGCCGCAACTTCCACGTCCTTGAGATCGACGCCCAGGGTTTGAGCGTTTTGCGCCGCGCCGTTTTCAGAGAAGCCGAAATCAAAAAGCATCGTGCGCGTTTTGCCTTCCGCCGTGACTTTGACCAGGGCGGAGAAACCGTGCTCCGCCCCGATGGAGGCTTTGATTTCGCCGTCCTTTAAAGGAGCGGCCCGGGTGACGACGGCATTGTTGTCCATGGCCGTCATCTCGATGTAATTGTCCTGCAGGGTCAGAATTTCAACTTTTTCCACAATTTTCAATGCCGCATCCGCCATAACTTTGCCCCTCCTTTTATTGAAGGCAAACCGGATCCTTCCCCGCGCGCGGGATGAAAACTTTCATCCCGTTCTCTTTGGGAACGGCTGTCGTCCTCCGGCGCCCCTGATTTGACATCGTCGATTCCCTTCCGCCTCTGCCGGCGTCTCTCAGTGGTCGCAGACGTTTTCTCCGACCTGCAGCGTGCCCGCGAAATAATCCGTAATGATTCTTTCCGGCGTCTCGGCCGGCGCGCCCACGACCACCTGAATGCCCTGCTGGGCGAAAAGCTGCTGGGCCCGCTGCCCCATGCCGCCGGCAATAATCATGGTCGCGCCTCGTTCGGCCAGCCACGGGGGCAAAAGACCGGGCTGATGAGGCGGAGCGGCGATTTCTTCCTGCTTGATGATTTTTTTGGTCTGCGGATCCACGTCCACCAGCGCAAAGCTCGCGCAATGGCCGAAGTGCATCGACAGTTTTCCTTCCGCTAACGGTATGGCGATTTTCATGGTTGTTTCTCCTTAGGAATCCAGTTTTTTGGTTGAGTTCGTGTCCTGAATCTGATCGATAATATCCTGCATGATTTTTCCGGTCGGCGTTTGTGAAGAATGGTAGATGAACACTTTGCCGGTATCCCCGGATTGTGCAATGCCGGGATCGATGGGAATCGCGCCCAGAAACGGAACCTTCATATCGGAAGCGATTTTTCGCCCTCCGCCTTCCGGCAAAATTTGCGTAAGCTCTCCGCACTTGGGGCAGACAAAACCGCTCATGTTTTCCACAACGCCCAGAACGGGCACATTGACCCGCCGGCAAAAGCTGATGGATTTGCGCACGTCGATGGCCGCGATCTTCTGCGGTGTGGTCACGATCACCGCGCCTGTAAGCGGCTGAATCAACTGGCACAGGGACAGCGGTTCGTCGCCGGTGCCCGGAGGAGCGTCGATAAT
>Ga0209606_1002446_pt1 | contig 20451 bp, 11 predicted proteins | sample AD_UKC057_MetaG_FD_184412 | JGI IMG/M metagenome (GOLD analysis project Ga0209606, IMG submission 184412) | Active sludge microbial communities of municipal wastewater-treating anaerobic digesters from USA - AD_UKC057_MetaG (SPAdes) (version 2) | ecosystem: Engineered > Bioreactor > Anaerobic >...
GGACCTGGCCGCGTATTCGGTGGAGCCCTTCGAGTTCGTCGCCCAGGAGAGAAAGGGGGCGGAACAGTGACAGACACCCCAATGAACCCAGCAATGAATCCAACAGAACCCTCGAACGCGAACACAAACGGAATGCTGAGACTCTTCGTCTACGGCACCCTGAAGCGCGGTTTCTGGAACCACGACCGCTTCTGCCGGGGCGTCCTGACCGTGGAGGACGCCGTGGTCCGCGGCCGCCTCTTCGAGACATCCTCCGGAATCCCGGTCCTGCAGGTCCCGGAGGAGGACATCCTCGCCGTCGGGACCACCAATCCACTCGCCGACGTGGCCACACAAACGCGCATCGTGGCTCGCATGTCCAATCCCGAGCCAATCCCCGACCGGCTTCCGAAGAAGGGCACAGGCGCGCCCTGGGGCCCCGTGTACGGGGAGATTCTCACCTTCGACGACCCCGAAACCCGCCTCCCGGCCATTGACCGGCTGGAGGGGTTTCACCCCGGCGGTTCCTGCCTCTACCGCCGTGTTCTGGTCCCTGTCCGGATAAAGGAAGCCGTGTTCCCGGCCTGGCTCTACGTGGGACAAGAACGGATTTCACCCGGACTCCGACCCCTGGGCGGTTTCTGTTGGCCGCGATAGAATCTACTCGGTTAAATTCGGTCAAAACAGCAAGATAAAAGGACAAACCGCTTGACATTGGATCTCCATCTGGTATATTGTAACCCTGTTTGGCCTGGTTTATTAGGATGTAAGCGACGAGGACTGGAACGTGGGACACCGATCAACCAAAAGAAAGAGGCTGTTGGGAGGCACCCGATGAAGCCAACAGTGAGCGGGGTCGAATGATGGAAGACCGATGGCTCTCCGTGGATGAGATTGCTGACCATCTCGGTATCAAGCGGGATACGGTCTACAAGTGGATTAGCGAACGGCAGATGCCGGGCCACAAGATCGGTCGGCTATGGAAGTTCGACAGGAAAGAAGTGGACGCGTGGGTGAAGTCCGGTGCAGCCGGCGAAAAGGACAATGAAGACCCCAACCCGACAAAGGACAGGTCGAAGTAAAAATGCCGGATACAGAGAACAAAGGTCATCGACAACGATTAAGGGAGCGCTTCGCGAGCGGCGAGGAAAGCTCCCGCTCAGAGGAAGCCCTGCTGGAGCTTCTGCTGACCTATGCCATCCCGCAAAAGGACGTTCAGCCGCTTGCCAAACGGCTGCTCTCGGAATACGGCAGCCTCCCAGCCCTGCTGGAGACCTCGATGGAAACGCTCTGCCAGTCCGATGGTGTTAAGGAAAATAGCGCGGTTCTTCTTAAACTGGTTGACTGGATTCGCCAACATCATGGCCCCAAGCGGCACGACAAAGAAACACTCAAGCCACCGAAGCAAGCCACGCTGTTTGAGACCATTTCCCCGGAGTTGGAGCAGGCACCTTCAGCAGTCGCTGAGCCTCGCCGTGAAAAGGTCGTCCGAAGGTACGGCACAGAGATGTTTGGCAAAGCGGTGCTCAAGGAGGCTATCCAGATTCTGCCCAGCCTCCCCGACAGTGAGTCGCTGGATGAGATACGTTCCTTTCTCCGCACCAAGCTCCATTTCAGCGCAGAACAGACCCGGCAACGATACGCCAATTACATCACGCGCAGGATGTTCCCGGAAGGCTATGCGGACCGCCCTTTGCGCTCCTTTGCCAAGGCTTTCCCGGATGCCCAGGAACTTCGGGATGTCTGCTTCTACCGTTTTCTGCAAAATGAGCCTCTTGAGGTGGAGATCATCGAAGACCTTATCATTCCCAATCTCGGCACAGGCCGATTGAGCCGCGAGCGCATCCGAAAGCGCCTTGCCGAGAAGTTTCCCGAGGCAAAAAGCATCGTGGATTGTGGCAAGGCTATTGTGGACGCCCTTACCGCGGGCGGTGTCATTAAGGCAGACCGGACCAAGATCAGTTTCGCTTACCGAGAGATTCCCGTGGCATCCTTCGCCTTTGTTCTGCACAGCGAGTTTCCGGAACCGGGCATGTACGACATCCGCAAGCTCGATGAGAATCGCATGATTCGAGCCATGCTCTGGAATCCGGAGCGGCTCCTCCATGCCCTCTATGAGCTGCGCAACCAGGGATTCATCAGCAAGATTTCGGAAATCGATAACATTCGCCAGTTCACGACCAAACACACGCTCGCCGGAGTGGTCGAGCAGATCGTCTCCGGAGGGAAAAAAGCATGAAGTCCACCGAGATCATCGAAGCCATTCGTCAGAAGCTCACGGTGCCCGGTGGGCGTCATTTATACGGCGTTTTGGGCACCTACCGTCAGCTTGAGGGTTTCGCCAAGAAATTGCATCAGGCTAAGACCACGGACGGGGCCCCCTTCCCGAAACCCGTCAACGTGAACCGGGGCATCCTGGATGCCATACCGGACGAGGAGTTCAAGCAGCTCGCGGAGAACGAGGCCAAACGACCCGAACCCACGGCAGCGCATGTGGCCAAGGCATTCGAGCGGTTCCTGCGCGCAAGTCTCACCGGCAAAGGCATCCTGGTCCTGTCCAATCTAGAGATGCTCTTTGCCTATCACATCGAGCTGAACCTGCTTCGAACAATGGCGGCGGATGAGGACCGGGTGCTGCTCCTCTTGCCCGGCAGGAGGTCGCGTGGCCGGATCATCATGTTTCACGAAATGGACGAGGGTGACTACACGCTGCCCACGAACCTGATAGCTGAAAACCACCTGTGGGAGATTAGGGAATAGCCATGGCAAAGAAATACGATCCGCAAGCTGGCACTCTTTTTAGAAAGCACATTCCCGCTATGCCGGGTGACTTTTACTCTGGTGACAAACATAACCCTAATCTTGAAGGTTTTGTTGCAAGTCATCGAAAGAATTCTGAGCAGAAAAAGGGCAACAAGCCTCCTGCAATAGGCCAAATCATGACCTCTCGCGGAGGTTCACTGGGTTCAGCAATATATGACCAACATAGTTACTGGTCTAAAAAAGCATATGGCGGCATAGAAACATATATTCAGGGATTCACAATAAAAGGAGATTTGATCCTTGATCCATTTTGTGGTTCAGGCGCTACTCTTGTAGTGGCATCGGCTCTTGGAAGGAACGCGATTGGCATCGACTTGTCGCCTTCCGCTACCTTTATATCAGCAGGCTATTTATCAAGAGTTGATGGTTCACAGCTTCTTAGCATTGGTACAAAGATTTGCGAGTCGGTAAGGAGAGAATGCTCAGATGCCTATTCCATTCATAATCGAGAGGTAAAGGCCTTCATTATTTCTGACACTCTCCGTTGCCCGCGCTGCTTAACGGAAATCTCTGTGTATTACTTGAAAAGTGATGATGACGGTCAATATTGCCCGCACTGTAAACAAGAGCGAATATCTGTAAGCAAACGAAACGTAGATTGGATCGGTGAAAAGATCGTGGATGTTGTTGGCCTAAGCTACACAGGCCAATTCCCTAGTGTGGTATATCGTAACGCTGAAGCTGAGAAGATTAGAACGTCGACCCTAAATGTGCCGATTCCAGAAAGTATTCAGAGAATGGGTCGCCTCGCGACTCTTGGAATATCAACAGCAGGACAACTTTATTCAGATCGTAGCGTTATCGTTCTAAACGCTATTAGACAAAAGATCCTCGACACCTCGGGCGATCTGAAATTGCCACTTCTATTCGTCTTCTCTTCAATTCTCCTGAATGCTTCGAAAATGTATCGAGTGCGCGAAGGTGGAGGCGGCGGTCCGGCTGGAAACTACTTTGTTCCGTCTGTTCGTAGAGACAATAATCCTCTTATTCTTTTTATGGAAAAGTTGCGCGAAATCGCCTGCGCAAAGGATTCATGGAGTAGATTCCACGATATTGGAGATGTAATTCTTTCTACTCAGAGCGCGGGAGACCTGTCTGACATACCTTCCAATTCTATTGATTATGTATTTACCGATCCTCCTTATTCGGACAAAATGCCATACGGGGCACTGAATACCGTCTGGGAGGCCTGGTTGGGTTTTGATCGAAGCTGGTTAATGCAAGAGGTGATTGGAGACAGATGGGAAACTGGAATGTATGCAGCTATGAAAGAAGTATTCCGCGTCCTGAAGCCAGGTTGTTGGATCAGCCTTTGTTATCACGATACAAGCGAGGGTACCTGGGGACTTGTGCAAGATATATTTGCCGAGGTTGGATTCCTGACCGACCAGGCGGCCACTAGTCTTCATATTGACACATCACAGAGGTCAATGCAGCAGAGAAAAGCTGACAAAGTCATAAAGCGGGATTTAGTTATAAATTTTCGCAAGCCTGAAATGGGTGAACTTGCAGCACCAATAGCTATTACAGGTGAAGAGGATTCTGGCACCTTTAATGAAAAGGTCCGGCAGATTATCCGCGATTACCTCGGTGCAAATCCTGGCAGTACAAAGGACCACATCTATGATGAGGTCGTAAGTCGAATGTTTCGCAGCGGCCAGATGGAGGCCCATGATTTCAATGAACTCCTTGGGCAAGTTGGGGAAGAGGCTAAGACCGGGAGCGAAAAGAATGGTGGCGGTCGCTGGTATCTTAAAGAGACCGAGTTGGTGGTCGCCGATGCTGCCGAAAACGCTCGGGAAGATGCGGCGGCTGAAAAGATCGGCGCGACCATCAGAGAATTTCTCAAAAAGAATCCCGGAGATGAGGGCGTGCATTATAGCGACCTTTTCGAGCACTACATTTATGCGGTGAAAGACAAGCCGCGCCGTCAACTGGCCGAGTTCCTACCTGACTATTTCTATAAGACTGAGCAAGGAACCTGGCGGCTTCCGGCCTCCGAGGAAGAAGAAAAAGCTAAGCATGAAGCCCGGGTCAAGGGCCTGGGTCGCAGGGTGAAGCGCTACATTGCCCAGCTCGAACTTGGCGCTATCATTCCTGATCACGAGAGGCCGAACGACGCCACCCTTGCCGAGTGGATACGCCACTGCAAACGGGCCGGACTCTATGAACAGGGCAAGCTCTTGTACGAGAAGGGCGGACTCAACCCCGAAAACCTGCCCGAGGAGGCCATGGTCAACGTCGAAGAAGACTATCAAGTCTGCGCAAGGATGCTGGCAAGAACTCAAGCTGATGGTTCAGCAAAGACAAGGAAGAAAGGTTAAATTGAGCAATGCCAACGCGTAACCCTCATTTTCAATACGATAAGAAGGAGTCAGCTTGGGTAATCCGTGCCGGTGTTGGAGGAGCTGCTGAAAGCTGTTTTTTGGAACAGAATGCGGTTGCTCTAGAAGATCAGGGGATGGGAGACCTCTCTAAGATAGACCCCGTGCGTGAAGCCTTTTATGAAGCTTATCGTTCAATGAATAAACACGAAACGCGTACGGCAATCGCTGGCATAGGAGGGAAATTTTATCGTTTTGTTCATGACATTCAAATTGGCGATATCGTGCTGTACCCTTCACTGAAAACAAAAGAGGTGTTTTGCGGAGAGATTATTGGTGAATACCAATTTATTAAAGAGGACAAAGATTTCCCGCATCAGCGTAAGGTTTACTGGATAACTAATTTTCCAAAGGATTCTTTGTCAAAAGCAGCGCAATATGAGATTGGAGCTGCTCGCACCTTGTTCAAGTATCAGAAAAACCTGAGCGAAATAATTGACAAGCTGAGAAGCGCTCAGAACAGTGGAGACTAAAGGAATGTCCAAGTACGATCCATTGCGAGAATACTTGATCTCATGTCCTGAGAGCTCGCTGACACATACGCTTAGCTTTGGAGATATAGAACGAGTTCTTGGCCAAAGCCTCCCTCACACCGCCCTAACTGATAGACCCTGGTGGGCCAATACACGCTCGAGCCTGCACGCATTAAGATGGCTCGATGCCGGCTGGAAGGTGGACAAGGTCGACTTCAAGGCTAGCCGTGTAACTTTCATTAGGACTGGCGTGGAAGCTATCGAATCCAATAGCGGCCGGAATCGTTATGAAAACTTGCAGCGTTTCTTTAAAAGCATACCACCACAGCAGGAACAGATCGCATTGATGTTTAAGGAGCTGGCTACGGTATTGGGAGGAAAACTACCTGTAACTGCCTCTCACGATAGACCGTGGTGGGCCAACACAAGTTCCAGCCCGCAAGGTTCTTCTTGGATGGCAGCGGGCTGGAAGGTTGAAAAGGTCTATCTCAGGGCGCAGATCGTGACCTTCAGGCGCAAGGGTGTAAACCCTCTCACGAGCATACCGCGGTACGTTGAAGGCATCCTTAATGGCTCAACCCATTATGGGCGTCCAGCGCCGAATACCCTCGCAAGCTGGTTACGGTTTTGTAAGCGCGTGGGGTGGTATTTCGAGGCGACGGTTCTGTATGAACGGGGTGGTCTTAACACGGACATCCTCAGTGAAAGTGAATGCGCAGAAGTTGATGAGGACTATGCCGTCTGCAAGCGCGAACTGAGTCGTTACAAGGACGACACAAATGCGATGAAGAAGAGGAATTGCCATGGCTAATACCGACGATCTTTTTACCGCCAGACAGAACCTGGCCGAGATTTGCACGGTCCCGGACAAGATCATTTCCGTCTATTCCCTGGAAAAGCATGTCTGGGCCGACTCGAATTCCGAAGCCAGCCGCAAGGCTCGCAAGCCAGAGCTGCAGACCATAGAGGAATTCCAGATCGATCCGGTCCGGCCATTCCTCACGGACATCCTGCGAAATATGGCAGCCCCGTGGAAACGGGAGCGCAAAGACAATCCGGTTGGCCAAGGGTATTGGATTCAAGCGGAGTTCGGCTCCGGTAAATCCCATTTGCTCTGCTGTCTTTCCGCATTGGCTTTGGGACGTAAGGATGCCTGGGACATCGTCAAAAAGAAGGAGGACGCCTCCGGCCGCGGCAAGCGCGAGTCCCTCTACCGTTTCTGGGAGGAGGGAATCGAGGCCAAAAGCGGCAAGGGCACCAAGGGCATCTTTGTCATCGTCAAGACGCTGGTGGGCGCGGGCAGCGGCACAGTTGGCCTGACCGACAAGGGGCGGCGGCTCTCCGAGTACATCCTGGATGCGGCCAAGGAGCAAATACAGGTCGAACTCGGCAAGAACATCTCCCTGTATCCGGTGGAGCTGTTGGCTGACCGATTCATCACCGAGGATATGGAGCGCTACCGCAAAGACCTGGCCAAATTTCTCCGCGACCCGAAGTTTTTCGATGAGGATGAATTCGAAGAGGTTGACGACTTCCTCCGCACCATCCAGCAGAACAAAACCCCGGAATATAAACGGAGCTGCGGCAATAAGCTCTGGCGCTTCTACACCGAATATCTGAAAGTCCAGCCCCAGATCGCCGCGGAGACCGAGGACATCCTCACGCACATGATGGAGACGATTCTGGCCGAGGGTTATAGCGGGGTTCTTTTGGTGTTGGACGAAGTGTCCCTGTTCATGAAGAACCGAGATGAGGATCAGCGGACCGACGACGAGAAGACCCTGGTCGTGCTGTCCAACCGCCTGGCGAAAATCCACAATCTGCCCGTGTGGACGGTCTGCGCAGCCCAGCAGGCCATCGAAAGCAAGATGGGCGTCAAGAACATCATTGCCGATGACCGACTGAAGCTGGTGAAGCTGCTGGAAGAGGACAAGGACTATTACGACATCGTTTTGGCGCGCGTGAGGGAGATCAAAGTCCCGGCGGCCATCAACAACTATTACCTCCATTATAAACGGGGATTCACCTGGCCCAACAGCATCGGCGAGCCGGACTTCCGTCACTTTTTCCCGTTCCACAAACCCGCCATTGAGGTGTTGCGGGCGATCACCTATGAGCTGACCACGACCCGCTCCGCGATCCATTTCATGCATCAGACCTTGAAGCACCAGATAAAAAGCAAGGGCCGCGAGCTCATCCGCCTGTGGGAGCTGTTCGACGAAGCCGTGCGGTACGAAGAGGACCCGAGCGGGGTCCACGCAGGACTTGTTGCCATCAAGACGAAACGCGAGACCGATTATCGGGCCTATGAAGCGTGCAAGCGCCAGATTGACGGCCTGACCAAGGGCTACTTGAAGGTGCACCGCGACAAGGGCGTCAAGGTCATCCAGACCCTCTTCCTCTACCATATTTCCCGCACGCGCCAGCAGGGCATCACGCCGGAGGAGATCGCCAACTCGGTGCTCATCGAGCGGGATGCCGATGCGAATCCGGATGAAAACAACCAGCACTATGAAACCATCGCCGACAACCTCAAGAAGGAACTACGGCAGATCGTTCAGGCCTTCGACGAGGAGAAGCGGCCAAGATATCGCTTCGATCCCGTCTTCACCGGGGTCGACCCGAGGGATGAATTCAGCAAGGCCAGAGACGAAGCGGAATCCAACGAGGCCATGCAGAAGGAAGCCTGGGACCACCTCCTGGCGCTGGACGAGTGGCCGGTACGCACCCGTCAGATGACTATCGATCTGTCCAGTGGCGTACGATCCACTTTCCGGGACATCGCACCATTTGTTGCGCCTTGGGAGGATCGGGGCACAGTCCGCTCCGGGGATCAAAATCTGGATGTGGTCTGGCAGGGACGGCAGATCACCGGTCGGGTGGGAATGCGCGATCTCGGGCGAATGTTTTCTGACAACCAACCTTTGCCGCCGATTGAGAGCGACCAGACAGATCTCGATTTCGCGGTATATATCGGCACTCGCCACGTCGCGGACACATCCATTCTCAAGCTGATCGAGCGACGCAGGGACCCACGCGTCCTTCTCTGGACCCCGGCCGAATTGACCCAGGAAGAGCGGGACCGGCTCATGGATTTCGCCGCCTACCGGAAGCTCATCTCCGACTGGCAGGGCAAGGAAACCGAGGATGCCGTCGCGGTGGTCAACTGGGTTTCCAACGCGCTCCAGTCCGACCTCGCCAAGATCGTGAAGATCGTGGACAACAGCTATGCCCGGGGCCGCGTCGACGCACTGAACAACACGCAGATGGAGTTCCGCGTGGCCGGCGAACTGGCGGCCATCCTCACACCGCTTGTGGATCGGGTGCTCACAGCCGCCTATGTGTCCAGGGACATCAAGTTTGATCCGCCCTTCGTATTCCGCAAGGAAGAGGGGGTAAAGGTCATCAACGGCATTGTAAAGGCCGGTCGGATTCCCAAGGGGGCAAAGCCCAATCAGAATATCAGCGCCGCACAGAACTTCGGCTTCGGTTTGAACATCATGAAAAAAAGCGCCGAAAAGGAGCTGGATGTTTCGGGCAACGCCTATGTTCAGGAGATGTGGACGTTCATTGACGACAAGTTGACGGACGACGGACAAACCATGAAGGTGGATACCATTTACAAGAACTTCATGGGCGTCGGTGGTCCGAAGGATTACGGGCTCACCCGACGCATGGTTCAGCTCTTCATGCTCTGTCTGGTCCGGGAGGGGCGTGTACGGATCACCGTGGGGGCGAAGGCCGGGCTTGCCCTTCCCCTCCTCGACTATTCGAATATAGCCGATGTGGATTTCTCCACCAAGGTGCTGGATGCCTTGGGCGAGATCCAGAAAGTGGCCAAACCCGAGAATTGGGAGGTTTTGAGGCCCTATGCGGAGAAATTGCTCGGAATCGAAATCCCCGCCACTCAGGATGACGCCATCATCTCCGAACACCGGGCCAAGCTTCGGCAACTGTTCTCCCAGGAAAAAGAATCGTCTTCACGGATGGCAACCAGGGCGCAGAGCCTGTTTGACGCACTGAAGTCTGCCAATCCTTATGAAGCTGAACTATTACAGGTCGTGAAACTCTTTGCCGCAAACATTGAGGGTGGCGACGACATTCACCTTCTTCTGTACGCCCTTAAAGAGGCCATGGGGTATCAGGCCTTTGATACGAACATGGCGACCCCTGCCGAGGTGGATGATCTTGCCAATCGACTCAAGAACTACAGGGACCTTAGGGCTTTCCTTGAATACGAGACCGAGCTTCGGACAGCTCATGCCTACTGCGCCATCACCCTGGGAGACCAGAAAGAGCTGGCTGAGGCACGAAAGGCTATCGAAGCCGTCCGGGCCAAGCTTGGCACTTTGAAAGACTATATTGATTCCGACGTAAAGCTGAAGACCGAACTCGTGGGCCATTTCCCTCCGGTCGAGGGGGAAAGAGACACGATTGCGGCAATGATCCGTGAGTACTCATCGGTATACTTACCGATGCACGAATCCGTGGTGAACAGGATAGACGCCAGTCGCAAGCAGATTCAGGACGCAATAACCGGAGCCGACATCAAGGCACTCGGCGTCCTGGATGGTGTCACGGCGCTGCAACCGCCAAGCACGGACAAATTGGTTTTCCGTCTTACCCAGCTTCGTTCTGAAATATTCGAGTGCCCATCTCCTTCGCGTGCCTCTGTCGAGGATCACCTGCGCAACGGGCCATTGCATGAATGCGGTTTGTCTTTTGTGAATGCCTCAAACCATGCTCAGGCGGCAGACAGTGCAGCCAGAAAGGCCATCCAGTTGCTCGACGAGGCGTTTCGCCGAAGAATGGAAGTGTTCTTGAATCCTGCGGTGCGGGAACGTCTGGATCAGGGTAAGTCTGAGCCTGCCATCTCAGGGCTCTTGGCTTGTAAAACTACCGACGAGTTGCGGGAGTATTTTATCAAAGCTGTCCAGGAAAAGCCTGGTCTTGTGGACATCATTAACAAGTACCTCAAGCGCATCGTCGTGAAGCGAGTAAGGATGGCCGATTTTAGACCGAAGACAGGCACTATCCAGAAAGACCAGGTCGGGAAAGTGGCGGAGGAATTCAGCCGTTTTCTGGAATCCCAGTTCACCAGTAATGAGGGAGACAACGACTCCCTTCCAATGCTCCAGTTGGAATAGGAGGGCGAGTCGATGCTTTCGAGCTGGGTTATCGAAAAGTTGGAAGCGCTGAAGGATGAGCAGATTCTGCTTGTCCAGGATTCGCTTCGGCTTCTTCCTGAAACTGACGGCACTGTCCACCGGTTCGCTAATGAGAGCGGATTCACGGTCATCATCGCATCCACAAACCTCGTCTTCAGAGAACTCTTTGAAAAGGCAATTGTCTCAAAAGAGACAAAGAAGCTGCTCCTGATCGACCGTGCTCCGGCTCGAAGGAGGGCGCATGCTTCTCTGACGAAGGCACCGCCCCCTTTTTACCCTGATCTTCTTTCCAGAACAGCGGACACAGCGCGGGTTGAAATCAACCTGCGGCAGTTTCTGATCGAAAAGACCGGGGACCCAAATTGGCCTCAAGAGTCCAATGATCCAAGGTTCGCACGGCTCATTACCGGCTCCATTGACGCCGTTCTCAAGGCGCACACAAGCCTGCGAGTGGCCCATCCGACTCGGTTTACGGATCGCGATTTCAAGACCATCGTTGCCTATTCAGCGTTGGGCGTTCCCGAGGCCGCCTTCAAACGACCCGAGGCAAGAAGCTATTGGCGTATCGGCCTTATCGGATACCCGGCGCTTGAGGAACTTGATTCGCTCGCCCCGGAAGTAGCGCATTCTATCCGCGACGAACTGCGCAGCGCTCCGGCTCCCTTCTGCTGGTTTGCAGACTCGCCGCCGGAATTGATTGTCAGGGCTTTTTATCTGTCAACGATCCTGTCCCAGCACGTTGAACATTGGAAGCTCCTGCTTGCCAGTATCGACCCGGACCTCAAGACCTTCAGCGAAATAGACACAGCACTGATTGGCGAGGCCGCACCTGAACTTGTGTCTATTGACCCCCATCGGGCTCATCGTGACCTTCAGGACGTCGAAACATCGTTGTCCAAGGATGCGCTCAACCTCATCCTCCTCGATCAACTGAAGGTTACGGTCAACAGTCACTTTGCAGAGGTTATCGATAATGAGCATTATTCGACCCTTATCCGATCCTTGGCCCTCTTGGTCGGCCTGGACAGTTTGCTTTCCGACGCGCCGCCCCTTGCTTCACATAAGAAACTCGATCAGGTGCTCTTTGCAGAAACAGATGGCAAGAAAGACCTGTTTATCGAACAACGCCCTTCACCGGCCTGGGAGAATCTGAAAGCGGCATATCGTTTGGTTCGCTCAATCCGCGACATCCGGGACGCCCTGGATGTCGCCGTAAAGAACCTGAGCGTGAAACAGACCTCAGAGTTGACTTTCGAGTGGTTCCGAGCCTTATGGAATGATCGTCGAGCAAACCGTCTGGAATACTTTCTATCTGCTCTGGAGCGTTTGGTGTTTAGCGTCGATTTTCTCCCACGTTCCGCCATCGATCTGCCGCCCGCTTTTCTGGCGGCCCAAGATCGTATTCGAGAACGAGTAAGCTTACTGCGCGACGACACGCAAAAGGTGCTCGCGAGCGTGAACGCCCGATACCAAGAACTGGTGGCCGCTAAGTACCAATCATGGATCGCTGCAGATTCACCGGAATTACGGTTGACCAGCCAGTTCTTGAGGCGCTGCCTTAAACCCCATTGGGACCCCCAAGGCGAAAAGGCAGTAGTGTTTGTGTTCGACGGCATGCGTTACGACATATGGGACGAGCTTGTCCGGCCGATATTTGAGGATCGCATGGAGATCATCGCGGATTACCCCGCCACGTCTCTTTTGCCTTCAGAGACCCACATCAGCAGAAAAGCAATCTTTGCTGGAACATTTCCCGATTCCTTCGACACCCGGCGCGGCGAAGACGCTCTACTCAAAGAAGCGATGCAGCGAGAATTCGGATATACGGGGGATGTCGAAGTCGTGGCTCCCGATGGTATGGGAACCGGTGAGACCGTTCGGTATCGAGCAGGTAGCATCGAGTTCTTCATTTTTGAACTCTGTGACAAGGAACTCCACAAGATTCCGGTGAAAACTCTGCCCGATGGTCGATGCGTTCCTGGACGCCCACTGGCATTCATATATCAGCAGCATATCAAGGACATCATCGACACTGAGGTCATGGCCATCATTCGTGGACTGACACCAGATACCAAAGTCTTTGTAGTAGCTGATCATGGATTTGGCGCTATCGGGCGCGAGCGTATCCGGGTCGATCTGCCATGGCTGAACGAACCCAATGATTGTTTTTATCTGAACGCATGGCTCAGGCAGTCACTCGGCAGCGTGGGTGCGCCTCGAAAGGTACGCGATAACGTTTTGGAGTTTCCGGTCGGTGATCTGCGGATGCCCAACTCTGGGGAAGCCTTTGACCGGTCCACCAAACAGAGTTGGCAAAAGAAATTTGAATCGATCATTTTCCCAAGAACGGGTTACGCCCTGGCCCGGCCGAAAGCCAACTTCAATCCTGATGCGTATTCACACGGCGGGATATCGATCCAGGAAATGCTTGTGCCCATGCTCGCCATGCGAGTGAAAGCGCCGGAAGAGGGTCTGCTTGTCCTTGGGCCGATTATCGGGCCCGCGGACCTCATTGAGGGGGAAGATGCCGAGTTTCGGATGCCGGTCCAACTAACTGAATCCCATAAGCACCGGGAGGTACGGCTCGAGGCGCAAGCGGTGTATCAGAACAAAGAGACAACAGCGGCCTTGCCTTCCCAAGTCCAATACATTTCTACTGCGGGGGCAGACGTCATCTTTCGCTTTGTTCCAGATGCCGCCGATGCTTCGGATGAAGAGCGCAAAGTCGGCATCATGGAGCGGATGCTGAGAATCAGCGTCACCTATCGCGAGGCGCAACGCATGGTGAGAAAAGCGCGGACTATTCGGTTCTCCATGCGCCTGAATTCAGAAAAGATCATTCGCCGAGTACCAGCCCATCTCGGGAAGATACTGGGTTTGACCCCAAGGAGCATGAAGTGATGCCGCATGCCAAGAAAGCAAACCAATCAACATGGCCGAGTAGGCCCTCCGAATCGCTCGTGGTTGTTCTTGGGTCGCGGGTGGAGGACTGTGGATGAACCTGAAACTGAAAGAGGTATTCAGAGGGAAGGTCGTCAACAAGGCCCATACGATTAACACAGGGGTTGACGAATTTCCGCGCTATGTCCTGGAGTACCTCATCGACAACTACTGCTCCGAGGACACCTTTCACGAGGACATGGAAAAGGTCGTCAGAAGGCTAAAGGAGACCTTCGTATACGGAGCCGAAGCCGAAAAGATCCGCCATTACATTCGTGAAAACCGCAGCCATTCGGTGATCGCAAGCCTGGAAGCTCGGCTCGTAGAAACGGAGGACAAATATTGGGGGACCATCTCGGCGATCAACGAGAATTTTGTCAACATACCAGAAAGCGTCGTTCGCCAATACCCCATGCTCCTTTCCGGCGGAATGTGGGGCACCATTGATCTGACCTACGACGAGACCGAGATTCATGGCAAGAAGATTAGACCTTTCAAGATCACCGGATTCACGCCTTTCCAGGTCAGCGTTATCAACCTTGACGAATTCATAGAGCGTCGCAGGGAGTTTTCCACGGACGAATGGATTGATGTCTTGGTCAACTCTTGCGGTCTCGATCCCTCGGGAATGGCCCGGCGGCAGAAATTGCTCTATCTATGTCGCTGCATTCCCCTCGTGGAAACCAACGTCAATATGGTGGAACTTGCACCTCGGGAAACCGGCAAGACCTACCTCTATCGCAACATCTCATACTATGCGCATGTGCTGTCTGGAGGTAAGGCGACTCCTGCCCAGCTTTTCATCAATCTGAATACGGGAAAGATCGGTGAGGTTGGCATCCGAGATGCCGTTGTTTTTGATGAGATAGCGAATACTGATTTTACTGATCCAAGGTCCTTCGTAAGCATCATGCAGGGGTATATGCAGGATGCGAAATTCAGCAGGGGTAAGAAAGAAATCCTTGCTTTCGCAAGTTTGGTATTTGTAGGCAACCTGGATGTCCAAGGCAATCTGCCGCACGAGAAGTATTACCACCTCTTTGAGCCGTTGCCAGATTTTATGCAGGTCATCGCATTTCTGGACCGAATCCATGGCTACCTGCCTGGTTGGGAAATTCCGAAATTGGCCCCAAACAGTTATTCGAAGGACTATGGATTCATTACGGATTACTTTTGCGAGATCATGCATGAGCTTCGTCGTATTGACCTGCTTGGGGCCATTCGTTCGCGTTTTGAGGTGGTAGATCACGCCAGAAGGACCCACGGGGTCTCGGGTCGTGATCAACGGGCCGTAATGAAGACCACATCGGGATTATTGAAGCTGCTGCATCCTGACGGCCGGGTTACCGATGAAGAACTCCAAGATATCCTGGGGTTGTCCTGCGAACTACGGCAACGGGTACGGGACCAGCTCCATTTGATCGCACCGGGCGAGTATGACCGTATCTCTTTAGGAGCGCTGATGCAGCCGTCGGGTAAGCAAGTTGTGCCTGAGCTTCCTGATAGCAATCGTGTTCAGCGCGTTGCGCTTCCCGAGAAACCGTCCGTCGGTGAGGTCGTAGGCTTGGCCGTCGAAGGGGATCATGGTTGTATCCTGCACTTTGAGATGCAAGCGACCAAGGGTTCCGGGCGCATTGTACCGCTCGGGTCGATCCAGAGGGTTATGCGGGAAAGCATCGAGGCGGCAGCTCAATACATCCGTGCGAAGCATGAGGACCTCGGGATAACCGCCGAGTGGAGAAAGAGCTTCGATGTAGCGGTATTGGCAACCTTCATGGGCGTGCCCAAGGAAGGGCCGTCCGCCGGCATCACAATCGTTGCCGGGATTGTGTCGGCATTAAAGAAGGTCCCGGTTCGAAACGACCTCGCCATGACCGGGGAGATCACAATCATGGGTAAAGTGCTCCCGGTAGGCGGAATTCAACAGAAAGTCAGGGCTGCCTACGATGCCGGGGTCAAAGAGGTTCTCTTGCCTGCTGATAATCTTAAAGAAGCGGAGGGGTTACCATCCTACGTGCTCGACGGTATTAAGCTAACGCCGGTAACAACAATAGAAGAGGTGCTTGCGAATTCATTTGCTTCTGTCGCAGAAAAGGAATCTTGAAAGAACCCATGGGGCGAAGAATGCCGAAAGAACGAGAGGCTGCTCAACCAGAGATAGTCAAAATGGCCGCAGGTCTGGGATGCGAGCTCCTCCTGTACAGAGGAGCGCCATGACCGTGTTTCAGCGCGCCTCTCAAGCAACGCATTCTCTTGGGGGATTGGAGCGGCCTGAGAGCTTCACCGCCTTCCCCGAACATACATTGTTGGAGTCGGGCAAGGTCCCCATTGCCGAGATCGCCGAGCTCGCTCTTCGTGAAGGTCAATGCACCAATCCGATCTACCGGGTCCATCGCTGGTTCGCACGGCGTCTTGGCTCACAGTTCCGGGCCATCCTGGCCGGCTTATCCCTAAAACCCGAGGAAGCCGACCGGTTCTGGGACCTGTACCTCGGAGACCTTTCTCTGGATGGTGCGGTCGTGCTTGATCCCTTCGTGGGAGGCGGCACCAGCCTTGTCGAAGCCGAGCGCTGTGGTGCCCGCGTGATTGGGTACGACATCGATCCTGTTGCCACATTCATCACGCGCTTTGAACTCGAAACAGCATCTTACGATCCTTCGTCACCAGAGATCGCTGCTCTCTGCGCAACGGTGTCCGCACAGGTCGACCCCTATCATCGGACAAACATCCCAGGTGTCGGCGAACGCGTGGTTCTCCATCATTTCTGGGTCGAGTGTCGAACCTGCAACATCTGCGGTACCACCTTTGAGATCCATCCCCATTACCAGTTGGCGTACAGCAAGGAAAAAAGTCTCCAGTGGGTGTTTTGCAGGAACTGCCATGAGGTCTCGGAGATACCTATTGCCCGCAAGGAAATCCGATGCGGATGTGGGACACGCACCCGCATCGCACAAGGAACCCTTGACCGGGGAAAGGTCCGGTGTCCAGGGTGCGGTGACAAGTCGGGACTTGGCGAGCGTGGGGATACGCCAACGCGGCCTGAATGGCGACTTTTCGCACAGGAATATCTTGAAGAGACTCAAACCGGTGTAACACGCCACTTCAAAACGGCGAGCAAAGGTGACCGTATTCGCTACGGTCGGGCGCGCCGACTCTTGGAGGATATCGAAAAGACCGGCGGTAGTTTTGCACCCAGCCGGGTCATTCCGACAGACGGTCGGTCCGACCAGCGGCCACTGATCCATGGCTTCACCCGATACCGCGATCTCTTCAACGACCGTCAACTGCTCCACCTGACATTGTTGGGCCAAGCCATCACCAGAGTCGAGGACTCCAGGTCGCGCAGGCTTCTGGCCATTGCCTTCAGCGAACACCTTACAACGAACTGCATGTATACGGCCTATGCGTTCGGGTATCGGCGGATCAGCCCGATGTTTTCAATCCACGGGTACCGGCATATCACCAGACCGGTGGAGATCAACCCGTGGCTCGACGGCATCGGACGCGGAACTTTCCCGAACGTCCTCGGCAAGATCGCCAAGGCGGTCGCATTCACCGCAGCTCCCACCAATCTGGACCCCAAGGGTGGTCGTAAACCAGCGATGACCCATCGAAATGCGGCCACGAAGGATGTGTCAACTCACCCATGGAGAGTCCTGGGCGGATCATCCCGGGCTTCGATATCTACCAAGACGTCGGAAAGCCTCGAAGGGATTCCGGATGGCAGTATCGACCTCATCCTCACCGATCCGCCGTATTTCGACAATCTGAGCTACTCAGAACTTTCCGACTTCTACCTTGCCTGGCATCAGTCCCTCGGCGTGGCCGAACCTCCTTACGACAATCCGGTTCTTGCAGCGCCGATTAAGGAAAACCTCGCTCTGACGGATCGAGGCGACCAGTCTATCGAAGTCTACCGGAACAGCTTGCACCGCATTTTCTGTGAGTGCCACCGCGTGCTCAAAATGAACGGCATTATGGTCTTCACCTATCACCACAAGTCGCCCGTGGCTTGGGCCGCTCTCGGGGACGCGCTTGTTCGTTCCGGGTTGAAGTGCGCGACCGTTTTGCCCCTGCGGGGTGAAGGTCAGGGTGGGCTTCATTCTTATGACGGCACCATCAAATGGGATGCCGTGTTCGTCTGTCGTAAGGGCAATCAGGAGCCGTCGGCGAGTTCGGACAATGCGGCGGTTCCGCGTACCTCAATCAAACAGGCCAAACAGCGGGCATCCGCATACGCAGAAGATCTGGCGAAGACCCCACAGATCGGTTTCCGCGACCCGGATCGTCTGAACCTTGAACGCGCCATGATCGTGGCATCGGCTGTCATCGCTCCAACCCATCCCGATTTTATGCCACTCTCGGACGCCTTGAAAACGAGCTCTACTGGAGGACGGTGACACATGCCACAGGTTGGAAAAGAGGCCCTATCGCAATTCATCAGAACCGAATGCCTTCGTCTGCTAAGGCTGAACCTGAGTCCTGATGCCCAGGCTTTCCAGCAGGAAAGAACGGCCGCTGGCATGCCACCCGTACAGCCCCCCCGTCCTGGCCTTGAGTACCTGGCCCAAGCCGGTGAGGAATGGCAGGCGGAGAAGATCGCGGACCTCTCGGATACCTTCGGCACCGCCGTTGTTATTGGCGACCGCTACACGAATCGGGCGGGCCAGGAACGATTTCGGGAGATCGAACTTGTCAATCACCTGACTACTGCTCCGCAGGGCTCCTTCCTTGTTGAATCGCAGTTTGACGTGGGGCCTACTTTTGAGGGCGCACTGGGGATCGCGGGTTATAGGCAGGCCTATGGACTGAATTACTCCCGATTGCGGCCCGATCTCATCGAAGTGCTACCTCACACTTCGAACATCGACCGGTATGTCACACCAGCCGGCGCGGTACTGTGGCTGGCTGTCGATGACCATCGAATCAAACTCCGGGTCATCGACATCAAACTCACGGCTGAGCCATCTCCTTCATATTTCGCGGAAGTCACTTATTACTCCATGGCCTTGGCCGGATGGCTCGCTGATCAGGGTTTAGACAACCGTTACGTGGTCGTTCCGGATGCCGCAATCTGGCCTGGTTCGCACGACGCCTCATGCCTGGTGCGGACCTGCCGGGAGATCGAAGATCAAGGAGGCACTCCCACATACGTGCAGATGTGGGATGCGATGCAGGAAGACCTCGAGGCAGTACCCTTCGAGGTGTTCGTCGGGAGGGTCAAGCACTTCTTCATGGCCGATCTTCCCCGGGCTTTCGCATGTCCCTGGCAGCAACACCCTTGGCATGTGGACAACAGGTGCAAAGGATGTGACTACCTTGGATACCCGTGGATTGATCGAAACGGCCAGCCGACTGCCCATCCTCTTCACTGCATGCCAACCGCTGCTCAAACCGACCACCTCAGCAGAGTAGCGTTCATTTCTCGTGGGGCTTCCGCCGCCCTGAGTGACCAAGGAATATCCGACGTCCCGGCATTGGCGCAGCTTCAGCCTAATTCCGCCGTTTTCAATGCACACTACTCGCTCAGAGCGACACGCAATGTCGTTGCGGGCAGAGCGTCATCCCTCCAGGCTCAGCAATCGGCGATACCGCCACAGAGCGGCACATCCGGTGTCATGCCCAAATATACAGACCTACACATTTACCTTTCGGTCGATTTCGACCTTGGTAGCGCCATCACATTCTCCTTGGGCGTGAAGGGCTTCTGGGTCGAGCCCCAGCCATTCGGATTTGTTGGCCAGAGAGCCAACCATCCCTATGGACCGCACACGCACGTGATCGACCAGAAGGCCCTGCCCGTTGAGCGCCGGGAACTCTTGGCGTTCCTGAACAACATCAACGCGATCTTAACGGATGCCCGAAACCGCAACACGGACACGACGGTCCAGTTCTACATCTGGGATTCAGTCCAGTACAAGCATCTCACGCGGATCATCGGCCGCCATTTGCAGGCAATCCTCGCGGACCAGACTATCCAGCACCTTGCTTGGCTGTTTCCGCCAGAGGAGCTGCTGCCCAACGCTGCCATGGAAACACGGCGATCACCGATCACCATTGTTCGAGAGGTCGTGCGGACCTTGCTCGCCGCCCCGATTCCTCATTATTACACGCTCTTCCATACGGCCCGTGTTTACCACCAGGCTTCTCTGCCCCAGCAGGTGGCGGCATTCTCGGTACACCCACTGTTTGAAGACACGCTGAGCGACCAGATTCCAAGTGAACGGGCCCATGAAATCTGGGCGCGGGTGACACGGCCAAGATTGTGGTCGGACCAACTTGTGACCCTGCGTGAAACCGTGACAAAGCAACTAGGCGCTCTCGAAGCGATCACCAGGCGGCTCGAAGAGGACCTCCGGCCTACCCTCCAGCAGATCGCGCCGCAAATCCGCATAGAACCGCCTCAACGACAATCGGGAATCAGTTTTGACGGGCAGTTGTGGTATGGATTCGCGCGACTCAACGCCGCCCTTGGCGAACTGGAGGTGCACCAGATCAGGGCCATGCCGCCAGAGGAGCGTGAGGCCAGGTATCGCAGTGCAAGGTTGACCCGTCGGCTTACCGGGGCAGAAGAAGCAACAGCGCTGGCACAGTTGGGGATCGCCGCGCTTCCAAGGATGCGCGTTTACGAGATGAGACCGGAATCGAGGGAAGTGAAGGCGCGCGAGGGGGATTTCAGCTTTG
>Ga0209606_1002455_pt1 | contig 20389 bp, 16 predicted proteins | sample AD_UKC057_MetaG_FD_184412 | JGI IMG/M metagenome (GOLD analysis project Ga0209606, IMG submission 184412) | Active sludge microbial communities of municipal wastewater-treating anaerobic digesters from USA - AD_UKC057_MetaG (SPAdes) (version 2) | ecosystem: Engineered > Bioreactor > Anaerobic >...
GTGTGATGCGGGCTCTTCGGAAGGCCCAGGCAGTTGTTCGAGCGTGTATGGAAAGGGGTGTGACGACCCGCGCTGGCGGACGAGATCATGCGTCTCAAGGCGTAATCGGTCTGTCACACCCTGGTACATACTGGATACAGTATACCCATATAGGGGGCTGAGGTGAAGCATACATATAACATACAAGGCGTAAGTTAGTTACCAAAGTTACCAACGTCCCTGAAGGCCCCTGAAGGCCTCCGGTTGTCAGGTTGAACATCCTTTCTGCTGCTGATACAAAAATCAGCGGCGCCCGCAAGGCTTCTGCCAGCGGATTGACTCGTTGTGTAATTATTCTCTGTTTTGACCGCTTCGCCGATATATTTCCCTTCTATGGCCGACTTTCACAACCCATACCGTAAGTTCCTTGTCCTGGATAGAATAAACAATCCTGTAGTGACCTTGACGAACACGGTATCTTTCTTGTCCGGTAAGTTTTTCATGCCCCGGTGGTCTCGGGTCTTTAGAAAGTGTCTCTATACGACGAATGATCTTCTGGAGATTTTTCTTTGGTATGGCATTGAAATCTTTTTCAACAGATTTTTTGAAATAGACCTTATATTCGGCCATTTTTCTTCAGTCTTTTGACCATTTCGTCATAGCTGATCAACGGCTCGCCGGCTCTTTCTTCGAATGCGCTGATGTCTTCCGCATCCTCTGCGAGGGATTCTTTTACGGCATCATTTACAAGATCTGAAACGGACCGAGACGTTTCGACGGCTTTTAGTCTTAATGCCTTATGAAGATCGGGATCCAAATACACTGTTGCTCTTCGTGCTGCCGTTGCCATAATACCACCACCTCCATAGTTGCTATGTAACTATAGCACCATAGTTACATAACGTCAACTGGTTAATCTTTCATGGTGGGTGAACGACAAAAACAGTGGAGTCAGTAAGGCTTCTGTCGGCGGATTGACTCGCTGGGTAATGATTCTCTGTTTTCACCTCACCGCCATCCAATCCTGCGGGATTGTCAAAAAGTGCAGTGTTTGGTCCTAAACGGACCTTTTGCGCCCATAATAAGTTATTTAATTTTTTAAGAACGTCCCCTTCCCGTCCCCTTCCCTCGTATGTCGAAAATATTGGCAAAAACAACTTAATCTATGGTATAGAAATGTGGCGCTATCATGTATTTTCAGGACCTCATACTGGCATTGCAGAAGTTCTGGGCAGAGAAAGGGTGCATCGTGCAGCAGCCTTACGACATGGAGGTCGGGGCCGGCACGTTCCATCCCGCCACGTTTCTCCGGTCCCTCGGCCCCGAGCCCTGGAACACTGCCTACGTCCAGCCGTCTAGGCGGCCTGCGGACGGTCGCTACGGCGAGAACCCCAACAGGCTCCAGCACTATTACCAGTTCCAGGTCATCATGAAGCCGTCCCCCAAGGACATCCAGAACATCTACATCGACAGCCTGAAGGGCTTCGGCATTGATACATCGTACCATGACATCAGGTTCGTTGAGGACGACTGGGAGTCCCCCACGCTCGGCGCCTGGGGCCTCGGATGGGAGGTCTGGCTCGACGGCATGGAGATTACCCAGTTCACCTATTTCCAGCAGGTCGGCGGCATCAACCTCTCGCCCATCACCGTTGAGATCACTTACGGCATCGAGAGGATCGCTATGTACCTTCAGGACGTGGACAACGTATACCATGTAAAGTGGAACAAGGACATCCTCTATGGCGACGTATTTCTCGACCCTGAGAGGGAATTCTCGATCTACAACTTCGAAGAGTCAGACCCCGCCATGCTGAGGGGGCTCTTCGACACCTTCGAGCGCGAAGGGGAAAAGCTTTTAAAGGGGCGTGGGCTTATCTACCCGTCATACGATTACTGCCTGAAATGCTCGCACATCTTCAACCTCCTCGACGCCCGCGGCGCCATCAGCGTCACGGAGCGGGCAAACTATATAGCGAGGGTGAGAAACCTCGCGAAGATGAGCGCGGAGCTATATATACAGAAGCGCGAGGAGCTCGGTTACCCACTCTTAAGAAAGTGAAACGTGAAAAGTGAAACGTGAAAAGTGAAACGTGAAAAGTTAGACAAACCAACGATAACACATCATACAATTTCCAAGCACCAGCGCTCCTCACTCCGGCGACATGTGAGCAGATACGCCTTCTCCGAGCTCCGAACTCCGAACTCCGAACTTGCACCGCGAGGTGCAATATGAAGACATTACTGTTTGAGATCGGCACAGAAGAGATACCGGCGCGGTTCACCGAACCGGAGAAGGAGGGACTCCTCAGGCTGCTCAGGGACGGCCTTGCGTCCGTCAGGTTGTCCTTCGGCGACATCAACATCCAGACAACGCCGCGTCGTATCGCCGCCATAGTAGAGAATGTGGCTGAAAAACAGGAGGAGATCACTACGATAAAATTCGGCCCGCCATTGAACAGGGCATATGACGGATCGGGTAGCCCTACGAAGGCGGCTATCGGCTTCGCAAAGTCTCAGGGCGTCCCTGTAGAGGACCTGAAAAAGGGTGTCAAGGACGGGGTCGAGTTCATCACCGTCGAAAAGCTGGAGACAGGGAGGCAGGCCATCGAGATACTCCCGGACCTCCTCCAGGACATCATCGCAAAGATCCCCTTTCAGAAGAAGATGCGCTGGGGCGCGGAGAGCTTTGAATTTGCCAGGCCCATCCAGTGGCTCCTGGTGCTTTTCGGAGACAGGTCTTTACCGCTCTCTATCGCGGACGTGAGGAGCGGGACCGTCACCTACGGCCACAGGTTCCTGTCAAACGGACCTATTGAGATCAAAGGCCCGTCAGAGTATTTTGATAAGCTGAAGGCCGGCTATATCATCGTCAACGAAGCAGAGAGGATGAAGACGATCCTCGAAGGCATCGACAGGATCGAAAAAGAGACAAACGGCAGGGCGATCCGCGACGAAGAACTGATCAAGGAGATCCTCTATATCACCGAATATCCTTATCCGCTCCGGGGCGCCTTCGATGAAACATTCCTCACCATCCCGAAGGAAGTGCTGGTGAATGTCATGAAGAGCCACCAGCGCTATATCCCTATTGAACAGAAAGACGGCAGGCTCATGCCCTATTTCATATTTTTCGCCAACACGGTCCCCAAAGAGGATGCGAACGTCGTCAGGGGCAACGAAAAGGTGCTGCGGGCGCGGCTCGCCGACGCGCAGTTCTTCTTCGAGGAAGATAAGAAGGTGAGCCTCCTCGATAGATATGAGCGCCTCTCCTCCATCGTGTTCCATGTGAAGCTGGGGACGCTGAAGGAAAAGACCGAAAGGGTCATGGCTATTGCGCGCTATATCAGCGCATCGTTGAACGCCGGGAGCACAGACAAGATCGAGCAGGCCGCCAGGATCATGAAGGCAGACCTCCTTACCCATATGGTCGGGGAATTCCCTGAACTTCAGGGCACCATGGGCAGGATCTACGCCGCCATCCAGGGAGAGGATGAAGACGTGGCGCAGGCGATCGAGGAACACTACCTCCCGACAGGAGGGAACGGAGGCCTTCCCGCAACGATACCCGGCGCGATCGTCGGCATCGCCGACAAGATCGACTCACTGACATCCTTTTTCTCCGTGGGTATAACTCCGACGGGCAACCTTGACCCCTTCGCGCTTCGAAGGCAGTCGCTCGGCGTCATCAAGATCGCCATCGACAAGGGATTCCACATCCCTCTCGAAGACCTCATCAGGACCGCCTACGAAAGCGGAAAGGATATCGGCAAGAGGCTTCCCTTCGAAGAGATGAAGGCATCGCTCCTTGACTTTGTTGCCACGCGCTTTAAGTTCGCGATGATCGACGAGAACCACAACCAGGACTTTGTGGAGAGCATCCTTCCTTTTGTGGCGCAGGACGTCTATGACGGGTACCTCCGCCTCTTTGCCCTTGAGAACCAAAAATCCATGGCGGACTTTGAAAGGCTCATGGTTGGATTCAGGCGCGTCTACAACATCACCAAACAGCTCAACGGTGAGATGAAGGTCGATCCTCATCTCTTCAACCTCCAGGAGGAGGAAGAGCTTCTTAGCCTCTACGAAACAAAGAAGGATGCCTTCTTTACCCTCATGAACGACAGACAATATGACGGCTCTCTTTCCTTGCTGGTAAGCTTCAAGGAGACCATCGACAATTTTTTTGACAAGGTCTTCGTCATGGACAAGGATGAGTCTGTCAAGGATAACCGGCTGGCGCTCCTTAAAAAGATAAAAGATATGTTCTTAACATTTGCAGATTTTTCCAAAATCCGGATTGAAGGAGGAGGGTAAGATGGGAAAAACAAAATATGTGTACTTCTTTGGCGGCAAGAAGGCGGAAGGCAGCGCCGGGTTAAAGAACCTGCTCGGCGGCAAGGGCTCAGGGCTTGCGGATATGGTCAACCTCGGCATCCCTGTCCCACCGGGCTTTACCATCACGACAGAGGTATGCACGCTTTTCTATGAGAACGGGATGAAATACCCGGCAGGCCTGAAAGAAGAGGTCATAGAGAACGTTAAAAAGGTTGAGGCAATCATGGGCGCGAAGTTCGGCGACCCCGCCAACCCCCTTCTCTTCTCGGTACGCTCCGGCGCGCGGGTAAGCATGCCGGGCATGATGGATACGGTACTCAACCTCGGTCTCAACGAAAAGACCGTTGAAGGCCTCGCGAAGCTGACCAGGAACGAGCGCTTTGCATACGACTGCTACCGCCGCTTCGTCCAGATGTACGGGGATGTCGTGCTCGGGCTGAAGCCGGTAAGCAAGGAAGAGCAGGATCCCTTTGAGGTGATCATCGAGGAAAAGAAGAAAGAAAGAAAGATAAAATACGACACGGAGCTCACCGTCGATGACCTTAAAGACCTCATTAAACGTTTTAAGGCAGCGATCAGAAAGAGGCTCGGCGCCACATTTCCCGAAGACCCCTACGAACAGTTGTGGGGCTCAATCGGCGCTGTCTTCCAGTCGTGGAACAACGACAGGGCCATCGCGTACCGCGAACTGAACAATATCCCCGGCGACTGGGGCACGGCGGTCAATGTTCAGTGCATGGTATTCGGGAACATGGGCGAGGACTGCGGAACCGGCGTTGCCTTCACGAGGAATCCCGCAACAGGTGAAAATGCGTTTTACGGGGAATACCTCCTCAACGCCCAGGGCGAGGATGTCGTGGCAGGGATCAGGACGCCGCTGCCCATCAATAAAAAACAAAAAACAGACAAATCAGTCAGGTCCCTTGAAGAGGTCTGGCCCAATATCTACGACGAGATCATCAGGATCAGGGGGACCCTGGAAAAGAATTACAGGGACATGCAGGACGTAGAATTTACCATACAGAATAAGAAGCTCTGGATGCTCCAGACAAGGAACGGAAAGAGGACGGCATTCGCTGCCTTCAAGATCGCCGTGGATATGGTGAAGGAGGGCCTCATCAGCAAAGAGGACGCCCTCATGAGGATAGAGCCGGAGCAGCTCAACCAGCTCCTGCGCCCCATCTTCGACCCGAAGGAAAAAGACAAATCGATCAAGGCGGGCAACCTTGTGGCAAAAGGCCTCAACGCAGGCCCCGGCGCCGCGACAGGTAAGGTAGTCTACAACGCTGAGGATGCGGAGAGCTGGGCAGGCCGAGGCGAAAAGGTGATCCTTGTAAGGATAGAGACATCGCCGGAGGATATCCGCGGGATGAACGCCGCACAGGGCATCCTTACATCAAGGGGCGGCATGACAAGCCATGCGGCGCTTGTGGCCCGGCAGATGGGAAAGGTCTGCGTAGCGGGATGCGGCGACCTCGACATCGACTACAAGAAGAAGACGATCAAGGTGAAGGGCAAGACGATCAAGGAAGGAGGGTTTATCTCCATCGACGGGACCACCGGAGAGGTATTCGTAGGGGAGATGAAGACGATACCCTCGGAGATCCTGAGGGTCCTCATCGACAAGACGCTGAAGCCGGAAAAGTCGGAGATCTACAAGGACTTTGCCCTTCTCATGAAGTGGGCGGACGAGTTCAGGAGGCTCGGGATCAGGACAAACGCCGACCAGCCTGACCAGGCTGCCGTTGCCGTTGGCTTCGGGGCAGAGGGGATAGGGCTTTGCAGGACCGAGCACATGTTCTTTGAAGGCAACAGGATCGACGCTGTCCGCGAGATGATCGTTGCCGATGACCTGCCCGGGAGGGTAAAGGCGCTGAAGAAGCTCCTCCCTATGCAGAAAAAGGACTTCACCGGCATCTTCAAGGTAATGCGCGGGCTTCCCGTCACCATCCGCACCCTTGACCCGCCTTTGCATGAGTTCCTCCCCCATACAGAAAAGGAGATGAAGGACCTGGCAAAGAAGACGGGCATCCCCTTTGAAAAGGTCATCGCCAAGGTGCAGAGCCTCCATGAGGCAAACCCGATGCTGGGCCACAGGGGCTGCAGGCTCGGGATCGTCTATCCTGAGATCACGGAGATGCAGGCGCGGGCCATCTTTGAAGCTGCCTGCGAGGTCAAGAAGAAGGGCATTGATGTAAAGCCCGAGGTCATGATACCGCTCGTCGGCACCGTCGCCGAGCTTGCCCTCCAGAAGGCGGTTGTGGAAAAGGCGGCAAAAGAGGTCCTTGCAAAATACAAGGTATCCATCGACTACAAGATCGGGACGATGATAGAGATACCGAGGGCAGCCATCACTGCCGACGGGATAGCGCAGGAGGCCGAGTTCTTCTCTTTCGGGACGAACGACCTTACCCAGACGGCCCTCGGCATGAGCCGTGACGACGCGGGGAAGTTCCTCCGCTACTATGTCGAACACGAGATATATCCCTATGACCCGTTCCAGAGGATCGATGAAGGCGGCGTGGGCAAGCTGATGCAGATAGGCGTGGAGCTCGGAAGAAAGACGAGGAAGAACCTCAAGATAGGCATCTGCGGTGAACACGGCGGCGAGCCGAATTCCGTCGAGTTTTGCCACAAGATAGGGCTCGATTACGTCAGCTGCTCGCCGTACAGGGTGACCGTCGCGAAACTCGCTGCGGCAAGGGCGGCGGTAAAGGACAGGAGAGCGAAGAAGGCCAAATAGATTAAAATGAGAGGATAGCCCGACGTTGCGCTCTATCATGACCTATCGGGGAGCCTCTTAGCATCTTTCTCTCTTTATGGAAAAATATTGAGAGAGGTGCTACAATGCTCTCATGGAAATAAAGGGCAAAAAGGTCTTGCTCCACATCTGCTGCGCACCGTGCAGCATATATACATTAAAAGAATTGAGGAATGAAGGCGCGGAGGTATCAGGGTTTTTCTACAACCCCAATATCCACCCCTATACAGAATTCCTTAAGAGGGTCGAAACGCTCGATAATTACGCTAAGATAGCGCTCATGCCGCTTTTCGTCGATACATCCTACGATCTTGAAACATTTCTCCGGGGCGCCCTTGAATACGGCAAAGACCGGTGCCTCTTCTGCTACAGGATGAGGCTTGAGAAGACCTTTCTGAAAGGCGCCGAAACAGGCGCCGATGCCGTTACGACAACGCTTCTTTACAGCAAGCACCAGAGGCATGACGATATTAAGACTGCCGGAGAGAAGCTGGCACAGGCATACGGCATACCCTTCCTTTACAGGGATTTCCGGGAAGGCTGGAAAAAAGGCATAGAGGAGTCAAAGAGGATCAACATGTACAGGCAACAGTACTGCGGCTGCATCTTCAGCGAAAAGGAGCGTTATGGAGGCGGATAATGCCCGCGATGGGTAAGGCATTCATCATTCTCGGCGTCCTCTTTATAATAATGGGACTTGCCTTTATGTTCGGCGACAGGATCCCCTTCCTCGGAAAGCTGCCAGGTGATGTCTATATCAAAAGGGAGCGGTTCAGTTTCTACTTCCCACTCACAACAAGCATCCTTATCAGCATCGTCCTGACGATCCTTTTCTCAATCTTCAGGAAATAACGGTAACCGCCATGGGACCAGAAAAGCCAAGGGCAGTTGTCCTGCTGAGCGGCGGGCTTGATTCCACAACAACCCTTGCCATTGCCCGGCAGCAGGGATATGAGGTATACGCCATCACGTTCAGCTACGGCCAGCGCCACGAGACAGAGGTCGCAGCCGCCGAACAGGTTGCCATGTTCTTCAGCGTTGCCCGGCATATTACTATAGATATAGACCTCCGGCGCTTCGGGGGCTCTGCGCTGACAGGCAACATCCCTGTTCCAAAGGGTCGCAGAAGCGATGAGATCTCCCACGACATACCAACGACATATGTCCCTGCGCGAAACACCATCTTCCTTTCTCTCGCGCTCGCCTGGGCGGAGACGCTGGGCGCCGGCGACATCTTTATCGGCGTTAACGCCCTCGATTACAGCGGCTACCCCGACTGCAGGCCGGAATACATCGAGGCCTTCGAGAAGATGGCGAACATCGCCACGAAGGCCGGTGTTGACGGCGCGCATTTCACCATCCACGCGCCGCTGATCAACATGACCAAGGCGCAAATTATCAGGAAAGGCATGGAGCTTGGGGTAGACTTTTCCATAACAAGCACCTGCTACGATCCTTTACCGGACGGCAGGCCGTGCGGACAGTGCGACGCCTGTATACTGCGGCAAAAAGGCTTCGCCGAGAGCGGTTTCGCAGACCCCCTGCTGAATAAAAAAGACGGCGGGCATCCATAATGGCCTACAGGGTGAAAGAGATATACTATACCCTTCAGGGAGAAGGCCTCCACACCGGGAGGCCTGCCATTCTGTGCAGGTTCTCAGGGTGCAACCTTGCCTGCAAATTCTGCGATACTGACTTTCAAGGCACCGACGGTCCCGGTGGCGGCATATTTAAAAGCCCCGAAAACCTCGCCACGTCCGTAGCAGATATGTTCCCCGGCCCCGGCGCCCATCCTTTTCTCGCCTTTGTGGTATGTACAGGTGGAGAGCCGGCGCTCCAGGTAGACGAGGCCCTTGTTTCCGCTCTTCATAACCACGGTTTTGAGGTAGGGATAGAGACCAACGGAACGCTGCCTCTTGCGGCAGGCATAGACTGGGTTTGTGTCAGCCCCAAGGCCGGTGCCGAACTTGTCGTCAGGTCGGGCGACGAGTTGAAGCTTGTCTTTCCGCAGGAAGGCGCTGAGCCGGAACGTTTCGAGCATCTTAATTTTAAATATTTCTTTCTTCAGCCCATGAGCGGGCCGTCGCTGCAATTGAACACAGGGAAGGCGTTGGAGTACTGCCTCTCCCATCCACGATGGAGACTCAGCCTGCAGACACATAAACTGCTCGGGATAAGATGATGCCGAAGCGGCGTGCAATCCTGTTTACAAAGTCCTCAACTTCTGCTACCATCAGCATTATGCTGGCAATCATCCTTGTGCTGCTTGCGCTCTTTTCTCCTTCTCTTAATGCTGCCGTGACGCCCGATGAGTGCCTTGATTGCCACGAAGCCTACAGAAAGTCCAACCACGGAAAGGCAAGCTGCGTCGACTGCCACAATGACATCACTGCGTTCCCCCACCGGGAAAAGCTTGTCAAGCCATTGTGCAAGGAGTGTCACAAGGAGACCTCTGCTTTATACGCAAAAAGCATCCACGGCGCCGGGGGCCTCTCCTGCAAGGAGTGTCACGCCGTCCATTTTCTCGATAAGGACAAAAAGGATTGCCTTTTTTGCCACAAAAAGGTTGCGCACGACTCCCTGCCGTCCAAAGAGAAGCATTTGGAAAGCATGGGATGCACCGCATGCCATGGAACGAAAAGGGGAGGATCGGCAAAAGTCCAGCTTCGGGTACACGTCAGCAAGGGCGGTGCGATCGGGAAGGAAATGATCGACCCTGACAAAAACAGCGTCATCGACCGTGCAGAATTTGACCACCTCCTTGCCTATCTTGAAAAAAATCATAAGGATCTCTATACGATGCGCAAGTCGTACAGCGTTCCCGGCGATGTTCATGGCGTTGCCAAAAAGGCTCTTCAATGCGACGAATGCCATGGCGAAGGCAATATCTTCAAAGAAGCTCGCTTGAGGCTCTCAGGGGTCTCATCGCATACATTTCGTGCCGATCCGAAGATCCTCATCCCTGAATTGCCCTCCATCAAAGATTATAAGGCAACGGTCCACGGGAAAAAGGGGATTGCCTGTTCTGATTGTCATATCTCCCAGGAGCGGATCAGCGACGATACGTGCTTAAAATGTCACAAAGAGGTTTATGGGGTTTACAAAAACTCCGTTCACACGAAAAAGGGCGCCGCGCTGTGCACCGATTGTCACAATCCGCACAGCATAACTGCATATCGGGAGTATAACGCGAAGCAGAGGGTCGATGTCTGTGCCAGGTGCCACAAGGATTATCTGGAGAAGCATACCTGGCTGCCGCATACCCGCCTCCATTTCAACTACCTCGAATGCTCCACCTGCCACAGCCCTGAATCACAAAAAAGCATCGTCTTCTATATTGGCAAACGGTCTGACGGCAAGAAACAGGCCTTAACCTACAGGGACATCAGTGACGCATACAGCAGCCATGTCGATCTCAAGAAGATCATCGATGCAGACGGCGACAACCTAGTGATATCCCAGGAGCTGTCCGACTTTTTTCTCGGTTTGCAGAAAAAGTTCCGGGAGGAACTTTTCGTCGGCGGTTCGATAATCGTGACAAAGGTCCACCACGACTACTCTGAAAAAGGCACAAAGCACAAGGTATGCACCACATGCCATTCACATAATGCCCCGTTCTACGATTCTATGTACCTAATCCTGCCTGATGCAGAAGATCAGCTCTATATCCCCGTCAAAGGCACCACGCTCGGTGCAGCGCCCATTTCTGTCTTTACCGATTTGAGCCTTCTCGGCGAAGAAAGGGTGACAATTAACGATATTAAGATGTTATTCGGCGTTGGCGACAAGGGCCGGTCAGGACAGGCGCCGGAGCTGGGCTTCAAATGGATAGACCTACTCGGCATTGCACTTTTTGCGATCATCCTTATATTCATTATACTCCATATAATCGCGAGGATATTTCTGAAACGATGAAAAAGATATACCTCCATCCATTACCTATTCGTATTTGGCACTGGGCGAACGCCTTCCTCATCATCATGCTCATCCTTACAGGGATACATCTGCGGGTCCCCGACATCACCAGTTTCCCACAATATAGCTTTACCGTCGCGCTCCATAAATACCTTGGTTATGTCCTGACCGCCTCCTTTCTCTTCTGGCTCTTCTATTATCTTTTCACCAAAGGCATGGCAAAACATTACATACTCAATGCCCGGGATTTTAAAGGGATCCCCAAACAGGCGCTCTACTATCTCTACACCTATTTTGCAAAAGGGAGGTCTCCCTTTACCCCGACGCCCGATGCAAAGTTCAACCCCCTCCAGAAACTGGCGTACTCATCGGTAATGCTCCTGCTCATGCCGGTGATCATCATAACAGGGATACTTTTCAGCGATATTCTGTTTTTCTTCCGGTACATCGATATGATCGGCGGTTTGAGGATCCTCGACGCGATCCATGTGATAACGGGCTATTGCTTCGTGCTCTACCTCATCGTCCACATCTACATGTCGTCGCTCGGCAAAGGCATCGCAACATATGTAAAATCGATGATAACGGGATATGCGGAAGAGCCCGATGACGAGAACAAGCCCTAAACCCGAATAGCGTAATTAGTGGATCCCATACCGACACTGCGTCCCTGGTTCTGTTGATTTTTCAGTCTTTCTATGTTATGTAATTACCGCAATTTCACACCCTATCGCTGTATCATCGGCATATTATGTGAGAGCATGGAACAGAGCAGGATAAGAAATATAGCAATCATTGCACACGTCGATCACGGCAAAACAACGCTCGTTGACCAGATGTTCAGGCAGAGCGGACTGTTTCGCGATAATCAGGTCGTCGAGGAGCGGCTCATGGACTCCATGGATCTTGAGAGGGAGCGGGGCATAACTATCGCCTCCAAGAACGGCTCGTTCATGTATAAAGACCACCTGGTCAATATTATCGACACCCCGGGCCATGCAGATTTCGGCGGCCAAGTGGAGCGCGTCCTGAAGATGGCCGACGGAGCGCTTCTCCTCGTGGATGCCGCGGAGGGCCCTATGCCGCAGACCTACTTCGTTCTGAAGAAGGCCCTTGCGCTTGACCTCCCCGTGGTCGTTGTGGTGAACAAGATCGACAAGCCTGCGGCGCGGTGCGACTGGGTGGTAAACGAGGTCTTTGACCTCTTTGTAAGATTGGGCGCACCTGACCATATCCTCGATTTTCCCGTCATCTATGCCTCTGCAAAGGATGGATACGCCACCCCCGATCATACTCTCAAAGAAGGATCTATGGAGCCCCTGTTCGACATGATCATCGGGGCGATCCCCGCCCCTGCCGGAGACCCGGACGGACCCCTCCAGATGCTGGTGAGCTCTCTCAGCTATTCCACCTTCCTGGGCAGGCTGGCAACAGGAAAGATCACCTCCGGCAGCCTCAATATCGACAAAGAGGTCGTCGTCGCAACGCCCGGAGGCCCGGTTCGCCCTGCAAGGATACGGAAGGTCTACCGGTTCAGGGGGAACGAGAAGGCTGAAACGGAAGAGGCGGGCGTCGGCGAGATTGTGGCGGTAGCAGGCATGGAATCCATAACCATCGGCGAGACCCTTACCGACCCCTTACGCCCCTTGCCCCTTGAAGGGATCGAGGTGGATCCGCCGACTGTATCAATGAGTTTCGTCCCCAATGACTCGCCGTTCTACGGCAAGGAAGGCAGGTTCGTCACCTCCAGGCATTTAAGGGAGAGGCTCTTCAGGGAAACCCTCTCTGATGTAGCCCTTATTGTCGAAGAGCTTGCGGATGCTCAGGGATACAAGGTCTCGGGGAGGGGAGAGCTCCATCTTTCCATCCTGATCGAAAAGATGAGGCGCGAAGGGTACGAGTTCCAGGTCACAAGGCCGCAGGCGATATTCAGGGAAGAAGGCGGCAGAAGGCTCGAACCCTATGAGGAGCTTACGATCGACGTAGATGAAAACTACATGGGCAGGGTCATCGAAAACCTGGGCGGCAGAAAAGGAATCCTCCTTGATATGCGCCAGGACAACGGGATGGCGCGGCTCAAATATAAAGTTCCCACCAGGGGACTCCTCGGGTTCCGCTCTGAATTCCTCACGGAAACACGCGGAATGGGGGTAATGAACTACGTGTTCCTTGGCTTCGATGAATATGCGGGCGAGATAAGAAACAGGACAAAAGGCGTCCTCATTGCCATGGATGAATGCACTACGGTAGCCTACGCCCTTTTCAACCTCCAGGAGCGGGGGAAGCTCTTTCTCGGGCCGGGAGAAAAGGTCTATGCAGGACAGATCATCGGCGAGCACTCCCGTGAGACGGACATCATCGTTAACCCCGCCAAGGGTAAGAAGCTGACCAACATGAGGGCAGCCGGCTCAGATGAAGCGGTGATCCTCACGCCTTATACCAATATGAGCCTCGAGGAATGCATCTCCTATATCAACGACGACGAGCTCGTGGAGATCACACCTAAGTCAATAAGGCTCCGCAAGGTGATCCTCGACGGCATCGAGCGGAAAAGGGCAAAGATCAACGCCGCCTGAGCGCTACAGGCGGGCCTTCGGCCTTGTCTCTTACCACTTCCCATTTACTATCGACTATTTACCGCCCCTATCCGGCGTGTTTGCGGCGACACTCCGACGCACAAAAATAAAACAAAAAAACGCTTGACAAAAAAAACGCAATAAGTTATCTGTTAAAAATTAAACTGTTTAACAGTTTGTTAGTTTACTGTACAAACTAAAAACTATGAAAAAGAGGAGGTTATTATGGCTGACAACTACCTATCAAGCCTCAGGGCAACCATCGACCACCTGAGGTCCCGGGGGAAACTCCTGGAAACAGACGTGGAGGTAAACCCGGAGCTGGAAATGACAGGTCTCCAGAAGCATTTCGACGGCGGCCTGCCCATTCTCTTCAACAAGGTCAAGGGCTACTCCAATGCGAGGCTCTTCACCAACCTGTACGGCGACGGCAACCTGATCGCCGACCTTTTCGATGCGGGGACAGAGAGGACATTCAAGTTCAGGATCCTCGACGCCATCCGCAAGCCCCTCCCCCCAAAAGAGGTGAAGTCCGCCCCCTGCCAGGAGGTGGTCGTCGACAAGAACATCGATGTCTGGCCCATCGTCCCCATGATCAAACATACGCCCTCTGACCCCGGCCGTACCTTAGGCGGCGGGAACACGCTCGCCACGGGAAAATGGTTCTGGGGGGGCACCCACATAAGCTACAACAGGATGTTCTTCCGCGGGCCCGATTTCTCTACCTTCCAGATCTCGCCCGGCTCCCACACGGACATGATCGCGTCAAAGTTCTACCGTAAAGAGCCCATTCCACTCACCATCAACATGGGGGTTCCGCCTGCCTGCACGCTGATGGCCGGCGCCGGCTTCGTCTACACGATCCTCCCCGCAGGATGCGATGAGCTCGGGATCGCAGGGGCGGTGCAGGGCTTCCCTGTGGACATCGTCAAGGCAAAGACGATCGACGCCTACTCGATCGCACAGGCAGAATATGTGATCGAAGGGTATCTCGACACGACGCAGAAGGTCTGGGAGAGCGAGCTGGCCGAGCGCGACAAGAAGCAGGGCGTCTACCCCTTCCACCCGGAATGGTCAGGGTACATGGGCAAGGCCTACCGCACCTATAAGTTCGTGGTAACGGGCATCACCTACCGGAAGGACCGCCCCATCTACTACCCGCTCTGCGTCCACAGCTACGATGACCATAACATCGACACCATGGTGAGGACCGCGACCTTTCTCGAACTGGCGGAGCGCGTCTGCCCGGGGCTGACCGTAGACACCAACATCCCAATGGCGATCCCCGACTGGGGCGGCGTGATCTTCCAGGTCAAGAAGCGCAGACAGCGGGATGAGGGGTTCGTGAAGAACATCCTCTCCACCGCCCTTTCCTGCTCCATCGGCGCACGCCTTGCCATCGCCGTGGACCCCGACATCGACATCTACAGCATGGACGACGTCATGTGGGCCATCGCGACCCGCGTCGACGCCAAGGACGATATCATGATCGTGTCGCCGGGAGGAGCGGGGCAGACCTTCCAGCCCGCAGAGAGAAGCTCGGCGGGAGAGAAGGACTGGACGCAGACCAATATCCGGTTCTCAGGCGCCATCGCGCTCGACGCAACCGTTCCCTTCAGATACGTCGATGCCTTCGAGAAGGCGAAATACCCGATCGAGGTAGTTGATCCGAAAAGGTGGTTTACCGATGAGCAGATCGCAAAGGGAAAGGCGCCGCAGGCAGAATACGCGAAGCTTTTCGCGAGGACAGGTTTTTAGGTAAAACATTATGGGACCCCGTGCAACGGGTGCGGGGTCCCCTCACAACAAGAAAGGGGGTTAATCCAGTTGGGACAAGCGAACAATCAGATCATTTATCAGGATTGGGCTCACATAATAGAGCGCAATGCCAAGAATTTTGCAGATAAAATTTATATCGAAAGCCTTGACCAAGGCAGGAGCGTGACCTTCGGTGAGATGGATGCTTATTGCAACAGGATAAGCGGTTTCCTGCAGGAGAAAGGCGTCACTGCCGGAGACAGGATAAGCCTTATTGGGAAGAATACCATTGAAACGCTCGTTATATATTTCGGTATATTAAAGTACGGTGCGATCGTAAACCCCATCTTTTTTGAGGAGAGCGAGAGCAACTTTTACCGTATTGTCAACATGGTAAAGCCAAAGATCATCTTCTTCGATGAGGATCTGAACCTTGATGCGGCACAGTGCGCGTCGTCGGATTGGATAAAGTTCTCGGAGCATGGGACAGGACCGGGCGGCGACAGTTTTTTTACGGGACTCAAAACATACGACCCAATATTCATGGGTCATAATGTCAACAAAGAGGATGTCTGTGTTATCCTCTATACCTCTGGTACAACTGAAACACCGAAGGGTATCCATATATCAAGGGAAGGCCTCTTCTATATGACAGACGAGATAGTCGACAGGACAGGACTGACAAGTCAGGATAGGGTACTTGAATACCGTGCCTACAACTGGGCATCCGTGCAGCTTCTCACGGTCCTTTCCTCCATGCTCAACGGAGCTACACTTTTTCTCGCAAAAAAATTCTCCCGCAGGCATTTTCCCGATTGGCTGAAAAGAAATGCCATCACTATCTCTTCAGGCGTTCCCGCAGTCATCAACATGCTTATAAATGAGCCTGTTGGATTAAAGCATGACGACGTGCCTTCGCTGAAATACATAACCTCCAGTTCGGCGCCTCTGAGCGTTGAGAGCCATATGCGCTTTGAAGAGCTTTACGATATCCCGATCCAGCAAATGATGGGCATGAGCGAGGCAGGATGGATGGTGGGAAACCCTCCGGGCAGACGCAAGATCGGTTCCGTCGGCCTTCCCATGAAGCACAAGGAGATCAGGTTCCTGAACGAGCAGGGCGTGGAGTGTTCAGCAGGCGAGGTTGGCGAAATGATCGTAGGCGGCAGGTCCATGGGGCTCTGTTATGTGAAGGACAACGGCAACACCGAGCGATTCCCTGAAGAGGGTTTCGCTACGGGCGACCTGGGCTACAAGGATGAAGAAGGCTACATCTATATTACAGGCAGGAAAAAGGATCTGATCATCCGTGGCGGGATTAATATCTCTCCCATGGAGATCACGTCCCGTGTGATGGAGCACCCCGCGATCACTGAGGCAGCAACGCTGGGGGTGCCGGACAGCATCTATGGCGAAGAGGTGGTCTGTTTTGCCGTGCCGAAGACAGGCACATCGACAAACGCAGACGAAATAATTTGCCATTGCAAGGAGACGCTTCCCGATTTCAAGATACCGAAGAAGATCGTCTTCCTGGATGCGCTACCGCGGAATCAGCGCGGGAAAGTGGCAAAGAATGATCTCTTAAAATTATTCGAGGAGCAATGCAAGTAAATACAATAAAAAAGAAGGGGGAAGAAATGAAAAAAGATCGTATTTGCATAGGTAAGGTATTTTTTTCTGTTGTACTGATATGCCTTCTGGCAGCATCTATTGCAACCGCGGCGGAAAAATCGGTAAAGATAGTGATAAGCGGCGGGACTGCGGGGGGCGCGTGGTCGGCCGTAACGGAAGGAGTCGCAGAGTCATTGAGGCGGAGCCTTCCTTCAGGCTCTTCAATATCAACGACCACCGGCACCGATTCGGCCAATTTCATCCGTCTGGAAAAGGGGTCGTCAGATCTTGCGATAGGCGTCTCGTCAACGGCCATGAGCGCTTTGAACGGCAAAGAACCGTATAAGTCTGCGATGAAGAATATCAAGGCCGTCACCGCCCTCTTCGATGAGCCTTTCCAGTTTGTCATTCTTAAAAAGACGGGGATAAAGGACTTCGGGGACATAAAGGCAAAGCAGTTCAAGCTGCGTCACTCGCCCAATAAGAAGGGCAATTTCATGGAGATTGTCTGCGAGAAGATATTCGAGAAGTACGGCTTCGACTATAAGGCGCTGCAAGGCTGGGGCGGCAAGATATTTTACAACAGCTACGGGGAATCGATCAACCTTATGCGCGGCGACAGCCTCGATTCTTTAAGCGGCTGCAGCCCTGTCCCAACCACCCAGTTCGTGGAGCTCGGGGGCACCCACGATATAGCCATACTCCCCCTGAGCGAAAATGTCATTAATGCGCTGAATAAGGAATTCGGTACCAGCAAGATGGTGATCCCAGCCAGCGCATATAAGTTTTTAAGCGCTGACGTTCCAACAATAGCTGCCAGGAATATTCTCGCGTGCAAGGCCGACCTGCCGGAGGATCTTGTCTATGCAATCACCAAGTCAATTTACGAAAAGCGGGATTACCTCTCCAGCGTCCACGTGGTCCTGAAAGGATTAAACCCCTCTTTCATGGTGTCTACAGGTGGCGTTCCTCTACATCCTGGAGCAATAAAGTTCTATAAAGAGATCGGCGCACTGAAATAACGGAATACTATTGAGCCCCAGGGCTGTACCCCAATAAAGAGGTGCTGTCCCGGGGCAACTATTCGCTGATGAAGGTACATTCCGTGAGGGATGAGCCTTATGGAGGGGGACTATGAGATTTGATTCGGTTATGAAGAAGGTAGCAAAGATCATTGCGATCCTTGCTACCTTGTACCATGTTTACATCGGTTTCTTTGGCCTCACCAGGCCCCTCGCAAACTACGCAATTACGCTCTCGCTTTTCATGTGCCTTACGTTTCTCTATGTTCCATTCAAGGGGAAAGGAAAGGCCATTACCATTTTTGACTCCTTCCTGGCGCTTTTGTCGCTGGTTGTCGGACTTTATGTCGTCGTCAACTACCAGACAATTTCTGTGCGTCCCACGATGGTGGGGGAGTTGACCGCCATCGAGTACGGGCTTGGCATCATGGCGATCTTATTGGTATTGGAATCAACGCGCAGGACGATCGGGATGCCCCTTGTCTACATCGCATTATTCTTTCTCGCGTATTGCTTCTTAGGCAATTACCTACCCGGCATGTTCAGCCACAGCGGGTTCTCCGGCAGCGACATCATCGAATCAATGTACCTGACGCTCGACGGCATACACGGCACACCTATAGCGGTCGTAGCAACACTCGTTATCCAGTTCGTGCTCTTCGGGGCCTTTCTTGAAGCCTCGGGCGCCGCAAAATTCTTCGTTGACATATCAATGTCATTGATGGGGCGACTGAAAGGCGCTGCGGGACACATCGGAAATTTTTCGGCCGCTCTCTTCGGCACAATGACGGGCAGCCCGACTGCGAGTGCAGTAACGGTGGGATCCTTCAGCATCCCCATGATGAAGAAGACGGGATTTACATCCGTATTTTCCGGTGCAATCACGGCAGTATCGTGTACCGGCGCTGCCCTAATGCCCCCAGTCATGGGAACGGCGGCCTTCCTTATGGCCGAGATGACCGGCACAAGGTATATAGACATATGCAAGGCCGCAATCTTCCCGGCCATACTCTATTTCTTCTCATGCTCTCTCATCGTTTATTTCGAAGCATCCAGGACAGGGATTACGGCGTTCCGGAAAGATGAGTTGCCAAGCTTTGTCAAAACGATCCCCATAAGTCTGCAGTACATGGGCCCCATCGCGGTCCTTATCACACTCCTCATCGTGGGATACGCCCCTGCGCTGTGTGCCGTCGTCGCTTCCTTTTTGATCTTTCTTGCAAGCTTTTTCCGGAAGGCAACCCGCATGAACCTCGGCAGTCTTGTGAACGCACTGGAGGCAACCGCCAAGACATCCATATCGGTTGCAACATCCTGTATGTCTGCCGGCATCGTCGTCGGTGCGATCGTCCTGACGGGACTGGGCGGAAAGTTTGCCAGCATAGTGGTCGCCATATCCCACCAGAGCTTGTTCCTGGCGCTCTTTCTGACTATGATCGCCTCGCTTATACTGGGCATGGGGATGCCGCTGCCTGTGGTGTACATACTGACCGCGGTGCTTTGCGGCCCCGCGATCGCCACGCTCGGCATTCCGATAATAGCGGCTCACCTGTTCCTCGTTTACTTTGCATGCATCTCGGCGGTTACCCCCCCCGTCGCAGTTGCTGCCTACGCAACAGCCGCGATAGCGGAGGATAATCCCGTGAAGATAGGTTTTGCAGGATTCAAATACGCCATAGCGGGGTTTATCATCCCCTACGTTATGATCTATGAGCAATCGATACTGCTTCAGGGAAGTATTTTCAAGATCGCAATTACTGTTGCCTCATGTTCCCTGGGTGTTTTTGCCCTCTCTTCCGCTGTGTCAAATTGGTTGTTTACTTCTTTGTCACGGTGGGAAAGGGTATTGCTTTTCGCAGGCGGGATTTTGCTCGTCTACCCTGAATTAATCACAAGCCTGCTGGGCGTCTGTTGCATTGCCCCTGTATTGCGTATAAACTATGGCAAGAAAATAATATCAAGACAAACGGCGGCCAAAAGAACAGGGGCCACCGCTTGAACATCACCCTTAGGAGGTAGAGAAATGGCAAAAGATCCTGGGTTAGGGAAAAAGATCAAGGCAGAGGTCGTCGGCCTGAAAGGGCAGTGCAATGCGGGCCACAAGGTAGGAGACCGGTTTGATGTAAGCTGCTGGAATACCGGTGGCATGTGCGGCTTTCTCTATCACGCCATATTCCCCACGCTCCAGGTGATGCAGTTCGACGGGAGCTATCCCTGGGGGACCGATGAAGCGGTCGTCAACTGCCCCGACAGCTACAACCTGCTTACCATCAAGCTCTGGAGGGTAAAGGAATAATAAAAGAGAAACAGGAGGTATCGTGAAAAGGATCGTGGTAGGAATTACCGGGGCTACGGCCGTCATTTACGGGATACGGCTTTTAGAGGTCCTGGCGGAGCTGAACGTGGAGACCCATCTGATCCTCTCCGAGCAG
>Ga0209606_1002458_pt1 | contig 20362 bp, 17 predicted proteins | sample AD_UKC057_MetaG_FD_184412 | JGI IMG/M metagenome (GOLD analysis project Ga0209606, IMG submission 184412) | Active sludge microbial communities of municipal wastewater-treating anaerobic digesters from USA - AD_UKC057_MetaG (SPAdes) (version 2) | ecosystem: Engineered > Bioreactor > Anaerobic >...
AATCTTTCCATATCGTGATGGTAGTTCTTTTGAGCAAACAAATTTTTCTGTCAAACTCCAATCTAATTTGTTTCTATCATTTGACGGTATCCAAATGTCATAGCCTTTTATTACGCCTATCGAGCCAATAAATGTTTGTATCTGAGAATGAGTAAAATCGGGTAAGATAGCAATCTTTTTTGTATCAATCGCGTTATCTAAATTATACCATCCGTAAAAACTTTCTATGTTAAAGCGTCCCGCATTTGCAATATAAAGCTCTATGCCATCATCCTGATAAATTTGCGCTTTAAATTGTCCATCTGAAGCAGGTGTTAGGGAATTAAATACATCTTCAAATTCTGAAAAGGGAATAAAAACCGGCTCTGACTGGGTATTCCATAAAAAACAAATAAAAGAGTTAAATCCTTCAAGCTGCTTTAAATCTTCTTTTCTTAAACCATAGAATGCCTGGTTACGTCCATGCACTTTTGAATATCTTATATAAATCCGTGCTTCACCATTACCAATATCAAACAAAGACAAACTACCTGATAGCTGCTTGGGCTTGCCATATTTCTTTGTTAATTGTTCTAAAAAAGCCGTCTTTATTGGGTTTGGCATAACATCAAATGATTATAATCTATCAATTTACCCATAAATCCCCAGGATCTTTCCCCAAAGGATTACAAGAATATTGTCCAGCTTTGGGGCCTTTGAAATATTTTTTTCCGGGATACTTTTGAGGCACCCTGATTGTATCTAGATTAAATGTATATTTATCAGATTTTGTGAACCATATTATTGTTTCGTATCTTCCGGAAAATCTTTGCGTGCAGTGAAGCCCATGTTCAAAATGCCATATAATACGATTTCTCATCTTAAGACCCAGGCCAGAGAAAATCGGATAAAGAATAGTATCAAGAGGAATAATGGCGCCATTATCAACGTAATTCCCAACCTGCCAGCAAATGCTTCCACGCGGCGAAAGACACCGTACGCACTCATGAATAACCGCTGATTGCTGCTCAATATATGATTCCAGCTTGAGCCGCTTTTCATATTCCTTGCCTATATTGTATGGTGGTGATGTTACAACGAGTTTTAACGATTCTGCGGGGATAGTTTTCAAAAGCTTTAAACAATCGCCGGGATAAAGGACAATATCCTCTGAAAGAGAGAATTTATTAGATATTTTTCGTTTTTCAAACATGGCGGAAGCATATCAAGTCATTGGGAAGTAGTCAATTGATTCATTTTTTTGTCATTTTATTTAAGAGAACGAAAAGCTAAGCCGGCGCCGCGCCTCGCGCGGCGATCGGCTTTAGCGTCGGGTTATGGATAATTTAATATTCTATCTTTTTCTTCTTTTCATTAGAGCAAGCATCTGGCCCGTGTTGTCTGCAGTGTCAACAGTTGCTCTAGTTAACTGGCCTGCCATAACTAAGAGTAAACCACTTATGATACCCGCAAAAGCTGGGAACAGCCCCATCAATGCAAAGCCTCCGTATGATTTTGTGCTTTGCACCAGAGACACTAAAAGGATTATGACGCTTATAGACACGACAACCCAGCCGACGAATGATACGCAGGCTGCTATAATTCTTGTTGTGTCATAGGTAGAAGTATAATGAGAAGTGTCATCGTGTTTAGTAATGCTTTTAGCGACCTCTTCTTTCGTTAACTTAAACTCTTCAGCATTTTCCGGATCAACGCCATCTTGACTAGAACCGCAACTCCAGCATGAGTCAAAACTGTCTTCATTCTTTTCACCACACTTCTTACATTTCCACATACATCCTCCTCTCCATAACGAAAAGCTCACCCGGAGCAGCCCAGCGGGCTGCGATCGGGTGGAGCGACGGGTTAGCCGTTTTTATCGATTGATAGGTTACTTTTGCCAATATTACAACGGTTGCAAAGTGTTTGTAAATTGCTCATCACAGTTTCACCACCTGCACTCCAAGAAACGATGTGATCAATATCAAGTCGTATGTCCTGGTCGGGGTTCTGCGTTGCACCGCAGAGAAAACATCTAAAGTCGTCACGGCGCATAACCAAAAAGCGGAGACGCCAAGATGGATTCCGGCCAGTACGATGCTGAAATTCTTTTTCAGGCTTAGCAGACGAAATAAGTGGTGTAGGTCCAATATCTCCATTCCTACCGATACTATCCAAATTCATGTAAGCAATGAAAGCCTCTAATGCAGCCCGCCATGAGCCAAAATGATTAACATAGGTGGTCTCTGAATACCTTGAAACGGGATGAACAAAATCTTTTTGTTTGGGCTGCCTTCCAACATGCTCCCAAACAGAAGCCATGTTATCAAATAATTCTTCTTCTGTTGCTGGCGGCTTCCATCCAGTTGGTTTTAGGTTAGCGGCATTTAATGCAGCAGCCCAATTACCAAACTGGCGAACTATAGTTGCCTCAGAAAAATTGCCATGCTGACGATAATCTTCACGTGTAACGGTTTGCATGCCAATTTTTGATGCAGTACTCTTTAAATCCGATAGTAATTCTTCACACGGAATATCTATACGCTTTTTTACCTTAAGGCCGCTTTGAGCTAATGCTTTGTTCCAACTGCCAAAGCGATTGCGCATTGTTGCGGAACAGAAACGACCATGTTTATCATATTCTTCTTTCGTTAGTGATGGCTTATTGAGACCTCTAGCAACGGCACAGAGGTCAGCGAGTAGTTCATCATTAGGGCAGTTTCGATTATCAGGTTCAAGTTCGTATTTCATGATTCTTTAATATTTCATTGGCATAACACCTCAACTCACGGGGAGCGGGGCCGTTTCCCGCGATCCCGTGAAGTGAAATGTTATGTGCTGTTTTATTTGCCATTATGTCTCTATTTATTATGCCTGGGTATCATTTTGTTGCAATCTGAATATTTCAAGCAGAACCATTGCCTGATATGCTGAATTAACCTTGCTTGAAACTACTTCCATGCCACCATTTTTACCTGGATACCCTACCCCTGCAATATTAAACAGACTCATATGATCATACTTCCAATCAACACCAAAGTCCTCGCCACATCTCACCTGAAAATCGTAAAGAATATATTTAAGGCAGTACAAAATTCCTTTTAAATTTTTATATTCATGCTCATTGTCTTTCATTGCCCCTGGGGCGTATAAACAAAAGTTGTTTTCTTGCGGTGTTGCCCCTGAGATAAAAAAAGTTGACGCGACATTTGCGTGACTTTTTGTACTCAAGATACCGTAGATATTATCTCTTTGATTTTTATCTCGATCATTAAGTGATACTTCTTTTCGTATCCATTTTACAGACCCATATGTATTTCTATATTTTTTCTCGATTATTTCCGAAGAATTATCTGAAGGAACCAGAGTTAACCACTCTAAGGCCCTTGTTTCATCTTCGCGTAGGATAAGAGCCAACCATCCATTTTCCAGCCCAATTCTTACAGAATTGTATGAATCGACATGAAGACCATTTTGGCACAGAGTATAGGCAGAAATAAAGGCATTACATGATCTGGTTAAAAGCATGTAATATGCAGTGCTTGATTTTGTAGAAAATGGACGGATTTTACTTGCATAGGAAATATATTTCTCAAGACAAGCAATTATTTCACCATTCATATCTTTTATTATTGCTTCCATTTCCAAATATCACCCTCTCTCTTCATAGCATAACGAAAAAATCACCCGGAGCGAAGCGATCGGGAGCAGCGATGTTGGGCATTATTTCAACAGTTCTGCGATTTCAACAGCAGCTGTGCTGAGAATAACACCAACAAAGAGCCATGATGCGCCGATAGCAGAGATATGTACTCCACCAGTACCGGTAGCTTCCAATTTTTTATAAATCTCATTATCTTCCGATTGTCTTGCGTGTTCCTCGCTTTTCAGAACATGTGATACTTTTTGGGATTCTTCATCCATTTCCTTTTCGGCGCTGGCGATTCGCTCATGAATTAAAACGATATTTCTTTCAAGAGATTCAATACGCGCTTCGATGGTAGGGTTTGGTCCAGGGTTGTGTGTTGAGTGCGCCCGTGCTTTTGATGTTAACAGTGAGAGAGAAGCCGTGCCCACAGCAATAACTGTGTTTCGTCGAAGCAGCGGAAACCCTGTTAACCAAGACTTTGTCTTGGCAGCAAATGACGGATGCCCGAAGAAAGCTCTTGTCTCAGATATGCCCCAGACGACTGTTGCAATTCCCAGTACTTGAAGAAACAAGCCTGTAAGGCGGATGACGGGTTCTGGTGTGTTTGGTCGTAGGGATACGACGAGAGCTACAAGAATCACACCTGTTGAAAGCCAAGTATAGCGAGCATCAGCCAACCAAGGCCAGAGATTCTTTAGACGCGAAATGCTTATTAGCATGTGAGTCCTATATTTTACGAACAACGAAAAGCTTACCGGCGGCAATGACGCGCAGCGGAACCACGTCCGGTGCACCGCCTAGTTATCTGTCTTTGCTAAAACACCCCACCAGAAATATCAAAAAATCGTTCAAAGAATTTAATAAGTTTAGTAAGAACACTCTCGCGTTTTTTGGAACGCTCTCCTCCGGGGGAAAAACGTGATACAGGCGGCAAAACTTTGGCCAGATCAGTACCCGTGGTGGCAATACTGCCGTTACGAAACGCGTTTCTCACAAATTTATAGGTTTCGTCGTGATCAAGATTTTCGTGCTTAATAATCTCTTCCAGTTCCTCAATTTTTTTCTTTTCCACATACTTTTGCCAGTCTTCATCCACAACCGAATGGATATCAAGCGAAGCGATAAACTGGTTAATAAGATCTTTTTTATTGCGCAGTTGAACGCTTGAGTCGATGGCCTTGTTAATGTCAACAAGCAGTTCGCGATTCTTGATGTGGTCTTCGTGGTATTTTTTAACAAGCCCTAAAATATAATCAATATTGATCTCAATCTGTTTGATGAGCTCCATTTCAAACACAAGATCATCGTTGATGTTTTCCTTCTCGCCGTCATCTTTCTTGCGAAACTCGTTATAGAGGTCAATGTAGGCGCTGTGATAATCCTGCACGTCCCGCTCGGTTAATATTTCGTTGCCGGCAAACTCGTCAAACGTAACGAGGATATTTCTCACCCGCAGGATCGCGCCGTAGAGCCGGATGAAATCCTTTTGATTTTGTTCTCCAATAATGCGCGCGCCAACCGGGAATTTTGCCATGAGTTCTTCGACCAGACTTTTATATCCGCGGATTTCCTTCTCGCCGTCTTTATAGCCGTTGTAGTAATCGTCATACGATTTTAACAGTACAATCCCGCTTGCTTCCTTGTCGCCAAAGAGGGCAATGGATTCATTGGTCGCTTTTTCCAGATTGCGGAAGCAAACAATATTGCCGAATGTCTTGACCGTGTTCAAGATGCGGTTGGTGCGCGAAAACGCCTGCAACAGACCATGCAAGCGCAGGTTTTTATCCACCCACAAGGTATTTAGCGTCGTTGCATCAAAGCCGGTCAAAAACATATTGACCACCAGCAGAATATCCACTTCCCGGTTTTTCACCCGTTCGCTGACATCTTTATAGTAATTCTGAAATTTATCGGAAGAGGTGTCATAGGATGTCCCGAACAGGGCATTGTAGTCTTTGATAGCGCTCTCCAGAAAATCCCTTGAGCTTTTATCCAGTCCGCTGGTGTCTTCGGAGTTTTCGTCGATCACGCCGTCGATTTCTTCCTCGTTTACGCCAAAGCTGTAAATAATCGCTATTTTGAGTTTTTTATCGCTCGGTGCGCCTGAAAGCTGTTTTCGGAATTCAGCGTAGTATTTTTTGGCCGCATCAATGGAAGAAACGGCAAAAATAGAGTTAAACCCCGCCAGCCTGCGGTCTTTGAGTTTGTAAAAGCTGTTCCGTTTTGTTTTCTGATCAAAATGGTCGCGGATATATTGAACGATATTCGCCAACCGCTCCGGCGCGGCAAGCGCTTTTTCCCGGTCGATGTCACGGACTTTTTTATCTTCGATGTCTTCGGCTTCGCGCACGGTAGAGATATAATCAACCTTAAAAGGCAAAACATTTCTATCTGCAATGGCATCCACAATCGTGTAGGTGTGCAGCTTATCGCCAAACGCCTGCGCGGTGGTCTTAAAATCGGGCCGACCGCCGAAAGAAGCGTTCACGGCAAAGATCGGCGTGCCGGTGAAACCGAAAAGGTGGTAGTTTTTAAACGCTTTGGTAATAGCTGTGTGCATTTCGCCAAACTGCGAACGGTGGCATTCATCAAAGATCAGCACAATGTGGCCGTCAAAAATAGTATGCCTTTTGTTGCCGCCGATGAACCGGTCAAGTTTTTGAATCGTGGTGATGATAATGCGCGCGTTTGAATCTTCCAGCTGGCGTTTTAATATCGCCGTAGAGGTATTGCTGTTGGCCGCGCCTTTTTCAAACTTGTCGTATTCGCGCATGGTCTGATAATCAAGGTCTTTGCGGTCAACGACAAAAAGCACCTTGTCCACATAAGGCAACTTGCTTGCCAGTTGGGCGGTCTTGAAACTGGTCAGGGTTTTACCCGAGCCGGTGGTGTGCCAGATGCAACCGCCCGCTTCAACGGTGCCGAGTTTTTTATAGTTGGTGCTGACATCAATTCTGCTTAGTATTTTCTCCGTCGCCACAATCTGATATGGCCGCATCGCCAAAAGCTGTTTGTCGGTGGTAAATACGCAGTAGCGGGTGAGGATGTTGAGAAGCGCATGTTTGGCAAAAAAGGTTTTGGCAAAATCCACAAGGTCGGCAATGGGTCTATTCGTTGCGTCTGCCCACCAGCTGGTAAACTCAAAACTGTTGCTTGTGCGTTTGCCTTTTTTGACGGCGCCTTCGCCTGATTCTTTGATATGTTCCGCGCGGGTGGTGTTGCTGTAATATTTGGTGTGCGTGCCGTTGGAGATGACAAACAACTGCACATATTCAAAAAGCCCGGAGCCGGCCCAGAAACTCTCGCGCTGGTAGCGGTTGATCTGGTTGAATGCTTCCTGAATGGCCACCCCACGCCGTTTCAGTTCAATATGCACGAGCGGCAAGCCGTTGACCAGCACCGTAACGTCGTAACGGTTGGCTCTTTGCCCGTCTTCGGTAGCGTATTGGTTGATCATCTGCAAACGGTTATCGTGTATCCTGTCTTTACGGAGCAGATAGACATTTTTAACTGTTCCGTCATCCCGTTTTAGATTTTTGATGAAGTCTTCCTGAATAGTGGCTGTTTTTTCGGCAATGCTCTGGTTGGGGTTGGCGATCTCGCCGGTAAAGAATCTTTCCCATTCGACATCGGAAAAAGTGAAATCGTTCAGCTTTTCCAGTTGATGGCGCAAATTAGTCACCAGATCAGTTTCAGAGACAATGGGCAGATAGTCATACGCCTGTGATTGCAACTGCTCAATAAAGGCGCTCTCCAGTTCCGCCTCACTCTGGTACGACTTGGCGGCACGGTACGCGGGTGTGTATTCCGCCACGACCGTGCTTTGCGGATTTTCCGCCACTAAATTATATCGGCTATTGGTTGGCATGGTTATATTTTATTCCCCTCCTGTGGAGGGGTGCCCGTCAGGGCGGGGTGGTCTTTCAAAAACGCAATAATTCCCTCCATATTATTCAACACATCTGCAACGCCAATATGAATCACGGTTAGGCCCAGGGATGTCAAAAAATCATCCCGTTGTTTATCGTAGTCTTCCTTTCCGTCGTGTGACGAACCATCAATCTCAATAACGGCATTTGTTTCGGAACAATAAAAATCGACAATATAGTTGCCAATAATCTTCTGCCTGTCAAAATCCAGCCCGTTGAGTTTACCGGATTTAATTTGGTTCCAAAAAAGCGCTTCATGTAATATTCCCGCCTTGCGCAATTCTTTTGCTCGCGCGCGAAGTGCGGGGTTATAGGGTAGGGATTTATAGTTTTGTGCTGCTCTCATATTACCACCCCGTCAGCCTTCGGCTGACACCCCTCCGGAGGAGGGGAATTCTTTAAACGTCAGTAGTTTATTCCGGTAGTATTCATATTGCTTGCGCCGGGCATTCAGCTCCGCCGGTAAGCCGACTGAAATGTCGTTTACCAGCGCGTCAAATTTGTCAAGAATGCCAACGATGCGTTCTTGTTCGGCGAGTGGAGGGATGGGGATTTTGATTTTTTTCACATTTGGGACTGTTAGCTGAGGAATACTGCCACCACTATGCCCAATTTCGGTAATGTCCAAGACATAATTGAGAAACTGCGGTGTTGCTATATTTTTTTTTGGGATAAGTACTAATAAACGAACGATTGGTGTAAATTTTGGACTACGTACTGCATGATATCCAATCGTTCCACGTGCAGAAATTGTCACAGCTTCATTATCAATTCTGTAATCATCAGTATATCCATACAACGCATTTTCTTCTGTTCCATTAGAATAAATTGGAAATGGAAAATCTGGCGTTGGTTCATTCTGCCCTTTTAAATAGTTTTTTGGCAAATCTCCGCCAGCATTTATTGATATACAAACTTCATCTAGCGTTTTACACTCCACATCTTCCCCAAAGGTCAGCAGCTCATCCCGATAATATTCATACTGCTTCTTTCGCGCCTCCAGCTCCGCCTCCAGCTCCGCCTCCAGCTCCGCCTCCAGCGTGATAAACGTATCCAGAATTTTCACGATCTCTTGTTGAATAGCAAGGGGCGGGATGGGGATTTGGATTTTCTCCATTACATTACTCATGATTTTTGGGTTACCCATTCCGGCACTAACGTATTGTTTAGAAACTGTCGCCAAGATATATAAGAGGAACTTCGTATTTACACCGACAACTTTAACTTTCAAAAGGCCGCAAACATTTGTAATGCTAAATTTACCATTACGGTAGAAAATTGAACCCGCGTTTGCTCCGTCAGTTGTCCATGTGAGGTATTCTCCGTCATAGTCGTAAGTATTGATGCGTCCAAAAACACCATCGTCAACTGTTTGCGATGAATACACCGGGTACTCACCGGCATTATTTCTCAGATAGTCTTTTGACATGACTCTACCACGATTGATTTGGCAAATTTCACCAATACACTTCAACGCCACTCCCTCCGGGCAAAGCTCGGCGATTAGTTTTTCGATCTTATTCACATGCTTATTCATGTTGTTTCTCATCTTTTGTTTTCTTCTCAACCTTTTTCTGCACGGTTCTGATGGTGTCCAAATAGGCTTTTTCCACAGGTGAGAGTGTTTTTACCTGATATTTGCGGTATTCCTTTTCGGCTTTTTCCAAGGCTTTTTTGTGGCTTATTGCGCCAGCGTTCAGCAATATCTTTTCGCCTGTCGCCAAGAGAATGCTATCCAATTGTTTTATGTAATCGGCCATATACATGGGTTTGTGTTTAATGGCCTGTATTTCGGCAAAGTCGAAATACCCTGAGACTAAATTGTTCAGGATTTTCAGTTCTTCGGCGTTTAAGTAATTTTTGGCAACCGTAATATCTTTTGAGGTGGGTTGTTCGCCCGGAAAAACAGTAAGACCCATAAACGGTTTGTCGCTGTCGGCACGCTGGTAAATGACTTCGGCAGCGGTATGCCCGTGAGCTGCGTAGTGCAGTTTATTTTGTACTATTTTAAAGAACTCAACCGATTCGCGTGTATTGGGGTCATAATCAACGCTGGTGGCATATAAATCGAGTACCTGCCGATATAAGACTTTTTCAGACGAACGAATATCGCGGATACGGTTGAGCAACTCATACCAATAAGCGCCGCCGCCCATTTGTTTGAGTCGTTCATCGTCCATTGTAAAGCCCTTTACAATGTATTCTTTTAAGCGTTCGGTAGCCCAGATGCGAAACTTGGTGGCAATGCGTGATTTAATCCTGTAACCCAGCGATATGATCATATCGAGGTTATAGAAGTTTGTCCAATTTTCCTGTGTTTTTCCTTCTATTGCACCGTGTTTAGTGGTTGTTCGGAATTTCCGAACAACCAGTTCCTCGCTTAGTTCTCCTTCTTCAAAAATATGCTTAATATGCTCACTTAAATTTGATTTACTCGATTGATACAATACGACAAGCTGAGCCTGGGTAAGCCAGACATTTTCATTTTCGAGTCGAACTTCGATTTTTGCATTACCTTCCTGAGATTGATAAATTACAATCTCTCCTTTTTGCTCTTCTTTCATCATCGGCTTCCCTCCAAATCTGCCACAATCCCATCAATCGCCTTTCGCAGTTCGTTCTGTCTGGCAACAATGCCCGCAATCTCGGCGTTGAGTGTTGTAATATCAATCACCTCGCGCGTATCCTCACTCACCACATAGCTGGACACGGCGATGTTATAGTCGTTCTCGGCAATGGTTTTGTTATCTACCAGCTTGGCAAAATATTTTGCGTCTTTGCGGGTGGTAAACGCTTCCAGAATTTTGGTGCGGTTTACATCGCTCAGTTTGTTTTTGTTGCCACCACGGACAAACTCAGCAGAAGCATCAATAAAAAGTGTTTTGTTATCTTTCTTGCTTTTCTTGAGCACGATGATACAGGTCGCGATGGTCGTGCCGAAGAAAAGATCGGGCGGAAGCTGGATTACGGTATCGATGTAATTGTTATCGACAAGATATTTGCGGATCTTTTGCTCGGCGCCGCCGCGATAAAGCACGCCGGGGAATTCAACGATAGCAGCCGTGCCGATGGTGGAAAGCCAGGCGAGCATGTGCATGGTAAAGGCAAGATCGGCCTTGCTCTTGGGCGCCAATACGCCCGCCGGTGAGAAGCGCGGGTCGTTGATCAGAAGCGGATTGCTGTCGCCTTCCCAATTGATGGAATAGGGTGGATTGGAAACTATGGCGTCAAAGGGCTCATCATCCCAGTGTTTGGGGTCGGTCAGCGTGTCGCCGTGGGCTATATCAAAGTGATTGTAGTTGATATCGTGCAAAAACATATTGATACGGCAAAGGTTATAGATCGTGAGGTTGATTTCCTGCCCGAAGAACCCTTGCCGTACATTTTCTTTTCCGAGGACCTTGACGAATTTGAGCAGCAAAGAGCCGGAACCGCAGGCCGGGTCATATACTTTGTTCACCTCTTTTTTGCCGACTGTTGTAATCTCGGCAAGCAGTTCGCTGACCTCCTGCGGGGTAAAAAATTCACCGCCGGACTTGCCTGCATTTGCGGCATACATGGTCATCAGAAACTCATAGGCGTCGCCAAAGGCGTCAATCGTATTGTCGTAATAATTACCCAGCCGCAGGTCGCCGATTGCCTCTAAAAGCTTCACCAGTTTTTGGTTTCGTTTTTCTACCGTTGGCCCGAGCTTACCGGCATTCACATCGAGATCATCAAACAAGCCTTTGAGGTCATCTTCGCTGTCCGACCCTTTGGCGGAACTTTCAATATTGCGGAATACAGCAGCCAACGTTTCGTTGAGGTTAGCGTCATTGCGTGCTTTGGCGCGGACATTGATAAAAAGTGCGCTTGGCAAAATATAGAACCCCTTTTCCTTTACCGTATCGGTACGGCCGAACTCCGCCTTCTTATCCTCAAGCTTGGCGTAGTCAAAGTCTTGATTGCCGTTACGCCGTTCGTCTTTATTGATGTAGCTTACGAGATTCTCGCTGATGAAGCGGTAGAAAAGCATTCCCAAGACATATTGTTTGAAGTCCCAGCCGTCCACGCTCCCGCGCAGATCGTTGGCAATCTGCCAGATGGCTCGGTGCAGCTCTGCACGTTCCTGTTCTTTTGTCATTCAATTAACCTCTGTTCTGTTATATTTTTCACAGCACAATATTCCATCACGGTGTTGGTTGTTTATGTTAAGAATCATATTTCAATCTTTTCTGACACGCCGCATCAGCGGGAAAAACAATGCATTTCTAAACCAAGTACTGAAGAAGAACACATAAGTAACGCACAAGAAATCAAGCACGATCAACACAACCTTGTTTCCTTCCAAGCCTGATGCTCTGTCAATAACTACAAGGCATGAAGCCATTATTGCACCGTAAACGGTATATATGGCTGCCATTGAATTTTTGCCGCGCTCAACCTCTGCGCCTACCTGAGCATTCTGCTCTCGCTTGCGTATCTTTAGGTCTTGAAATACTGCAACAATGGCAAACAGCAAAATCGCTGTTTGCACCAAAAACAAAACATAGGGATCTGAATTGTTCATTCTTATTCCTTATTCATAACGGCGGAGCTCAGCACTATCTGATGAGCTTCGCCGTTGCCGTCGCGCACAGCACGGCGGCAACAATTAATATACTTGTAATTTACTTGGTTGGTGTTTCATGCATTTAGCGGGAAACGTTACTCTTTTTTGAGAATAATGCAAAGAAAAAGTGATATAAAATCGAGCAAATTAAATTTGCGCCTTAAGCTTTTCCGAAAGGCAGGCGCTGCGAATGAATTTGGCGCAGGCATAACTGAAATTGCTCTTGGCGTTTGGGCATTAAATTTGCTAATAGGATTTGGTGCACGAATGATTATTTTTCAGGGAATTTGAGCAAACATGATCGCAATTATCGAATATAATGCCGGAAACATTACAAGTGTGGCGCGGGCACTGGATTCCATAGGCCAGGATTTTGTCATTACGGATGATACAAAAATGCTCAATGCCGCATCCCATGCTATTTTTCCGGGGGTCGGCGCGGCGGGCGAGGCGATGGCTTACCTCAAGGACAAAAAGCTGGATGCGTGGCTGAAAATCTGTTTTCAATCAGGAAAACCGATCTTGGGTATCTGTCTGGGGACGCAGATCATTCTGGAGAGCTCCGAAGAAAACAACACAGACTGCATCGGTCTGGTTGCCGGTTCGACAAAACGCTTTCCCGATAACCTGACATCCGCCGGACAAGTTTTAAAGATTCCGCACATGGGCTGGAACAGTGTTACACTCAAACAGAATCATCCGGTGTTTGCGGGCATCGATCCTGTGGCGGAATTTTACTTTGTTCATTCCTATTATCCGTCGCCGGAAAGCGAAGAGGCGGTTTTGGGGACGACGGAATACGGCATGACCTTCTGCTCGGTGCTGGCTGTAAAGAATCTGGTTGCCATGCAGTTCCATCCGGAAAAAAGCGGCCGGCCGGGCCTGCAAATTCTGAAAAATTTCTGCGCGTGGGAGGGAAAATGATCTCGAAAAGAATCATTCCCTGCCTGGACGTGCGTGACGGGAAGCTCACCAAAGGCATTAAATTTAAAGGCAATGTTGATATCGGCGATCCGGTGGAGGCGGCCCGCGAATACTACGAGCAGGGCGCGGATGAAATTGTCTTCTATGACATCACGGCGTCATCCGATAAGCGCGATATCATGATTGATGTGGTGCGGCGAGTGGCCGAAACCATTTTTATTCCCTTTTCCGTGGGCGGCGGCATTCGAAATCTGGATGATATGCGCAAGGTCATCGGAGCCGGAGCTGAAAAGGTCAGCGTGAATTCGGCGGCGGTGCTCGAACCCCGGATCATCTCTCAAGGCGCAAGAGCGTTTGGAAGCCAGTGCGTTGTGCTGGGGATGGATGTGAAAAAGGCGGACGTTTCCGGACAAACTCCCTCCGGATACGAAATCGTCATTGAAGGAGGAAGAAAACACACCGGCATCGACGCGCTTGAGTGGGCCAAAGAGGCGGAAAGACTGGGCGCGGGAGAGATCTGCCTCAATTCCATTGACGCCGACGGGATGCAGGATGGCTACGAAATCAATTTAACCGCGCTTATTTCGGAAAATGTTCATATTCCGGTGATTGCCTCCGGCGGCGCGGGCAAACCCGAGCATCTGGCGGACGTTCTGACCGCGGGCAGGGCCGACGCGGCGCTCGTCGCCTCCATGGTTCACTACCGGACTTATTCCATTTTGCAGATTAAAAAATATCTGAGCGATCGTCATATCAAGACCCGGATGCTCTGGTAACCGCCAATTATTATACTTGACGAAATTCCATTTGTATTCTTAATAGCCAATGATTAAATTATTTTAAATTTTTGTGAACCCAAAAGAGGATATTTTTAGAAAGTCAGGAGGCGAATAAAAAGTGGATGCAAAACGATATGAATTAAATGTCCAGTTGGCGCAGATGCTGAAAGGCGGCGTCATTATGGATGTCACCAATGTGGAGCAGGCCAAAATTTCGGAAGAGGCGGGCGCCGTCGCTGTGATGGCGCTGGAGCGCGTACCCGCGGATATCCGCAAGGACGGCGGCGTGGCCCGCATGTCCGATCCGGCGATGATCGCCGCGATCAAGAAGGCCGTGTCGATTCCGGTCATGGCCAAGGCCAGAATCGGTCATTTTGTGGAAGCGCAGATTCTGGAAGCCCTGCGGATTGACTACATTGATGAAAGCGAAGTCCTGACGCCGGCCGACGAGGAATGCCATATTGACAAGACAAAATTCTCGATACCGTTTGTCTGCGGCGCCCGCAACCTGGGTGAAGCCCTGCGCCGGATCGCGGAGGGCGCGGCCATGATCCGCACCAAGGGCGAGGCCGGAACAGGCAACGTTGTGGAAGCCGTCCGCCACATGAGAACCATGAACCGGGAAATCCGCCAGGTGGCGCAAATGCCGGTAGAGGAAGTCACCGGATTTGCCAAAACCAACGGCCTGCCGTATGAGCTGGCGCTGAAAGTGAAAGAACTGGGACGTCTGCCGGTGGTCAATTTTGCCGCGGGCGGCATCGCGACACCCGCCGATGCGGCGCTGATGATGCAGCTCGGTTGCGACGGCGTTTTTGTGGGCTCCGGCATCTTCAAATCCGCCGATCCGGCCCGACGCGCCCGCGCCATCGTCAAGGCGACCGCCTATTTCAACGATCCGCAAAAAGTCCTGGAAGCGTCGATGGATCTGGGCGAGGCCATGCCGGGCCTGGAAATCGGGCAGATTCCGCCGGAGCAGATTCTGGCCAAGCGAGGCTGGTAAGTATTTGTTATGTCAGTGCGTTTAGTTGGCGATGAACCGGGAATCATCGGTGTTCTGGATTTGCAGGGCGGTGTTCACGAGCACCTGGAACATCTGGAAAGATTGGGACTTCCCTATAAGCGAGTCAAACAGGCGTCGGATTTTGCCGATCTTGCAGGATTGATTATTCCCGGCGGCGAAAGCACCTGTCTGGCGCGGCTTCTGACCATCTTTGACCTGAAAGACGTTATTCTCCAGCATCACAGCCGCGGCATGAAGATCTGGGGCACATGCGCCGGCGCCATTCTGCTGGCGACGGAAGTGACCGGCGAAAAACCATGCCTGGGCCTGATCGACATGGAAATCGAACGCAACGGCTTCGGCAGCCAGCTTGACAGCTTTAAAAGTGAAGCGTTTATTGGAGCTGTATCCGAGGAGCCGGTTCCTTTAACCTTCATCCGCGCGCCGAAAATCCTCCACGCGGGAGAAGATGTTCACGTTCTGCTCCGAATGGACGATTATATCGCCGCAGTGGAAAATGAGCATATTTTAGTTACGGTTTTTCATCCCGAGTTAACCGGCTCGCTGGCCTTTCACCGGTATTTTGCTTTGAAATGCGGCCTGAACCCCGCCGCCGAAAAATCTTCCGCCGCCGATTCCGGCTGGAAAAACGTAAGCTGGATGAAACTGGCGCGCATTGCCTCGTAAGCCCATGTCTTATGTCCGCATCATTGAAGATACTTTTTTTGCCGTCTGCCGCTATTGGGGCGGCCTTCAAAACGCCTTTGACGTTTTTGGTCCGGTCCGGGCGATGCAGACGGGGATCGCCTCGGCCGATCTGAACATGGTCTGGAGCGAAGCGCCCCTGACGCGGGAAGACGCGCCATGGGTCCGGCAGGTTGAAAAATATTATGAAACGGCGTCTCTGCCCTACTGGTGGTGGATATTTCCCCGCGCCAAAACCGCGGAAACGATCCGGTTGCTCAAAGACACAGGCCACGTGCATCTGCTGAACATGCCTTGCCTGCTGGCGGATCTCAGCGCATTGCCGAAGGCAAAATCCTGCGGGCCGCCCGCAACGATCCGCGAAGTCGGCAATCAGGAAGATCTGGCGCTGTGGCAAGAGGTGACCTTTGCCGGTTTTGATTTTTCACAAGGCGACCGGACTTCTTATGATCGCTTTGCCGGTGCCTTTTCTCTCGATCCCGGTTCTCCCCAAAAAGCCTTTCTGGCGTTTGACGGCGGCAGACCCGTGGCTGCCTCCCTGCTTTTTCTGGCAGGTAATGCCGCGGGCCTCTACTTCATCACGACGCTTGGCGAGTATCGCCGTCGGGGCATTGGTCGAAAGCTGGTCCTGGCGACGATGCATCATGCCCGGGCGGCGGGGGCCCGTTATGCATCGCTTCAATCCTCGCCGGATGGTTTGACCGTCTATGAGCAGGCCGGATTTAAAGAGTTCTGCCGCGTGGACATTTACGGCCGGAAGGGGTGAGAGGCAAAAGCGTTTGTTTCAGGCGCTGCGTTCCGTGGCGCCCGTCCCAAGTTTACATCAGGGGCTTTTCGTCCCGACTTTGTTTTTTTTCAGAAAAAATCGGATCACTTTTCTTGCGGCCCACACGCAGAAGATCAGCATAAGCACAATACAGACAAGAGGCAGCAGAATGGCCAGGATCGCCGTGACCACCGCGCTCACATTTTCCATCGTGGAGAAGAGGGGATTGGCTGCCCCGCCGGTTGCCAGGGAAGATTTTGCACGCAAAAAGACTGTCGAAGCCTGAATCAGGCCTGCCGTGCCGCCGCCCGCAATCAGAGCCGCTGTCCATTTGAAAAACGGTGAAACGTCCGTCAGGAAGGCGGCCGTGGTCAGGGTTCCCGCCGCAATCGCCGCGGGTGTCGCAATCGTGTCCAGCACATGATCGAACCAGGGAACATAGTAGCCGATGACTTCGGCCGCGGTCGCGACGGAAAAACCAACCGTCGCGTAATGGCTTCCCATCCAGGCAAAGCCGGAAGGCAGGGTCAGCGCTCCGCCGAGCGTCGCCAGATTGAGGATAAGCAGAGGGACGAAGACTCGAAAACCGCAGGCCGCGGCCAGCCCGATTCCCACCGCGATGGAGAGAATAGTTTCCATGCCTGGCTTTTTACACCCCGTGGCGGAAAAAGGGAAGCCGAATTCGGGAGAGCTTGAAGCCTCCCGAAGGAAAAATCAATTCAATTCCATGCAGTACTTGTCGATTTTTACGGGCGGGGCGATGGGGTAGTCGCCGGTGTAGCAGGCCAGGCAGAAGCAGTCTTTGGACAGGCCGGTGGCCCGGACCATGCCGTCCACGGTCAGATAGTGCAGCGAATCCAGGCCGATGAATTCAGCAATCGCCTGTTCGGTTTCCTTTTTGGCGGCGATCAGTTCCCCCTTGGAGGAAAAATCAATCCCGTAGGGACAGGGGAAAAGCGTCGGCGGACAACTGATGACCATGTGCAGTTCCTTCACGCCGATTTCCCGCAGGTTTTTCACGCGATTGCGGCTCGTGGTGCCGCGAATGACGGAATCCTCGACGATCATGACTTTTCGGCCGGCCAGAAGCGGCTTGACTGGATTGAGTTTGACGCGCACGCCAAAATCGCGCATGGGCTGCGTCGGCTGAATGAACGTGCGCCCCACGTAATGATTGCGGATCATTCCCATTTCAAAGGGAATGCCGCTTTCCTCCGCGTAGCCGATGGCGGCGTAGTTTCCGGAATCCGGAAAAGGCATGACCAGATCGACGTCCGGCCGGTATTCCCTGGCCAGTTCGTGGCCCAGCCGCTTGCGGCAGAGATACACGTTCTGGCCGAAGATCTGGCTGTCGGGACGGGAAAAATAAATCAACTCGAAAATGCAGTGGCAGGGCTTCACCGGCGCGAAGGGTTTCAGGCTCTTGCACCCGTCGGCATCAATGATCAGGATTTCCCCCGGTTCAACGTCGCGGATATATTCAGCGCCCACCAGATCGAAGGCGCAGGTTTCGGAAGCCACCACCCAGCCGCCGTTCAGTTTTCCCAGCGCCAGAGGGCGAAAACCGCGCGGGTCGCGGGCGGCGACGATCCGGTTTCGGGTCAGCATCACCAGAGAATAGGCGCCTTCAACCTGCTGAAGCGCGATGCAAAGCGCCTTTTCCAATCCCCTTTTCAGATGCGGCGCCATCAGGTGAACAATGACTTCACTGTCCATCGTGGATTGGAAAATGGAGCCCCGGCCTTCCAGTTCGGACCGCAGGGACTGGGCGTTCACGATGTTGCCGTTGTGCCCCAGCGCGTAGTATTCGTCGCCCACATGCACCAGAAACGGCTGCGCGTTGGAAAGGGTGGAGGAACCGGTCGTGGAGTAGCGAACATGGCCGATGGCCAGAGAGCCGGTCAGTTTTTGCAGAATATTCTCATTGAAGACGGTGGAGGCAAGGCCCATTCCCTTGTGTTCGAAAACGCTGCATCCGTTGGAGACGACGACGCCGGCGGATTCCTGGCCGCGATGCTGCAGGGCAAAAAGGCCGAAGTACGTTACGCGGGCGGCATCCTCATTGCCGTAAATGGCGAAAAGGCCGCACGCCTCGCGGGGCCGGCCGGGATCATTTTGTTCGCCTTCAACAAAGGGAAGCATTTTGTTTCTCCATATTTTCCCTCCCCTTGTGGGAGGGGATGAAGGGGAGGGGGCGTTTCACCCTCCCTCAATCCCTCCCATCAAGGGAGGGAAGAAAAGGTTCTGATTGCGTCCAAACATTCAACCTCTTGGTGAACCTCAATTCCTCCCACTTGTGCCCTTCAGGGTATCAAGGGAGGGAAGCAAAGGAAGGTGTTGCTTTTTGTAATACTCCTGAAGGGGGCAGACCCCCCAGCCCTCTTCTTTTAACGCCCTGGCCGCTGCGCCGAGGGCCCGCGCGCCGGCCAGTGTCGTGGTGTAAATGATATTGTACGATAAAGCGCCGTGACGGATCAAATACGCGTCTTGCGTGGACTTGCGTCCAACGCTGGTGTTGATCACCATTTGGATGTCGCCGTTTTTGATCAAATCCACCACATGCGGACGCCCCTCACTCACCTTGTTGACCACGGTTGCGATGATGCCCCGCTGGTTCAGGTATCCGGCCGTTCCCGCCGTCGCTAAAATGTTGAAACCCAGATCGGCCAGTGACCGGGCTACGTCCGCGATCCCCGCTTTGTGGCAATCGTGAACGCTGATGAAGACGCTGCCGGACGTCGGCATTTTAAAGCCGGTGGCCATCTGTGACTTGGCAAAGGCCAGACCGAAGGAATGATCGATGCCCATCACCTCGCCGGTGGATTTCATCTCCGGCCCCAGGAGTATGTCCACGCCGGGAAAGCGATTGAACGGAAAGACCGCCTCTTTCACACAGACGTGTTTGGGAATGACGGTTTTTGTAAAAGACAGCTCGCCTAAGGTTTTGCCCAGCATGACCCGGGTGGCAAGCTTCGCCAGCGGCACGCCGATGGCCTTGCTCACGAAAGGCACCGTGCGCGAGGCGCGGGGATTGACCTCCAGAACATACAGTTTGCCGTCTTTAATGGCGTACTGGATATTCATCAGGCCGACGACACCCAGCTCGGCGGCAAGCATTTTGGTTTGCTCATCGATGCGCTCCAGAATCGGAGCGGCAATCGTGATGGGAGGCAGGATGCAGGCGGAGTCGCCCGAGTGAATGCCCGCTTCCTCAATATGCTCCATAATGCCGGCGACCACGGTGGTCCGGCCGTCGGAAATCGCGTCCACATCGACTTCCACCGCGTCTTCCAGGAACTTGTCGATCAGAATCGGGTGGCCCGGCGAAACCAGGAGCGCCCTGGCCATGAACGTCCTGAGCGTTTCGGGATCATAGATAATTTCCATGGAGCGTCCGCCCAGCACGTAGGAGGGGCGCACCAGCACCGGGTATCCGATGCGGGCGGCGGCGGTCAGCGCCCCTTCCACGTCCATGGCCGTATCGTTGTCCGGCTGGTTGAGGTTCAGCTTGCTGACGATTTCCTGGAAGCGGTCGCGGTTTTCCGCCCGGTCGATGGCGGCAGGCGATGTACCGATGATCGGAACGCCCGCTTCTTCCAGACCGCGCGCCAGATTGAGCGGCGTCTGGCCGCCGAACTGTACGATCACGCCGTCGGGTTTTTCCGCCTCGAGAATGTGCAGGACGTCTTCGAGCGTGACCGGTTCGAAAAACAGCTTGTCGGACGTGTCGTAGTCGGTGCTGACTGTCTCCGGGTTGGAGTTGATCATGATGCTTTCGATGCCTTCTTCGGAGAGCGCAAATGAGGCATGAACGCAGCAGTAGTCAAATTCAATGCCCTGGCCGATGCGGTTGGGGCCGCCGCCGATAATGGCCACCTTCTTTTTCGCGGAGGGCCTTGTTTCACTTTCCTGTTCGTAGGTGGAATAGTAATAAGGCGTATAGGCTTCAAACTCCGCCGCGCAGGTGTCCACCAGTTTATAGACGGGAGTAATGTTTTCCCGTTTGCGCCAATCGCGGATTTCGAACTCCGTTTTATTCC
>Ga0209606_1002466_pt1 | contig 20286 bp, 15 predicted proteins | sample AD_UKC057_MetaG_FD_184412 | JGI IMG/M metagenome (GOLD analysis project Ga0209606, IMG submission 184412) | Active sludge microbial communities of municipal wastewater-treating anaerobic digesters from USA - AD_UKC057_MetaG (SPAdes) (version 2) | ecosystem: Engineered > Bioreactor > Anaerobic >...
GCTTTACGCGCCAATTCCGGCGTGAACTGGGTGGGGGGTTCCTGGAGGCCGTTCTGGCACTGCAAGGGCCGCGGGGCAATCATGGCGTAGATATCGGGGAAGTCGACCAGGTCGCGCAGGCCGTCGAACTTCCAGCACATGCAGTGATTCTGCTCCATCTGGTCCATGTAGGTGAGAAACCCCGCGCTGACGGTCGCGGCCAGGCGCGGGTCCATCGCGCCGAGCCACATGGCCATCTCGCCGCCCAGCGAGAGGCCCGCGGAGCCAATGCGCGCGCCATCGACATCGGTCCGGCTGCGGAGGTAATCCACGCACCGCATGAGGTCCCACAACCGTTCACCCATCAACGTGCGCCCCTCCTCATACACTTCGTGCCGGCCCACGTCGGTGCTGATGACAACAAAGCCGCGTTTGGCCAGTTCGCTGCCGAAGAGCTTGTACATGGTCTGTTCGGGGTCGAAAGGCGTCATGCGTCCGCCCCCGTGGCCATGAATCGCAACAACCGCCGGCATCGGCCCTTTGGCGTCAAGCGGCACCGCCAGCACTGCCTGAATGACACGGCCGGACGTCACTCGCAATTCCACTGTCTCCAACCGATGCGCTTCGCGTTCCTCGGTGTTCAGCACCCGTGCCTCCAGCGGAATAGCGCCCCCGTTCTCGGCAAGGTCGCGCATGTGCATGAGGTCAAACAGGCGGTCCCTCAGGGTGCTGGGCGATTCAGCTCTTCCCGGACGCTGACTGTGTTCCCGGACGCTGTCTTCCGCCGCAAACGCTGGCAACGGCAGGACAACGGCCAAGATTGGGACGCATATCGTGGCGAGGCGTCGCAGCATGGTTCCCCCTATTCCTGTTTTGTCTTTTCCCACCCGTTGAGCTTGAGCACATCGTCGTAGTAATCGCTCTTGCCGAGCTGTGCTTCGAAATCCTTTCGGAAAGCGTCTTTGCCGGGTTTGCCGGCAGGCCAGAGTTCATCGAGGAACTTCCAGGCCAATTCCCCGTTGCCCGAGTAGATGAGATCGAGCATGTTGCCCCACAGGGAAGGCGGGGCTTTCCCCCACTCCTCATCCTCGAAGGTCATGCCCATGACTTCCTTATTGTCCCAATCGGCGCGTACGCTGTCCACACGCTTTTGCCATTCCGCCTCGGCGGGCGCGGGTTTGCGCATCAAATGCGCGGCGAGATGAAAGCTCCCGTTCTGATACAACAGGACGATGGGTGGGTGCACGGAAGATGCATGGGACGCGCCGAAGTAGTCGAACGCCATATCAGCGGCGTGAAATTCGGCGATGCCGTCTCCGTCGGCATCTTTGATCATTGCCCCTGAGTCGCGGGCCTCGAGACGCGCCATGAGCGCCGGAGTGTCTCCCAATGAAAAGACAAGGTAGGAGAAACAGCAGTGCGCCCCGCCGCTGAACGTTTGCAGCACCAGCTCCTCCTGTTTGTCGCCGTCGAGATCGCATACCGTCGGACAATTTTTGAGCACTTCGACGAACTCTTCCACGGACTGTTCGTAGACCACCTGCTCGCCCTTGCTGAACTGGATGCGGCTCTGCCAATACAGATTCTTCGGCCCGAAGATGCGTATCGTGAACGGGCGGTATTGGATCTGCTCGCGCAGGACTTCGGGGCCGGGTTCGGCCGGGTTCTGAGCCAGAACAGCTGAGCAGAGTATGAAACCGGCGGCAAAACCCACGAGCGCAACTGATGGACGCATCACAAGACCCTCCCCGTTCGGTGAGGCAACTTAACTGATATCCTCTCGGCGGTGATACTGCATTAATGTACAAGATTTCATCGGAGTTCCGCATGTTCGCGGAAGGAGGCGGACGGGAAGCTGCAACAAGGGGACCGAGCAGTCGTGAAGGGACCAGAAGGGCGTGAGCGACAAAAAGGCCTGACGGGAGACCGGAGCGCCGAGTCTGATCCGTTCGCACGTAGTGCCGGCCTTGGATTTCCCGGGGCCTTGCCGCATACTGAGAGCCATTCCCAGTGTATCCGGAGGGCAGTAACCATGGTCCGCACGACCGCCATCGTTCTTTTGCTGATTCTCGCCGCCGTTTCAGCGGCGCACGCCGCAACACCCGAAACCATCGGCATCCCGCTGAAACCTGATCCGCCTATCGCCGTAGACGGCAATCTGGGCGATTGGGAGGGCGTCCCCAACATCCACGCCATCGACACGCCCGAGCAGGCGGTCTGGGGCGCGAACAGTTGGACCGGCCCCGCCGACCTGCATGGGACCGTCCGTCTGGCGTGGCGGCAGGAATACCTGTTTATCGCCGCCGAAGTGGTCGACGACACCATCCACCAGACCCAGCGCGGCGCGAATATCTGGAAAGGCGACCATATCGAGGTCTATCTCGATGCCGCGCCGGACATTGACCCCGGCCGCGAAACCTACGGCCCCGGCCAGTACCAGCTCGCGATCAGCCCGGGGAATTTCCAAAACACCGGCGACGCCTTCACGGACTGTCCGCCGGAAGCCTATTGCTACCGCCCCGAGGCCCAACCCATCGAGGGCGCGCTCGTCGCGTCGGCACGTGTCGCGGAAGGTTACGTCCTTGAAGCAGCCATACCGTGGACCCTGTTCGGCGTCGCCCCCGAAGCAGGAACGTTCCTCCGCATCGAAGTGACCCTGTCCGACACGGACGGTCCCGAGGCGCGCCAGGAAGCCATGCTGGCCCTGTCAAGCGAGAAATGGGGACACAGCCGCTCGCGCCTCATCCCCGCGTTGCTCGCCGGCACGGACGGGGTGCCGCCCGAACGCGCCGACCGGCTGCCTCTGTTCGACGAGGTGCGCCTTCAACGCGGCGAGAAGAAGGAAATGACCATCACCGCTCCCCCGGCCCCCGAGGGCAAGCTGGCTGTCCTCTTCTTGAAGGCCCGCCTCGACACCGAGCGCGTGGCGGGACATACCCCCGCCCTCCGTCTCGTGCTGAACGGCACCCCACTGACGGGCGAGCGGCTGGTGGACAAGCCGATGCGTGTCCTGTCGCGCAACGGAGCCATCTATTCGATGTACGCGGGCGAGCGGATGACCACATATTACGCCCCCGACTTCGAGAAGGCGGACCGCGACACCTATTACGGGCTTCAGGAAGGCGTCAAGGCCTGCGAGTTCCAAATCAACGTAACGGACCTCCTCCGCGAAGGCGAAAACATGCTCCTGGTCGAGAATGCGGCGTCGCCGAACGTCGACCGTGTCCTCGTTGCCGGGGAAGCCGCTCTTGCGTTTCGCACACCGCCTCCCCCGCCCAAACCCAAGGCAGGTCCACCCACCGGCCCCCTCGAAACCTGCGTCCCGCTCGAAACGCACGAAACGGCCTTCGATTTCCGCGAGACCGAGGGCGCGCGAATCGAGATCGCGCTGGGCGGCGAAACGTTTGTTGTGGAAAGCCGCTTCTCGTGCCCCGAACCGGCATGGAAGACCGGTTCCTGCGACTACTTCGGCCATACCCGCCAGGTAACGCGCCTTCCGGAGGGGCTCGAGGTCACGGACAGCTTCACCAACCTCACCGGCGCCAATCTGGCCCTCATGCACCGGCATGAAACCACGGTCGCGGGCCTTGAGGGCGTCTGGCTGGCGGGGTTACCCCAGCCGGGGCTGACGGGCAAGAGCGGATCGTCTCAGAACCCCACCACCTTCGGGGCCAGCCAACACGCCGGCCTCGGGTTGTTGCCGCGCGATGATGTGTTCCGCATCCACGTGGCCAACTACGCCATGAACGGCATGCTCGGGCTGGCCGACAACAACCTCGTTATCCCCCCGGGCAAGGAATACAGCGCGAAATGGCTCATCGTGCCCACGGCCGCGCCCGACTACTGGCGGTTCATCAATGCCGCGCGCCGCATGATGAACGCCAACTTCACCATCGACGGGGGGTTCGCTTTCCTGCGAGCGGGCGACATTACCAGGAAATGGACGGACGAACTGACCACGAACTTCCTCACGTTCAAGGATCCGGATTACGTGTGTTCCGGGATCAGCCACCTGACGGTCAATGGTGAACCGTGCCACGGCACCGCGTTCCAACAGGTGCCGCACGATTCATTCAGGGAAGCATTTGCGCGTTGGCGCGGGCTATACCCGAATGCCGATTACCTCGTCTATTTCCACTGCTTCCTGGACGTCACCGAGGACGGGCCCGAGCGGTTTGCCGACTCCCGCACACTGGGAACCGACGGCAAACAGGGGGACTACGGCAACCCCAGGCTCCGGCTCTTTATCCCCGCCGAGAACAACAGTTACGGCCCCGCCGTCGCGAAAAACGTCGACATCATTCTCGATGAAATCGGCGCCGACGGAGTCTATTGGGACGAACACGAGTACAGCCGCGCCATGTACCATTTCGGTGAGCCATGGGACGGCGTCTCGGGCGACATCGACCCGAAGACCATGGATATCGTGCGGCTGAAATCCTCGGTCACCTTGTTGAGCGAACCGTGGCGCGTGGCTCTGGCCAGACGCATCCTTTCGCGCGGCCCACTGATCGGAAACGGCGCGCCGTTTACCCAGGCCATGGCCGGCCTTCGTTTCCCATGCTTCGTCGAGACCGGCAGCATCACGAACTGCACCCATAACCACCTCTATTCGCCCATAGCCCTCGGCGACCATCTCACCGAGCGCAGCGAACTCGATGCATACCGGAATATGCTCGCGGCCCTCGATTACGGCTGTGTCTATCACTGGTACAACGACGTGCTGGTGATTCCCACGCACTACCATCTCACGCGCTACATGTATCCCATCACCCCGCTGGAACTTCACGAGGGGTATATCATCGGCAACGAGCGCATCATCACCAACCGGAGCGGACTGTTCGGATGGGGCGACAACTCGAACCACGAGGTCCACGTGTTCAACGACGAAGGACGCGAGGTTGAAGGGTTCGAAGCTCCATTGATCACACTCGAAGACAAGACCTGCACCGAACTCCGCATCGGCGAGGACTGGTCTGCCGCGATCATACGGAAATAGATAGTTTTGGGGACACAATACTCAATTGAGGTGTTCCGCACATTGTCTACCACGAGTGTCTTGAACATTCATGGTGATAATTGAGTATTGTGTCCCCAAAACTCTAGAGTGGTCTCATGGACGTTGTTGCGTCATCATCTTCGCGCTGTCCGGCCCCCGTGGTGCGCCAAGTCACCTGCAAGACGGTGCTGAACAAGTGCAGTATCAGCGACTACTCGCTGAACTGTTACGTGGGGTGTGCACACGGGTGCGGGTATTGCTATGCCCGCTACATGCAGCGGTTTCATCCTCATGAGGAGCCCTGGGGCTGTTTCGTTGACGTGAAAACCAACGCGGTCGAGGTGCTCGAGAGACAAGTTCGGCGCCTGCCGCCCGGGGCGGTCTTCATGAGCAGCGCCTGTGACGGATGGCAGCCGCTCGAGCGCACGTGGCGTCTTACCCGCGAATGCTGCCGTGTCCTGCTCGAGCACGGATTCCGCGTTGACGCCCTCACCAAGAGCGCCCTCATCCTGCGGGATCTCGATATCTTCGCCAAAGGCAACGGCCGCGTCGGCGTAACGGTGACCACGCCCGATGAGCGCCTCGCCGCCCTCTGGGAACCTTGCGCCAGCACCGTGGCCGAACGTTTCGAGGTCCTGGCACGCGCTCACGACGCCGGCATCGAGACGAGCATCATGTTTGGCCCGCTGCTGCCGTTTCTTTCGGACAACGAAGCGTCTCTCGACGCGTTGTTCGAACAAGCTGCGCGGCTTGAGGTCGACGTTATCTGGGTAGACGCCCTCAACCCCCGCCCAAAAGTCTGGGAATCGGTGCGGGCAACGTTGCAGCGCGATTTCCCGGACCTCGAGGAGCGCTACCGCCGGGTGCTCTTTGCGCCGGTGGTGCGCAAGGCGTACGTGAAAGCGTTGGGCGAATGGGCGCGGCGCGCTGCCAAGAAACACGGCGTTCTTGACCGCCTCGCGGGATGCCCCTGAGCAGAGGCGCCCGGACTACTCCCGCGCAAGCGGCTCGAGCCGGTCCGGCGACACGCGCACCAATTGCGCCAACAGCGGCATGCTGCGCTCTGCGTTCATATACGTGCAGAGGACGAGGTCTGGCTCGACCTCGGTGATCGTACCCATGGCCCACGCTGCATAGTCGATGACCGTGCCCGCGTCCCAGTGCAGGCCGCCATCCCGGCTGACGTTAACCGCATAGTGCGGGTACCGGTGGGCGCAGACGAGCACCCCGGAAGCCGTCTTCGCCATGGACTGCGCGTACCCCGGGAACGTGGCGCGGCTGGCAGCGTCCCAGGTTGCGCCGCCATCATAGGACCAGCACTGCCACATGTACGGGCTGTACACCGGGCGGATCAGGGCCGTCACGGTCTGCCCCATTACCGCGGCCGTGGGTTCGGTAAGGTCCAGCGAGCCGGGGATGGTCCCCCGCTCGGCGTTAGTCCATGACGGCCGGTCAAGCTCGATGGGGGCGGACCACGCCGCGCCTGAGTCCGCGCTCCGGATCACGTAGGCTTTGCAATGGGTGGCGCTCCACGAGCGGACATCGGTAAACGTGGCGCCTTCGTCCATCGCCCCTCCCAGCAGGAAGCGCATCAACACGCCGTCACTGTTCAGGGTCACGGGACCGTACGGCACGAGGCTCTTGGGCACAGCCGGCCACTCGGGCGCCACCGTTGAGGGGACGGGCTCGGTCCAAGTAGCGCCGTTATCCGGCGATTCGCTCATCAAGATGCCCGGCACAGGGTTTCCCGTCTCTGCCTGAGGGTGGTAGACCATAACCATGAGGCGGCCGTCAGGGGTGGCAAACATGGTGTTCCCGTAGTCGGTAACCTTTCCGAGCGACTCGGGCAGCGTCTCGGGCGCCTGCCACGTGCGGCCCTTGTCTTTCGAACGGACAAGCCGGCTGCCCGCCGCGATCAGCACGTCGCCGTCAGGAGCAATGCATGCGCTGGGCATCTCCTCGCTGGACAGGCCAATCGTGAAAGCATGGGAAGGAATGGCTGCCTCCGCGTTCCAGGGCTGGGCCTGGACGGGCGCTCCGGCTGCGCGGATGTTGCGGAAACGGTACCATCCGTAACCCGCAAGACCTACCAGACCGGATGAATACGTGTCGTCTTCCACATGCACGGCACGCCGTCCGTCCACCCACACGTCAATCGAGGGCCCCTGCGCCGCGACGCGCACGGAGTACCACCGGTCGGTCTCGCTCGGAACCCCCGGAACCCATTCCGCGGCGAGGTGGCGCAGATAGGCGTCGCCGTCGATCGTAGCCACGGCCGCCCAGAAGTGCTTCGCGCGAAGCTGTTGGCCGCCCCAAGGGAAGTAGACAAGGTACGCATGGTTGACGTCCTGCGAGCGCAGCAGAATACCCGCGCTGCCGGTGCCGGTTTCTCGATAGTCGCCGTTGAACTCGAACTCGACCTCGAGGTCCGCATACGCCTGCCCGGTCCAGAAGGCCCGGCTGTGCAGATTGCGCTTGTCGGGCGGCCGGATGACCCCCTCTTCGTCCTGGGTCCACGGCTCGCCGGAGAACCGCCACTGGCCGTCCAATTGGAGCGCGGGCCCGGGACCCTGGCCGGCGCCTGCGGCCGCCGTTTCCGGAGAGCCCACCTTCTGCCCGCCCACACGTTTCACCCACTCGGCCGCTCGGCCCACGATGCCGGCATCGTTCGTGATGGTGAGAAAGACCATACCCTCGATGCGTTTGGCGTGGGCGAGTTTGAGCGCAGTGCCGCATTGCTGGTCGAACTGCTCGGGAGACATGGGCTTGTTGTTGCCATAATCGTAGAGATAGAGTCCGAGAACGATGGGTTTCTCAGGAAACCGTTCCTCGAGATACGCGACCGATTCTTCCACTTTGCCCAAATCCGTGGCATGCCACACCCAGAGGCTGATCACATCGAGTTCACGGATGTAATCGTCGATATTCGCGATGCCGTAGTTCATGGTATAGAGGACCCCCCAGAGCTTGATCTGAGGGCATTGGGCGCGCAGGAGGGCGCGCAATGCGGCGATGTGCTCGGGCTTGAGTCCCCGGTCGATCTGCTGGCTGCTCATATCGTCGAGGAGCACGCCTTCAACCTGGGGATAGGCCTTCCCAACATCCGCCACGCGCGCCACGGTCTTCCCGTATTCGAAGGGGGGCCCGCCGTTTTCGTCGTCGCAACCGATTTCCCACACCAGGCGCGGCGCATGGGCTACCTCAGCCGTGAGCGCCATGGCCGGGACCTCATCGCGCGGAAGACCGTTCCCCCCCATCGCGATATTGGGAACATCGAGCAGTTTCGCCCGTTCGGCCGGAGCCGCCTGAGCAAAAGTCGCCAGCGTGTGAGGTCCCGCCTCGGCCATTTCCGGATTGCCCCAGACCCAGAGCAAGTCTCGAATGGCCGGAGACTCGTTGGCTTCCTGCGCATGTGCAGCTGCAACCGCGGCGGCCGCAACACACATTCCTAAAACCAGCATTCGAACCGCGCCAGCGTCTTTCATGACCTGTTCCCTCCGCACGGATTCCGACACTTGTTAATTCAGGAATATCGCAGCCAATACTCAGTATACGCGAACTTCGAAAACCCGGGCGTGATCGAGCCCGTTCGTAGCCGTTACGTTGAGCCTGAGAGCTGAAATGGGGCCCGGCAGTTTCACCTTGTGCACTCGCCGGCGCTGGTAGTTGCCCGTAACGTCGACGACGGTCTGCCAACGGCCTTCGCACTTGACCTCGACGGCATAATCGCGCACGGTCTCAGGCTGGGGCTGGCCCCATTTCATCCGGGCCGCATACGCGTCGGAATGCGTCAACGTCAACACGCGATGCATGCCCGTATCGAAAATGATCTGCACTTCGGAGACGGGCACCGGCCCGTCCCACTCGAGCTGAAGCCAGGCTGGCAGTCCCGCAGCCGGCTCGCTCATCCACCGGTGCAAACCTTGCGCGCCGCGCTCCGGTTTGACTCCGCGGGATCCATGGGTCGAACGCGTTGGCCCTGAGATCACGTTGGCAGCCCCACCTCTGGGTTGTGCGCTCGAAGCGGACACCTTGGCATCGCGGGCACGGTCTTTCGGATCCAGGTTGACCACCCCAATCAGATAGGCATCATCGCGCAACAACCGTTGCTGGATGGCGCTCATGGTCTCCGGATCGGCGGCAAGGTCCGCGGGTTCGATGCCCTGCTTCACGGCATAGGCCGCCGCGGTGCCCACGCCCTGCCCAATCGCCGCGCAGGTGGCCATTACGCGCGTCGACGCGAACGCCACATGCGTGGCCGAGATGTTGCGCCCCGCGAACATGAGGTTGCGCGGCCCCTCGGAAACACAGGCGCGGAGAGGTATGTCATACACGTAATCGAGTTGATGCTGGGAGCACGGATGTTCGTCAGGCACGTCCACCCCCGAGGGCGGGTGTGTATCGATGGGCCAGCCCCCGTAGGCAATAGCGTCGTCAAACGCATGGGACTCCTGAAGGTCCTGTTGGGTCAACACGTGCTGGCCGGCAAACCGGCGGCTCTCGCGTTTGCCGGGCACGAAGCCAAACCAGTCCAGCACCCAATTATCCGCCCCATGGTCGCCGCCGTTCTTGAGGTGGTCCCAGACCCCCAGCAGAATCGCCAGCAATTCGTCGCGAATGACTTCGTTGTCCTTGATGGTATCCAGTTGCCCCCCCCACTCGAGCCACCAATAGCCATACTCGAGGCTCTGATCGACGCCCGGCTTTCCATGGGGACGGTGTTTGAGCTCTTCCTCCGTGAATTTCCGCACCCACGGCGGGGGCGTAAACGGTACGGGGCGCCCCATGTCGCGCCCCATAAACAGCAACGACGAGCCAAGTGTCTTCTCGTCCGCGGCCTCGGGCGCAAAGGACTCGTTAAACTCATTACGCCCCTCGCGCCCCATGCGGAACGGCGCTTGAGCTTCGGCGCCGAGACGCCCGTCTCCGGTGCAGTCCACAAAGACCTTCGCGGCAATGGTGAACCGGTCTTCGGTAGGCTCGCGTTGCGCGATCGCATGCGTGAGCCGAGTGCCTTGGGTCTTGGCGCCCACCACAGCCGTATTGAGCATAAGCTGCAGATTGGGTTCAGCCCGGCACTTGTCGTAAAGGATGAGATCGAGCATCGAGGCCGACCGCTGCGGATTCTGGACGGCCGCATCGAGACGGATTTCCTCGATGATGCCCCCTTCGCGCGTTTCGGTCTCCAGTTCCGCGCCTCGTCCCCCCGAACAATCCGCTCCAACAATGTGCATGCGGATTTCGCTCGACGCGTTGCCCCCAAGAACGCTGCGGTCCTGGCAGAGGATCACGTTAGCCCCCAGACGCGCCGCCGCGAGCGCGCAGGGAACGCCCGCAGGCCCGCCCCCGGCTACCAGAATGTCGCAGGTTAGGTCATGCTGGTCCATAGGCGCCCCCTTTCCTGATTCTGGACCGCTTACAGGCCCGTTTCAGACATCATGGTACCCTAACCTGGGCGTTTTCGCACAATTCAGCGTGGTCCGCGCAAGATTCTCCGTACTAGTGCGGAAAGAGATAGTCGATAAGCGCCGGCCCGTCCGAAAAATCGGGGATCATGATGTCGGCACCTGCTTTGACCAGGCGCGGGTACTTGTCCATGTTCCAGCCGTGGCCCACGATTTCGTCGGAAGCCACGCCGACGGCGACACAGTCATTGTCTTTGGCATTGCGTATTTCGACGGGACCATCGCCGACAATCAGCACTTCCGAGCCATGAAGATTGTTCGTCGCGATGATCTCCTTGAGCACCATCTCCTTGTTGTAATCCTTATACTCGCGGAGGGCGCCCCAGATCTCCTGGAAATACGGGGCCACGCCCACAAGGCGCGCCTCGTTGCGCACGTCGGCGCGGTCGGTGCCGCTGAAGATATACATAATGACGTTCTTCCGGGACAGGCGTTCGAGGAAATCCAGCGCCCCCCGCAAGGTGACATCCTTGGGCGTGAGCGTGCCGTTCTCGAGGTCCCGGATACGCTCGCTCACGCGCTCCATGAGGCGGTCGTTGTAGATCTTCTTGTAGCCGTGGGAGTCGAGAATCTTGTCTTCGGGCACGTTGCCGTGAGCTTTCACCATTTCGACGAGACGCTCCATTTGAAGAATCGTCTGAATGCCCGTCGAGTCCTCGATATACTCGCGCACCTCCTCTTCGATTTCCGGTGAAGGCCCCTCCGGCGCCTCACCGGTGATCATTTCGACCATGAGCGGACCCATCACAAGTTGCCAGCCCTCGCGCAGAAGGCTGACCGTTCCGTCGAAGTCGAACAGGACATGCTTGAAGCGGCCCCGCTGTACTTCGTTGATGACGTTGATTTGAGTTCCGGGAAGTTCTGTGCCTTTCATAATTCCTCGCTATTCCACCATGAATTCGACCAGTGTATGGACAGGGTAAGCCCGTAACCGTTCGCGACCCTTCAATAAGGGCAATTCGATCACGAACGCTATCTCGACAATCTCGGCGCCAAGCCGCTCGACGAGCTTGGCGACGGCCTCCATGGTGCCGCCCGTCGCCAGCAAATCGTCAATCAGCACGACGCGCTCCCCGGCATTTAAGGCATCCTTATGAATCTCAAGCGTATCCGTACCGTACTCGAGTTGGAACGTCTCAGAGAGCGTTTCGGCGGGCAGTTTTCCGGGTTTACGCACCGGTACGAACGGTAACCCGAGGGCGTACGCGAGAGCGCCGCCGAACATGAACCCGCGGGCCTCGGCGCCCACAATCGCATCGACGCCCCGGTCCGCGTACCTGTCCCGCCAACCGTCAATGATGTGCTTGAAGGCAGGACCGTTCTTCAGCAAGGTGGTTATATCCTTGAACTGAATGCCGGGTTTAGGGAAATCCGGCACGTTGCGGATCAGTGCTTCCAAGTCCATCGTCTGAGTTTCCTTCCTCTACAGAGCCGCACACTGCCGCCTGGGGCGGCGGAAGGGTTATACAGATACGACCCATTTCCGGTCAATTCGTTGCTGGTCGCGCCGGAAAACGGGGCTCTCGAAGCCTGGTCAAGGCATGAAGTCTTCGGCGTGTTCCGCCACAAAGAATCGCAGCCGGCGCATCACGTCCTTCTCGATCTGGCGGATGCGCTCGCGCGTCAACCCAAACTGCTTGCCGGTTTCCTCGAGGGTATGCGCCTGTCCGTCGGTAAGGCCATACCGATACCGCATGATCTCGGCCTCGCGGCCCGTCAGCTGAGCCATCAGTTGCTCGAGCTGCTGGTCGATCTCGATCTGGACGACGGCCTCGTCAATGCGCCGCGGCTCGAGGCTCTCGGGAATGCCCCGCCCCATGTCTTCGTCGGTACTCTCGAGTCTGTCGAGAGGGCTGACGTCTTCCACGAACGACTGAAGCTTCTGGGCTTCCGCGACTTTGATGCCCAGGACTTTCGCCACTTCTTCCGGGTCGGGTTTTTTGCCGCTCTTGATATAGAGCTCTTCCGCGGCCTTCTTATACTTGGCAATGTTGTCGGTAACGTACACGGGAATGCGCACCGTTCGTCCGTAGTTCGAAAGGGCTCGGGTGATTGCCTGCCGTATCCACCATGTGGCATATGTTGAGAATTTGCAGCCCCGGTCGGGGTCGTAGCGCTCGACCGCCTTCATAAGCCCGACGTTGCCTTCTTCAATGAGGTCCTGGAGCGGCAAACCGTAATACAAATACTTTTTGGCGATACTTACCACCAGCCGCAGATTCGAGACGATAAGCTTGCGGCGCGCGTCGCCGTCGCCCTGCTGGGCCCGGCGCGCAAGACGCACCTCCTCCGTGGTCGAGAGGAGAGGGATTCTCGATATCTCGCCCAGATAGGTGCTTAAGCTTCCGTCCTTGATCTTCTGCATGCCGTTGTCCTGTTCGCATAGATGGCGCATCGAAACCGGCGCCGCCCTTCTCGACCCTGAAGAGCCGTCGTCCGTTCGATAACCGGCCGTGCTTTACGGTAGTATGCCGTGTTCGAGGTTGTCAAACCTTCTGACTCTTAACACTCCTTCCCATCTCATCTCGACCCGTAAGTTCAGCACGTTTTCAGATTATTCACATCAATGCGGCGCTCTGCACGTGCCCCACTATATCTGGATCGGGACCTTGAGTCGAATACTCATTAAGTAATAGATCTGGCCGCGGTGTTCCAAGGGGCGCCACACGCCGCGAGATTTCCCTGGCGCACTCTTGCTCCCGCCTTCTCTCACGATTTGACATTGGCCCGTCCACGCGACAGAATCCTCCGCGATATGCTGGATGACGATCACAGATACATGGAGTATGCGCTGCGCGAAGCCGAGCGGGCTCTCGAGATCGGCGAGGTGCCCATTGGCTGCGTTATCGTCAGCGAAGGCCAAATCGTTGGCAAAGCTCATAACCAGCGGGAACTCCTTCAAGACCCTACTGCCCACGCCGAGATACTCGCAATCACGCAAGCAGCGGCGCACTACAAGAGCTGGCGTCTGGAGGGCGCCAAGCTCTATGTCACCCTTGAACCCTGCGCAATGTGCGCGGGCGCAATCATATTGGCGCGTATCGCCGAAGTGTATTTCGGAGCGCATGACCCGAAAGCAGGGATGTGCGGCAGCCTGATGAACCTGCTCGAAGATTCCCGCTTCAACCACAACCCCAGGCTGTTCTCCGGTCTGATGGCGGAGGAATGCGGAAGGCTCTTGACCAATTTCTTCCGGCGCATCCGCGAAGACGCCGCCAACCACCCCAAGCCCGGCCCCAATCGGAACTGACGCGCCTCAAGCGAGGAACCAGCCGGAACCGGGGCCTTGCGCGGACATCCGCGGACTTCATAACCCCTTCCCCGAATTGCTATACTTCCTGAAACAGCGCATTCCCGCCAGGAGGACATCGTTTTTCTTCCGGAAACAACGGTGTTCAGGGCGGAGATTCGCATATTCTGTATATCCATGATGTGAGAAAAGGGACCGGACTATGAGCGATGTACTGCCGCAATTGATAGAAATGACACGGTACCTGGCGAATCCTGCGAAGGAATTTGCCATCCTCGGGGAGGGCAACACGTCGGCGCGTATAGACGACGACACTTTTTATGTCAAAGCTTCGGGGACCTCGATGGTAAACATCGACGCGAACGGTTTCGTGAAGGTGTCGATCTCGAAAGTGACGCCGCTGCTGGATGATCTGGGCGCGGGCGATAAGGAGGTGCAGGAGGCGTTTCAGCATGCCATGATCGACCCGCCCGAGGGCAAGCGGCCTTCGGTCGAGGCAATCCTGCACGCGATTCTGCTCCAGGTGCCCGAGTTCTCGTTCATTGGCCACACGCATCCCACGTATACCGCCACGCTGCTGTGCTCGAAAAAATGCGAAGAGGCGGTCGAGGGACGGCTGTTCCCCGACCAGATCGTCTCGATGAAGCACAAGTCCGTATATGTTCCCTACACGGACCCGGGCCTTCCCCTGGCCCGCGAGGTCAAGAAACGGTTCGAGGCATACGTTGACGAGCAAGGCGTGCTGCCCTCGGTGATCATGATGCAGAATCACGGGCTCATCGTCATGGGGAATTCGCCGCGGGCCGTCGCCAGCGGTACCGAGATGACCGAGAAATCATCGAAAGTCATCGTGGGAACATACGCCATGGGCGGGCCCAATTTCCTCGCCCCGAAGGACGTGGCGCGTATTTTCACCCGGCCCGACGAGGCCTACCGCCTGAAAACCATCACCGGAAACCAATAGCTACGAATCCCAGGAAGGAGACGCCGTTGTGGCCAAGTTAGACGACTATCGCAAAGCAAGACACCCGTTGCCGAAGACATACAAGGCTTGGCAGATTTTCGGAGCAGGGTTTGAGAACATCGGAAAAGACGGCAAACCAACCACGCTGGAGCTGCGCCCGCCCAGGGACAACGAGATCGTTCTCCGCGTAGACGCCCTGGGCTTGTGTTTGTCGGACATCAAGATCATCAAACAGGGCAGTGCGCATCCTCGCTTGCGCGGCCGGGACCTCGCGACCGAGCCCACCGTCTTGGGCCACGAATGCTCCGCCACGGTGGCGGCTGTCGGAAAACAATGGCAAGACACGTTCAAGAAGGGCGAGCGCTACATCGTCCAGGCCGACATCTATTACAACGGGTTGGGTTACGCGTTCGGCTACCTCATTCCCGGCGGGCTGGCGCAATACTGTTACCTTGACGAGCGCGCGCTCGCGGGCGACGAAGGCTGTTATCTGCTCCCCGTGCAGAATGACACCGGCTACAGCCAATCGGCCTTGTCGGAACCGTGGGCGTGCGTCGAGATGTCCTACAACCTCGAAGACCGCATCATCCCAAAAGAAGGCGGCAAAATGCTCGTCATATCCAATGATGCCGGCGCCGCCAAACGCGCGTATCCCGGAGCGAGCGTGGTCGCCGCCAGTCTCGAGAGTGTGCCGGACGGGCCTTTCGACGACATCGTCGTGCCAAACCCGACGCCCGGCATCGTCGGCGCTCTCGCCGGCAAACTCGCCAAGGGCGGCGTCATGTTTCTCTTGGGGAAGCCCGCGGAAGACGGCATGGTGACTCTCGATGTGGGCCGAATCCACTACGAAAGCCTTCGGTTTTATGGCGGCGGCAGCGACGTTGGGGCAGCAGGAAAAGCGAATGCCCGGGCGGACCTGCTGGCGCAGGGCAACTCGCTGTTTATCGGTGCGGGCGGCCCCATGGGGCAGATGCACGTCCAGCGGGCCATTGAACTGCCCTGCGGCTCAAGGCGGGTCGTGGTCACCGACTTGGACCGCGAACGCCTCGACCATATCGAGCTGCGTTTCGGCGACATGGCCAAGGCCAAGGGGGTCGAACTGTTCACGCTCTCCCCCGCCCAGTTCGGTTCCCAGGATGAAATGAACTCGAAGATTCGAGAACTGTCCCCGAACGGTTACAATGACGTGTGCGTCCTTGCGCCGGTTGCGCCACTGGTCACGCAGGCGTGCGGGTTCGCCTCGGACAACGCGATCGTCAACGTGTTCGCCGGCATTCCCATCGGCAACCCCGCCCAAATCATGCTCAGCGACCTCTGCCGCGGCGTGAAGATCATCGGATCCAGCGGGTCGCGCATCCGCGACTTGCGCCGCATCCTCGAAATGGTCGAGAAGGGCGAATTAAACACCGACATGAGCGTCGCGGCGATCGGGGGACTGAACAGCGCGCGCGAGGGCCTCGAAGGCGTTCGAGACGCACGGTTCCCGGGCAAGACGGTCATCTACACCCAGATCCTCGACATGCCGCTCATGGCATTGGAAGACGTTCCAGCCAGGATCCCCGAACTGAAGGACAAGCTGGGGCCTCAGGGCTGCTGGACCAAAGAAGCCGAGGCCGCCCTGTTGGAGAAGTACCTGTAATGAAAAGACTTAAGGACCGTAAAGCAATTGTGACCGGCGCTGCCCAAGGGTTAGGCGCTGCCATCGTCGAACATCTCGCTGAAGAGGGCTGCGACGTTGTCGCGTGGGACGTCCAGCTCGACAAGGTGCAAGAGTCGGCCGCCATCATCGGGAAGAGGACGGGCCGCGTGGTGTTCGGACGGGCCGTCGATGTGACGGACCCCGATGCCGTAAGGCAAGCTGTCGAGGAAAACGTCATGGAATTGGGCGGTCTGGACGTGTTCGTGTCGAACGCGGGCATCCTGATCTCTGGCGATTCGCTGGAATTCGACGTTGCAAAGTGGCGCAAGGTCATCGACGTAAACCTTGTCGGTTACTTCACTTGCGCTCGTGAAGCCGCGCGCGCCATGTTAAAGACAGGCGGCGGCTCCATCATCCAGATCAACTCGAAATCGGGCAAGAAGGGCAGCTTCCGGAACAGCGCCTACGCCGCGAGCAAATTCGGCGGTATCGGCGTCACCCAGAGCCTGGCACTCGAGTTCGCCGAACAGGGCATCCGGATAAACAGCATCTGCCCTGGCAATCTCCTGGATTCCCCCCTCTGGGTGGATAGCCTGTTCAAACAATATGCCGCAAATCAGGGGATCACCGAGGCAGAAGTAAGGCAGAAGTACATTGACCAAGTCCCGATGAAGCGCGCATGCCAATACCGCGACGTCACCAACGTGGTCATTTTTCTGGCCTCGGACGACTCGTCGTATCTGACCGGACAGGCCATCAACGTGACCGGCGGCCAGGAAATGCGTTAATCTGGGTACCTTCCTGGCCGCAATACGCGCCCAAACGGCAGGTACTTATAGTTTTGATGGAATTTTGGCTCTCGAAACGGCCCGGACCAAAGGTAACGCGAAATTCCATTAAAGTAATGGCCAGGATCTGCCGATAAACGTTACAGAGAAGTTAGTATACTTATTAACCCCGATGCAAGGAGGGCAGAACGATGAATGATATCTCGTCTGTTGCCAGCGTCGGGACGAACCTGGCGCAGTTTCGAACGCAATACCAAGCAGCAGTCATGGCCAAGCAGCAAGAGGTCGTGCAAGGAATCGGCGCGGCCGTGATAAGACTGATTCAGACTGCGCTGGTGAACCCGGAACTCGGCAACAACATCAACATGACGGTGTAGCACGCACACCGCAAGGTTATGTGCAAGACCCCTGCCCCGGGCCTGATGCTGGGGCATATTGTTTTGGAAGGCGTCCTCGGCGTCCCGCGTAAACCTCCAACGCTTTTGGGTATTCTTTCCTTCGTGTTGCGCACCAAATCCAGGCATGCTACAGTCCAGTCCTCAACGCGGACGCGCAAGCAAGGGCGAGAATTCATGCCGCGAGCAACAACAGCAGCAATCACAACACTCCTCGTAACGGTTGCGGCCATCACATGCGCTGAAACACCCCTTCGCCTGCCGCTCCAGCAACGGCAGCTCTTCCTGGACGATTTCATCGTCGCGGAGATGAACGGTCTGACGCGTGTGATGCACTCGCCGGAAAAGCGTGGCGCGGTACTGAAACCCCAAGGGCCCCTGGACGGCGAATTCATCCAATCCCGCTCTGCTCCCATGTGGGATCCGGCCCGCCAACGATGGGTAATGGTCTATATTGCGTGTCCGCTCGACCACCCGGAATGGATCGGGCCATGCCTCGCCTTCTCGGAAGACGGGCTCCACTGGACGCGGCCGGACCTTGGCATGGTCGACATCGGAGGCTCCGCCAACAACAACCGCATCCAGCCGGGCACGGACGCGACATGGCCGCATAATGCCCTCGACGGGGTGATTTTCGATGAGCGCGACCCCGACCCTGCCCACCGCTACAAAGGGTTGCTCGGTGCGGAGTGGCGGGAACCCATTGTGAGCGCGGACTGTGTGAACTGGCGCAGACTCGGCGATACACGGATAACTTCGGGCGACGAGTCGGAACTCGTTTTTGACACGATTGGCAGCCGGTTCCTGGCGGCTGTCAAAACCTACAGCAGGTATGGACGCACGTTTTCCATTACTTTCTCCAGCGATTTCGAGCACTGGCAGCCCAACCGCCCGCTATTCAGTGTGGACGATGAAGACCAGGAACGCGCGCTTCAGGTGATCGAAGCGCGCCTGGATGCTCCCGGACTGGAGAAACCCGTCTTTGTTGATCCCGCGCCGCCGCTTGAGGCTCCCCGGCCCTACCAGCCCGGCGGCCAGCCCACCTGGCGCGCGGAATGCTACAATATCGCCGTGTTCCCCTACGAGGGCCTGTATATAGGTTTGCCGATGATTTACTATCCCACCGGCACGTCCCTGCCCGCCGCCAACAATACGGACGGCTTTGATCACATCCAATTGGCCGTAACACGGGATTTGGAATCCTGGCAGCGCCTCGGCGACAGGAAACCGTTTATAGGCCCGTCGGCAATCGACAACGGCAGGGCTGGTGTGTATGACCGCATGCAGTTGGTGCCCACGAATCAGCCCGTGCTCCGGGGCGATGAACTTTGGTTCTATTACACGGGGTTCAAGTGGCGTGATTCACCCTACAAGGTCAACCCCGACGGTTCGCCGACCGATCCCGCTGCGCTCACCGAAGCTCAACGCGCCGACCGAGACGAAGGCTGGGCCGCTATATGCCTTGCGGTGCTGCGGCGCGATGGGTTCATCTCGTTGGACGCCGCTGAGAAAGGCTATGTTTTGACGCGTCCGGTCTTGCTGGACGGGACGGGACTGTTCCTCAACGTTGATGCGTCCCGCGGCAGCGTGCTCGTGGAAGTCGTTGACGAAACCGGCGTCGCGCTGCCCGGATACGCCTTGGCCGACTGCGCAGTCATTCACGAGAACGCACTGAAGGCCCGCATGCGATGGAACTCCGGTAGGGACCTGGGCGATTTGCCCGCTGGGCCTGTGCGTCTGAAGTTCCATATCGAGAATGCCTCGCTGTACGCGTTCTGGACCGAGCAGGCGCCTGCTGCTTGAGAGCAACGCCCCCGAACGAACCCGTACCTTGCTCACGGGGCGCTTGACGGATTTGCCGCGGCGCGCCGCAAGCAAAGCGCACCGGCCCTGAAAGGGCCAAAGGCCGTAGCCCGGGGCAAGCGAAGCGCAGCCCCGGGTTTGGTCAGCACCCTCGAAAGAAGCCCCGAAGTGGGCGAAGGAAACTTGACGGAGGATGAATCATGCCCCAATCGTACTGTAATTTGACCTACCACTTCGTATTCTCGACCAAAGAACGAAAACCATGGCTCAACGCTGAGATACGCCGTCGCATGTACGACTACCTGGGCGGCACCCTCAGAAGTCTCGCAGGAACAACGCTCGCAATAAACGGAACGTCCGATCACGTCCACATCCTGGCCCGGCTTCGGCAAGACAGCGCCGTTTCTGATGTGCTTCGTAAACTAAAAACAAGTTCGAGCAAATGGGCTCATGCTACCTTCCCCGATGTCAAGGAATTCGCTTGGCAGACTGGCTACGGCGCCTTCACCGTGAGCAAATCGCGCATCAAAAGCGTTCGGGAATACGTTGAGAACCAAGAGCGGCATCATGAGACCCGTTCGTTCAAGGAGGAGTTCGTCGCTTTGTTGGACGCCCACGGCATCGACCACGACAAGGCGCGCTTGTGGGGAAAAGAATAGGCTCTGTCGGCCCTTCGGGACGGGTTAGATGTCGCCTTCTTCATCCTGGGGCTGCGCTTCGCTTGCCCCAGGCTACGGCCCTCCGCCCATTCTGGGCTCGGCAAGGCTCGGTAAGGAGCAGTAACCCCTGAGATCACAGAATGGGTTTAGTGAGTTGCGCTTGTGGGGAAAAGAATAGGCTCTATCGGCCCTTCGGGACGGGTTAGATGTCGCCTTCCTCATCCTGGGGCTGCGCTTCGCTTGCCCCAGGCTACGGCCCTCCGCCCATTCTGGGCTCGGCAAGGCTCGGTAAGGAGCAGTAACCCCTGAGATCACAGAATGGGTTTAGTGAGTTGCGCTTGTGGG
>Ga0209606_1002476_pt1 | contig 20230 bp, 18 predicted proteins | sample AD_UKC057_MetaG_FD_184412 | JGI IMG/M metagenome (GOLD analysis project Ga0209606, IMG submission 184412) | Active sludge microbial communities of municipal wastewater-treating anaerobic digesters from USA - AD_UKC057_MetaG (SPAdes) (version 2) | ecosystem: Engineered > Bioreactor > Anaerobic >...
ACGAACAATCATGGAGGCAAAGCTGAAGAAGATCTTCTCCGTTATGCACTCCGGGTAAGATGTAATATGAGGCAATGTTCCCTATCCTCGACATGTCTTTGGTAAGAATTAATTATGAGGCAACTGGCTACCCCATGTTCTGTAAAAGGAAAATAAAATGGTGAATAAAATTCTTAAGGATCCATGCGGGGAGGGGGCGGAGGCATCTTTATGCCATCGCGAACGGGTCCTCCCATCCCGCATCCCATCCCCAGAATCTCTTTGAATCTTTTGTTCTGTTCGGGCGTCAGTTTTGCCCTTATCTCCTCTATAGCCTTTATTCTGGAAAGGCGCATATCCGTCATCAGCGAGGATATCCATTTCAGTTTTGCCTCAACGGCACTCATATCCACAGGGTCCTTGTCGAGGATATCCCTTAGTTCTATGTCGGCTATACGGACATCGGCCATCTTTTTGATGTTATCCTTTACCTCCCTGCTTTTGATTTCCCTTACCGCTTCTTTCTGTTTTGCGTCAAGGCCGAGAAATGAAAGATTTCTCCATGCGGGAGGTTCCAATCCTGCCATTTCCACAACTGCTCCCATGCTCCGGGGAGAATCCATGGAAGGACTCATCATGGGCGACATGGTACCCCCGTGTTCCCGCTTGCCATCCATTGCCCACACTATATCCAAAGCAATTCCGATGAGTAAAAATCCGATGAATAAAAACATGCCTGCCGTTGCCTTAACCGTGGGCCCTTTCATGTCTGTACCTCCTTTTTGTATTATGTCATGTACGTGATTAAGGCTTTTTTAGATATATCATGTCTGATGTTGAAAAGTTGCCGCCCTGCGTAGGTATTGCACAGGAAGCATCAACGCCGAAGAGATCGGATACCTTCAACTCCCCCTTATACACCCCTTTCGTCTTCCCTAGAGGTGTTTTCGTCTTCGAGTCTATAATCTTTGTTCCCGGAGAATAGACTTCAAGGGTTGCGCCATTCTCCAGGCCCGAAAGCCTCCCGGCATTTATGTAGATTTTTCCGTTTTCTATGGAGGCTATTCTCGTATGCCATTCAATGGCAAGCAGATTCTTGAGAAGGTCGTCCGCGATAAGCCCAATGGATGCATCCATGGACCCGATCTTTGTCTCTCCCAGCCTCAGGCCCCCGCTCTCTCCCGGGAAGGACGCAATGCCTTTCCCTGAAAGCTGCCTGATTACCGTTCCCGTCTCGGTTTCATAGACAAAGAGGTTTGCATTGAATATAACAGAAGAAGGACCTGCGGCCGTATCGGACAGGGTCCCTTTTATTACAGCCTGTACACCGTATATCTCATTAAGCACTGTCATGTTTCCGGAATCCGTGGTCTCTCCTTTCAGGTTCAAAACGCCTGGGTCTACGCATACGACGGCGTTGGTATTCTCCAGTTTTGATTTAAGCATCTTGGTCGCCAATTCACCGAGATGCAGCTCCTTATACCGGGTTTCATCCGCCATGGGAAGGACTATGACGCGCCGTTTCATTTTCGGGGACGGATAGGTGGGCGAAAATACCGGCACCGGCATATTCCCAGTCACGGGAGAGGGCAAAGAAGTTATCTGTGAAGGATACGCAGCCTGAGGGGTTGCTGCGGCCTTCTTCTTCAGCTCTTCCTCAAGTTTTGATATTCTATCGTCCAACATCTTACTTTCTTTTTCCGATGACCTGTCGGTAAGCAGGTTTTCTCCAAACCGTGGTGAGTACTGATCCTTCCTTTCCCATACATACTGGGGTTCATAAGGGGTCAACATGTATTTTCTGTTTGATACATATATATGCTCGACGCCATCGACTACCTTGATGTCTCCGGGTTTTGGCGATGATTCTGTGGGTTGCCCGCCAATATCAGTTTTTTTTGTTTTTGATGTTTCGTTGATCTTTTTTGTGTTCCCGGCATCGGATCCTGTCTTGTTTTTTATAAAAGGTATGGAACTGCACGAAAAAAGCGAAAGCACAATCAGAATTAGCATACATGTCTTCATCGTTTCTCCTTACAAGAAAGATTAATTAAGGTGCGTACGGAGTGTTGACGCACCCTCTTTGTTTGATACGGATGTGTATTGCCGTAAAGAGGGGCGTCAACCGGTGGAGGGTATATGAGAAAAAGGCCATTAAACAGCACATTTTATTGCCATACCCTTTACTCCTCCTTTTGTTTAAGATAGCGGAAAAATATGAAGAACTTGTGGAGAAAGAATGTAAAGAATATGAAAAATAAAGACCTGAGGCACTTATTTATCCAACATTTTTCTTATTTTTTGCAGCAGTTCTTTCGGCAAAAAAGGTTTCGGGAGATACTCAATTTCGGTTCTCCTTGCGGTATTTGAAAGAGCGCTCATGATGGATGGGTTCCTTGATGGATGTTTGCATCCTTATTAGATGTAGACAGAAAGATACCCCGCGTGATGTAGAAAACTATGAGAAATGAGACCGATAAAAACGACAGGAGCTCTTTGAAACCCTGTATTGATGAAAACCCGTTTTGACACAGGGCGGATGTAATGTCCTCGCCTATGTAGTGAATGGATGCCAGAAATATGCTGACGGCAAAAAATTTCGTTATTCGGAAACATTCTTTACGCGTTATCCTCCTCGGAGAAAATCCATCAAATATCATACTGATGTTTCTTAATGAATGTATATCGGGAAAAACCTGCGGAATCTTGATGGTGCTTTTGATGAACGCACCACTGTGTTTGACAAAAAGTAGTTGTTCTTCCGATCTTATGGTGGGACCATAGGCAAGAAAAAAAAGAAAGGGGTAAAGGAGCAGTAAAAACAGGTTCCCGCTCAACAGGCAAAAGCTCCAATCGATAAGATAATTGGCAAGGTAATAAGGGTGCCTTACCACCTGGTATATCCCCTTCGTGCACAATACAACGTTCCTTATTAATGTTCCCTTGGAGATGCAATGGATGAAACAGCCGAGGCCGAGCATTCCGAATGCAATGCATTTTTCTGCATTGCCGGTATCAAAAGGTATGGCAGACCCTGCAGACAGGGCTATAACCAGGTCCCTCAAATTTCTTCGAGTCAGAAAATATTTTTTAACCATATTTTTTTTACATCTCCTCGATAGTATCGGTTTTTTACGTCAATAAACCGACCATATTTGCAACATATCAAATAAATGTGTAGAAAATGTGAAGAAAGGATGTGAAATGTATGCAAAATGAAAAATCTGCTGAAGCTTATGTTATATTAACAATATGAAGATGAAGCTCTCTTACAAATTTTTTATGACCTTCCTGCTGACATTTGTTGCACTTACTATTTTGATGATAGCAACAATGGAATTTTATGCTTACAGGGAATTTTCGAAGTATGTACGTAAAATAGAAATATTAAGGCTTGACGAAATTGTCGCAGTACTGGACCAGGAATACCGCACAAACCAAGGATGGAAACAATTGAAAGACAACATCCCCCGCTGGCGATATTTACTCCGGCCACTTCACTTGCAGTTTGACCTCAAGGGGCCTCCCCCCATACCTCCTGATTTGTTATTATTCAAGCCCGCATTGCCCCCTCTGGGAAAAAAGGCAGGCCGCCCTATAAATGATGGGCAAGAGAAGGAGCCGCCATATCCTCCTTTTATAATAGAGCACAGACTTACGCTGTTTGATGCACAAAGACAGCCCGTGGCAGGACCGGCCGTATCTACCGAGGACCTTACCTTGAAAGAGATCAAGATAGATGGGAACATAGTGGGGTGGTTAGGCCTAAAAAGAGAAGAACGGTTATCACATCCGTTGAATCTTGCCTTCCTCAGGCAGCAATCCAATACCTTTTACACTATAGGCGCCACCATGCTTTTGCTGGCCTCTGTTGTTGCCTTCTTTATGTCGCGCCATTTGCTGGCTCCCATTCGACAGCTTGCCGCCGGCACCAGGGCGCTTTCTTCCTTGCAATTCGACACGAGGATTGATGTTCAGACCGGAGACGAATTGGGACAGCTTGCTTCAGATTTTAATATAATGTCAAAGACTCTGGAAAGGTATGAGCACATGCAAAAGCAATGGATGTCAGACGTCTCGCATGAACTGAGGACGCCTCTTTCCATCCTGCAGGGAGAAATTGAAGCCATACAGGATGGGATCAGGGAGGCAGACCGGCAGGTCCTTGAATCGCTGCACTCCGAAGTACAATATCTCAACAGGATCGTAGACAATCTGCACGATTTATCAATGGCGGACGCCGGTATCTTTCCTTTAAACAGACAACCGGTTAATCCCCTGAAGGTTTTAACAGAAACACTGAACCGTTTCCGGAACCGTTTCTCGCAGGAGCAGATCACTATCCGGGAAAACTTAATGATCGACCAGGAGATCATCCTGCAAACAGACCCCACCCGTCTGGAGCAGCTCTTTTCAAATCTCCTTGAAAACGTCTTGCGTTATGCCGATAAGCCAGGGGTTTTTAAGATCCGGCAGGCCTTCAGCAAGGGTAACCTTGAATTATATTTTGAGGATTCCGGCCCCGGTGTTCCCGCACAGGCACTTGAATGCCTTTTCGACAGACTTTACCGGGTCGATCTTTCAAGAACCCGTAAGCAGGGGAGCAGCGGTTTGGGCCTGGCAATCTGCAAGGCAATCGTTGAAGCACACGATGGAAGAATAACGGCATATAATGCATCATCAGGCGGACTCGGTATCCATATCGTGATTCCCCTTTCATCGGCTTTGCAGAATAAGAAGAGGGCGGAAAAAGAACATGGGTCTTAATATTCTTATCGTCGAGGATGAAAAGAAGATAGCCGAACTTCTTAGGGATTACTTAGAGAGGGCAGGATATGCCGTGATTTTAAAGGAACGTGGCGACCAGGTCATCCCGCACCTTAAAAGCAATGCCCCCGATCTGATCCTGCTTGATATCATGCTGCCCGGTATGGATGGAATGGAGGTATGCCGTCAAATAAGAAAATTCTCCAATGTCCCTGTTGTCATGATCACGGCGCGCGTGGAAGAGATAGACCGGTTGATCGGGCTTGAGTTTGGAGCAGACGACTATATCTGCAAACCCTTCAGCCCCCGGGAGGTTGTTGCCAGGGTAAAGGCCGTACTGCGCAGAACGCATCCCGTACAGGAAGAAAAGAGAATAACGCTCGGAAGTATCATGCTCGATGAAGGCAGACGTCTGGTCACTATTAATGGACAGAGATTGAAATTAACGCCGATTGAATTCGGGTTGCTGAAGACATTTATGGCTCACCCCGACCGAATATTTACCCGAGGCGAATTGGTAAAACTGGTTTCGGGATATGAATTTGAAGGCTATGAACGCACAATCGACTCGCATATAAAGAACATGAGAAAAAAGATCTCGGATCAGATGCCCGATCAGCAAATTATCACCACTGTTTATGGGTTCGGGTATAAACTGGATTTTCCTGTCGGTGAGGATACATGAAAAGTTGTTCCGTGGCAGTTTTTATCAAATCATTATCGTTGTTTCTTTCGTTATCTGTTATATTGTTTTTTGCCGGATGCGCCAGTGTGGGGCCCGATTACGTCAGGCCGGACACGCAGGCATCCGCGGCCTGGCACACCCCGCTTGGCGGCGGCCTCGCCCCCACGGTGATGAACCCTGAGGTCCTGGCTGTCTGGTGGACCACGCTGAAAGACCCTGAACTTTCCAGTCTTATCGAACAGGCGGCAGCGGGCAACCTTGACCTGAAGAAGGCGAAGGCAAGGATCCGCCAGGCGCGGGCCGGACGCGGCGCGGCAGCAGCCGGCTATTTCCCCACCCTCGACGCAACGGGCAACGCCGGAAGGAGCTACAGCAGCGAGCGTACCGGCGCCGACAAGATCAATGATCTTTACAATGCGGGCTTTGACGCAGGCTGGGAGATCGACATATTCGGCGGCGTCCGCCGATCCGTCGAGGCCGCATCGGCAGATGTTGAGGCGGCAGAGGAAGACCTCCGCGATGTTCTTGTCTCGCTGCTCGGAGAGGTGGCGGTGAACTATATTGAGGTGCGCACCTACCAGGCAAGGATATCCAAGGCCGAAGGGAATATTGCAAAGCAGCAGGAGACATATCAGGTAGCCCTGTGGCGTCAGCAGGCAGGCCTCGGCGATGAGCTCGCCGTACAGGAGGCCCGTTACAATCTTGAGAGCACGCGGGCGCAATTGCCGGGCCTTCGTTCGGGACTGGAAGAGTCCCTGAACAGGATAGCGGTGCTGTTGGGAGAGCAGCCCGGCAGCATCCACAGGCAGCTGGAGAGTCCGGCAGCCATACCGATCCCTCCACCTGATGTTGCTGTTGGCATGCCCGCAGAGATGCTGAGGCGCCGGCCTGACGTGAGGCGCACGGAGCGCGAGCTCGCCGCGCAGACGGCGAGGGTTGGAGTGGCAACGGCAGAGCTTTATCCGAAATTCACGCTCATCGGGTCCATAGGCATCGAGGCGCTTTCGCTGGACAACCTTGTTTCCACGCCTGTCAGGATGTATAGCTTCGGCCCCCGGATAAGCTGGCCGATCTTCCGGGGAGGAGCGATACGGGCTAATATCGAGGTGCAGTCTGCGCTCCAGGAGCAGGCCCTGATCGCATACGAAAAGGCAGTTCTCGACGCGTTGGAAGAGGTGGAGAACGTGCTGACGGCCTATGCGGAAGAGCAGAAAAAGAGAGATTCCCTGCGCGCTGCCGAAGAGGCGGCCCGCACGGCCGTCGAGATCGCCATCGGTAAATATGAGGCCGGTTTGATCGATTTTCTTGCCGTCCTCGTTGCCCAGCGCTCACTTCTTTCGTTCCAGGACCAGCTTGCCCAGAGCGACGGCGTCGTGGCAACGAATCTGGTAAAGCTCTATAAAGCGCTCGGCGGCGGATGGGAGTCAATGGCATCGGAAGAGGAGAAAGCAAAGGCGAGAGGAAAGAAAGATGGCACAGAAGATTGACCCGAAACTGTTGATGGCCAAGGTTCTGGAAACGGGTCCACACGCGTCTTCCAGGCGGATGAAGCTGTATATTGCCCTGGCGCTTCTGGTCGTTGTGGCGGCAGCCGTGGTCTTTACCGTGTATTCCGGCAGGAAGTCAGACGCCGTGCAATACAAGACGGAACAAGTCCGGCGAGGCGACCTCGTGGTGATCGTAACCGCTACAGGAACCCTGCAGCCGACCAACCAGGTGGACGTCGGCAGCGAACTCTCGGGCACTATTAAAAGCGTTGAGGTGGATTATAACAGCAAGGTGAAGACGGGCCAGGCGCTCGCGAGGCTGGACACCACGAAGCTGGAGGCAACGATAGCCCAGTCGCGGGCGGCCCTGGAGTCTGCAAAGGCAAAGGTGCAGCAGGCTCAGGCGACCGTGATGGAGACCCAGGCAAAGCTGGCGCAATATCAGAAGGTCTGGGATCTAAGCGAAGGCAAGGTCCCTTCCCGGACAGAGATGGATGCGGCAGCCGCGGCCTACGAAAGGGCGGTGGCCGACGCGGCGAACAACGCCGCCACGGTCTCACAGGCCCAGGCGACCCTCAACGCACACCTGACGGACCTGTCGAAATCGGTCATCAAATCCCCTATAAACGGCGTTGTCCTCACCAGAAGCATCGAGCCCGGGCAGACCGTAGCGGCTTCCTTTACCGCGCCGGTGCTCTTTACCCTTGCCGAGGACCTGGCAAAGATGGACCTTCATGTGAATGTTGACGAGGCAGACATCGGCAAGGTGCAGGAAGGGCAGATGGCCACCTTCAGCGTGGCCGCCTATCCGAACCGCATCTTTGAGGCCCAGATCACCCAGGCCCGCTATGGTTCTTCGACGACGTCCGGGGTGGTGACCTATGAAACGGTGCTTAAGGTCAGCAATCCGGACCTGTCGCTCCGGCCGGGCATGACTGCCACCGCGGACATCACGGTAAAAAAGCTCGAGAACGTTATCCTCATACCCAGCGCGGCATTGCGATTCTCTCCTCCCGTTAAGCAGGAGGAGAAGGCCTCTACCGGTTTGGTCGGGGCGCTTCTACCGCGTCCCCCGAGAAAAGGGGCTCAACAGCGCGACGGCTCGTCCGCAGGCACACAAGGGAAGAACGTCTGGATCCTGAAGAACGGCAAACTCACGCCCGTTTCTGTTGTGATCGGGGCGTCGAACGGGAGCGTAACGGAGGTCACATCAGGTGACATCCAGCCGGGCACCGAGGTGGTGACCGATACGATCACCGGTGCGCAATGATGGCCGGAGATAAAGATCATAACGGCAGGGCGACGCAAGCCCCTTTACAAGCGTCTTTGAGTGGATCCAGCCCACACGGTGGGCGAGAGGAGGAGGCTCCACGGGCTTTGCACGTGGAGGGGGCGACGCAAGCCCCTTTACAAGCGTCTTTGAGTGGATCCAGCCCACACGGTGGGCGAGAGGAGGAGGCTCCACGGGCTTTGCACGTGGAGGGGGCGACGCAAGCCCCTTTAATAGTTTTTAGCGGGGTAACCAAGGTCTACGGAAAGGGCAACGCAACGGTCGAGGCCCTCAGGGGCATTGATCTTTGTATTGAAGAGGGAGAGTTCGTGGCGATAATGGGGCCCAGCGGATCGGGCAAGTCGACGTGCATGAACATCCTCGGATGCCTCGATACGCCTACCGGAGGAACGTATATGTTCAGGGACGTGGACGTGGGCACGCTGACCCGGAACCAGAGGGCCCTGCTCCGCCGCCATTACCAGGGATTCATCTTCCAGGGCTATAATCTTCTCAGCCGCACATCGGCGCTGGAGAACGTGGAACTCCCCCTGCTGTACCGGGGAGCCGGCGTCCGTGAGCGGCGGGAGCACGCCATGAAAGCCCTTGAAACGGTGGGCCTCAAGGGATGGGAGTCCCACACGCCGAGCGAGCTGTCTGGGGGACAGCAGCAGCGGGTTGCCATTGCCCGCGCAATCGTCACCAATCCCGCGGTGCTTCTGGCGGATGAGCCCACGGGTAATCTGGATACGGCCCGGAGCAGAGAGATCATGGATGTGCTGACCGCTCTGAACAGTGATGATGGGATCACGATCGTGATGATCACCCATGAACCCGACATGGCCGTCTATGCAAAACGCCAGGTCCATTTTCTGGACGGCATGGTCGTATCCGATAAACCAAACGGAGGCAAGGAATAATGCTCTGGAACACGGTCCTGCTTGCGCTGCGGGAGATACGGCGAAACGTCATGCGGTCGTTCCTTACCATACTGGGCATCGTCATCGGTGTGGGGGCGGTCATCACCATGGTGACCATCGGAGGAGGAGCGACCCTCCAGGTCAAACAACAGATCTCGAGCATGGGCAGCAACATGCTCATGGTGAGCCCCGGGAAAAGGCTCGGCCCCGGCCAGTCGTCGGGCAACGTCCCCTTCAAGGAGGCCGATGCAGAAGCGATCTCCAGAGAGGTGGGCTCCATAGCAGCCGTTGCGCCCGTCTCATCGCAATCCAGCCAGGCGATATTCGGCAATCAGAACTGGACCACCCAGGTGACGGGGAGCAACAACCAGTATTTCTATGTGACGAACAGAACTGTCGCGGCAGGGAGGCAGTTCAGCGAGAGCGAGCTTCGGGCCGGGGCGGCGGTATGCATCATCGGCGAGACGGTGCGAAAGAAGCTCTTTGGAGGCCAGGATGCGCTGGGGGAGAAGATACGCCTGCAAAAGCTCTCCTGCGAAGTGATCGGACTTCTCGAGGGTAAGGGCCAGAGCAGCATGGGAATGGACCAGGACGATGTTGTGGTGATCCCGCTTCGCACCCTCCAGCGGCGTGTTACCGGGAAGCAGGATATCGGCATGATCCAGGTGTCCGTCCAACAGGGGGCGTCTACCGACAAGGCCCTGAAGGATATAGCAAAACTGATGCGCGAGAGGCGCCACCTTGCCCCGAGCGATGACGACAATTTCAACGTCATGGACATGAAGGAGATCTCGAAGATGCTCACGGGCACCACGGAGCTCCTCACGGCGCTTTTAAGCGCTGTGGCGGCCGTGAGCCTGCTCGTCGGAGGCATAGGAATAATGAATATCATGCTTGTATCGGTCACGGAGCGGACACGCGAGATCGGGGTCCGCCTTGCCATCGGCGCCATGGAGCGCGAGGTGCTCATGCAGTTCCTGGTGGAGGCGGTTGTGCTGTCTTCCCTGGGCGGTATCATCGGGATCATGCTGGCCCTGGCGGCTTCAATATGGCTCGCCGGTCTTCTCCGAGTACCTTTTGTGTTCAACGGCCCCATCGTCTTCGTCGCCTTCCTGTTCTCTGCAGCGGTGGGCATGATCTTCGGGTATTTTCCTGCGCTGAAGGCGGCGAGGCTTGATCCCATAGAGGCCCTGCGCCATGAGTAGAACAGGTGAGATGAGCCCGACCCCGATGCTTCAACAATGGATCCGTGTTATCGTTGTGAGGCGAAGATAGTTGCGGATAAATGAGCTTCTCTATGCTATATTATGTATGACACCATATTAGAAACCGCAAAGGAGTACGTACAATGAAAAAGATGATTATTTGCATGAGCATTCTTGCCGTTACGATGGCAGGGTGCGCAACTCAAACGCAGACCGGAGCCCTTGCGGGAGCGGGCATAGGCGCTGCTGTGGGTGCCGGCGCAGGACAGGCAATAGGGCGCGACACGAAGTCTACGCTTCTTGGCGCCGCTATCGGAGCGGCGGTCGGGGCCCTGTCCGGGACGGCGATCGGACATTATATGGACAAGCAGGAGGCATCCATGCGCCAGGCCCTGGCCAACTCTGAGGCGGCCAGCGTCCAGCGGGAACAGGAGGTGCTCGCGCAGGCGGAGGCGAGCAGCACAAAGAAATCCCTCGATGTTCTGAAGGTGACCTTCAAGTCGGACTACCTGTTTGCCGTCAACTCTTCGACGTTGCTTCCGGGCGCTTATGATGAACTGGAGAGGGTGGCGAAGGTGCTTAACGAATATCCGCAGACGCACATCACCATCAGCGGCCACACCGACAGCACCGGGTCCGAGGAGTATAATCAGAAGCTATCAGAACAACGGGCTCATGCGGTCAAGAACGCCCTCCTTGGCATGGGCGTCAGCGAGACGCGCGTGCAAACGATCGGGTTCGGCAAAAGCAAGCCTATCGCGAGCAACAATACCGAGGCGGGCCGCCAGCAGAACAGGCGCGTAGAGGTCCGCATCGTAGAGCAGGGGCATTCATAAAGACCGAAGCTTCCCGATAAAGGCAGCATAAAGGCGTTTGCGGTCGTCAACACGCGGAGCGTAGACAGCGTGGCAATCTTATGCAAGGGGTTGCCAGCGGTCTTGCCTCGCGATGACAGCAAAGAGGAAAAACCAGCGGTAAGTTACAGAAGTTACCAACGTCCCCGATAGGAGAATAGGCAATGGAGCTAAAAACCGTGCTCTTTCGAAGAAAGGGAAATGTAGGTTTCATTACCCTCAACAGGCCCGAAAAGCTCAACGCACAGAACGCGCTGATGACACAAGAGCTTCTTTCAGCCTTGCGACAGGTCGAGAGCGATCCTGATGTGAGAGTGACAGTGCTTAATGGAGCCGGCAAGGCATTCTGCGCAGGCCACGACCTTTCAGAGGCAAAAGAGAGCACATCCCTGGAGAAGCACATTGCTAACGTGGAAGTTCTCCAGGAGATCACGGCAACAATTATGAAAATGGGCAAGCCCGTGATCGCAGCGGTTCACGGATATGCCCTCGGAGCAGGATGCGAGTGGGCCATAAATTGCGACATGATCATTGCCGCGGAAGACGCTAAGTTTGGGTTTCCTGAAACGAACCTGGGGGCTGCAGTGAGTAACGGAGGAACAAAAATTCTCCCCCTACTGATAGGCTTGTTACGAGCAAAAGAAATGATACTGTCCAATCGCATCATAAATGCAAAGGAAGCCGCGGATTGGGGTCTGGTCAATAGAGTGGTTCCATTGAATCTTATGCTGGAGGAGACCACTGAAGTTGCCCAGAAGATGGCTAATAATCCGGCTCTTGCAAATAGGCTTGCCAAGTCGGCAATCAATCAGGCTATCCACCTGGACATTGAGCAGACCTTACGAACAGAACTCAAAGATATGGTTATCACCTTCCTCACAGGAGAATTTAACATAAAAGGGAACGAAACCCTGGAAAAGATACAAACCAAGCCAGCGAGCGAATCAGAAACAGGCGGACAAGACAAGGGGTAGTTCAGAACAAGAAAAGGTGTCCAGGTTATTGATCCAGAACCTTTTTGACCCATGCGACATACCGGTCCATCCAGCCCTGAAGGAACTCTCTGCTCGCAGGGCCGATGCTGCCCGTTTCATCAAACAGCCCGTCCTTCATCTGGATGAACGCTTCAGGCTGGCCGAGGGTGGGCACATCGAGATAGGCGAGGATATTGCGCAAATGCTGTTGCGCCATGGCTGTGCCGATGACCCCGATTGAAGCGCCCAGGATGCCTGCCGGTTTCCCCGCCCAGGCGCTCTGGCCGTAAGGCCGCGAGGCGTGGTCGATCGCGTTCTTCAGCACGCCGGGGATCGAGCGGTTGTATTCGGGCGTAACGAACAGAAGGCCGTGGGCATCCTTGATCTCCTTCTTCAGCCGTTTCACAGGCTCTGCCTGATTCGCATCATCGTCCTGGTTGTAAAGGGGCAGGTCGTTGATCCGGGCCTGCTTGAACGAAAACTCAGGCGGAGCCAGTTTTACAATGGCGTCAGCCAGCCTGCGATTGAACGAATCCTTTCTAAGGCTCCCGACGATAACCGCAATGTTGTATGTGTTCATGGCAGCTCCTTTGGGCACGAAAGATTAAGATGCGTGGTTCCCATCTCTTGCACATTTTCCTGCTAAGACAGACATTTTTCAAGCAAATTATTTGATATTGCGGAGCATCAAGAATACAATAGATCATTCTATGAAAGGGGCAGAGATGAAACCCGTCAATATCCATCACGTGGGAATTTGGGTCGATGACATCGATGAAGCGATCTCCTTCTTTACCGATATAATGGGTTTCCGCTTGCTCACGCGCGGCCCCCGCGGCAGCATCGGGCCTGGAGAACGGGCCATCATACATGCCGGCGACTCGCAGGTGCTGGAACTGCTGACGGAGCCGAACGTCCTTCCCCATCCCGGTTTTCCAGCCCATCCCGTCGGCCACGTGGTCGGAATCCCCCATGTATGTCTGAGAGTAGCGGATGTACCGGCCTGGCAACAGAAGCTGCGTGCGCACGGATACGCCGTTTCAGAGCAATTTCCAGAAACAGGTTATGCCGAGACCGAGCTTGGCCTGCTCCGGTTGATCTATTTTACAGGCCCGGGAGGAATAGGGTTCGAATTATTCGAGTTTGCAGAGGAGTACCCCTTCCCGGCTGAGTAAAGGCATGGATAACTCTATCCTTGACGTAAGGGAGAGGCCGCAATTACCAAAAATTTGCTTGTAAAATAACTGCAATTTGAGGAGAATGGAAAAGGTGCTTCAAACTCTCGTTTCATAAGGTCTTGCGGCAATGCAGAAGGGGGTAAGTTATGGTGAGGCTTGCAGGTTTTTCAATCCCGGAAGTCTTTAATCAGGCGGAATTTTTAACGGACAGGCACGTAAAAGAAGGAAGGGGCAAAAACGTTGCCATCTATTATAAGGATCAAAAGATCACCTATGAAGAGATGGCGTCTATGGTCAACAGGTGCGGGAATGCCTTAAGCAAGACAGGCGTAGAAATAGAGAACAGGGTGATCATCCTTCTGCCCGATTCTCCGGAGTTTATCTATGCATACCTTGGGGCCATGAAGATCGGCGCCATACCGATCCCTGTCAATACGATGGCATCCCCGAAAGACCATGCCTTCTTCCTTGAGGATTCGAGGGCAAAGGCATTGATCATCAGCGATGTTCTGTATAAAAAGATCGCGAATGTTCTGGAGGGCAAAAGATATCTCAGGCACGTGATCGTTGCCGGCGAGAAGATAACAGGCACATTGAGCTTTGGCGATCTTATGGCATCCTCCTTCCCCGAGCTTGAAGCAGAGGAGACATCAAAGGACGATATGGCCTTCTGGATGTATACCTCCGGTACCACGGGGCTGCCGAAGGGCGTGGTTCACCTCCACCACGACCTCCTTTACTTCATGGTCCCTTCCTGCGAAGGGGTGTTCGGGATGCAGGAAGAAGACATCGTCTATTGTACATCAAAGATGTTCTTTTCATACGGCCGCAACCATTCCCTCGAAGCGCCCTTTATGTACGGTGCCTCTGTGGTCCTCTGGCCCGAATGGTCAAAGCCGGAGGACGTTTTCGATGTAGTGGAGAGGTACAGGCCGACGATCTTTTTCAGCGTCCCGACCCTTTATAACGCCCTTTTACGGGAGTCAGAGAACAGGTCCGTTGACCTTTCGTCCATTCGCCTTTGCGTATCTGCCGGAGAGGCCCTGCCGAAGGATATATATGAGAGGTGGCTCAAGAGGTTCGGCGCAGGGATCATTGACGCAATCGGGAGCACCGACGTGGGCGGATTATACTTTTCAAACAGGGAAGGTGATATAAAACCGGGAAGCAGCGGAAAGCTCCTTCCAGGCTTTACGGCAGAGCTGAGAAATGAAGAGGGGGAAAAGGTGCCCGTCGGAGAGGTGGGGACCCTCTGGCTCCAGAATGACGGCATTGCGAATTGCTACTGGAAAAGGCATGAGAAGAACAAAGAGGTCTTCTGGGGCCCGTGGTTCAATACGGGCGACCGGTTCATCGAGGATGACGACGGGTTCTTTTACTATCAGGGAAGGGCGGACGACATGTTCAAGGTAAGCGGCCAGTGGACATCGCCCATTGAAATAGAAAATGTTATAACGCACCACCCTGCAGTGAGTGAATGCGGGGTGGTCGGATCTTCGACAGAAGAGGGCCTTGTGAGGGTAAAGGCCTTTATTGTATTGAACGAAGGATATGAGGCAAGTTCTGAACTGGAAAATGAGATTATCAAATTCGCCGCGGATAAGCTTGCCCATTTTAAAGTGCCGAGATGGACCTCTTTTGTAAAAGAGCTTCCACGAACCGCGACGGGAAAACTTATTCGTTACAGGCTGCGTCTTGAACAGTGAAAAGGCAACGCCGGCATAGCAAAAGATATTGACCATGAGGGCAGACAAGGAAAGAGGATCAACCCGGTTTCGATCGGTATTCAGGGATGGTTTCCCGCGCGCCTTCTCCCACATTCAGAACACGTTCAAAGAGACCTTCGGGCTCGGCCATGCGGCTACGTTCGCCGCCATTATTTTAATCATCCTGGTCACGATCTTTGCCGCTTTCTGGTTCTATAATTCAACCCCTCCCAAGACCATTATCATCACAAGCGGCCCCGAAGGCAGCCTTTTTGACAGAACCGCAAAAAAATACGCCAGGATACTGGCACGAAACAAGATAACCTTGAAGATCATTCCATCCCAGGGATCCCTTGAAAATTTCAAGAGGCTGAACGACCCTTCTTTCCATGTAGACATCGGCTTCGTTCAAAACGGGGTCGTGCGGGATCAGGATATCGATACGCTGGTCTCGCTCGGCAGCATCTTTTATGAGCCGCTCCTCATCTTTTATCGGAGCGCTTCGCCTATGGAGCTGCTTTCCCAGATGAGCGGCAAGCGGCTGGCAGTCGGTAAGGCAGGGAGCGGGACCCATGCCCTGGCGTTAACGCTGCTCTCAGCCAACGGGATCAAACCCGGAGGAAAAACCAAGCTCCTCGAAATGGACGCAGAAGATGCGGCAAAGGGCTTAATCGCAGGCGATGTTGACGCGGCGTTCATGATGGGGGATGCCGCATCATCAAGGCTGATGATTACCCTTCTCAAAACCCCGGAGGTTAAGCTCTTCAGTTTTGCCCAGGCAGATGGCTACGCGCGCAGGATCACTTATTTGAAAAAACTGAATCTTCCCAGGGGATCCGCCGATTTCGGAAAGGACATTCCCCCGCAGGATGTCAATCTGATCGGCCCCACGGTAGAGCTTGTTGCGCGAACCCACCTCCATCCGGTGCTGTCCGATCTTTTGCTCGGCGCGGCGACCGAGATTCATGGAAAGGCAGGTGTTTTCCAGCGCCAGGGAGAGTTCCCATCCCCCGTCGAACATGAGTTCCGCATAAGCGACGACGCAAGCCGGTTCTATAAATCAGGCAAGAGCTTCCTCTACCGCTACCTGCCGTTCACAATGGCAAGCCTTGCAAACCGCATCCTGGCGGTATTTGTACCGGTCTTCGTCATATTGATCCCGGGGCTTCGCATGATCACCGCGGTCTATCGGTGGCGCCTCAGAATGCGCATCTACAGGTGGTACGGCATGCTGCTGGCGCTCGAAAGGGATATCCGGGGCCACAAGACGGCCGAGGAGCGGGAGGCATTGCTAAAACGGACTCACAACATCGAGCAGGCGGTCAATAAAATGAAGATGCCGGCGTCGTTCGGCGAACCATTCTACATACTCCGCGGCCATATCGGCTTTGTCCGTAAACAACTCACGGACATGGCGCAGTTGCACGAAGGATGAAGGGAGAATGAAAAACCTTCCCGGTTAATCGCCCCCTTTGTGCTATAATAAGGAATGCCCAACCTGAAAAGAAAGGCCCTGCTGCTTATCCCTCTGGCGGTAATCCTGTTTTTTACGGGTGCAGCCATTTATCTGCGTACCCCTTTGTTCTTTCGGCACCTTGCCTATGTCCTCGAATACAAATACAAGATCAAAATACACGCTGATACCGCAGGGTACTCCCCTATCCTGAAAGCAAAAATATCCAACCTGCAGGTTGCAAACCAGGAGCAGGACAGATTTCAGTTTGCAAGCGATGAGGTCAACGTTGAAAGCAAGCTCTCCGCCGCGATTAGAGGCGAAGTTGAAAAGATTGTTCTGAGGGGACCAAAAATACAGATATGGGTTGGCGATAAAAAAGGGACCGAATCGGACCTGTCTTTTATCAAAAAAATACCCCCCGTCCATCTGCTGAATATTCGCCAAGGTGAATTTAAGCTTATTTTTGTGCCTGATCAATATGAACTAAACTTTAGAGAGATAGATCTCGATGTCGTAAGGTTTTCTCCGAAAACCGGCGGCAGCGTTACGCTCAGCGGCCTGATCGATATAGCTGGCGGGACATCGTCAGAGGTAACATGGAAGGGTCGGTTCAAGGGTTCCATGAACCTCACCGGACTGTTCCCACGTCCGGTCGGAACAGGCCTGCTCGAAATATCTCTGCATTCCGGGATGTTTAGGAAGGCATCTATCGAGAACGCAAAAATTTACCTTTCAGTAACCTTCGAAAAGGAGCGCATCGCTGTCTCCCGGATCGACATATCTGTGGGCTCTGTGATATTACAGAACACGGCAATAGGGACATCAATGATCAGGAACCCCTCGCTGAAGAGCAACATGGCCTATGAATTGGGATCAAAAACGCTCACCGTTGAGGGCTTTCAATGTAAAATACCTCCAGTGGGTTCCTTCAGCGGTTATTTTAAAGGTGTCATGAAGGACGCCTTTACCTTGAAGGCCGGCGTCAGCGCAACGGACATAGATTTTAAAACACTCTTCGCATACCTCAGGCCATTTCTCGAAAAATCAGGCGACGACTGGTCGATCCAGGGCAAGGGAGGGCTTGTAAGCGAAATGGAAGGGTCCCTCAAAGGAGAAGAACCGGGGCTTTCAGGAAAGGCCGTTCTTCAGTTCCAGAAGGGAGGGTTCAGTTCAGCGGACGGCAAAAAGGCCGCACAGGGCATAGAAGGATCTATGGCAGTGAAATTCCGCGTCCCCCTGGCGAAAAACGGGCCGAATGTTAATGTTCATGCCGAGTTTTTTTCAGGAGAGTACCTTTTCGGTACCTATTACAAAGACTTTACAAAAGAGCGCATGAAGATATCATCGGATGCGGACTTATCGTTCGGCGGCCCGCAAAGGTTGGATTTCCGGGGCACTTTAAACCTCTTCGATACAGGCAGATATCTCTATGCAGGCGCCATAGGCAAAGATAAATGGGACCTTTCTTTTGTCGGAGAAGATATTTCCAGCCGGAAATTGCTGTCCATCCTTCTCCACGATCACTTACAACAGAATTATCCGATGTTAAAGAATATGGATATCTCCGGAGATTTGAATATTGCACTGAACATTCGGGCCGAAGGCCAAAGGTATTCTTTGAACGGCAATATACGGACAGAGGGCGCGTCCGTAAGCATACCGGAAAGATCGCTAAAGGCCTCCAGCATATCAATAAACCTGCCTTTTGATCTTTTTCATCCCGCCGGGCCTTCCCCCTCAGGAGAGGAGAGCGTCCCGGGAAGGATCTTCATCGAGAGGTTTGAAAAAGGCATCCTGGAAATAACCGGCGTTGCCATACCCGTCACCTCTTCTGATAATTCCATTTCTGTTTCGGAAGAACTTGAGATCCCCTTCTATGGCGGGAAGCTGAGGATCCTTCAATGCACAGCCCTTGATATCCTCTCCCCTGAAAGGAAATTTTATCTTGCCGCAAAGATGGAGAATTTAGATGTCGGCGCGTTGCTCAACGATCTGACAGGAATGGAATTACCGGGCACCATGGAGGCGCATTTCCCCATGATCGCCTATGAGGAAGGCATGTGGGTTACCAAGGGGGCAACAGCGCTGAAGGTATTCGGCGGCATCATAGAGGCCACAAACGTGCAGGCCAGAAACCTTTTCTTGTCGTCAAGAGCCATAAGCGGGGATGTCTCGTTCCGCGACATTGATCTCGGGAAGATCACCGACACCATTAAGATCGGTAAGATAAAGGGGGTTATCCAGGGCTCCCTGAAAGGACTGGAGATTGAATATGGGCAGCCGTCATATTTTGTCCTCGATATTGACTCTGTTAAGAAAAGAGGGGTTGAACAGATGATCAGCGTCGATGCCATTGAGAACATATCGATAATCGGTACCGGCTCCGGCGCAGTGGGAGCGATCCTGAAAAGCGGCATAAACCGCTTTTTTAAGGAATATCCTTACAGCCGCATCGGGATACAGTGCACCCTAGAAAATGACAATTTCCATTTGCGGGGCAAGATCCAGGAAGGCGGCACAGAATATTTTATACGGAGAGGATTCCTTCGGGGGATCGACATGATCAACAAAGACCCGGGCAATACAATAAGCTTCGGCGACATGCAGGAGAGGATCGGCAGGATCTTTAAAAAGAACGGAGGAAAGCCTACATTCACAACGAGCATGAATTGACCATATTAAAATTAACACAGCAAAGGAGGAGTCCATTATGTTGAGAAGGTTCAGGCATTTTATGTATTGTGCAGTCTTTTTCGTGGCTGCGTGCGTTACGGTCAACATCTATTTCCCTGCTGCCGCAATACAAAAGGCAGCCGATCAGATCGTGGACGACGTAACCGGCACAGAAGGCGGGCAAAAACCCGAAAAAAAGCCGGACACGCAAAGCCGGTTTTTTGACAGTCTTAAAGATGTCAGTCTCGGGCCGAAGGAGGCCTATGCCCAGGACATAAATGTATCAACGCCGGCGATACGCAACATCAGAAAATCGATGAGGGAGAATTTTCAGGAGCTGAGGCCTTTTTTTGTGCGAGGAAACGTTGGAGAAAATAAGTCCGGTTTCGTGGAGATACGCAACACCTCCGACCTTAACCTGAAAGAAAAGGCTGATGTAGCAAGGCTTGTGGATCAAATGAACGGCTATCGAACAGCCCTGTATGGCGAGGTTGTAAAGGCAAACAGGCTTGACTCCAACTCGCTGCCCCAGGTTCAGAAGATATTTGCCAATAGCTGGCGGGGCAAATCGCGGACCGGCTGGTGGGTACAGAACGATGACGGGGGATGGGAAAAGAAATAGCAAGCAGGCATTGTAAGGAATGTGATATATATCACTTGATTTTTTCTCAAATAATAATTATTATAATATTGTTCTAATGATAATAACTAAGGAGGCAACCATGAAAAAACTCTTCATCATGCTCGTAGCAATCGGGATACTGGCGGCAGCAGGCAGTGCGCTGGCATCAGGCAGCAATACCCTGACGGTGACGGCAGCCGTAGCAGGGACCTGCAAGTTCTCCTCGGGGACCTCTACCCTCGCCTTCGGCACCCTCGACCCCTCGGTAGGGACCGACGTCAGCGGGTCCGGCACGACCCAGTTCTGGTGCACGAAGGGGACCACCGAGTCGATCTCTGCAGGAAACGGCGCGAACTATGACGGCAGCAAGAGGAACATGCTCGATTCGGTAAGCGGCGACAAGATCCCCTACACCCTCACCCTCACCCCCGACGGAAACCCGAATGCGGGACCG
>Ga0209606_1002480_pt1 | contig 20216 bp, 14 predicted proteins | sample AD_UKC057_MetaG_FD_184412 | JGI IMG/M metagenome (GOLD analysis project Ga0209606, IMG submission 184412) | Active sludge microbial communities of municipal wastewater-treating anaerobic digesters from USA - AD_UKC057_MetaG (SPAdes) (version 2) | ecosystem: Engineered > Bioreactor > Anaerobic >...
TCGTTACGCTGGCCACCGACGCCGATGTCGTGTCACGCGGGATTGCTTTGCAGTCGGTCAACACCTATACGTTCAGGACCCCGGACTACCAGATATCGGCCGCGCAGGACTACAACCCCGGATACTGGGGCGCGCAGACGCTTATGTGGCAGGCGACACTGGACGGGGACGCGGTCGTTGTGACTTCGCTGCCCACCACGGTTGAACTGGGCGGCGATTCGGTCGAAGTCGCCGGCGAGTGGGTCGGGTCGTGGCATCCGCGCGCCACCGTTTACAGGAACGCGGCCGTCATCCAGTACCGCGCCGATTCGATACCCGACCTCCTGGCCGGATTTTTCAAGCCCAAGAACAGCCACGCTTTCTTCCGTCGCGCCGCTTTCGCCGAGACCCGCGAGATCGGCAACTGGGTGATGGGCAGGCTTGGCAACGGATACATCGCGCTTTATTCGAAGGCGCCGACCCACTGGTCGACCGAGAACGAGTACGAACTGGCAACCGACGTCCAGGACAACACCTGGCTCGTTCAGCTTGGAAGCACCAGTGAATTCGGTTCGTTCGACGATTTCGCCGACGCGGTGTCCGCATCGGCGGTTCAGTTCGACGAGGAAGGCAGGGTCGAATGGGATTCACCGTCGGTCGGAATCGTCACCGTCGGTTGGACCGGACCGTTCATGGTTGAAGGACGCGAGGTGGATCTGGGACCGTACAAGCGGTTCGAGAACTCGTCGGCCGATGTTGATTTCGGTTCGCGGGTGACCAGGATTCGCAGCGGCGACCGCACTCTTGAACTGGACTTTGCCAACGGCACCCGCAAGGTTGTCAAACACCAGTGACCAGCTCTCAGTATCTGCAGCGCGCCTCGGATTTGTACTTCGTGTAGAAGACTATCAGATCGGCTTCCGACTTGTACTTCGTGTAGTAGATCGTGGCGCGGGCGCTGCTTTTGTATTTCGTGTAGTACCAGACGCCCGGATCCTTTTCCGAGGAGTAGTTCGTCTCGTACACGATGCAGTTGGCCTCGGATTGGTACTTCGTCACGAAGACCTTCGCGTCCGCCTCGGATGCGTATTCCGTGATGTAGATCTCGGCCGCCGCCGCCGAACCGGCGAGGATTGCGGCCGCGAGAAACGTGGTCAGCGCAACCAGGATCGTCCGTTTCATCGTGATGCTCCGGTCAGGGTGGCCTAATCATATCAGTTTGTTCCGGTGCCCGACAGTGTGGACATCGAAGGCGCTTTGTGTTCAGAATTGCCGGGATGACGTCCCAGAGTCCGGGGCGCGACTGGAGAGCTGATGAAGATAATCGACTACTTTCGAACCGGCCCCGACCTTGCCACCAGGGATGTGAACGACGCCGCGACCCGGCGTGAGTACGCTTGGCGCCGCTGGTCGGTTTTTCTATCGGTCACCTTCGGTTACGCCTTCTTCTATGTGGCGCGCATCAACCTGGCCGTGGTCAAGAAGCCGATGATCGATGAGGGCGTGTTCTCGCCCGAGGAACTGGGCCTGATAGGTTCGGTACTTTTCATCGTTTACGCGTTCGGTAAGTTTTTCAACGGTTTCCTGAGCGATCGCGCCAACATCCGGCGGTTCATGTCCGCGGCGCTCCTTGGCGCCGCAGTCGTAAACGTTCTGCTGGGGTTTGTCGAGTGGTTCTGGGGTTTCGTGATCCTGTGGGCCGTCAACGGCTGGTTCCAGTCGATCGGGTCGGCCCCTTCCGTCGTGGCGCTTTCGCAGTGGTTCACCAAGAAGGAAATGGGGACACGTTACGGCATCTGGTCGGTCAGCCACAGTATCGGCCAGGGCGCTACCTACGTCTTTACCGCGGTTCTGGTGTCGGCGTTCGGCTGGCGTTGGGGTTTCTGGGGGCCGGGCGTCATCTGCGCGGTCGTCGCGATGGTGATGTTCAAGACGCTCGCGGACCGGCCGCAGACTTACGGACTGCCGTCACCAGCCGCCTATCGGGGTGAACCGGAAGAGGCGGCGAAGGCAGCCAGCGCGGACCCGGCCTCGGTCGGAAAGAGCCAGTTGGCGGTGTTGAAGAACCCCGCGATATGGATCCTGGGATTCGCCGGTCTGGCGAACTCGATCACGAGGTATGGGGTCACGAACTGGGGGATCCTGTACCTGCAGGAGATGAAGGGGTATTCGCTCAACGCGGCAGGCGCGATTCTGTCGTCCTACCCCATAGCAGCCATCGCTGGCGCGATCCTGTCCGGCATCGTATCGGATCGCCTGTTTAATTCCCGTCGCCAGGTTCCGTCGATGATCATGGGCGCCTCGATCCTGGTGTCTCTGATCGCCCTGATGCTGTTTCAAGGCAACAACCTGGCGCGCGACCTCGTCCTGTTTGCCGTCTTCGGCTTCAACATGGGCGGTCTGCTGACGTATCTGGGCGGCCTGATGGCCGTGGATATTTCGTCGAAGAAGGCGGCCGGCGCCGCCATGGGCGTCATCGGGTTGTTCTGCTACGTCGGGGCCTCGTTGCAGGAGGTCGTTTCCGGTTTCATGATCGGCGCTGGAAAGACGCTGCGGATTTCGTTGACAACACGCACCCCCGACGAAATTGTCGGAGCCCTCGGCAGGCTGGGATTCGACACGTCGGTCTATTCCGTGCCCCAGAACTGTCCGGATGTTGTCGCGTTGACCCGTAACATCTGGTCTTATGACTTCACCACCGCGATGCTCTTCTGGATCGGCGCCACCGTCGCCGCCATGTTGCTTGTCGTCGCCGTCTGGAATGCAAAGCCGGCACCGTAGGGGCGAATGATAATTCGCCCTCAGGGTCAGGGACAGGGTCAGGGTCAGGGACAGGATCAGGGTCAGGGACAGGATCAGGGTCAGGGACAGGATCAGGGTCAGGGACAGGATCAGGGTCAGGGTTCGGAGACCGGCCCGCAGGGCGGGTCGTTCATTCGTAGGGGCGAATGATAATTCGCCCACCAGGCACGAGGCCGGCGCCATCGGCGCCGCCGAGGCCCTGGGTCAGGGGCTGGCCGGTTTGACAAACCCTCGAAACCAGAGTAAACGTTTACTTGACGCAAACGTTTACGTTGCAGGCACGGCTTACGTCCGGTGGTGGTAAGTGGCTTCTACGATAAAGGAAATCGCCGCTCGGTTGAATGTGTCGGTAGCAACTGTTTCACGGGCGTTGAACGACCTGCCCGGGGTCGGAGAGAAGACCCGGCGCAGGGTGCGAAAGGCGGCTGCCGAACTCGGATACGTTCCGGATTCTCACGCAAGGGCACTGGTTTCCGGCAAGGTGCCGTTCCTGGCTCTGGTCGTGCCCGATATCACCAACTCGTTCTTTCCCGCGCTCGCCCTGGCGGCCGAGGAAGAGGCTTCCGCTGCCGGCTTCAGCCTTCTGCTTTTCAATACCAACAGTCAACCCGGTCGGATGCGTCAGGCGCTGGATCTGCTCGCTTCGCGCCGGGTTTCCGGTCTGATCCTGGCCGAGCCGATAGATTCGTCCCTGTCGGGGTCCATCGAAATCCTGCCGTTTGAACGGTCGATGGTGTTTGCCGGCGTGGAAGCCCCGGCCGGCAGCGCCGCTTGCTCCGTGCTGGTCGACGACTTCGACGGCGGTCGGCAGGTCGGGCTGCACCTGGTCGAGCAGGGAGTCCGGACGGTGGCCTTCGTGGGAGGTCCGGAAAACAACCGCAACAGTTCCCTGCGTCTGGCAGGCTTGCGCAGTGTGAACGCAGGTTCGAATGACCGTCCCGCGCTCGACATCGTCGCGACCACGGCCGGTTCCTGGACCGAACAGAGCGGTTACGAACAGGCGGCGCAGGTATTTAAATCAGGTGTGCCTGACGCCGTTTTCGCCGCAAACGATCTGCTGGCTCTTGGCGTTATGCGTTTCGTGGGCGGGCTCGGGATTCTGCCTGGTCGCGGCATGGCTCTTTGCGGTTACGACGACACGCCGATCGTGTCGCGCGTGTTTCCAGCACTGACATCCGTGGCTCAACCCGAGGCCGAGATCGGTGTCGAGTCGGTCCGCAGGCTGTTGTCCTGCCTGGCTGGACATGAGCGACGCGATTCGCTGACGTTGAAGGCCGTCATACGGCCGCGTTCCAGCACGCTCGAATTCAAAAGCAACATAATCAACGGCGGATTCGCCGCCAACGGAGGCTGATATGGTTCCGAGGATCCTGAAAAACTACATTAACGGTCAGTTCGTCGAGGCCTCGGCCCGGGAACTGGTCGACGTGCGCAACCCGGCGACGGGCCAGCCGGTATCGAAGGTGCCTTATTCCACCGCCGCCGACATCGACCGCGCTGTTTCGGTCGCTTCCGCCGCCTTCCCGTCCTGGGCCGCGACGCCGGTCGCCCGCCGCACGAAACCGCTGTTCAAACTGGCCGCGATGATGCACGAGCAGGAAGACGAGCTGTGCCGCATCCTGGTTCGCGAGATGGGCAAATCGATGGCGGACGCCCACGCCGAGATGAAACGGGCGGTCGAGAATGTCGAGGCAGCGTGCGCGATGCCTCTGCTGCAGCAGGGCGACAAGATGGTCGGATGTTCCGCCGGCATGGATGGCGAGGTGATTCGCGTGCCGGTCGGGGTCTTCGGCATCATCGCACCGTTCAATTTTCCGGCTATGGTGCCTTTCTGGTTCATTCCGTACGCGGTGGCGTCAGGCAACACGATTGTCGTCAAGGCGTCCGAACTGGTTCCGAACACGATGCAGCGCCTTTTTGAGATGATGGACGAGGCCGGTATACCGGCCGGTGTCGTGAATCTGGTCAATGGCGACCGCGAGGCTGCCACCGCATTGCTCGATCATCCGGGCATAGCGGGAATTTCCTTTGTCGGCTCGACCAGGGTAGCCGCTTCCGTGGCCGCGACGTGCGCGCAGAAACACAAGCGTTTTCAGGCGCTCGGCTCTGCCAAGAACCACCTGGTCGTGATGCCGGACGCGAAGCTGGACGACGTGGTTCGCAATATGGTCACGTCCTGTTACGGGTGTGCCGGTCAGCGCTGCATGGCATCGTCGGCCATAGTCACTGTCGGTCCCGAGGTCCACGCCGAGGTGGTCAGGCGTTTCGTCGCCGCTTCGCGCGATGTGCTGGTCGCGGATCCGCTGGACCCGCGTTATGAAGACGAGCAGATGTTGATGGGCCCGGTCATCTCTCCAAAGAACAAGGCTTTCATCGAGTCGATGATTGCCCGCGGGGTCGAAGAAGGCGCCACGCTCGCCCTGGATGGTCGCGGGCTTGTGGTTCCAGGCTGCGAAGGCGGCAATTTCGTCGGTCCGACCGTGTTCGTGGACGTAAAGCCTGGCATGGACATTCACACGACCGAGATCTTCGGACCGGTCGTCGTGATCCTGAACGTGGACTCGTTCGATTCCGCGCTTCAGATCATCAACGATCATCAGTACGGCAACGGCGCGTCGATCTACACGCAGAACGGCTACTGGGCCAGACGATTCGAGCTTGAGGCGAAGGCCGGCATGATCGGTATCAACGTCGGTATCCCGGCTCCGGTCGCGTTCCTGCCGTTCGGTGGAACGAAGAACTCCGCTTTCACGGATATCAAGGCACAGGGGCGCGATGTGGTTCGCTTCTTCACCGAGGCGAAGGTGATCACGCGCAGGTTCTGGAGCGAGGATTGACATGGCACAAAAGAGCAACCTGAAACTTACCACCGAGATCGGAAAGACCGATTTCTGGAACGACTCCTGTTCTGTTCATGAGCTGACCTACGCGATCAGCCACGGCGCGGTCGGAGCCACCACGAATCCAACCATCGTGCTGGGCGTGCTGCGCAACGAAATGGACCTGTGGCGCGACACGATAACGGGGCTGGTCAGGGACAATCCGACCTGGACCGAGGCCGAGATCGCCTGGCGTCTGATCGAGATGATGGCGGTAAAGGGAGCCGAACTCCTCAAGCCTGTCTTTGACGCGAACAACGGCACGAAGGGGCGCATTTCGATCCAGACGAATCCCGAGTTCTGGCGCGACCCGGTCCGGCTGGCCGAGCAGGCGATTCACTTCGGCGGGCTTGCCGCGAACATGCAGGTGAAGATCCCCGCGACACAGGCCGGCATAAAGGCCATCGAGGACGCGACCGCCGCCGGAGTGAACATCAACGCCACGGTCAGCTTCACGGTGCCTCAGGCCCTCGAGGTCGGTGCCGCGGTCGAGCGTGGTCTGAAACGGCGTGTCGCCAAGGGGCTGCCGATCGACGGTATGTCCCCGGTCTGCACCATCATGGTTGGACGCCTGGACGACTGGATGAAGGTCGTCGCGAAGCGGGACGCGATCATGGTGACGCCCGGCGACCTCGACTGGGCCGGCATCGCCGCCTTCAAGCGCGCGACCGCGATTTACGCCGAGCGTGGTTACCGCACAAGGATGCTGGCGGCCGCATACCGGCATCACATGCACTGGTCCGAACTGGTGGGCGGAGACGTGGTCCTGACGATTCCCTACCAGTGGCAGGTCTTGATCAACGCGTCCGATATCCCGGTCGTGCCGCGATTTGACAACCAGGTTCCGCCTGTCGCGCTTGAGACCCTGGTCAGGCATTTCCCGGACTTCGTGAAGGCCTACGAGCCGGACGGCCTTTTCTGCGCCGACTTCGACACGTACGGTCCCACCGTCAGAACGTTGCGCGCATTCCTGCAGTCGTACCACGAGTTGCTGGCGGTGGTTCGGGAGTTCATGCTTCCGAACCCCGATGTGGCGAAAAGCCAGGCCGCCACCGTACGCTAAGGAGGTTGACATGTCGACGAACAATCCGTGTCTGACAAGGCTCCCCGACGGATTCGACCAGGGCAGGACGGCCATCTGCCGCGCCGGCGAAGGAGCTTTCGACACCGGTATGGATTTTTTCATCGTGAAGGCGCGAGCCGGAGAGATGGTCACATCCGCAACCGACGTCGAGGATCAGCGGTTCGAGTGCGCCTGGTTGCTGCTGGACGGTACCGCGGTGGTCAGCGTGCGCGGGGATTCGAAGACGATCACCAGAACGTCGCTGTTCGGACAGGATCCCTCTTGTGTCCATGTGCCGCCTGGTTGTCCGGTTCAGATAAAGGCTCTCGCGGACTGCGAATTCGCCTTGTTCAGGGCGCCATGCGCCACCGACTTCCCGCCGGTCATCTTCGACGCCACCAACATGCAGGAATCAGAGGAACGCGATCGCGGGCGCTGGGACGATCAGGCATACCGAATCGTTCGCACCATCTTCGATGTGCGCAACAGGCCGGATTCGTCGCTGGTGCTCGGCGAGGTCGTGAATCTTCCCGGCCGTTGGTCGAGTTATCCGCCTCACCACCATCACCAGCCCGAGATTTACCACTACCGGTTCTCGATGCCGCAGGGATACGGCCACAGTGAACTCGGTCAGGATGTGTTCAAGGTGCGCCAGTTCGACACGGTCAAGATTCTTGACGGCGACGACCACAGCCAGGTCGCCGCGCCCGGCTACGGTATGTACTACATCTGGGTGATCAGGCATCTTCCCGGCGACAGGTACACCGTTCCGGAATTCACCGCCGAGCACGCGTGGCTGCGTGACGTGCCCTTCTCTGGCACACTCTTTTGATTAACAACTGATTTTCCCATGGAGACTCGGATGAAAACCGTCAGACTCACAACGGCCCAGGCGATCATCAGGTTCTTGAATAATCAATACGTGGAACGCGATGGCATCAGCCACAAGTTTTTCGGCGGCGTGTTCGGTATTTTCGGGCACGGAAACGTGGCTGGAATCGGTCAGGCGCTGCAGGAAAATCCGGATTTTCCGTATTTTCAGTCGAAGAACGAGCAGGCCCAGGTGCATCTCGCGGCCGCCTACGCCCGGATGAAGAACCGGATGGGCGCGTTGGTCTGCACTTCGTCGATCGGCCCGGGCGCCACGAACATGATCACCGGCGCGGCCCAGGCCACGATCAACCGGCTGCCCGTTCTGTTGCTGCCGGGTGACGTGTTCGCCAGGCGAAACGTGGCGCCGGTGTTGCAGCAGGTCGAGTGGGATTCGACCCAGGACGTGTCGGTTAACGACTGCTTCAAGCCGGTATCGCGTTACTGGGACCGCATCTGGCGTCCGGAACAGATCCTGACAGCCCTGCCCGAGGCCATGCGCGTGCTGACTTCTCCCGCACAGACGGGCGCGGTCACGCTGGCACTGCCACAGGATGTCCAGGCGGAGGCGTTCGATTTTCCAGAGGCGTTCTTTGCCAGAAAGGTGTGGCGCATCGGTCGCCAGCTTCCGGATGTGGCGTCGACGGTCGATGCGGCGGAGATGATCCGTGCCGCCAGGAGACCGTTTATCGTGGCTGGCGGTGGAGTGATCTACAGCGACGCATGCCAGGCGCTGGCCGACTTCTGCCGGATGACCGGTATTCCTGTCGGTGAGACACAGGCGGGCAAGGGTTCGTTGCGCTGGGATCACCCGTGCAGTCTGGGAGGCGTTGGCGCCACCGGGACCTCGGCGGCCAACATTGCGGCGCGCGAGGCCGATCTGGTGATCGGGATCGGCACCAGGTATTCGGACTTCACGACCGCATCCAAGACCCAGTTTCAGAACCCGGACGTGTCCTTCATCAATATCAACGTGACCGAGTTCGACGCCGCCAAGCATGACGGGCTCATGCTGGTTGGCGACGCGCTGTCGACCATCTGCGCCCTGGGCGACCTTCTCGAGGACTGGCGTGCCGACGACGCCTGGACCACCCGCGTCACCGCTTTGAAACAGGAATGGGACGCCGAGGTCGAGCGGATCTATCACCTGGGACATGGTCCCCTGCCCAGTCAGGGAGAGGTGATCGGTGTTCTCGACGAATTTCTGTCCGACCGCGACGTGATCGTCAACGCCGCCGGCAGCGCGCCGGGCGACCTCCACAAACTGTGGCGGACCAGGGACTGCAAGCAGTATCACGTGGAATACGGCTACTCGACGATGGGATACGAGATCCCGGCGGCTATCGGCATCAGGATGGCGGCCCCCGACCGCGACGTGTACGCGCTGGTTGGCGACGGCACGTTCCTGATGATGCCTTCCGAGATCGTGACGGCGGTTCAGGAGGCGATGAAGGTCACCTACATCGTGGTGGACAACCATGGGTTCGCCAGTATCGGCGGGCTTTCGCGTTCGATCGGCAGCGATGGTTTCGGTACCAGGTACCGGGTCAGGACGCCGGAAGGTCTGGAAAACGGCGAGTACCTGCCAATCGATTTCGCCGCCATCTGCGCCGGGATGGGCGCGTTCACCGTTAAGGTTGAGGACATTGCCGGGTTCAGGGCCGCGCTGAAGGATACGCGAGATGTTCAGGGGCCGGTCGTGATAGTGATCGAGACCGATCGCGAGGCCAGGGTCGGTGGTTACGAGTCGTGGTGGGATGTCGCGGTGGCGGGGGTTTCGACGATGGAACCGGTGCGTGCCGCGCGGGACGAATACGAAAAGCAGGTCAGGAAGGAAAGAAATTTCTTCACGGAGTGATCATGTCAAACAAGCCAATCAAGGTCGCGAATGCACCGTGTTCGTGGGGAGCGCTCGAGTTTGATCTTGACGGTCAGGCCGCCGGCGCCGAGCGCGTGTTGTCCGAGATGAGTGAGGCCGGGTTCGCGGGAACCGAGTTCGGGGACTGGGGTTTTCTGCCCACCGACCCTGACGGCCTCCATGCGATCCTTCAGAAATACGGCCTGCAGATGATCGGCGCCTTTGTACCGGTGGCCCTCTGGAAGAAGGAGGCCCTGGCGGGCGGCATCGAGGTCGCCGTAAGGACCGCCTCGCTGTTGAAGACGGTCTCCGACCGACCGTTCATCGTGCTGGCCGACGAGAACGGATCCGTGCCGGAACGTACTGCCTGCGCCGGGCGTATCAGGGCTGATCAGGGTCTGTCGACTTCGCAGTGGCGGACGTTTGGCGACGGCGCCAATCGCCTGGCCGAGGCGGTTCTGGAGCGGACCGGCGTCAGGACCGTTTTCCACCATCATTGCGCTGGTTACGTGGAGACCCCGGCCGAGGTCGAAAACCTGCTCGAGATGACCGATCCTGCCTTGCTCGGGCTCTGCCTGGACATGGGGCATTTCCGTTTCGGCGGTGGCGACCCTCTGGCCGCGCTGAAGGATTACGCGGATCGTATCTGGCACATTCACTTCAAGGATTGCAGCGTTCCGGTCGTCGAGAAGGTCCGCAGGGAAGGACTGGACTACTTCAAGGCTGTCGCGGCCGGAGTCTTCTGCGAACTGGGTAGCGGCGATGTCGATTTCGGCGCCATCACCGGCGTGCTGAATCAGCGCAATGCCGAGGGCAGGCTGCCTGCCATTGACTGGATCGTGGTCGAGCAGGACGTCCTGCCCGGCATGGGTTCACCGTTCGAAAGCGCTAAGAGAAACAGGGAGTTCCTGAAGACGCTCGGACTTTAGGCCGGGTAAAAATCAACCGATGTTGCACGGTCGGGCGACCGTGCCTTGGCGGCGCGCGCCGCATGGAGTGATGCGAATGAGGAAGCTGACGTTTGGCGTTATCGGTGCCGGCAGGATTGGAAAGGTTCACTCGAAAACGATCTCGAAACTGGTCATCCCGGGCGTCGATGTCCGGATCAAGTGGGTCGTCGACCCCGTCGTGAAGATGGCCGAAGAACTGGCGGCAGCCCTCGCGATCCCGCACTGGGGCGCGGATTACCGGGAAGTTCTGGCAGACCCCGAGGTTGATGCGGTTCTGGTCTGTTCCAGCACGAACACTCATGCCGAGATCTCGATCGCTGCCGCCAGGGCGAAAAAGCACATCTTCTGTGAAAAGCCGGTCGACCTGACCGTGTCGCGCGTTGACGCAGCGATTGCGGCGGCGAAGGAAGGCGGAGTGATCCTCCAGGTCGGTTTCAACCGCAGATTCGATCCTGATTTCAGGAAGATTCGCGACATCGTGGCCTCCGGCTCCATCGGCGCACCGCACATCCTGAAGATTATCAGCCGTGACCCGAACCCCCCGTCGCCGCAGTACGCGGCGGTGTCGGGCGGCATGTTCGTGGACATGACGATTCATGACTTCGACATGGCCAGATACCTCGTGGGCAGTGAGGTCGAGGAAGTATTCGCGGCCGGTGCCGTGCTGGTGGATCCCGAGATCGGCAAGGCCGGGGACATCGACACCGCGCTGATTACGCTGCGTTTTGCCAATGGCGCCATCGGTGTCATCGACAACAGCCGCAAGGCGGTGTTCGGTTACGACCAGCGCGCCGAGGTTCTGTGCGGCAACGGCATGGCTGCGAACGCGAACCATTTTGGCGATACCGTGACAGTCTCCGGCGCCGTCAGGATCGAGACCGGCCTGCCACAGAATTTCTTCATGGATCGGTACGCGCTGTCGTTCGAGATAGAGATCCGCGAGTTCGTTGAGGCTATACTTGGCGGCAAGGCCCCGTCTTGTGACGGGAGGGATGGCCGGCAGGCCCTGGTCATCGCGCTGGCGGCAAAGAAATCGCTGGTCGAGGGTCGCCCGGTCAAGACATCCGAGATTCCGGCCTGATCGTTTTGCCGACAGCGGGCGGCACGCGGGCCCGTGACAGAGGCGCTTACAGATGCAGATTACTTTCATTGGCGATATCTCAAAGGATTTCAATGTGATCCGCGGTCAGACCCGCGAGGAGCCGGGCGGCGGCGTGTTTCACAATTCGATGACGGCGGCGGCGCTCGGCGCCCGTGTTGTCGCATTGACGACGTGCGCCGACGAGGACCGGCACCTGACCGACCGGATGACGCGGAAGGGTGTCGCTGTCCAGTTCTGTCCGTCCGGTCGTTCCACGACAACCATCGAAAACGTCTATCCGGACGAGAACCCCGATTCCAGGCGTTCGCGGCTGATCAATGGCGCCACGCCGTTCGAGGCGTCCGATTTCGAGTCGGTGGACGGCGGGATCGTGCATGTGAATCCGCTGTGGTACCCGCTGTTCTCGACGCCGATCCTGATCGGGCTCCGTGAGAAAGCGGACATTCTGGCCGCGGACGCGCAGGGGTTCCTGCGTAATATCGGACCCGAGGGCAAGATGTACCTGAAGGTGCCGGACGACATTCGCGTTGGATTCGAACTGCTTGACGTTCTGAAGGTCGATATCAAGGAAGCCGGCGCCCTGACCGGTGTCGAGGATATCCACCAGGCAGCCCTGGGCGTGCTGGAGATGGGGCCGAAGCTGGTAGTGTTGACCCACTCCCTGGGCGTGTGCGTCTATGACGGTCTGCAGTTCGTGGATCGGCCGTTCAGACCGTATCCGATGGAGGGGCGCACCGGGCGCGGCGACACATGTTCCGCCGCCTTCCTGTTCGCGATGTCGCGTGGCATGGAACTGGTCGAGTCCGTCGAATTCGCCGCCGAGATCACTTCGAAAAAGCTTCAATACCCAGGCCCATACAGGGGATAGCTGTTCGCCCGGCGAAATGCGGAGGTCTTTTCCCATGTCCAGGTATCTTCTGGTCATTCTGTCGGCGGCCGTTCTGTGCGGCTGCTCTTCCACGCCCGACTTGCACGAACTGTGTCCATCAAAGGAACAGTGCGTCCTGCGCTGTCCACCCGGCACATCAAAGCAGACTGGACAGATAGACGTGTTCTGCGCCACGACGACCGGGGTTCATCACGGTCCATTCGTCGTCTGGGACAAATCCGGCTCGATCGAGATGGCCGGCAACAACGTTGATGGCGAGATGGATGGCCGCGTCACATCCTGGCATCCGAACGGAAAGGTGAAGCTGGACGCCTCGTTCAAGGCCGGCAAGAAGGACGGCCTCTGGACCGCGTTCGACGAGAACGGCAGCAAGCTCCTTGAGGGCGCCTGGCTGGACGACAAGCAGGAAGGCATCTGGAACGCCTGGTATCCCGACGGAAACCGAAAGGGCAGGTCGGTGTTCAAGGCCGGCCAGAAGCACGGCGACTGGGCGGCGTGGCATCCGAATGGAAACGTGTCGCTGGCGGGCCGGTATGACGTCGATCACAAACAGGGAGTGTGGACATACTACTGGGACAACGGCCGCAAGAAGTCCGAGACGTCATATACATCCAATTTCGAGAACGGGATGGTGAGGTCGTGGCACGAAAACGGTCAGCTCGAACTTGAGGGAGAGTCAAGGATGGGCCAGCGTTTCGGAGCCTGGAAAGGCTGGTACGCCGATGGCCGCGTCAGGTTCGAGAAGCAGTACTCCAATGGTCTGGAGAACGGTCCATATCGCGAATACCACCCGAATGGAAACGTTGCGCTTGATGCCGTTTATGTCGACGGAAAACTGGAAGGCCTTCTGAAGTTCTTCGCGCCGTCCGGTCTCAACCTGCTGACGATGAGTTACCGGCAGGGCAAGCTCCAGGGGCGTTCGATCGGGTATTCGACCGACGGTGGTCTCAGGGTCGAGGTGTTCTACGAGGCCGGCGTTCTGGTTGGGGAACCGAAGGCCTGGGCGACGGACGACAAGGGGCGCTGGAATCAGATCCCGGCTGATCCTGAAACGATAAAGGTCATGGTCAACGCGATGGCCGACCTGCGAGGTCTCGGTTCGATTGCGAACGTGGACGAAATTCAGCTTCCGGACGCGGTCGATCCGGTTCCATAATTGCAGTCAGTCACATAGAAGGGTGTTATCGCAAATGTCATGCGAAAGGGACGGGAGTACGCGGGCAGGTGACGTGACCGGCCCACGGCCGGTGCAGGGCGGGGCCAACCGGAAGAGCGGAAACATCCCGCTGCCGCGCCGTCTGCTGCCCGTTGTTCTGTCGGCGGCCGGCGGGCTGTGCATCCTGCTCAGTTTTCCCCGGTTCGATCTGTACTGGCTGGCATGGTTCGGCGCGGCCTTCATGACCGCCGCATTCCGCGGTCGCGGTTTCAGGCAGGCCTTCGGGCTCGGGATGGTGGCCGGTTTCATCGCGAACATGGGAGGGTTCTACTGGATCTCGAACATGCTGCAGGAGTTCGCCCACATGCCGGTCTGGCTTTCGTGGGTGATCACCTGTCTGCTGGTGGCCTATCAGGGGGTCTATTACGCCCTGGCGGCGGGCGTGGCGGCGGCGGCGACCCTAAGATGGCCGCGTCTGCCGTGGCTGGTCGCCTTCCCGGTGGCATACACAGCTTTCGAGTTCATCTATCCGCTGATTTTTCCATGGTATGCCGCCAATGGGCAGCAGCTCTTTTACGCCGTCATTCAGATAGCGGATCTGGCGGGCGCCCCGGTGATCTCGTTCGTGCTGATGTTTTTAGGCACCGCCATCGGGGAGGCCGGCCTGGCCATTGTCACACGCAAGCGGTTCCCGAAGGCAGGGACCTTGGCTGCCGCGGCACTGCTGGCCGCGGTGCTGGTATATGGAACGGCGCGCATCGCGACGATCGACGACAGGGTCGCTTCTGCCCCGACGATTCGGGTCGGCCTGGTCGAGGCGGACGTTGGAATCTGGGACAAGGAGGCGAAGAATACCGACGGGACGCCCTTGAGCCGAGGCGAGAAGAACGGACGGCTGCTTATAAACCTGATCAGGCATCAATATCTGTCGGCGCGTCTTGAGGCCGAACACCATCCGGACCTTATCGTCTGGCCCGAGACCGCGTATCTGCCGATGAAACATGTCTATGTGAAACGTCAGGGCGCGGAAGAAGTCCACCCGGAAGACGATTCGTCTGACGGCGTTTCGCCCGTGCTTCCTGATGCCCTGATCAGGGACGGATATGTGCGGGCCTGGCCGATTCCTTCCGATTCCAGTCGGCTTTATGTGTCATCGGCGCCACTGCCTTCAGCAGGGTCGCCAGAAAGACCTCTGAACGGCGTCAAGGCGGACGAGGCAGTGGCTCTGGCCGACCGCAACGCGGCGATCAGGGGGTTCGCCACGCCGCTTCTTTTCGGCAGCTCGACGGTGGATCCGGCTGCACCCGCGGACAGGCGGCTTCCCGGTTTCAATTCGGCGATTCTGGCCGCTGCCGATGGCAGTGTCCTGGGCGTCTACCATAAGACCAGGCTGCTGATCTTCGGTGAATACCTGCCTTTCGAGAAGTATTTCCCTTTCCTGAGGAAGCTCTTTCCCGAGGCGGGCGACTGGACGCCCGGTCACGGCCCGGAGATCTTCCGGCTGGGCGACGCAAGGATTGGCGTCTCGATCTGCTACGAGGATCTTCTGGCCGGATTCCATCGTGACATGTTCGCGCTTGGCCCCAATCTGCTGGTCAATATCACGAACGACGCCTGGTTCGGAAAGACGCGCGAGCCCTGGCTGCACCTTCAACTGGCCGAGTTGCGGTCGGTCGAAACGCGCATGTTCATGGCGCGTGCGACCAATACCGGTATTTCCGCCTTCGTGGACCCGGTCGGACGCAGGATTTCGCACACATCGATGGATGATCCCGAGATCCTGGTGGCGGACGTCGGGCTGACCGCCGAGCGTACTGTCTACATGAGGATCGGGGATGTCTTTGCGTGGGCCTGTTGCGTATTCACTCTGGGGCTGATCGCGGTGGCCGTCATCGGGCGTCGGCGTTCTTCTACTTCATAGTCTCTCTGGCGCCCTTCTGTTCGACGAGCGTGCATTCAGAGATCCACGGGTGCAGTTCGTTGTTCACCATGGACCATGCCAGGGCGTATCCGTCGCCCGGCGCGCACATGAATCCGTGGCCCTTCTTGGCGATGTTGTGCCAGAAACCGGTCGGCCCGGGCAGCTTCTGGCCGCCAAAGTCGCCGCATGGCCCGATAAGCGGGATCCCGGACTCGCGTCCGACGTAATGGTGCGCCGCGTGACGTACGATACCGACGTCGGCGAAGGCCGGCTGGACTTCCAGCATCGATCTGGCCATCCGCGGCATGAACTGCGCGTGGGACTTCGTGTTGTATCCCTTGAACGGGTTGTCCGGACTGTAGCAGGCCACGATCTCGCCTTCCTCGCCATCCGGTTCCATCCGCTTCTGCTGCCAGTAACCGGACAGGGTCGGGTGGTACGAAACGACGAGTGTGTCCATCCAGAACGGCAGCTTTTCGGTGATCATCGAGCCGTGACGCTCGATCCAGAAGCTTTCGGTCAGGTCGAATCCGACCATGCCGGAGACTCGGAGCGAGTAAGGTCCGGCCGCGTTCACGACGTGCTCGCACGCGATCCTGGTTCCGTCGCTCAGGATGACCGACTCGACATGACCGCCGTCGAGCGTGACGTCGATGACCTCGCGCCCGACCATGAACTCGACGCCCATGGCGCGCGCGTCTTCGGCGAACCGGTAGGTCGTCAGGAACGGGTTTGCACCGCCTGCTTCCTCGAAGAAGATTCCCAGTTTGACCTTGTCCGCGTCGATGCCGGGCACGTAGTGATCCAGTTCGGTCGCCGTTGTCAGGAACTGGTACGGAACCTTGCCTTCATCCCAGATCATCGTTGCCTGACGGAACGACTCAGCCTGGGCATCGTCGTAGGCCAGATAGACGTATCCTCCCTGGAACCAGCCGATCGACTGCCCAAGCAGCTTCTCAGCGTCGCGCATGATCTCGAGACCCATGCGTGAACGGGCGACCTTGTTGGCGCCCGCGAAACCGGTGCGGAGACCGCCGAGGCATGTGCCGGTCTGTCCTGCGGCCAGAAACTCCTTTTCTACCACTACGACATCGGTCCAGCCCATCCTGGCCAGGTGCCACGCCGTGAACACGCCTGTGATTCCGCCGCCGATGACGACGACCTTCTTCCGCATCTCGCGACGGACGCCGTTCTCGCGCCATTCAATTCTGTTCAGATCGCTCATCGAGCGCGTGTTGCGCTTGTCGACCTCGCTCAATTCGGACAGGTCGCCCGGCAAAATCTCCATCCGGGCGGCCTCGCCGATGGTGACGCGCTTGATGGGAGGCCGCGACACGGTCCTTCGCGCGCTCTTGGTCGCCACCAGCGTCGCCTTGTCGGTCACCGCGGTCTGAGCCAGTCGGCCCTCGATTACCGAGCGGCAGCCCGAACCGCGGCAGGGGCCCATGCCGGTCCGCAGCAGACGCTTCAGCGCGTTGATGGTGGTGTATCCGTCGGCGATGCAGTTTTCGAGCGCCCTTCGCGACACCTCCTCGCAACGACAGATCAGTTCGTCGACCGGTTCGGCGGCATCGGCCGCATCACCTGCGGGCAATGGTTCCACGGGCGGCGGCACCGACCTGACCGAGGCGGCGATGGCGCGCGGAACCTTCAGCGACAGGATCGTGCAGTCGTTCTTCGTCCTGGTGCCCAGCACCCTGGCAACAACCCCCTGCCCAATCGCGTCGCCGTTTTTGTCACACACGGTGACGGACGTTCCGATTTCGGGCGTCGGGAAGAATTCCCATGGGATACGGACTTCGGACAACGGCCCGTCAGGACCATCTCCAGCGTCGATCTTGACCAGTCTGATCGCCCTGCCGGGACAGTGCCCGACGCACTGGCCGCACCCGGTGCATTTGTCCAGGTCCACGTCGGGCGGCTGGTTGATCTTCGCGCCAACCACGATGGCGCCGAACTGACAACTCACCTCGCACGGGTTGCACGGGATGTCCTGCGGACAGTCGAGCAGCACCTTGAATCGAGTGGTTTCCTCAACGCCTTCAAGGCTGTCTGCCTGTCGGAACGGTTTCAAAACCAGCGGCTCGGGGATTGGCTCGCCTGAGGCCTTCGCCTTTCCGACGCCAAGCTTCTCGCCGAATCTGCCGGACTGAATCGAGGCAAGCAGGTCAAACGCGCCATGCAGGGCGTTGTCGAAATCGGGATGGTGATGTCCCAGGTCCCTGGCGGCTACCAGACCGGCGACGCGGCCTTCCAGGCGCGCGATGCTCGCCTCGCCGATCGCCGCGCAGTCGCCGGCGCAGAAGATGTCGCGGTTCGACGTGCGTCGGTAGCGGTCGATCTTCGGCACTTCGCCCAGTTCGGGGATCCATGCGAACTCGCAACCGGCCTGCCAGAGCAGTTCGTTCAACGGCGACAGTCCCACCGCGAGGCAGATTGTGTCCACCGCGACCTTGCGCGAACTGCCGGGAATCTCTTTCCAGTTGTCGTCGAGCGCGACGATCTCGGCGGCCTCGACACGATCGGTTCCGTACGCCGCCTTGATCGTGTGTCTTGTCCTGATCGGGACGCCGAGCGCCCGCAGTTTGTTCGCGTGAACGCCGTATGCGCCGATACGGTCGGCGGCCTCGACCACTTCGACCACCTCGATGCCGGCCTGCAGAAGCTGGTACCCGAGAATAACGCCGATGTTGCCCGCGCCCACGATCAGCACGCGCTTGCCCGGCTTGACGCCGTGGATGTTCATGAACGTCTGCGCGCCGCCCGCCCCGATCACGCCCGGCAGGTAATTGCCCGGGAAGGGGATCATCTTTTCACTGGCGCCGGTCGCGACCACGATCTTTCGCGCATGGGCGTAGTTGATCCGATCTCCGTCGCGGAAGATCAGCCAGTTTTCCGGGAAGACGCCAACAACGGTCGAGTTCAGCCGCAGGTCGATGTTCGACTCGCGCACGCGCTGAGTGAGTTGTCTGCCGATCTCAAAACCACGGACCGAGGCGCCCAGCGCCTGGGTGCCGAAGAAATCGTGTGTCTGCAGCTTGAGCTGGCCGCCGGCGTAGTCCTTGTCATCGAGCAGGGCGATGCTTCCGACTCCGGCCTCGGACGCCATGAGCGCGGCCTCGAGACCGGCAGGACCGGCGCCGATCACGGCCAGGTCCAGCTTGAGCCCGCCCTGGGAATCGCCGGGAGCGGGTGCGAAATCGGCGGGCTGTCGTTCCGGCAGGCGCCTGAAGAATCCGGCGTCGCGTTCACGGTCCGGCGACTCGACGACCATGTCCTTTTTCAGCGGCGTGACGCATGTCATCACGTTGGGCCGGCCGTCGACCGTCATCATGCACGAGCAGCAGCGCCCCTGCATGCAGAACGGTCCCGAGGGAAGATGCTTTTTCGCGCTTTCGCGCACCTTCATCACACCCGCGGCGCGCAGAGAGACCAGGACCGGCTGGCCTTCGAATCCGAGTGCCGGCCGTCCGTTGAACACGAATGGCACCAGAGGCCCCCGCTCGAAGTCCAGAACTGGGTGATCGTCAATCAGCAGGTCGTTGTCAGGATGAGTGATTTCGCCGTTTTCATCGTGGGAACAATGGTCGCACATGGCCTGAAAATACCCCTGGGTTCAGCCACGGTGCACACATCATCACAACCGATGTGCTTCGTCAAGCCGGATCGATGTTGAAAAATCCCTCCAGGGCAAGGGGCATGCACACCTGCGGGCCGGTGGGGCAGGCGTGGGGGCGAATGCAAATTCGCCCTTCTGCGACAGGATCAGGGTCGGGGTCAGGATCAGGGTCGGGATCCGGCGTAGGGGCGAATCACATTCGCCCTCTGGGTCAGGGGCAGGGGCGGGAGGCCGGCCCGCAGGGGCGGCCGTCCATACAGAGCCCAGGCACGAGGCGGCGCCATCGGCGCCGCCGAGGCCCTGGGATCGTGGCGTCCACCCCCTATCGTCCACCATCTTGAGGCCGGCCCGCAGGGCCGCCCGTTCATGCACCGCCCCGGGCGCAAGCCCCGGGGATCTAAAATGATCATCCGGAGACTGTCGTTTCGGCCAGGGCATTTCGTTTCGGATTGGAACACAGGTTTGGCGTTTCTCTTACTTCTTTAATTAGCGGCAGGAGCCTTGCCGGTCAGTCAACCACAATCCATTAATGGCGCTGTCAGGTTCAGTGCTCAACAGCTGTTCATAACAGGGGGGCCATCATGGTTGGAATGCTTCAGGTGATCACGTACATGCTCTCCTTCTACATGGTAATCAAAGGCTGTGAAGTCCTGCAGATCGGCATGGCGTCCAACCGCGACAACCGTTCTGTCATGCTCGTTTTTGGTGCTCTGATCCTTCTGGCTTGCTTTGGCGCCGCCATTGGTTTCGTCATCATGCAGGACAATGTTGCATCATCGATTTCCAACGTCATGCAATGAGCTGTTTCTGATCAGACTTCCATAATCCACGTCTGTTTGAGCCTGCTCCAAAAGATGGACATCCGAGATAAGGGGGAGAGAATGAAACGGTCCCCCGAGGGAGCGGAAGGATGTCGAGAAGAGCACGCAGGGTATTTACGAAGGAAGAGAAGTCGGACGCAGTAGGCCTGGTCCGTCGAAGCGGTCTGAGCATCGCGCAGATAGCGCGTGACCTGGACATTGGTGAAAACAGTCTCCGAGCGTGGGTGAAGCAGGCGGACATCGACGATGGCCGTGGTCCTGATGGGGAACTGACGACGACGGAGCGTGAAGAGTTGAGGCGTCTTCG
>Ga0209606_1002482_pt1 | contig 20214 bp, 13 predicted proteins | sample AD_UKC057_MetaG_FD_184412 | JGI IMG/M metagenome (GOLD analysis project Ga0209606, IMG submission 184412) | Active sludge microbial communities of municipal wastewater-treating anaerobic digesters from USA - AD_UKC057_MetaG (SPAdes) (version 2) | ecosystem: Engineered > Bioreactor > Anaerobic >...
CGGAGGGGCGGGATTTTAAGGGCAAGTTTGGCGCAGGTACCTGGAATACCCAGGCTCAGTTTGACGACTTAACTGTGAGCGATGGAGATAATCTGCTCTTTTCCGAAGATTTCTCTGCCGGTAGCAGCAACTGGCAGGTACTTTCGGGCAGTTTCAATGCTGCAGGCGGTGTATACAGTCAAACAGCCAATAATGAACCCGCTTTGAGTATATTCAATTCTGCCGTCGATACCGATCACTACACCTTTCGCATCAAAGCGAAAAAAACCGGAGGTTACGAAGGCTTTCTGATTCCTTTTGCCTATCAAGACCAAAACAACTATTACTGGCTCAATATCGGAGGATGGAACAACACCCAACACGCCGTAGAAAAGGTAAGTAACGGCAACAAAAGTATTTTGGTAGCCTCTGCCGGCAGAATCAACTCCAATCAATGGTATGAAATTCGTCTGGAAGCCAGGGGCGAGACCATGGAATGTTATCTGGACGACAACCGGCTTTTCGCTATTCCAATGCCCCCCGGCCCGGTCACCGCTTCCGTCAGCAGAGACAACGAGCGTGAGGAACTGATCTTCAAGATTGTAAATTCAGGAAATCAGGCACTCACGGCTAATATCAATATCACCGGAGGATCGTTGATTGACCAACAAGTCGATTGTCAATTGCTTACAGGTGACGCGACGCAACGCAACAGCCTGGCAGCACCCGAACTGATTAAACCAAGCACATACAGCCTGGCGGCCGGCAATCAATTTCAATGCCAACTGCCGGCCTATTCCATGCAGGTATTCAGAGTAAAGGAGAAGGGATCTGCTCTCAACAAACTACATCAGGATAAAAGTTCGCTGCTGAAAATAATTCCCAACCCGGTGTACGACCAAAAAGTCGACATCGTTTTTGAGAAACCCGACCGACAAAGTTACAGCTTGAAATTGTACGACAGCAACGGCAAACTGATCTTTCAAAAAGACAGAGTCAAGGACAGACTAACGAGCATCGACACCGGCCGTTTACCGGCGTCCACTTATTTGGTTCAAGTTGTACACAACCAAACCAAATACACCGGCCAATTGATTCTGAACTAGCCCGGCGCCGGTCTTATTATGCCCGTTATATGTCCGCGGGACAGAAGGTTTATGTTGTTGTTTGCCTTACCAAAGGGCACAGCGGTTTATCTGCAAGCCTGTAAGAACAGACTTTCGCCCTCGGGAATCGAGACATCGTATTCGTAAAAAGACCTTAGTTTCGGAAGCTCAAGAACCTCCTCGTTGTTCATCAGAGGAGCCTTGATCTCAGGAACCTGATAAAACGGATTACTGTTAGGACCTTCGGCCTCTCTCAAGCCTTTGCCCTTGAGCGGCACGTAGGAACGAATACGACAATTACCACCTAATGTTGACTTGATCAAAATCTTATCGGCCAGACCTTGTTTCCAGGATAAATCCAACTGAAAACCACCTCTGGCTCTGAGGCCTTTTACACTGCCTTCCTGCCAAGCAGAAGGCAAAGCCGGCAACAGATGCAAGGCTCCATCCTGGCTTTGCAGCAACATTTCGGCTATCCCCGAACTGCAGCCGAAATTGCCGTCAATTTGGAAAGGCGGATGAGCGTCCAATAAATTGGGATAGGTTCCTCCTGTCTGGCTGCCGTCGGGCCTGATGGCGGGAGTGAGCTGTTCGGTGATAAGCTTCATTGCCCGGTCGCCGTCGAGCAGACGAGCCCAAAGATTCACTTTCCAACCCATAGACCAACCCGTGGAAACATCGCCTCTGGCCTGAAGCGAAGTTCTGGCTGCCGCAAACAATTCGGGATTGCGGTAAGGCGAAATCTGGTTTGAGGGAAACAAACCATACAAATGCGACACATGACGATGGCGATCGTTAGGCCTGTCCCAGTCGTGCATCCATTCCTGCAACTGCCCCCAACGCCCGACCTGCATCGGAGCCAGTTCTTCCCTGAGCAACCTCAGACTGTCGGCATACTCAAGATCTATGTTCAAAACCTGAGCAGCGTCAATCAGATTGGAAAACACATCGTAGATTATCTGATTATCCATGGTGGTACCTGCCGCTATACTTACACCCGAACGATGCGAGTTCTCGGGCGACATGGAGGGACTTAACACCATCCAGCCGTGTAGAGGCTCTTCTTGCAATACGTCTTTCAAAAACAAGGAAGCTCCCTTCAGTACCGGATAATACTCTTCGAGAAAAGCCCTGTCACCCGAATAGAGGTAATGCTGCCAAATATGCTGGCTCAGCCAGGCACCGCCCATAGGCCAGAGACCGTAAAAGGCTCCGTCCACCGCCCCGCTTATACGCCAGCGGTCGGTATTGTGGTGTATGCACCAACCTCTGGCTCCGTACATCTGATCGGCGGCCTCAGCTCCGGTGATGGAAAGATCGCGGAGCATAGCAAAAAGCGGCTCGTGCATTTCGGGCAAATTACAAACCTCAGCCGGCCAATAATTCATTTCGGTATTGATGTTTACCGTGTATTTGCTATCCCAGGCCGGACTGAGTTTATCGGTCCACAAACCCTGTAAGGTGGCAGGCTGGGTACCGGGCATAGAGCTGCTGATTAACAGATAGCGGCCAAACTGAAAATACAGGGCAACCAACTGAGGATCGTTACCTTCTTTAAACTGCTCCAAACGTTGGTTTGTAGGCAAATTTACAGCATCGGTACTGCCCAGGTTCAGATCGACCCTCTCGAACAGCGGGCGATAAACGGCTATATGGTCGTTACGCAATTGTTCATAGGATTTGGCGAAGGCTGAATCCATCAGGGTTTGCGCCAACAGCTCGGGGTCGCCGCCGATATCGTTGTAATCTTTCACATTGCTGGCCATGGAAACAAACAATACCAGGCGGTCGGCTTTACTCACCTGCAAAGATTGTTCTTTGAGTTCCAGGGTACCTCCCTCAAGCCTTGGCTTAACGATGACGGTGAAGTCCACCGCGCCTTTTTTGTTTTCTCTGCTGCTGCTTGTAGCCCTCAGATAGAGGGCAGACTGGGCCGTTTCTATCTTGTGTCCCGGATGTTCGCCGTTCAGTACTATTTCCATATCCAAGGCTCCGGGACGATCGGCCGAGATTTCCATTACGATGAGATCGTCGCTGAAAGAACTAAAGATTTCACGACGAAACTCGATGCCGCCGCGCCGGTATTTTATATTAAGCAATGCCTTGTCTATACTCAATTCACGACGATAATCTTCCACCTGTCCTTCTCCCTGTTGATGCAGAAACAGGCGACCCAGCGGCTGGTAACACATGCCGTGATTGCCCTTAGTCCCGGTGTCTTTAGGCAACACTTTTAAAGCGAGATCTTGTGCTTCCTGATATTTTTCTTCAAAAATCAATCGACGTATTTTGGGCAACAAAGCCTTGAGTTCAGGCTGAATGTTATTGCCGGGGCCTCCTGACCATACATTTTCTTCGTTCAATTGCAAATGCTCTGTTTCAATATCGCCAAAGACCATAGCACCCAGACGGCCGTTCCCGATGGGCAAGGCTTCTTCCCAGATGGCTGCGGGCTGTTCGTAAAACAAACGCATAGGATTCTTTTCCGGAGAGGATACGGGAATACTTTGCCCGCAGCAGGCGCTAAATAGTAAAACAATGCTGCCTAATAGAAAGTTTTTATTCATGATGTGTAGTTATTAAGAAAATGAAACATACAAGAGATAAAACGACCGGCATATTACTGATGTTTGACGACAGGAGCGGGCGAATTTTTGTCCTTTTAGCTTTTGCAAAAAACAAATTTTCCAACAGTATTCAGGCCTCCGGCTCTCAGTCTGACATGATAAATGCCTTGCTGCAAACCCAGTTTATTTAAATTGATTAATTCGGTGCATAAACCTGCTTCTCTCGCCTTTTTTTCTGTTGAAAAAACCAACATTCCGGCCATATCAAAAAGCTGTATTTCAACTTGGGCGGCTTGCATCAGACTAAACCTTACCGACAATTCCTCCCTGGAAGGGTTGTAGCTTAACATCAAGGGCAGTTGCTTGCTTTCGACTGCCGATAAGCTGCTTTGCGTGGTATCTTCATCCAAGGATGGAGGGGTTAAGTATTGATCAAAGAAGTCATAGAGCTTCTTGAGCGAAGCGGAGTCTTTGGGTACGGAATGGCCGCTACCGTAATCGACCAGACTAACAGGCGGAATAGCCCATTCTTCGAGTTTTTCTTTGAATTTTTGAATTTGATCCAGGTAATAATGGCTGTCGGTGGTATTGTAGAAAAACAGCACAGGGGCCGATAGTCCCGATTGTACCAAATAAGCGGCTCCCATTTTTTCCCAGAGTTCATAGTTGTCTTTCAAGGGTCCCCAAGCCCAGGGACAGCGCGTTTCTAAATTTTTGTCGCCATCGTCCGTTGTATTGTAAATTTGGGTAAAATCAAACACGCCCGGGCCCAGAGCGGCTGCCTGTACATCGTCGGATACACCGATATGTAATCCGGCGTTTTCGAATTCAGGCACAGAGCGATCGCCCACCGCCATAGCACCTGCATCGGAACCACGCGAAAAACCGTAAATACCTATTTTACCCGACAATCCAAGCTCCTGACTTTTGGCCCTGAGCGTACGAACGGCCGATTTAACTTTTTGTGCGGCGTCCGGATTGGTCTGATAGGATTTGTAGGTGTCGTTAGCTCCGCCGACAGGTTTACCGGAACCCCAGGGGCAATATTTGGGATGATCTGCCATGGCCCACGCAATACCTCTGGCCGGCGCTCCTTCCAAAAAAGAATCATCAAAAGCTCCCAAAGTATAAGGCAAAAACAAACGCATATGCTTGTTGGCATCCGTGAGTTCGCCGGTATTTTTGTCGTAAGTGGCGTGACTGTTGCTGTAGGAAAAAGACAAAACCACCGGTATGGGCTCCCGGGGATTGGCCGGATAAATAATGTCCATATACAGGGAGTCGCCTTCGGTATATCCGTCCGGGTAATTGTAGACCGTGGGGTCGTCCTTGAAATAAGCCACGTCGCGGGCTATGCGATAACCCTCGAACAAAATATAGCTTCTGTAGTTAGAACAGTCGTTGAGCCCGCAAAAAGAGCCCGATTCCAATGCGTTATTAATAGCAATAATATCTCTGTTTATGTTGAGAGAAACAGCCATACTACTGTGATTGGCGTAATCCAGCTCAATGACGCGGTAACCCTGCGCCAGCAACCAGGAAACATTATCGGCATTGCTGTACTGGCCTATCTTGCCAAATCCGAGATTTTCGAGATATACCACAGTCATCGACTTGCCTTTATAATCCTTTTGGGGCGACTCAGGTTCTGTAACAATATAGGGAATCGGTTCTCCGGCAAGGGGGCTGTTCCACTGGCCGGAAGCAGCGTTCAACGCTAAAGGAAGCAAAAACAAAAAGAGCGGAAAAACCATTTTTCTGCTCACCAAAGTGGCACAAGACTTTAATAAGACTTTCATAGCTAAGGGTTATACGATAAAACTTAAGTGCCAATAGGCACAGTGGATTAAAATAAGCGTAAATATGGCACAAAAATTTTTAAAAATCAATGCTCTGAGCAGTTTCTTTCAGAAAAAATCCGCCTGTTTTCCTGCTCATACAAAAATCGGAGCTCCGGCGCTTGTACAAGACGTAAGAGAAATCACTATATTTGTCGCACTCACGGCAAGCATACCGTAAACCACGTAAACAACGCAAACAACACAAACAACACAAGCATACATCTAAAATTATAACATCTTACAAAAATTATTACCGGAATGAAACCAGCCATTTTCCCCTTAAGTCTCCTTTTTTCCCTGTTGATGCTTTTCAGCCTGAATCCCGCTCAGCTGCAAGCAAAAGAACTTACCAAAGCCAAAAACACTACAGTGCCTCTATACAGGCTTTTTGAAGCCTCGATAAGCAACAATAAAGCCTACCAAAATCGGTTTACAGACGTTGAACTTTTGGTCAGCTACCAGGCTCCTTCGGGCCGCCGGCTTGAATTTCGCGGTTTTTTTGACGGCGACGGCAAAGGCGGTGGCGATGCGCAAAACGGCAAGGTATGGAAAATGCGTTTTATGCCCGACGAAACCGGCATCTGGCAATACGAATACCGCTGGACCGACGACAGCCCGGGCGGTAAAGGCAGCTTCAACTGCACGGCCGAGGGTGCCGGCAAAGGCGTACTCCAAGCCTACAAAGAAAATCCTCACTGGTTTGCCTACAACGGCAGCGATCCCGTGTATTTAAAATCCTATTACGAAACCGGTCACGGCTCCATAGGCCAGGACTTCGACTGGATAAAGGAACATGTTTACGGCCGCCTGATAGAACACGGTTACAATCATTTACAGGTGAACTGGCTTTTGTCACTCTGCTGTTTTGGTCAATATTACAAAGACGGACCCGAACCCGAATGTTCCGATCTGACTTTATACGAAGAGGGCAAAGCCTCTTCTACCATGAACCTTGACGTCTGGAAACGCATGGAGCAACACCTGGGCTTTCTCAACAACAAAGACATCGGTGTGCATATGTTTTTGGGCGTGGACGGCAGCCGCAACGACGGTCCGGCCTGGACTGCTCTCAGTGCCGGAGAAAAAGATTTTTACGTCCGCTACATGGTAGCCCGCTTGGCTCCCTACGCCAATCTGGCCGGCTGGAATTACGTCTGGGAAGTACCCGGCAACCGGGAAGAACAGGAATTGGGCTTTGCCCGTCTGGTCAGCCAATACGATATATTTAACCACTTACGTACTTACGAGGACGAATTCCCGCGCGAACACTATTATCATTTGCCCGAATACAGCTTTGCTGCCATAGAGAATCACCAGATTGCCGCTCCCGGAAAAAATCTGGAACGTCATCTCTGGCGGGATGCCTGGACCCACCACATGGCCTGCCTGTTGGGTTACGCCGGGAAACCGGTGTTTATGAGCGAAGGCAACGCCCTATGGAGACGCTACTGGCATGAACGCACCGGCGCCACCCAGGACGACCTGCGTCGCTCGGCCTGGGCTTGTGCCACCGCAGGAGCTTCTTTCACCTGGAACGGACACGCCAGCGAATACGAACTCTTTGCTTACGGACCCGAAGGCCTGCCTTTCAGCGAAGACAACGAATTCAAACTCTCCGAAAATTACATAGACATTCTGACCCATGTGATGCGCAACGAAGTGGATTTCTATCGCATGAAACCCCACGACGAACTCCTGGCCCATCAGCAAGCTCTGCGAGTGTATGCCCTGGCCGAACCGGGACAACAATACCTGGTTTTCGCTCCCGACGGAGAAAGCTTTTCGCTGCAGCTCGAAGCCGGAGACTACAGCCGCTGTTGCTGGATAGACAGCAAGTCGGGCAAAAAGCAGGCATTGCCGCCAACGCAAAGCGCCGGCCCCGAACAAGCCAAGGCTTTTACGCCGCCCAACAAAGACACCGACTGGGTGCTCGTGGTTAGGAAATAATTCGAGGTTGGAAAACAGCTCGAGATTGGGAAACAGCTCAAGGTTAAGAAACAGCTCGAAGTTCGAAAATAAAACCCGGTTCGGAAACAGAAACCGAACGTCCGAATCGATAATCAGACGGGCAAGATACTGCCGTTTAAACGGACGGATGCTGCTTTTACCAGACTTCGTCGGCAATCAAAGGCCAGATTCTGTCCCGGTAGATCTTGCGAATCCCCTGCATTTGTTCCTCCGTCAGAGCAGGTAATTTCGTAGCCTGTACGTTGGATTGCACCTGTTCAGGCTTGGAAGCCCCGGGGATTACCGTGCTTACCTGGCTGAACATCAGAATCCATCGGAGCGCAAACGTCGATAAAGGCTGTCCGGCGGGGAACAATTTTTTGATTTCCTCTACAGCGGCCAAGCCTTGAGCGTAATCTACACCGGAAAAAGTTTCTCCTTTATCGAAAGCTTCGCCCTGACGATTAAATGTGCGATGGTCGTCTTTGCCAAAGCTGGTGTTTATTGTGAATTTACCGCTCAGTAAGCCGCTGGCCAGAGGCACCCGCACAATAATGCCGACGTCTCTTTGGGCTGCCCGGGCAAAAAAATCCTCTGCCGGCCGCTGTCTGAACATATTAAAAATAATCTGTACGGTGCAAACGTTGTCGTATTCGATGGCTTTGAGAGCCTCCTCCACCCTTTCGACACTAACCCCCAAATGTCTGATCTTGCCTTCTTTTTTGAGCGTATCAAACAAGGCAAAAATCTCCGGGCGATCATAGGTCTCAGTGGGAGGGCAATGCAACTGAATCAAATCGATGGTATCGAGGCCCATGTTTTTCAGGCTGTCTTCGACAAATTTACGCAAGACATCCACCTGGTAAGAGGCGTCTATATGAGGATTCAGTTTACGTCCGCATTTTGTTGCGACGTAAATGGTTTCGCTGCGGGAACGTAACAGTCTGCCTACTGCCTTTTCGCTCTCTCCGTCTCCATAAACATCGGCCGTATCGATGAAATTAATTCCCTCGTCGACCGCAGTATTTAAAACCGCATCGGCATTGCGGTGGCTGAAAGGGCTGCCCCATCTGCCACCTACCTGCCAGGTACCTAAGCTGATTTCTGAAATGTCAAATCCGGTTTTTCCTAGTCTTCGCTTGTTCATATTAGCTTGCTTAAATCAAATCAGCGCTTTCAGCGCCTCAAAAACCAAACCAGCCACCACCCTGGCCCCTTCGGGTTGGAAATGTGTATTGTCGGACTGTCCGTCGGGATAGGCTTCGTAAACGCCGGCGGGTAAATTCATAAAATAACGGCTGCTCACGTAGTCGCGGCCTATTTCGCTGAAGGCGTCCATCGACAGTTGATTCAGATCGATAAAAAAGACATCCATTTCTTCGGCCACTTCTTTGGCGGCTTGGGGATATTCGCCGTGAACATTTTCCAGACGGCCATCTTTCCAGGGATAATTGCGACAAACAGGAGTCAATATCACCGGAATGGCTTTTTTAGCCCTGGTTTGCAGCACATACATCCGTAAATATTCTTTGTAGCCTCCCACACTTACGTAACGTTCTACTTTGTCGACGGCGGCATCGTTGTGCCCAAACTGCATCAACACCAGATCGCCGGGTTTCAATTGTTCATAAACGGAGCGCCAGCGCCCTTCTTCGAAAAAAGAACGCGTACTGCGGCCTCCACGGGCACGATTATCGATCAGCACACTGTCTGAGTCGAATAAATGCTCAAAATTTTTGAGCTCCTCTTTAACAAATAACTCCTGAAACACCTGTCCCCAGCCGGTCACCGGATAACGGGTTTTGTAATAATCTTTGCCCGGATCGTAATTATTGGCGTAATCGGCCACGGTGGAATCGCCGATTAAAAAAAGGCGGGTTACTTGTTCTTGCTTCGAAGTACAGGCAAAAAACAAGACGGTCAGCAGGACAATAAGCAAATGGAATTTTTCTGTTTTGTGTGACATATATCTGGGATTTAAAGCCTCTAAATTACACAAAATTTCTGTTTTGTATTATTTCCATTTTGTAAATTAGCAGCCCCAAAAATTTTCAGACCAAAAAATAAAACAAAATGAGTTCGAAACTCAACTCTAAACACGATCTGCCGGGCAAAACCAGGGCCATTATCTCCGTAATTCTTAAAGGACTCGGACAAATCATGCTTCAGGAAAACAGCATTACCGGCTTACTGTTTCTGATTGGTATTTTCTACGGATCAATTGCTATGGGGTTTGCCGCGCTTTTAGCGACAGTATGCGGAACTGCCGTTGCTTATCTGCTAAAATATGACCATGCAGAAATCAATCAAGGACTTTATGGCTTCAGTGCTGCATTAGTCGGAGTAGCAGTAATGCTGTTCTTAAAACCGGTATTTTGGGCCTGGGTCATTGTTGTAATAGGTGCGGTGTTGGCAGCTATGTTGCAGCACTTTTTTATAAAACGAAAAATCCCCGCCTATACCCTACCCTTTGTATTGGTTACCTGGTTGATACTATTTGTTTGTAATCTGTTTAACAGCGGTTTATTTACAGTATCCGCACCGGCTATTTCAGAAGTAAGTGACTCACTAACCGACGGTTTTAAAAGCTTTGGACAAGTGATCTTTCAAAGTAGCTTATTATCGGGCATATTATTCTTTTTGGCAGTCTTTATCAGTTCACCCATTTCGGCTCTATATGGACTTGCAGCAGCAATTATCTCTGCTATTTTAGCCTTTTACGTCTCTATACCGATTAATGATATCAACCTCGGACTTTACGGCTTCAATGCTGTTTTGTGTGCTATTGTCTTTGCAGGACCAAAAGTCAAGGATGGTATGTGGGTGTTGATATCGCTTATACTTGCTCTTGTTATCAGTCTGCTAATGCTCAAAATAGGAATTACAAAACTCACATTCCCATTTGTTTTAGCGACTTGGCTAACCTTATTTCTGAAGAATAAGATCTTTTTAAAAAAGTATGTAGCCTGTAACAAATAAGGGTTATTCAGTTTATTGAATTTGAAACTTAACACATTGCTTCATTTATTGCTTGAAGCAAACGAAGAAAAAAAAGAGGCTGTCTCAAAAGTGAAGACAGCCTCTCTTTAAGAATTTATCAACTTTTATTTTGAGAAATTGTATCCTGTCCAACTGAAAATATTGGTTGGGCAACCTGTATTACCTGCTTCAATCTTAACATTGGGAGTTTCAGCTTTAGCATTAATCTCCTTACCTGCGTTGGGATTTGTTAGGGAATTGGTTAAGCTGATGCTTGAGCTTGTGTCGCCATCACCTTTTTTGTCTGTTAAGTCAATCAAGTCGCCTGTTGCTCCGGTACCTTTTACAAGAGCATTAACGATAGTAGCTTTTGCGCCGCGGCGTACTTTGATAACGTCCTGCATTTGCGTGGTTTTATCGTTGTTGTGGTCCAAACGCAAATCAATGGTCATATTTTCAACCCTAAAGTTCGACTGATTGGTGTCGTCTTTGTAGTTTCCGTCGAAATTTCCGTCGGCTTCAATACCCCGTGGGTCGGATTCACTGCTTGTAAATCCTTGTTCCCAGATGCCATAGGCATTCTTAAGTGTTCCGTTATAACCTTGGGTAAAGTCGAACATATCGTCGTCGGTATTTACTACCAATAAGTTGGTAACATTTACAGAGCCTCCAAAAAATTCAATCCCGTCGTCGGCACATTCATACACAAAGACGTTTTCGATTTTGGTTCCATTGCCTACTCCGTTCAGGGTAAGACCATTGTGCTCGATGTCTGCACTGGAACGTGCTCCGGTCGATTCTAAAATCAAATAAGTGATTGAGCCGGAATTGTCGTTTGTTTTGTTACCTCCGTATGAGTAATCGTTATTAATTTCGGTTTTCGCTTCTTGCTGTGAACTGGTAAGCGGTGCATATCCGTTAATGATGAGTCCGCCCCAGAACCCTTCTACCGGTTTTGTTGTTTTTCCAACCATTTTTACGGGTTTTTCAGCCGTACCTTCTATAAAGATTTTTCCTCCTTGTGCCACCAAAATATAATTACCGAATCCTTCATCAGCAACTATCTTTGTACCTGCGGGGATGGTGATGGAACCTCCTTTTTCTACAATGAAAGCACCGGCTAGTGCGTAGGTTTTACTGGCATCGAGTGTTACCTCGTGTGTCAAATTTCCGCGAAGTACTCCTTCCTCGATCAGGATATCGATTGGCTCCTTCACTTCTTTTTCATCACATGAGCTGAATAACAAAGTGCTTGCTACAACTGCCAGCATTAAGTTCATAAAATACTTTTTCATTTTGTTCATTTTTAAATTGTTAAAATTGTTTTGGTTATCTATTGGTTGTTTATAAATCATAAATCATATGCCAGTCCCAGGCTTACATTAATCCCTTTCTGGAATTGACTTAAAATCTCGTTGTGAGTGCCGTCACTATTTTCACGGGTAAGTAAGAAAGTTGAATTAAGCAGGTTGGATGCTTTTAGTTTGATGGTCAGATGACGGCTGATTCTTGAAAGCGAAACAAAATCTAAGGTCGGTGCTCCGCTCTCTATAATGTTTTTATACCCCTGTGCCCCAATGGTATGCACCCGGCTACTAAAATAGTTAAACACCAAAGAATTGGTTATGTTTACATAATCGTAGCTATAGTTATAAGCCAAGTCAAAATTGATAATAAAAGGGGATGCTCCTTCCAATTGCACGTTACGAGGTGGGGTGTTTATAGCTTGCAACAGCAGATTTGAATAAATGTAAGATGCATTTAATCCCGCAGAGAGTTTATTCCTTTTGTCTTTAACTAAGCTTGAAAAATTAAAGATGTCTTTTCTGATTTCCAATTCAGCTCCTGCCACGGTAGCGAATTCCGCAATATTTTTATAGGTCAGAAAACCACCGGAACTGGCTCCGTCGATTCTACCGATCGGGTTGAGAATATGTTTGTAAAAACCGTTTAATGTAATGATTTCAGACGTACCGATGTAATAATCCCATTTTAAATCGAGGTTATAATTTTCCGACGGTTTGATATTCCGGTCACCTTGACTTGTAAAACTTATATTTACGTACTGATAGGGTGAAATTTCTTTGGATTGCGGAAGCGTGTAAGTCTTGCTTAGCCCCATGCGGATTGAATTTTTGTCGTTCACATCGTACTTCAAATTCACGGATGGAAGTACATACAACTTGTTATTTATACCAACCTTGCCTGCAGGAAGTATCTCAATGTCGTAATCCAAATTCAAATCAACCAAATCAACCTTCACTCCGGCATTGGCTGTCAGTTTGGATGCCAGTTGATAGTTTATTTCAGCGAAGGGCGAATTGATCCATTTTGTCACTTGGTACTTGTTGTTATAACCTTTTCGCATCGAAAACCGTCCTTCCGTATAGTTTTGCTTATTATAAGCAGCATCAAGATGCAAGTCGTCTGCCTGATACTGACCGCTGACTGCAGTAAACACATATTCCAACGCGTCAAAATTATCTAACACATATCTTCCATTATATCCGATATTGAAATTGGATTTTTTGCTGTTAAACTTATCGTTCAGCTCATAGCTCAGGTTTAATTTCAAATTGAAATCATTTTCCTGGAGCAGTGAATAAAACCTTTTCTGGCGGTCACTGCCGGTGAAAAAATAGAACTCTCCCAATCCTTTGGTCAAATAATTTTCACGCCTGTCGGGTTCAGAGCCGGTTACATTATTATAGGAAATACCGGCATTGAATTTTGTTTTGTCGTTCAACTGCCATTCGGTCGATAATTGATTGACAATAAGCGTATTATCGTTGGTTTGTTGCCTTCTTAAAAAACCTAAATACCGGTCGGGGTCGTCTTGATGTTTCTCTCCGTTTGTACCTGTGTATTCCCCCACATATTGATTGTTGATGTGAAGTATTAAGAGGTTATAAGCCAGTCGATGTCGATTGAATTCATACTGTGCGTTTCCGAGAATAAGCTGATCGGTGGAATTGGAGTATTTTCTACCCAACTGATCTTGCCACACGGTGCCGTCCACAACTGTGTTTCTTACTATTTCATCCATCACAGCAGAATAGCTTTTGCTGTGCGACCCGACCACATAAAAAGAGAGTGGATTTAAAGCATCTCCTATCTCGAATCTTTTTCCGCCGGAAATACTGACCGAGTGATTTACAGGCGTTATTTGAGAAGGGTCCAGGCTGTTGCTGAAATTAAAGTGATCGATCGAAGGACGTGTTCTGTTTGCAAGTCCGAAGTAATCGGTTCCATCTTGCACAAAATACGGATTTTGAATGGCGGAAGTGTTAACTCCTCCCGAAAACTCCACGCTAAAATCTTCATCCCCAACCAGTTCTTTGGAACTAATATCAATCACGGCGCCACCCACATCGCCTGCAAGCGAGCTGTTAAACACCTTACTTACACCTATATTCTGTATGACATCGGTTCCAAAAAAATTAAGAGCAATATTCTTATATTCCGGGTCTTCCGAGGGTATGGGGAAGCCGTTTAGCGTTGTACTATTATAACGATCGCCCAGCCCGCGAACGAAAACGTTTTTCACCCCATCCTGTTTCGATATTCCCGAAACTTTGGTAACGGCCACCTCTGCGTCCCCGATTCCTTTTCTGGACATTTCGTGTGCACTCACCGCTTGGGTAACAAGCAAGGCTTTTCGTTGCTCCAACAGCATCATGTTTTCACTTTCGCGATTGGCTCTTGCCACCACTTCCATTTCGGTTAAGAGAAATTCGGCAGGTTTGAGATGAACATTTAAAGATGTGGTTTTACCGGCTTCTACAACAACATTTTCCTTTGTGACCGTTTGATAAGAAATATAGGAAATAGTCAAGGTATAAGTTCCGGGGCTAACTTTTTGGATGTGGTACTCGCCGTCCAAATCCGTAGCCGCACCCAAGATAGTGCCTTCGATAACAACGGCGGCCCCGATAAGTTGTTCTCCCGATTCCGCATCGAATATTTTACCGCTGATACTGCCTGTCTCCGCCCTGAGCGAAAAGGTAAGAAACATAGAGACAATCAAAAAACCACAAGTCTTCAATCCCTTGGTGAGTCTGTTTTTAAGCTTTCTGCGCATCGATACCATCAATCTGTCTGCTTTCTATTTTTCTTGGGCAAAGGTATCCGTGCCTTGTTATGAACTGTTGGCGTTCCAGTGACAAGGTTGTCATCTTTGTGTTACAAAAACATTACAAAGAGGACCCCTCAAAGACGAAAGGCCCTCGTGCTAATCCTAATCCAATCCTTTTCTTGCTTATCGCTAAACTCATCGCTGTTTCAAAGCGATTTCAAGCTCCTGTGTTTGATTCTTTTCCAGCTTGATTTGCTTACTCTCGTAAGATATTAAACTCACGGTAAGATATTTACCGTTCAATTCCGTATCCGATTTAATACTAAAGTTTCCGTCCAAATCGGCATAGCATACCTTCCCGTTGATTTCTATGCTCGCTCCGGCCAGAGACTCGGAAGAACCCAAATCATAAACCTTGCCGCTCAAACTGAAAATTTTTGCTCCGGTTTCGGTGCTGAGCTCGGCAACTGATTTCATTTTGGTTGCCGGCTTGGTTTCAGCCGTCGGTTCTGCCCTAAGCGTCAGAGCTACCAGCAACATCCATAAAACATTGATTGTGTTGATTACTTTGGTTTTCATTTCCGTTTTTTTGTTTAGTTGTATTTTCTTTCCGATATAAGTTTTCCTGTTTCATCCCACATAAACCAGATGCCCGTTTTCCGGCCCCGGTCGTAGTACATTTCATATCGCAGTGTTCCCTGCTCGTCCCAGATCTTCCACGTACCGTGCTTCTTTCCGTTCAGGTATTCGGCCTGAGCCAGCAAAATGCCCTGTTCGCTGTAAGATCTCCATATTCCGTTGAAAACTCCGTTCAAATAAGAACGGACTTCCTTAATTTTAGCGTTGGGATAATAAACCACATAAGTGCCGTCGGGCTTGCCTTGTACAATGTACATCTCCATTTTTAAGTCCCCATTTTCGAAATACTCTCTGTAGGGGCCGTTATAGAGTCTGCTCTGAGTGGCATCACAGTAATAAATACCCTCGATCAATACCGGTACTTCCTGCGACGACCTTGCCTGTCTATTCCCCGACTTACGGTCTGCTGCAGTTATACCCACAGCCAAAAAAGATAAGAGCAAAACGAGATAAGCTCCCGGCACCAAAATATGTTTTGCTTTCTCTTTCATTTCGTTCTTTTACGCTGCAAATATGAAGCTGTGGTGTGAAAAAGCCTTATCAATCCTGCTACGTTTTTGTTACAAAAAGTCATAAAAACCGATTTTTTAGTTTGCTGAACTTTTTTGCTTATTTTTGTACTCAGCGATACGCTTTATTTTATTGATTTCAAACCAAGACAAATTATTTCCCATGAACGAACAAGCTTTAAACAGACATGTCCTGAGCAACAGAATCGGATTATTGATGGTTCTTTCCGCTCTGTTTTTTTCTTGCCAATCACTCACTCAACCGGCTAATCCCAATCCGGGCCCTTACAGCGCTTACCTGTTCGCTTATTTTACCGGAAACAACGTTGAACAGGAAGCCGTACATTACGCCATCAGTGCAGACGGTTACAACTATCTGGCCCTGAACGGCAACCAACCTATTCTCAATTCGAGCGAAATCAGTTCTACCGGCGGAGTGCGCGACCCCCACATCTTGCGGGGCGAAGACGGGAAAACTTTTTATATGGTACTTACCGACATGGTTTCGGCCAAGGGCTGGAGCTCCAACCGGGCGATGGTCTTGCTCAAATCGACCGACCTGATCAACTGGCAATCGAGCGTGGTAAACATTCAGAATAAATACCCCAACCAGGAAGACCTGTTGCGTGTATGGGCTCCGCAAACCATTTACGATAAGGAGGCAGGCAAATACATGATTTATTGGTCGATGATGCACAAAGGCGGCCCCGACATCATCTACTATGCCTATGCCAACGAAGAATTCACCGACATTGAAGGCGAACCCAAACAATTGTTTTTCCCCTCCAACGGCCGTTCCTGCATAGACGGCGACATCATCTACAAAGACGGGGTTTACCATATGTTTTACAAAACCGAAGGCCACGGTAACGGCATCAAGCACGCCAGCACCACCTCGCTGACTTCGGGACAATGGACGGAATCGGAGGGCTACAAACAACAAACCCGCGAGGCCGTAGAAGGCTCTTCGGTATTCAAACATCTGGCCGACAATAAATACATACTGATGTACGACGTATATATGAAGGGCAGCTATCAATTCACCGAAAGCGATGATCTGGAAAATTTCAAAATCATAGATGAAGCCATCTCGATGAATTTCCATCCCCGTCACGGCTCCATTATTCCCATTACCCGGGCAGAACTGAAATCCCTGATCGAAAAATGGGGTAAGCCCGAAGGATTCCCCGAACTCAACGGCAACCCTGTGTTAGAGGGCTATTATGCTGATCCCGATGTGCTTTATTCCGAAAAAACAGGCAAGTACTACATTTACCCCACCAGCGACGGCTTCGACGGCTGGAGCGGCACCTACTTTAAAACCTTTTCGTCCGACGATTTGCTCAACTGGACCGACGAGGGCATCATCCTCAACCTGGAAACCGATGTAAGCTGGGCCGACCGTCATGCCTGGGCTCCCTGCATCATCGAGAAAAAGATGAAAAAGGGGTACAAATACTATTATTATTTCACCGCTGCCCAAAAAATCGGAGTAGCCGTGGCCGATCAGCCCACCGGCCCCTTTATAGATTCGGGCAGTGCCCTGATCGACTTTAAACCCGAAGGCATCAACAGGGGCCAGGAAATCGATCCGGAAGTCTTTTTTGATCCGGTATCCGGAAAGGATTATTTGTATTGGGGCAATGGCTACCTGGCTGTGGTTGAACTTAACGAGGACATGATCTCCTTCAAAGAAAACAGCCTCAAAATAATCACGCCCGACCGGACTTTCCGCGAAGGTGTCACGGTGTTTTACCGTGAAGGACTCTATTATTTTCTCTGGTCGGAAAACGATACCCGCGACCCGGATTACCGGGTTCGTTACGGCACCTCCAAATCGCCTTTGGGGCCCATCGAAATCCCTGAGGAAAACTTAGTGATCGCCAAGAATCCCGAAGCCGGCATTTACGGAACCGGACACAATTCGGTGCTGCAAATTCCAAACAAAGACGAGTGGTATATCGTTTACCATCGCTTCAACTGGCCGGCCGGCATCCACATGGGACGTGCCGCAGGATTTCACCGTGAAGTTTGCATCGACAAAATGGAATTCGGTGCCGACGGCTCCATCCTGCCGGTGGTTCCGACGCACAAAAGCGTTGAGCCTCAGAAAGAATAATAAACAAATAAGTTTGCTGATTCTGAGGCCCATAGGAGCATACGGAATGGTGTTAGAAGTGGGCATTGGCAAGCTTCTCTCCTATACGACGGACATGTGCAAGGATTTCACGCTCGCGTTCCGGTGAAGGAGTTTTGAAACCGTTGATGTAGTTCCTCAACAGCGTGGATGAAATGAGAAAACCTGGATGAAATGAAAAGAATTATAGATACGGAAAGAATACCCATTAAACTTTGGCTTGATGAGATTGACGATCAAACGCTGTATCAGGCAAAGAACCTTGCCAATCTGCCTTTTGCCTTCCAACATATTTGCCTGATGCCCGATGCGCATTCGGGATACGGGATGCCCATCGGAGGAGTGATGGCTGCCGATGGAGTGATAGTGCCCAATGCTGTAGGCGTGGATATAGGCTGCGGTATGTGTGCTGTCAAGACCGACATAAAATTTGCGCCGGCCATCCGGAAAAAAATGGAGGATATTTTAGAAGACATAAAAAAGAGAATTCCTGTAGGGTTTTCTCACCATAAAAAGGCGCAAGACGAAAACCTTATGCCCCAAAACTACGATATCAACAGTTTGCCCGTGGTAAAATCGGAGTATGCCTCCGCCTTAAGACAGCTCGGAACACTTGGAGGAGGCAACCATTTTGTTGAAATTCAGAAAGAAAAGGACAATACTATTTGGATCATGATACACTCGGGCAGCCGGAATTTAGGCAAGCAGGTGGCAGATCATTACAACAAACTCGCAAAAAAGCTGAACAAGGAGTGGAATTCGCCGGTAAACCCCAAGGTTGATCTTGCTTATCTGCCCTTCAAAACCGGTGAAGCGCAGCAATATTTCGACGAAATGAATTATTGCGTTGATTTTGCATTAGCCAACCGCAAATTGATGCTCACGAGGGTACAAGAGGTGTTTCGCTACTATTTTCCGAATATCACTTTTGGCGAAATGATCAATATAGCTCACAACTACGCCGTATGGGAGAAGCATTTTGGGAAAAAAGTACTGGTACACCGCAAAGGCGCCACTTCCGCTCATAAAGGCGAACTCGGAATTATACCCGGCTCGCAGGGCACAAACTCCTATATCGTAGAGGGATTGGGCAATCCGGAGAGCTTTGCAAGTTGCTCGCACGGTGCCGGTCGCAAAATGGGACGCAACGAGGCCATACGAAGCTTAAGCCTCGAAGAGGAACAGCGCAAGCTCGACAGATTAGGGATTGTACACGCCATTAGGCGGCAAAGAGACTTGGACGAAGCGCCTTCCGCATATAAAAACATCGTTCAGGTCATGGCCGATCAGGAAGATTTGGTGAAGATAGTGGTGAAGTTGTGGCCGCTTGCTGTTGTTAAGGGGTAAGAGGTGTTTTCAGGAAGGCCACCAATCTTTTCCAAAAGCGAATCACCTTTTCCCGCTCAATAACTCCCCACACTACTAATCCGGCCAACACAATAAGTGCTACAACACCCAATGCCTTAATCCAGGCAATCATCAAGTTATTGCTGTGTACGATTCTGCTATGTTCCTCGGGAGTAGCAAAAGAGAGCTTGGTGATTTGCGCAATCTTGGTCAGCATGCGGTTGGGAATGGTGCCTTTTGGAATATCCCGGTGGCAGGCCACACAAGAATTTTTGCGAGTCAGGAAATCGCGTTGCTCTTGGGTGAGCGGCGTGGAGGTAGGCCAGTGCGTGTCGATGGTTTGCACCTGCTGTCCATCGAGGGTGAGCAGCCTCATAAAATCGCCGTGCAGTTCTCTTATTGGGGCGATTTGCGCCCGGGTAAACCGGCTTACATTATTTCCTTCAGCATCAACCACATCGGCATAACGGGGTTCACCCGGCATTGCATCGTAAATTCCTCCGTCAATACCGTATCCCGCTGCAACGGGGTTGGTGTGACAATCCACACATTCTCTCGATTTCAGCGAAGTGGTGTGCGGGTTGAGCGGTGCCAGCTCGATGGCATTATAACCTGCCTCCGTTTGGGCCACATGGTTCCATACCACCGTTTTTCCTTCCTTGTCGATCACGGTACTGACCGTTTGAATCACGCCGACCAGGGGCGAAACCCTTCCCTCGCCATTGATGCCCAGGGGTGCATTCTCCCAACGGATATGGCTGTAGTCGCCGTAAGTCGGTGCACCGGGTTGCATTGCAAATTTTTTGTGATAATCGGCAGTCGTGCCATCGGCTCCGTAGAGCTGCGGGGAGCGAAGCCAATCGACAGAGGATTTGGAATAATCGATCACGTATTTATATCCGTAGTATTGCGGCATCCAGGTAGAATGACAGGCATAGCACTCCATTTTATCTATGTGTTTAGTAGAAACCATCGCCACTTTGGCATCTATCGGATTTTGCCAGCTCTTAGTCTTCGCTATCTCTTTTAAGGTGATCAGTTCAAATTCGTTGTTACTGCCGTCAGAGTGGACTATGACGCGGTTGCCC
>Ga0209606_1002499_pt1 | contig 20110 bp, 11 predicted proteins | sample AD_UKC057_MetaG_FD_184412 | JGI IMG/M metagenome (GOLD analysis project Ga0209606, IMG submission 184412) | Active sludge microbial communities of municipal wastewater-treating anaerobic digesters from USA - AD_UKC057_MetaG (SPAdes) (version 2) | ecosystem: Engineered > Bioreactor > Anaerobic >...
GGAGACGCTGGAACGAAGACATTTGCCGGAAGCGCGTTCACGTTGAACACGACCGGAAACCAGACGATAACGATAACGGATGCAGTAGCTGTAATCAGCGAGACGACGGCCAACATAGCGGTGACTCCGGGAGCGTTGTCATACTTCGAGATAACCGGAGTTCCTGCGGCGGCTGTGGCAGGGACGGCGTTTGCGACGCCCGCCAATGACTTAGTCGTGACGGCATACGACGCGCAGGACAATGTGAAGACGGACTACACTGGAACGATAGCGTTCACGTCGACAGACGTGGCGGCGACGCTGCCTGCCAACTATCCGTTCTTAGTGGGAGACGCTGGAACGAAGACATTTGCCGGAAGCGCGTTCACATTGAACACGACCGGAAACCAGACGATAACGGTAACTGACGGTGTGGCAGTGATTAGCGAGACGACCGGCAACATAGCGGTGGCCGCCGGAGCGCTATCGTACTTCACAATAACGGGCGCGCCTGCGACGACCTATGCTGGGATAGCATTCACGAATCCGATTACTGTAACTGCTTATGACGCGCAGGATAACATCAAGACGAACTACACAGGCGAAATTGAGTTCACTTCGCCTGAGGATGCGCTAGCGACGCTGCCCGCCAACTACACTTTCGTCGGCGGAGACAACGGAGCGAAGATATTTGCGGGAGCGGAGTTCATTTTGAGAACAACGCCGTCAGCCACCATAGTGGTGACGGATACGGCGACAAGCATCAATGAGGACACGGGCGGAATCATCGTAGTGAATCCGGGGACTCTCGGGGCTATAGAGATAACCGGCGCGCCCGCGACGATTAAGGCAGGAGAGGCATTCAGCGGAGACATCACTGTCACCGCCAAGGACCTTGTCGGCAATGTGAAGACCGACTATGTGGGAACTGTCACATTCACATCGTCCGACGAAGACGCCGAGCTTCCCGCTGATTACACGTTCGTTCTAGGCGACGCGGGCGTTAGGGTGTTTGCCGCCGCTGATTTCAAACTGTTCGCCGCATCTTTGACGGCCACGATTACAGTGACTGACGAATTTGAGGACGAATCCGGTTCGACCGGCAATATCGTGGTCACAGCCGACGCAGATCTGCTCAATCCGACAAATCTGGCGTCTGTTGCCGCGGCGGATTTCCCCGGAACGACAACATACGCAAACGACCTTGCTCAGATAGTGCTTGAGTATCCGACTACTGACCAGATAGATATTCTCCAGATGCTTATCGCAGATGGAGCGACGACATATCCGGTGACTGTCCACATCTTCGACAATTGGGGCAACCCGGTGCCGGGAGTTCAGGTATACCTGATTAGAATCGATGGCGGCGCGGGCAGGGTGGTTGCTAGAGTAGCCGGAGAAGTTTCCGGATTCGATGTTCCCGCTGTTACAGATGAAAACGGCGCGGCAATATTCAACTTGGTGTCCGACGAAGGCGGAGAGTTCGAGTTTGAAGTTAGATACCAGACTGATGACGGCGATATCATCGGGCCGAATTCCTTCAGGATTTCATTCCAGATTGCGGACACTCACGCGCCGACCTTGACGATAACCGAAAAGGGCAACATCTCGGTATCGCTGGCAGACAACGATATCTTTGAAATCGGTCAGGATATCACACTGAACTTCTCAGTGTACGACGATCCCTCCGACACATCGGGGATAGATCTTGCGGCAATCAAGCTGTATGTTGACGGGACGGCAATTGTGAATGGCGCGCAGGAAAGCGCGAGAATAGCTAATAGAAGCGGAAATCAGGTTGTGCCCGGAGCTTCGAGTTGCGAATTTAACCCCGCGACAATGGAAGGCGTGTGCGTATGGGATACAGACGGCGTTCCTGCGGCCGGAACCTATAACCTCACGCTGGAAGTGGCTGACAATCACGGCAATCCAGTGACAAGGACATTCGCGATACGAATGGTGGCGCAGGGCAGCTTCCAGTTTGGCGAAGTGTACGCGATGCCGAACCCGATGACGTTGCCCGGAGCCGGCTCAAGCTTCACTTTCCAGTCGACCAGACCCGGAGTAGTGACCATTGAGGTTTACACCAGCACCGGACGGCTAGTATGGATGACTACAGCGGCATCGAGCGCCGGATTCAACCAGATTCCGTGGGATGGGCGGTCGATAAATGGAGACTATGTGGCTGCCGGCGTGTACTTCTACCGGATCATAGGCTCGTTCGGCGGATCCAGCGTCGAGGGCAAGGGCAAGATAGCGGTGATTAAGTAATGGTTAATATAGAGAGGGGTTTCCGACGGACGATTTCGGAGCCTAAAAGAAGAAAGGAGCAGCACAACGTGAGAGCCAAATCAGCAATTCTAATTGTTGTGGGGTTGTTCCTGTTGGGATCAACCATCGCGGCCAAAGCCTCGGATCAGGTGGACTTCCTGATCAAGGGAGCTTCGGCGAGGCCCGGAGGAATGGGCCAAGCGTTTGTGGCGGTAACCGATGGGCCGGACTCGGTCTATTGGAACCCAGCCGGTTTGGGAATGGTAGACGTGGTCGGCTTCAACACCGTTCATTCATCGCTGAATGAATGGGACATGAACACCGACATGCTCACGCTTTCGTTCCCGCTCGAATGGAAGCAGTCTGGCATGGGGTTGTCGTTCTACAGGTCTTCAATTAGCAGCATTCAAGCCGTTGAGATAAACAACGGCAGACCCGATCCCGGCGGGTTCGTCAACGAGACGGAAACGTCATTCCTTGCCGGCTATGGGATGAAGGCCCTAGATAATCTCTGGATAGGCGCCACCTTAAAGTACATGAGCATGAAACTGTTCACGTACAGCGAGTCAGGCGTGGGATTGGACCTCGGCGCTTTGTACAAGATTGATGACAACTGGACGCTAGGTCTGAATCTTCAGAATGCCGTGCCGGTAGAGTTGGGCGACGATCAGGTTCCGCTGAACGCAAAATTCGGCGTGGCTTACAAGTCTCCCTGCAAAAAGCTTACTCTGGCAGGCGACATAGACACAAACGTGCTTGACGACGAAGTATTCCATCTCGGAGCCGAATACTGGATAGTTCCGCAACTTGCGGTAAGACTCGGCTCGAACGATGGGAATCTCACCGCAGGCGTAGGCCTTGCCAAGCTTTCAGGCGGTTGGTCGTTTGATTACGCTTATGACGACTCAGACTTGGGCGACACGCACAAGGTTTCCGTCGGATACGAATTTGGCCCAAAACAGCCGAAAGCAAAGGCGGAAAAGGCTGAGAAGCCCGCTCCGAAACCGGTAGAAGCCGCGCCAGCGCCCAAACCGCAGCCTGCAGCCGAACCCAAACCGGCTCCGGCTCCGGTAGCCCCGAAAGCCGAGCCTGTGAAAGTTCAGGAAGCCGGACCTGCAATGTTGGATATTTATGTTTTCCACGAAGGCGATGGCGTTCTGTCATTGAGCAGCATCGACTTGAAAGTCGGACAGTCCATAGCAGTTTATAAGAACAAGTCTAAAATTGCCGAAGCGTCTATCACCAATGTGGCGATGCTTTCCAGTTCGGCGAAAGTCACGAAATTGTTCGTAGATAAACTTCAAGACTATATGATCGGCGACAAGATAGCTCTCATTGAGAAGAAGCAGGAAGCGGTAAAAGAACAGCCCGCGCCCGCGCCGGCTCCAGCCCCTAAGGTTGAGCCTGCTCCTGCGCCTAAAGCGCCTGAACCCGCTCCGGCCCCGAAACCTGCCCCCGCGCCCGCGCCGGCTCCGGCCCCTAAGGTCGAGCCTGCTCCCGCGCCGAAAGTTGAACCGGCCCCGGCTCCCAAGCCTGTCCCGGTTCCCGAACCGGAAGCCAAGCTTGAAATGATTGACGCTTATTCTTTCCACGAAGGCGACGGAATGCTCTCCTTGAGCTACACCGAGCTGAAAGTCGGACAGAGCATACTTATCTTCAAGAACAAGAAGAAAGTTGCCGAAGCGAAGGTTACGGACGTCGGCATGCTTTCCAGTTCCGCCAAGATATCCACTCTATTTATCGACAAGATAGAGGAATATATGATTGGCAACAGGATAGCGATCAAGTAATTGTGCGACGGCATTTGGCGATCTCACGCTAAATAGAAACCATCCGGGCGGCTGGAAGAAAAAGCCGCCCGGTTTTTATTTTAAACCGAATCCTAATCAAAGATTTTCGGATGAAAGCGATGGGTTTGGGTTGAATGACGGGATGCGGTTTGTTGTTGCTTCAGCTTCATGACATAAAGCGCGAATGGCTGCGAATCCACTCGTGGGTTTTTTCAAAAACGATGTCCCGCTGGGCGTCTACAGGGACGCAATGTCCTGAATTATCCAGCCACAGAATCTGTTTGTCAACGCTCGAAACAGAGTCATAAATATGTTGCGCGGTTTCCGGACGGACAAGCTTGTCTTTCCTGCCTTGAACCGCCAGAAGGGGGCAAATCACTTTCGGAAGACATTCTCTGACCACCGCTGAAAACTCAATAAGGCTCTCAAGGCAGTTCAATGGTATATAATCATAATCAACAATATACTTAGCTTGCTCTTTGTCGATAAAGTCGTCGCCGATTTTAGGAAAGAAACGAATAAAGCGCTTAAAAAGAGGCAGCAATAAAAGCTTCCAATCGTGAATCTCAGATGCAGCGGCCATGCAAATAGCGGCGGGAAGCTCGTGCCTAGAAGCTAGATAAAGAGTGAGAGCTCCGCCCATGGAGAGTCCGGCGACAAATACCTCGTCGCAGATTTCTCTCAGTTCGGCCAAACCTCGTTCCGCGGATTCCGCCCAGTCCCTCCACCCAGTCAAAGCCATTTCATCGGCTGTGGTTCCGTGTCCGGCCAGTTGTATTCCGCTCACTGTAATATCTCGTTCCGCCAAATAGTCGGACAAGAAAACCATTTCAGCGGGAGAACTGGTAAACCCATGAATGAGCAGGCATCCGATTCTCCCGCGCCTCATGAGAAACGGTTCTGTGGCCAGCGGCGGGCATTTGTGCGGAAGAATTCCCATCATGATATCTCTCGCGCAATTAACTCCATTTATTCCTATTTATTCACAGAATTTTGGGAGCGGAAAGCTTGTTCACAAGCGCGCTCATTGTCGCGCTGGAATGAGTGACTCGCGCGACGAAACCCAACTTGTCCCAGAAAGCGTGAGCTTCAGGGTTGTTGACCACATATCCGATGGTGATTTGTTCGATGCCACGCCGCGAGAAAAAGTTGAGAGCCATTTTAACCAGCGAGCGGCCGAGGCTCTCGCGCCTGCGTTCTTCTTCGACATAGACCCAGTGGATGTGTCCGAATCGTTCGGGGTCGCGGTATTCATCCTGCGCCGCTTCCGCCATTATCATTCCGAGGATGCGGCCGTTTTCGTCTTCAGCGACCCCCATAAATGAATTCTTGCTCCGGAGTCTGGCTTTAACCTCAAGCGGAGCTATCTCGAATCCTCGCCGCGAAAACTTCCATATATTCGGGTCCCTAGCTTCAAGATGTTTTTGAAGCGATACGCGCATCCTCACTAGCGTGTCGAGATCGTTTTCCGTGGCTTCGCGCAATCTCAAACTCATATCAATCCCATCCGTGCCGTCCTGCATTTCTCGCTGATCTATTTAAATTCCAATACTGTTCCGTAAATATTGCTTCCTACTATCTGGCCCCATATCCAACTCCAGTCGAAACCGTCGACGTCGGAACTGTAATTTAATAGATAGTATTTATTGTCGTCGATTTTCACTATGCCCGCGAACGCCGTGTCGCCTCTTGACGGGAAGTCCAATACCGGGACAAGCTCGAGTTTTTCCTTGTCAAGGCGGTACAGCGCGGTGCGCTTGCGGGACAGGGAATATCTGACAAGGTAATACTTAGAGCGTAGAGATTCGGGCACGATGGTTGATTCCCGGTTGTATTTGCCGTCGACATTTCTTCTCGCCACCACATAAAAATCTTTCCCATGTCTGAACATAAGAGAGGAATCATATTTAAAAGGAGTGAATTTGCAGTTCCACGCGGTCAGGTTGTCTCTTGGGGCGGAGCAAACCTGCCCCCCCTTCATCTCCATTCGGACTGTCGCGTACAAAGTTCCATCCTCGTCGAACTCGAACTCGCCTTCTTCGGCGCTAGCCTCGGCGGTCACTTTTTTGCCGTCAACCGGCGCGTAATTCAAGCCGTCGTCCGATACAAGCAATTGCAAAGAGCCTTCCCGATGCTCGTCTGAATAAAGTCCGACTCCGTAATAAACGCTCATGTAAGCTTTGCCGCCGCGTTCTTTAACACGCCAAACGACATATCCCGGCTCGTAAAACGGTTTCGGCTGAGACCATTCGCCTTCCGCCGAGCGCTCGGATACATACATGCTCTGAGGAGCGAATGACAAAGGATTCCCTCCGCCTTGAAAAAAGTAGAAAAACAACTTGTCCTTGAAAGCCAAGAACCTCGGCTCCCTCAAGTCGCTTCCCATCTTGAACTCGGTTTCATACTGCCAAGATGAGAGGTCGGAAGAGCTTAATAGATAGATTGTGGTTTTGGGAGACGCGAAGTGGGTAGGGGCGGAGCGGAAAGCGAAATAGTATCTCCCCTTGAATTTTGTGATATCGAGATTGTTGTTCGATTTGGAAAGAGCCAAGTTTGAAGGAAGCTTATCTGACGGAACCACTTTCTCCAAAGGGGAAAAAGAAACGCGCGCTGCGGCGGATTCATCGAACTCGACCGGAGCTTTTGCTATTTGAAGATAAGCTGCGCAGGCCGCAAGCGCGAACAACGCCATGAAGATCAAGCTAAAAACCAATCTAAAAAGAGAAGCAAGACAACAACAAGAGCCTTTTTTTCCAAACATTGCAGAGTCCTTCCTATGCGCAAGTGAACCTCGCGTTGTGGCAATATGATATTCCAAACGGCGCGCGCGTGTCAAAGCCGAATGTGCTGTTTGAATTGTTTATACTTTGCTTATTTCTTTTTTCTGCGTTTATCGCTCATTCAGCCGCTTTTCTTCGGGCTTTAGATTTGGCCAAGAAGTTCTCCACCAGAGAATACAGCGCGGGAATAAAGAAAAGAGTCAACATCGAACCGACAAGAAGTCCGCCGATAACCACTCTGCCCAGAGGCGCTTGCATCTCCGAGCCGGCGCCTAATCCTAGAGACATTGGTATCAGAGCGAGAGCAGTTGTAAGAGTCGTCATCAGGATAGGCCGGAGTCGCAATTTGCCTGTTTGAACAATAGCCTCGTCCAGCGTCATGCCTTCGCGCCTCAGTCTATTAATGAAATCAATGTAGACAATAGCGTTGTTCACAATAATTCCCGCCAGCATTATTATTCCGAGGTATGCCATTAGGCTGAGATTTGTTCCCGTTATGAATAATGCAAGCATCACGCCGAGAGCGCCCAGAGGCACTGTGAACATAATCAGAAGAGGATGCAACAAGGATTCGAATTGAGTCGCCATCACCATATAGACCAGAGCAATCGCCAAAATGAAGGCGAGCATCATGCTTTTGAAAGCTTCCCTTCGTTCCGTTTCCTCGCCGACGAAATCGATTGAGAAGCCTGAAGGAATATCCAGTTTCCTGATTTTGGCCATAATCTCATTGTTAACGGAACCCATAGGAACGTCGCCTGTGTATGAGCCTGAAACCGAGGTGTATCTTTCCTGATCCACTCGTTGAATCTGAGCCGGGCCGGAATCCATGCTTTGTTTGACTATGCCTCTGAGGGGAACAGGGGCGCTTACGCCGGGCACTGTGACTAGGATGTTTCCGATGTCTTCCACTCCACGTCTGTCCTCGGGGCGAAGCCGGACTCTTACGTCGATTTCGTCTCCTTCGCGTCTTAGTTGAGTCGCCACCGAGCCGTCTAAGCATGTTCTCACAGTATCGCCCACGGCGGCGGGGCTTAGTCCCAGCGCGCCCGCTTTCTCTCTGTCCACAACAATGTTCATCTCAGGGCTGCCGGGAGTTCGGGACACTCTCGAATTGGCCGCGCCCGGAGTCTCGTCGACAATTTTTGCCACCATTTGCGCGAGCCTGTCCCCGGCGTCAAGATCGTGTCCTCGTATGTTCAACTCGAGTCTGCTTTCCTGCCCGCCGCCCATTATGCGCTGCATTATCGATCCGGACTCCTGCACCCAAACTCTGCCCGAAGCCACAGCCGTCAGCTTTTCCCTCAGGTCATTAGCGATCTCGGTTGTCGTTCGCTGTCTTTCATTTTTTGGAACAAGCATAATTCGAAACGAGCCGGAGTTAGAGCCTGAGCCTCCGGGAGCTCCCGGCATTCCGCCTCCGCCGGATCCCACCTGAGCGTACATGTTCGCCAATTCGGGAGTTTCAGCAATGATTTTTTCCAGCTTAGCCATTTCTCGAGAAGAGATCTCAAGCTTTGTGCCGACAGGCAGTTCGAAACTGGCGCTTATCTGTCCTTCATCAACTTGGGGGATATATTCGCTCCCTATCCGGCTTTTCAGAATGAACGCTCCGCCTGCGAAAACGGCGACGATTATAAATATCACGGCAATCCGATATTTAAAAACTCCTTTCAGAGCTTTTCCATATAATCCGTAAATCCCCTTGTCAGCGGCGCTTTTCTCAGAGCTTTCCAACCGGACTTTTAGGAATCTGGAGGCAAGCATAGGCACAAGAGTGAGAGAAACCACAAGCGACGCAAGAAGCGAAACAACGACAGTCACGCCCAATTCCTTGAAAAAGATTCCGCTCATTCCCCCTACGAAAATAAGAGGAGCGAACACGCATACAGTCGTGAACGTTGACGCCGTCACCGCCGACGCCACTTCGGCGGAACCTTTTATAGCCGCTTCGAATCTTCCCATTCCTTCGGCTCTGTGCCTGTAGATGTTTTCAAGAACGACTACTGAGTTGTCCACCATCATGCCTACGCCCAGAGCAAGCCCGCCGAGAGACATGATGTTGATGGTCATGCCGCTGAAATAAAGCAAAATGAACGCGCTTATAAGCGAGAAGGGGATGGCGGTGAAGATTATCAGCGTTGAACGAACGTTTCTCAAAAAAAACAGAAGTATGAACAGCGCGATCACGCCGCCGACAAGGCCTGAAACTCTCAACTGGGAAATCGAATCCTTGACTGTCTGAGATGTGTCGAACATCACCCGGATGTCCGCTCCCTTCGGCAGCATCGGCTTGACTCGCTCTATCCTTGCGCGCACATTGTCCGCCACCTTCACTGTGTTCTCGCCCGACTGTTTTCTTATGGTCATTAACACGCCTTGGCGTCCCATGAGCCGGGTGTCCGAGCGCTTTTCCACCACGCTTTCATAAACGTTCGCGACATCTCTTACATAGACCGGAGCCGCTCCTTTGTTAGACACAATCACATTGCCGATGTCGTGGACATCCAAGAACTCGCCTTTGCCCCGAACAAGAAACTCGTTGTCTCCTTCCTCCACATATCCGCCGGGAACATCCCGGTTCTCTCTTTTTATTGCGGCGACCACAGTGTCAATAGGCAATCCGAGAGAAGCCAGTCTTGCAGCGTTGACGTCTACCTTAATCTCCCTAGTCTCCCCTCCGGACACATCGACCGCGGCAACGCCGGGTATCTGCTCGAACCGATATCTCAGTTCGTTTTCCACGTACTCTTTGAGGTCGACTGCCGACATGTCGCCGGTCACCGTGAGCGTCATTACCGGAATCATTGATGTGTCGAACTTGAACACCGTCGGCTCGTCCGCGTCATCAGGCAATAGTCTTTTCGCCTGTCCGACCTTGTCTCTGACGTCGTTCATCGCCGCGTCCATGTTCGTTCCCCAAGCGAACTCTATCCTCACGCTCGAAGAGCCTTCTCTAGATGTCGACGACACCTTGGTGACATTATTGATGGTGGACATCGCCCGTTCCATCGGCTCGGTTATGAGACGTTCAATTTCCTGCGGGCCGGCTCCGCTGTAAGTCGTGTTCACCGATATCATGTTTCGTTCGATGTTGGGCAAAAAGTCTATCGGCAGCCGGGGAAGGCTGACCATTCCCAGCGCCATCACAGCCATAATGCACATCAGGGTGGCGACGGGGCGGCGGACGCATTTTTCATATATGCTCATCTATTCCCTCTCCCTCCGGCGGAGGTTCCCGCCACCACAACCACATCTCCCTCAGTCAGCCCGGACAGGATTTCAACCGATTCCGAGGTTTTTATCCCCGTCTGAACTTCGCGTCTTTCTGGTTCCCCTGCGGTTTTCAACATTACATAAGTCGCGCCGGCGTCCGATTTCAGAGCGCCCGCAGGAAGCGTGAGAGCTTGTTCCTTATGAGCCACCGTCAGCCTGACTCTTGCCGTCATCCCCGTTCTCAAGTCGCCGGATTTGTTTGGCAGAATAATTTCAACCGCGCCCGTTCTGCTGTTTCTGTCTATGGATGGAGAAACTCTTTTCACTTTAGCGGAGAAGGAGCGGCCCGGCCATGCGTCCACTGTGACTTCCGCGTCCGCGCCTATCTTAATCCACGGCACATCCTCTTCGACAGCGTTAATAACGACTTTCGCCTCTGAATCGTCTATGAGCCGAAGGATCGCGCTGGAAGGCGACACGTAAGCCCCATTGTCCAGATATCTTTCCGCGACAACCCCTGAGAACGGAGCGCGAATCGCGGTGTCGTTCAGACGCGACTGAGCTGTTTTCAACTGCGCCGTCGCTTGATCCAATTGAGCGCGCGCCGCGTCCACAGACGCCTTGTGCTGTTTGCGCGTGGACTGCGCGCTTTCAAGCTCGCGCTGCGAAATATATCCTTTCGAGTAGAGAGATTCCGCCCGCGCCGCCTCGTTGCCGACTTGTTCGAGCGCGGCTTCGGCTCTGGCGAGAGCGAACTCCGCCGCCGCGATTCCGGCTCGCGCCTGTTCCGCTTGCGCCTTAAGCTCCTCATTGTCTATTCTGCAAAGCTCTTGTCCGGCGGCGACTCTGCTGCCTATGTCCACTTTCAAATTTGCCAGCCACCCCGACGCCGTTCCGCGCGCTTCCACTGAATACGCCGGAGCGACTTCGCCGATGTATTCTCTTTTGAGACTTATCTGTCGGGTCTCGACAGTCGCGGTTTTCAGTTGCCCCGCGCCGCCGGGCCCTCCCGGCTTATTTTGCGCCGCGGCGGCGGATGGCGCTCCCGCAGACTCGTTAGCCGGCGCGCTTTTCTTGGAACACCCCGTCGCGCACATCGTTCCCGCCGCAACCAGCATCGCCGCAATCTTGATTTTCATCGTCATTCTCATTTTATTGTCCTCTGCTTTTCTATGGTTCGGCGCGCATCGCCGGATTACTCGATATCCACTCCTCTGCTTTCCGCCAGAGAGCCGAGCGTGTGCAGATATGCCGCGGCTGCCTCCCTGAAATCAATTAAAGCTCTCAGTTCATTCAATTTCGCCGAGAAAAGATCGTTCTGATATTCCAATACGTCCTGAGTCACGGCCATGCCCAGCGTATGTTTATCCTCTTCCTCGGCAAGTTTTTTTTCAGAGAAGCGCGTTGAGGCGCGGGCGGCGTCTATCTTCTTGGCGGCGGTTACGAGCGCGATCTCGGCCCTTGCAATTTCGACAGCCGCGCGTTGCGCCGTCTTTTCATATTCGAGCCGGGCGGCCGCTTCGTTGTTCTCGCTCTGAGCCAGACGCGCTTTGGCGTAACGCATGCCTACAGGGAAATCCACAGTGAATCCCGCCTGCGCGGACGGATGTCTTGCGTCTATAATGTCTCTTGCCGCTCCTCCTGCTCCGTTGTCCATCCCGTCTAGGCTTGTCTGAAACTCGAAACTGAAACCGCGTTTGGCGTTGTTTTTCGCTGCGGACGTCTCAATTGTTCGAGCGTCCACGTTTTTTGCCGCTGCAAGAACGTCAGGTCTGGACGCGAGCGCTTTCTCATAAGCGGAGTCGAACGGATACGGCGAAAAAGACACCTCGGCCGTCAGAGCGTCCGACGCAGTGATTTTTGATCCCCATAATTCGTCTCCGGGAGAGATATTCATGATTGTTTTCAATTCAAGTGCGGCGTTTTCCAACGCGCCTTCCGCCGCAATTTTTTCCAACTCTCTAGCGGCGGTCTGAGCTTCGACCAGAACAATGTGAGATGCGGGCAAAGCCCCCGCGTCGGCCATGTCGCGCGTTCGTTTCAGCGTCTTTTCAGCAAGCGCCAGCGCCTCTTTTCTTGTGTCAAAACTCCGCTCCGCGTACGCAAGCTCCCAGTAGGCTTTCTCAACGCCGTAAATAACTTCCAGCAGCTTCGATTTAAGTTGATGTCCGGAGATTTCGCTGTTCAGAAGCGACACTCGAAGACGCGATTCATTGAACTCGCGCCCGGAGCCTCTGCCTAGAGGGCGGGAGTATTTGAAAGTCAAGTTGGATGAATCGGCGGGATTTATTCCGGAGCCTCCCTCTCTCGTGTCGGTCCGGGAATGAGAAGCGGTCAGCGAATAGGAATCTCCTCTGCGCGTCTTGGCCCCGTATGCTGATTGAGCGGTGAAAGTCGACCGCTTCACTCCGTCAAGAAAACTGGCCGTGGGCCGATTGGCGTCGCCGAGCGTGAAACCGGATGAAAACGCCGCGTCAAATTCACTGTCTTCAATCGTGACATTCAGTAGCGCGTTGTCCGCGCTGATCCTTCTGGCCGATATGTCCGGGTTTCTCTCGAGGGATGTCAGTATGCATTCGGCGAGAGATACGGCGCGCGGGCCGTTCTGCGACGCATTTGCAGTATAGGGGCCCGCTATTATCAAACAAACAAGACATGCCGTCACAGATAATTTCGATAATATCGAGATAATTTTTCCAATCATTTTGTTAATCCTTCGATTTATTGTCGACCAGAAACAAAGGCGACTCATAAAAGCCATAAATAATGCCTTTTGTATTAGACATGATAATCATCACATTGTTAATCAACAGGTGAAATTTATATTTGTTCCACATATAGGCGATATCCGACATTTTGGATTTGCATTTCACATAAATAACGGCGGGTTGTTGTTAGATTTGAAACACACCTAGTGTCACACCTGATCCCCTGCATGGTGTCAACATAAGTTCATCTAGAAGGGCAGGGCCGCCGAGCGCCGCGACCTTTTTTTGATAATGGTTTTTGAAGGTTGATTGGTATAAAATTCGGGGATGTCAAACTTGTGACTGGCGGAATCGTAATGGAAAAAATAAAATCTAAGTACGCTGGCTACAGGATTCGCAGCTTTTCCATTCTGTGGATAGTGTACGCCGGGTTTTATCTGACTCGTAAAAACCTTTCGGTGTGCAAAACATCTCTGATAGACGACTATGGATTGACAGTCGCGGAACTAGGATGGATAGAGGGGGCGTATCTGGCTCTCTACGCGGTCGGACAGTTTCTCAACGGGATGCTGGGAGACAGGCTTGGCGCGCGGGTTATGCTGTCTATCGGCATGATAAGTTCGGCTGCAATGAGCCTGTTGTTCGGCTTCGTGCCCGCTTTTGTCATGCTGGTTCTGCTGTGGGGAATAAACGGTTACGTCCAATCAAGCGGATGGTCGAACTGCGTAAAATCCATGACCCAGTGGTTTGCCACCCGCGAGCGCGGCACCATAATGGGTTTCTACAGCACATGCTATCAGATAGGGAGTTTCGGAGCCGGATTCATTGCCACTTACTGCCTTGGCCGGTGGGGACTGAAATCCGCTTTCGCATTCCCCGCATTCCTCCTGCTGGCTATCGCCATAGTTTACATATTGTTCCATAAGGACACACCGGAACAGTTGGGATTGCCTTCCGCCGAACAGCAGTACGGCGACGACAAGGGACGCGAAGCTGAAAAGATAGAATGCGCGGCCGCGGATAAAAGAGCCGAAACCGGAGCGGCGGACAGCAGTGTAATTCGAGAAGTTCTTTCACATCACATGGTATGGCTTATGGGAATATCGTATTTCTGCCTGAAGTTCATACGGTACGCGCTGCTGGGCTGGCTGCCTTTTTACATGACCCGACAACTGGGTTATGACCCGATAAAGTCCGGATACATGGCGAATCTCCCTGAAATCGCAGGTTTTCTAGGAGCGATAAGCGCGGGGTATGTTTCGGACAAGCTGATGCAATCGCGCCGCGCTCCAGTGTGCGCTATTATGTTTATGGGCTTAGTGCTCGCCTGCGTCCTTCAAACAAAGTTAACCTCAATGGGAATAGTTCCGATGATACTCGGAGCGTCAGTGATTTTCTTCATGATATACGGGCCGGACTCTATCATGACGGGAGCGGCCGCGATGGATTTCGGCTCTCGGAAAGGCGCGGCAACCGCTGCGGGTTTCATCAACGGCTGCGGTTCGATCGGGGCAGCAATCCAAGCGCCGCTCCTCGGTTATCTGGCCGGAGTGTACGGAACACAATATTTCTTCCACATTTTCGCTCCGTTGGCCGTCGTTCCATTCTTCCTGATGCTGTCCCAATGGAACGTAAAAGCGAAGGCGTAAGAGAGCAAGAAAGCATAAAGCCTGCAAATTGCCAAAGAGGATGAACCCGAAATCAAAAGCCGCGTTGACACGTAAAATGGAAAACGCTATAAATATAAGGCAGTTTTGCCATCTGGAGAGGTGGCCGAGAGGCTGAAGGCGTCGGTCTCGAAAGGCCATCTTAAGATTTCTAAAAAACCTTTTATCAAACGTTTATTTTAGTATCAATGCGGTTTTTTGTTGATGCTGCGTTTGCTTGCGTTTACTTGTTTTTACGGGGTATTATGCGTCTTACTAACATAGCTGCCGCACATCTTTGCCGGATGTCGTTTGGCAATTTATGACTGTTAGGCGGGGTGCTGTTTATGAGTCCCGGTCGGGAATTGCGGCCCGCGCGAGGGGTTCAATGTCTGTTAAAAAGCCTATTAGCGCGCTCATGGTGTTTAGATGTTTGGTTTGAGCGTGTAAATGAGTCTATTGGCTTCTGAATGACTTAAATTACCATAAAAAGGAAAAAGCATTGCAGGGCACGCTTGAAAGTGGGTAGAAACATCTAATCGCGGATTCAGCTTGATTTCAAGCGAGCGGTAGCCCATGAAAGAGCGTAGATTATGAACACAACGACAAGCAGATCTTGATATCCTAATATCGAAGCCATATAAACGGCCATGCCGCCGATTATTATTCCAAGAAGATTAGAGCCGAAGTGGGCCGCTGGATATCGGGAGGCGCTGAATGATGTTGAAAATATTATTCCGCTGAAAACGATGGGAAGGAAAGTAACAACAGAAGAGAGCGCGAATTTGGCGGCCGCGCCCATGCCAGCGAACATTTGCAGCGGCGCCGCCCAGCTTAATACGATTGTGGCAAGCAACAGGATGTAAGTCAGAGCGATTCTCTGGGGTTTAAGCTTGATCACGAGCAAGTTGGCGAAAAACGCCATGGTGAGTATGCTAAAAAAGACGATTGAGTTGACTATCCATGTTGTGCCGTAAAGCAACGCAAGTCGGGTTATGCTTACAACTTGCAGAAGCATGAATCCGCCGCCGAGGAAAAAAAAGTGAGGACTGAATTTTAGCATCTCGCGCCCCGCTGAAAAACCGATGAACGCGAGCGAGCAAAATAAAATGACAGCAAGCCCACGGTAGTCGTGGGGCGCAAGGCTCTTGTGTCTTTTGTAATAAAACGGCCAGTCGTCAGTCGGCATTATGAAGTCGGGGTCGTTCTCTGTTGCCGTCAGACGGGCAAGCTCGAATGCTTTCTCCGGTTTCTCCTTCAGCAGAAGTTCGGTCTCGAATCCGTTTATTGTCAGGTTCGCGTTCAGCCCGCTGTCGTCAAGCAAATACAACCCGCCTGTTGCTTCGAGTTTCTCCATAATGGGCGAAATGTTTCCGGCGAGAAAAACTGTCAGCCCGTATTGTGATTCCGTTTGCGCGGTCATAGCTCCGCGATAGGGAATTGTGATCAGAGCCACGGGCGCGCCGAAGACTTTTTCCATCATCATGTGCGTCCTGATGACATGCCAACTGTGGAAATTAAAATTGTAGAACGCGAAAACGCCGTTGGGTTTCAGACGCTCCTTGATTTTTGTGAAGCACTCTTCGGTAAAAAGATATGATTCCAAATGCAGACTGGAGTAAGACGAGAACAACGTCAGGGAGTCCAACACGCTGAATGCTATCAGGTCATATTGTTTCGTTGTCTGCTCAAGGAAAGCGCGCCCGTCCACAAGATGAGGCGTAACTCTGGGAGACTGATAGGGTTTCATTGGATTTTCCTGCTTGCCCATGTTGAGGATCACTGGGTCGATTTCTACGGCGTCTATATGTTTTGCCCCGATTTTGAGAGCAAGATTCACATCGTTTCCGGTCCCGGCGCCGATAATCATCACATCTTCAGGCGGAGAGCCGTAACTGTTCTTGTACATGAGAAACGGGACGCTGACTTTAACAATTCGATGATTGTTCTCAGGCCATATCACCTGATGTCCGACCTCGTTGGTGGAGAACACGCGGTAATTCGGCCATTTGTCTTCGTAGCTTATTTTATAATACGGCGACCACAGCGATTTGTAGTTTCCTGTTTTCATGGAGAAAAGCGCGATAAACGAAAAAGCGCAGAGCAAAAGCGCCGTGTTTATGATCGCGGAGCGAGGAGCGGATTTTATCACGAACCAACCCAAACCTATGAATCCCGCAAAAAACCACAACGGCGCGGGAGCCGAAAAAAAAGCAATGCCCGTGATTGCCGCAATTCCAACGACACTGCCGCCTATGTTCACTGAATAAGCTCTTAACGGAGGCATCGTTTCCATCGCCTGACCGAGGACTTGTCCGAGGCCGAGAAAAAGCCCCGCTGTCAAAACGAATATCACGATAAGGGTGAGTTCAATCGGGATGTTGGAAAGCGAGTAGGTCAAATAATTGTTGCCCATAAAGATTTCCGACTTTTTAGCCGCTTCTCCCCATATCACATTTCCGGCGATGTTGCCCATATTTAAAACAAAAAGCAGCAACACGAATCCGACAAGGGTGAAAATGACGGCGGGGGCAAAAGGCAACAGTTTCGTTTTCCGAGGCGCAAGCAAGCAGCCCGCGCCCATTCCTAGAAAACAGGCGAGCAGGACAAAGTTCGAGAAATAACTTAACATCCTTGTGTATGAAGGTATCCATCTTATAAACGCGAGTTCGATGAACAGAATAAGAAACGATATGATAAAAAGTTCTGTCGCGCTCCACTTGGGGGAGGCCTCTGAAATCAGTTCGTTGCGTTGTTTTTTCTTAAGAATGCCGACAACCGAAGCGACAGCGATTATTACTCCAGAAACAATAGCCGCCCACATAAACCTGTTACAAAACACGCTGGCGACAGAGCTTTCATCCGGCGCAATCCAGCTTTTGGAGCCGAGCGCTAACATTGCCGCCCCGACCAGCGCGGAAGCGCAGCCCGCCGAAAGCGCTACATAGTCAACCATTGAATATTTATTTTCGTTTGCCATGAAGATAGCCTTTCGCTTTTTCGCTATGGCAGCGCGTGAGAGGTAAATCTCCCTGATGTTGCCCGACATTCCCCATATCAAGTCTTGAAACTTGATTCATCTGACCCTGTGCCTCCGAAAATCGGACGCTACCACCTGTCAGATTGTATGAATGCCAATTACTGACGATCATTCTACCAGAAAACCTCGCAACAATCGAAATGCAAGCAGAAAACAGACCGTAAGACCGAGTTGTCCATTAAACATCATCGCAGTTGCCACAACAGCTATTTGACATACTGTTCGAACGGTGGGGGCGGGGATTGAGGCCGATTGGAAGGCCGAGGCCGAATCTGCACACGCTCAGGCATACTTTCGCGTCATGGCTCTGCATGGAAGCGCGAGACTTGAGGCTTGTTTCGTCGTTGCTAGGGCATCGAAACCAGAGCACAACGGAGCGGTACGCGCATCTTTCGGACGTCTATCAGGCGACCCGCGCACAGCAAGCAATTGACGCAATATTTGAGAATTGTTGCGCGCCTACTGACATAGCTACGCTCAGTGAGTCAAAATATGGAAAGTCGCGTTGACAGACAAAATGGAAAACGCTATAAATATAAGGCAGTTTTGCCATCTGGAGAGGTGGCCGAGAGGCTGAAGGCGTCGGTCTCGAAAACCGATTTGGCGCTTGCGTCAACGTGGGTTCGAATCCCACCCTCTCCGTGAAAGTCATCGGCATAAAGATGCCGGTGACTTTTTTCGTTAGTGTTTCCGCCTTCTATCAAAACAAGCCCGCTGTTTGCGCGGTTATTTACGACCCCGCCGATTTGCGGATGTAACGCGTCTTCAGCTCCGACTGCGGGTAAAAGCTCGACGGGATCGCATTCCGCACCCGTTTTTTTATGTACATACCGGCTCTTACATGTCGAAAAATCGTAATTCATAATACCGGCATAATTCTCGTTATTGCCGTCCCCGTTGCCTCCCTTTTTGCCGCCGCCGTTGCCGCCGCCTTTCGGCCCATTCTCCTTTATAATCCGTTCTATTTCGAAGCCCGTAGGAAGCGAATAATGAACTTCAAACCAAGCCGGGTCAACCACAACTTTTTCGATGAACGCCTTCATGAATTGCTTCTTCTTTTCTATGGGTAGTAATTCGAACAACTCTTTCAGGCGGGAAATATCGACGTTCAAAAGCGTTTCCGCACCGTTGTCCTGGCGTACCTCGCACAGAAGAATCTCGTTCTTGAGGTTTACAATTTCCACGTCAATTTCTTCGAGCTTTTCGCGCTGGGCTTTGATGCGCCGTTCAAGGTCGGCGGGATTCAAAGCCCCTTGTTCAAAAGCCTCGTAATACTTCTCCATACCCTCTTCAATTCGTTTTTTGTTTTCGCTCAACTTCCGAACCGCCGTTTTTCTTTCGGCGACCGCGCCATCCATCGATTCCTTTATATTCCTGATTTTCTCCTTGATGTTCGTCTTCGTCAGAATTCTGTTGAACAGCCGGTCGACAACAAGGTCGTCGAACCACTCGCGTCGCAGGTTCACATTGTCCCGCTTCTCATTGTACCGGTTCTGTTTCGAGCAAATGTATTGAGAGACAGAGTAAACCTTGCTGTCGACGTTTCTTTTCGACGTGCGCCCGAAATAGGCAAGCTTGCAGACGTTGCATTTAATCAATCCGCTGAGAAGATATTGGGAGTTGTCGCTTTGAGCCGTTGCGCGGCTCTTCTCTCCCAATCGCATCTGAACCCGGTCGAACACGGCGGTTGGAACAATAGGCGGCACCGCATTCTCGACCCTTATCCATCTGTCCTTATCTTTCTGGTTGCGCGGGTTGTCGCTTTTGACACCCTTTCTTTCCTCTTTGTTGTACACGACATGCCCGATATAGATTTCGTTTCTGAGCATGCGCGAGAACGATGACGCCGTCCATTTCCCGCCGCGCACGGTTGATATGTTATTTTCATTAAGCCACTGACAGATGAGTTTGAATCCTTTTCCTTCCGCGTACATTTCAAAGACACGCCGGGCAAGCGGCGCGGCCACCGGGTCCGGTTCCCATTTCACTCGCTTGTGGCCGTTGTCGTTGACCTCGGCTCTTCTGAATCCGAACGGCGGCGGTCCGCCCGTGGAATAACCGCACTTCGCAAGATGTGTTTTACTGCGCTCTACATCCTTCACGTATTCGAGACGTGAGAATTCGGCGACCGCCCGGAGGATTTCGATAATCAACTTTCCGAGAGAATCCTCTGTGTCGAATGGTTCCTTGTAATAGAAAATGGACACGCCGCGATCCCGCAGTTTTTCGGTTGCGATGTAGGATTCCATCGTGTTGCGCCCGAACCGGGACACGGACCATGTAAGCACGAGGTCAAACGGCGACGGCTTGAGTTGCGAGTCCTTCAGCAGACGGGAGAATTCCGGTCTTTTGAACGAGCCGCCGGATTTCACGTCGGCGTAAATCGCGTAGACTGGTTTGCCGCGGCGCTCCGCTTCTCTTTTTAAAGTGTCAATTTGCGTCTCGATGGAAAGTCCGACATCAGCCTGCATCTGCGTGCTGACGCGCACGTAGATGGCGCAGGGTCTGATTATTTCCTTATTCTTCATTCTTTGCCCCCCTTTCTATTGCTGGGACACAGGTTACCTCTGAATCGGACGTATCTGAAGCCAATTTTGGAATGTCTGCAGCCGGTCGTTTTTCAAATTTTGAAACGACGACCAGTTCGCGCCCTTCGTCACCAATGAATTCGTTAAGAATG
>Ga0209606_1002506_pt1 | contig 20066 bp, 25 predicted proteins | sample AD_UKC057_MetaG_FD_184412 | JGI IMG/M metagenome (GOLD analysis project Ga0209606, IMG submission 184412) | Active sludge microbial communities of municipal wastewater-treating anaerobic digesters from USA - AD_UKC057_MetaG (SPAdes) (version 2) | ecosystem: Engineered > Bioreactor > Anaerobic >...
GGACGTGGAGTCGGGTCTTGCGCTTCGTATATACCGGCATACCTCTACATCACCATGTTGGTGACCTTGTGTCAATACCTTCCTCACCAATTGATGCCTTTCCTGTTCACAAGGCTAAGGTTTGGGGCGGAGAGACTTGCTGTTGGCCTGGCTGAGGCCGTGGGCTGGCTATCTTGAGAAGCGGGGACTTTGTCTGCCGGTACCTGGCTCTGATGGGGCGGTGGATTACGAGCGGCTGGCGGGGATCTTCATGGAGCCGAGGGCGGACATGCCGGAAAAGCTGGTGGATTCGATTTACCTGATTCACGAGATGGCGAATCCGCAAGGAATGGAGGTCTTGATTGCCGGCGCGGAGGCGCACGGCCTGGACCTGGACCTGGCTAAGGGGGAAATGACACCGACGGATGTGGCGGTGCGGATGTGGCTGTTGAATCCGCAACTGTTGGAGGAATTGCACAGCTCGCATGAACTGGGTCGACCCCGGTCGTTCCGGTACTTCTCGACCGATGCGGACCCGGTGCCGCCTTTCGAGGGGCCGAGCGCCAGCCAGATTGCCGCGATCGAGGAGCGGCTGAACACCTTCTATTGTGCCTGGGGACGGGGCACAGGGGCGCGAGTCTTCGCGACCGGCGCGGGGCCGGGCGAACCGGCAGGCGAGTGGAGCTTCCTGGTCCGGCACGGCGGGGCCCCCCGGCGCGAGGGGGCAATGGAGGACGGGGCTCCAGCGAGCGTGTTCTACCGCCGGTTGAAGTACGACCTGTTGAAGTATGCATCGGCGCGCGGGGAGATGGGGGTGAATTGCTGCTGCGACCGGGAGCGGCGGGTGTTGCTGCGGGTGTTTGGGTCGTGCCTGTTCGGGCGCAATGATTTCTTTCCGGGGACGGCGAAGTACTCGCTGCTGCCTCTGTTAAAAGGGCGGTCCTGCCTGGCCTGCAGGGACATTCCCGGGATTGAGGACGTGGGTCTGACCGAGGTGCAGTTATACCGGCGGCAGGAGCCGTGGAAGGTTCGGACCGAGAAGGCCGACGACATCTTCGAGTTGATTGAGGGCGGAGACCTGAAGTGGCCGGAGGACGTGAGTGAAATCACGCGGGCAACGTTCAAGGTGAAGTTCTGGAAAGTGAGGCGGGCGCGGCGGTTGACCATCGTGCCGTGCAACAAGGCGTTGTACGGACGGGAGAGTGACAGTGGAATCCTGGAGCGGTGGTTGCGCGCGCGTGGTTTCATTCTGGAGAGTGCGGAGGATGAATCGCTGAGTGACGCCAGCAGCGGCGAGCGGGTTTCGGATTGCCGGCTGGTGGCGGCCTAAAGCTGAAGAGGAACAAACAGAGCTATGGAGATTGCACAATTTTGGGAGTTGCCCGTTGGGGCGCGGTTCAATTTTCGGGCGCGGCGGTACGAGAAGGTTGCACGGAACGTAGCCAGAGACGAGGACCGGTGCGGGAATGTGTTCCATGACGATACCGAGGTTTCCTGGGACCGGGAGGGCGGCGAGGCCTTAGCAGGCGGCCACCAGTCAGAGGAACGCAGGCTGCCGGCCTGGCGGCAGTGCGCGCTGCGCGCGGCAGCGCCGAGGCGTCGGGATGCTCTGGAGTATGCGGGCGGGGTGGCTGAGTCGTGGAAATAGGAGGCGTATGAAGAAAGGCGATTTCTGGCGTGGGCTTGAGTCCATATCCTCCGGCGCGGCGTTGATGCCGGATTGGCAGTGGGCCTTCGGGACCGCTACGGATGTGGTGCGGCCGTTTCTGCGGCCGACCGGGAAGGTGGCGGCTTCGTTTCCGTGTCCGGCACGGCCGGCGTGTGAGTGCCGGCATGAGGTTCGGGAGACGGGCTTCGGCCTGGTGGCGGTGTGCCTGTGCGGGCCGGGCGAGTGCGATTCGTTCGTAATCCAGCCGCAGGACGTCGTTATCTATGGATTGGACCGGGAGCGTCTGGCGGCGGCGTTGCGGGGCGCGCTCGGGTTTGGCGAAGCGCCCGCCGGGCCGTACTCAACGGTGCGGGTGCAGGAAATCGGGGTGGGGCCGGTGCGGACACCGGTCTATTTCAGTTGTGCCGGTGAGGAGGCGTTGCTTCGGGAATTGGAGAGGCTGTTCGCGGTGCGAGATGGGCCGCTGATTTTGCTGACGCCAACGGGGTGGGCTTGCAGCCAGGAAGTTGAGAGCGCGCTCCGGCGCGTGGGCGGCACCCATGTGTCGCTGTCGGCGTTTGTAAGCGTGGATGCCAGCGGGTTCAAGGTGAAGGCCGGGAGCGAAGGAATGTGGACGGAGTTTGAGCGGCGGGCAGCGTCGCTGCGCGACGATGGGAGCACGCTGCGGAGCATTCATCGGGAGATTGCGGCGGTGCGGAGCGAGGTCGTCGAGCTGCGCAGCGCGAAGCAGCAACTCGAGAAGATGCAGGCGGAGGGGTTGTTCGCCTTCACGCGGAAAGTGGATGCGGCATCGTTCAAAGTGTTGTGCTGCGTCCTGGCTGAGGGGGACGTGGCCAAGGCGAGCCGGACGCTCGGCGTGTCGGACGGGTCGGTGCGGACCCTGATGCGGCGTTGGCGCGGGATGGGCAAGCCTTACCAGGTGATGCTCGACCTGGTGCGCTGGCGGAAGGCTGTCGGGGGAAAGGAAACAGTGGCGCTCAATGACAACATTTTGCTGGGGCAGACCAAGAGCGCGGATCATCCAGCGCTGGTGGCGGACCTTCTGGAATAGGTGACCGAGATGACCGGGGACAATTGGCGGGAGAAGGCTGAGGAAATGGAGGAGATGCTGAGGGCCGCGGTTGAGCCCGCAAGCTGAGATTTAGTGGGGGGACGTTGGCCCCTTTCCCGCGAGGGCGGGAAAGGGGCCTTTTTGTTATTCCGGGGGTGCTGGGATGGCGGCTAAACGATTTTTTGAACGATTTTTTCAAAAATCGTTAACCACTGTGGTTGCGAGACTTAGGAGGGGTTTTAGGGCGTTTTCGGGGGGTGAAAAAACGATTTTCGCAAAGGGTGTATGGCACATCCGAAACTTCAAGCAGCCCAAGCTGGCGGACCGAGTCCGACGGCGGAGGCCCCAAGCGCCGAGAGGCTTCTGACGACGGAGGACGTAGCCGTGGTGCTGAAGGTCTCGGTGCGGACGGTGGAGCGCATGCTGCACGACGGGGAGATCACGCCGGTCCGGTTACGTGGATCGTTGGTGCGGTTCCGGTTGGAGGATGTGATGGAGGCGTTGCGGAATGGGAACCGGAAATGGGGGCGCAAGGCGGCACTGACGGGAAATCCGAAGCCCGAAATCCGAATTCCGAAGGAGGCGGCATGAAAACCATTGTCGCGATTGATCCGGGATTGTCGGGCGGTGTCGCTGTGCGTTGGTTCGAAAAGACGGACTGCTGGGCGATGCCGGAGACGGAGGGGGATTTGCTTGAGCGGCTGCGGGAGATCAAAAACGTTGCCGGCCTCGAAGGGGACGACCTGGTCTGCGTGCTGGAGGAGGTCAGCGGATTTGCCGGCAAGGCGCAACCTGGCTCGGCCATGTTCCGGTTTGGGGCGCATTTCGGATTCATCAAGGGGGCTGTTCAGGCGCTTGGCATTCGGCTCGTGATGGTGCGCCCGCAGGCGTGGCAGAAGGGCTTTGGCCTGGGCACGGCCTCGGCTTGCGCGTCGAAGACGATTTGGAAGAACAAACTGAAGGCTGAGGCACAGCGGCGATTTCCCCATCTCAACGTGACGCTCAAGACGGCGGACGCATTGCTCATCCTCGAACACTCAATTTCGGCCGCGGGCGTGTAGCGCGTGGCCAGCAATAGAAAACACCAACAACAGGAAGAAGAAATGAAACACATCGTATTCGACATCGAGACCATTCCACAGGATGAGGCGAAGCTGCTGGCGCTGGCGCCGGAGTTTGCCGCACCGGCGAATTTGAAGGACCCGGCGAAGATTGAAGCGGCCAAAGCCAAGAGGCGCGCGGATTACCTGGCCGATGCGGCGCTGAACTGGAAGACGGCTGAGGCCGTGCTGATCGGCGCGGGGGATGACACGGGAATTCAGTCGATCACCGCCGGCACGGAGAAGGAGTTGGTCGGTAACTTCCTGACGTTGCTGGGCGATGCGCTGGCCGATGGCGTGGCGGTGGGCGGGCACAACGTCAAGGGGTTCGATCTGCCGATGCTGGTTAACCGGGCGCGGGTGCACGGCCTGAAAATTCCGAGCACGGTGCTCCAATTCTGGAAGGGCCGTCCTACGTGGCACGAGTTGGTTTTCGACACGATGGAGCTGTTGTCGTTCGGCAGGTCGTTCGAGGGAAATGGCGTTGACGATGTTGCGCGCGTCTTTGGGCTGCCGCCCAAGCTCGGGCGTGGCGGCGACTTTCCCCTGCTCTGGCGCGCGGATCGTGAGGCCGCGCTGGCCTACAACCGGAGGGACGTGGAGATCGAGATCGAAATCGCCCGCATGTGCGGGTGCATCTGAGGCGAGACACGAATTACACCAATTACCACGAATCTTATGACGAAATCTGAATCCATCACACACCTGGCCGCGGCGCTTGCACTGGCGCAAGCGGAGATGCCCGTCGCGGTCTTTGACGCGACCAACCCGTTCCTGAAGAGCAAATACGCTTCGCTCGGCGCGGTGATCCAGGCGAGCCGGCCAATCCTGGCGAAGCACAGGCTGAGCCTGATGCAGTTCCCGATTAGCGACGCTGCGGGTATCGGCGTCGAGTCGGTACTGACGCATGAGTCGGGAGAGTTTGTAGCGGAGCGCGTCGTGATTCCGCTCACGGAGGAAAAGGGGAAAACAAAGGTGCAGTGCGCTGGTAGCACGCTCACGTATCTGCGCCGCTACTCGTGGGCGGCGATCCTGGGCATGTATTCCGACGAGGACTCGGATGGTGGATCGCCCTTGCAGGCGTTCGCGCCGAAAGCGGCGCCGATGTTGCCGCCGCCGCCGATGAAGTCGTTCCAGAACAACTGAGGAGACACTCAACAATTTTGCGGCGCTCGTGCGAGCACCGCAGTGAAGAACAAAACAAACAACAACGAAAGGACAGTTATGGAAGTACCGCAGGAAGGAAAATATGTCAGCAAGTTGAATGACCAGTTGGTCATTTATGAGGCATCCACCGGTTCACTGTGCGGCGCGATGCCGTGCGTGATGGTCGAGTCTGGCTACACCTTCAAGCACACGCTGGTGCTGGTGAAGGCGGATGGAACGATCCAAACAAAAACGATGGACACGCTGAAAGCGGTGTTCGGGTGGGATGGGTTGGACCCGTTCTCGCTGATGGACAACTCGGTGGATGGTGGGCCGATGCGGTCGGTCGAGTTCGAGATTGTGGGCGGGCCGGAGACTGGCGACAAGGGCGGAGTCTATTTCAAGAGCAAGTGGCTCAATCCGCTGGGTGGTGGGATGCGCACGCCCGCGGCGGCTGATCGGCGGTCGGTGCTGGCGAAGTATGGAACGAAGTTCCGGGCGCTCGCTGGTGTGTCAGCTCCAGTGACGCAACGCGCGGCAGCTCCGACGGCTGCGCCGAGGATCCCCACTGTTCCCAGGTCTGCGCCGGTGTCTGCACCGCCGGGTGCGACGGCAACGATGGAAGAAGCGTGGGCGGCGCTGAACGAGGCGGAGGCCGGAAAGCCGGCCGAGGCAATCGAGAAGACCTGGTTCGACACGATTGCGCGGCTGTTCCCCAACAAATCCAACACCGACCTGAAGCCGCACGAGTGGGGGAAGCTCAAGGCGGAGTTCGAAGACCAAATTCCCATGTGAGAGGTAACCACGAAATACAAAAAAAACACGAAATGAAAACTGAACAAAAATCGTTTGGAGAGAAGACGGCGCAAGGCCTGGACACGGTCACGCGCTACAACGTGGCCGTGCGCAATGCGCCGGGCCAATTCGCCATGCTCCACAAGTCAGAGCTGGCGGTGGACCCGACCTACCAGCGCAACAACATCAACCTGCGGCGGGTGGATGCCATTACTCGCACGTGGGATTGGGTCGCCTGCGGTTGCCTGGTCGTGGCGCTGCGGGACGACGACAAGTGGTTCGTTGTGGACGGTCAGCACCGGAAGCTCGCCGCAGACCAGCGGGCGGACATTCAGGAACTGCCCTGCCTGGTGTTCGAGACCAGCAGCCGGCGCGAGGAAGCGGTGAGCTTCCTGGCCATCAACCAGGGCCGCGTAGGAGTCGGCAGCCTCGACCGTTACCGCGCGCAACTGCTGTCGGGCGACAAGACCGCATTTGCGGTGGAGTCGATGCTGAAGAGCACGGGGCACCGGGCTGGGGACAAGGCGTCGCCGCGGATGGTGTCGTGTGTTCAATGCCTCTACTCGCTGGCGCACGAGGACCGGGCGCGATTCGAGCGGTTGTGGCCGTTCCTGGCGGAGCTGCATGCGGAGGAGCCGATGATGGAGGCGGTGATCAAGGGTTTGTGGACGGTGGACAAGTGGCTGGGTGAGCGGAGCGTCACGGAGCCGCCGTATCGGGAGAAACTGCTGCTGATCGGCGGCAAAGGGTTGCACCACGAAATCCGGCGGGAGATGGCGATGATCGGGCAAGGCGGCTCGCGCGTCAGCGCATGCGCCATTGCGAAGTACCTGAACAAACAGCGGATGCCCGCCCGCCTGAAAATTCAACTGAGCTGACCTATGCCGAAGCATGAACAAGCTATGAGCGTCGGCGAGACGCACCCGCTGGCGGAACTGGAAAAGACGATTGCGCGGGGGAAGGAGAGGTTCGTGGAAATGGGGATGGCACTGGGGATAATCCATGATCTGCGGCTGTATAAACGGGGATACAGCAGTTTCGAAAAATACTGCCGGGCCACGTTGGGGTGTGGCCGGCAGCAGGGCTACCGGCTGATGCGGGCGGCGGCGGTCGGAAGGAGTAACACGCGTGTTACTCCGTTCAATCAGGCGCGAAAACTGGGCCAGACGAGGTCGGTCGGAGGGAGTAACACGCGTGTTACTCCGTACGACCTGGACCAGGCGACGGCGGCCGACGAGGACCGCCAGGTGGCGGCCCCTGAACAGGAAACCCAAGTGAACTGAAGGAACTGACATGAAGAATCACGAAATGGTGACGAGCTTGCGTGACTCGCAACGGCTCGATGAGCTGGAAAAGGTGATTGCCAAAGGGCGGAAGACCTTCGTGGAGGTCGGACTGGCCTTGGCGGAAATCCGAGATCTGCGTCTCTACAGGCGGGAATACTCAGGATTTGAGGAGTATTGCCAGAAGAAGTGGGGGTGGACCAAGCAGCACGCCTACCGACTGATCGAGGCGGCCCCGGTAGCACAGAGTAACACGCGTGTTACTTCTATCCGGCAGGCCGCTGCACTGGCCAAGGTGAAACCTGATCAGCGCGAGGGCGTCGTTCAAGCGGTGGTGGATGAGGGTAAACCGCTGACGGGGAAAGAGATCAAAAGGCACATGCCGCCGCCGCCCGGGCAGGTTCTGGACGCGACGGGGTGGCCGATTCCGACGCAGCTCATCCCGCTTTGGCAGCGGGCGCGTGAAGTCCAGGACGTGCTGACGGCGCTCAGCCGTGTGAAAGGCGCACTCCGCTCCGCGCAGGAGAACCGGGACATGCTGTTCGCGGAGGTCAACTTCTCCTCCGCGCTGTCGCAACTCGACCAGGCTTGGTACGACATCAAGACGGCGAAGCCGTTCGCCGTCTGCCCGACATGCCAGGGCCAGCTTCCGGACAAATGCACGCTCTGCAAGGGGCGCGGGTTGATTTCCGAGCATCGGTGGGACACCTGCGTCACGCGCGAGGACAAGGAGTTCAGGGCGCGAGCGAAACAGAAGTCGGGCAACGGAAAGGAGCAGGCATGATCCGGCGACTGGACAAGGTGTGGTTTGGCCTGCTCGGCAAGACCCACCGCTGGATACTTTGCCAGGTGGCAGCGCACTACCGGCGCGAAATGGTGCGTGGGGCCGAGGCGCACCGCCGTCTGGAGGCGGTGCGCCGGCTGGAGCGGCACGTGGCGTCGCAGAACCCGAATCTGAACTAACATGAAGCTACGCCCTTACCAATCCGAGGCGTCGGACGCCATTTTCAAGGAGTGGCAGGAGAATGACGCGACACTGGTCGTGATGCCGACAGGTGGAGGCAAGACCATCCTTTTCGCCGATGTCATTCGGCGCGTGTTCCCGCGCCGGGCGCTAGTAATAGCGCACCGGGAGGAGCTGATCTTCCAGGCGCGCGACAAAATCCAACGGGTCACGGGCCTGAGCGCCGACGTGGAGATGGGCGAATACCGGGCCGAGGGGGGGCTGTTTGGCTCGGCCCGGGTGGTCGTCTCGACCATTCAAACGCAGTGCTCAGGGGGCGACGGCGGCGGTCGAATGGCGAAGTTCGACCCGTCGCAGTTCGGCCTGCTGATCATCGACGAGGCGCACCATGCGACCTCGCCCAGCTACCGGCGGGTGATTGACTACTACCGAACGAATCCGGCGCTGAAGGTCCTGGGGGTGACCGCCACCCCAGACCGCGCCGATGAGGAGGCGTTGGGGCAGGTCTTTCAGCCGGTGGCGTTCGACTACGAAGTGCTGGACGCGATCCACGACGGCTGGCTCGTGCCAATCGAACAGCAGATGGTCCACGTCGAGGGGCTGGACTACTCGGATGTTCGCACGACCGCGGGCGACCTGAACGGCGGCGACCTGGCCGCCGTGATGGAAGCGGAGCGGAACCTGCAGCCGATGGCCTCGGCGTCGCTGACGATCATCGGGCGGCGGCGGGCGCTGGTGTTCACGTCGAGCGTGAAGGCGGCGGAGATGACGGCGGAGATATTCAACCGTCATCGGCCGGATATGGCGGCCTGGGTGTGCGGCAAGACGGAGCGCGAGGAGCGCCGCCGCGTGCTCGCGGACTTTGCCGCAGGCAAAGTCCAGGTGGTCTGCAACTGTGGCGTGCTGACCGAGGGATTCGATGATCCGGGCGTGGAGGTCGTGATCATGGGGCGCCCGACCAAGAGCCGGTCGCTGTATTCGCAAATGGTAGGGCGTTCGACGCGGCCGTTGCCCGGTGTGGTGGATGGGCCGGAGACGCCTGAGGCGCGCAAGGCGGCCATCGCGGGGAGCGCCAAGCCCTCCTGCCTGGTGGTGGACTTTGTCGGCAACGCAGGCAGGCACAAGCTCATCACCAGCGCGGACATCCTGGGCGGCAAGGTCAGCGAGGAGGCGCTGGAACGGGCGGTGAAGCAGGTCAGCGCGGCTGGCGGGCCGGTGAACATGACCGAGGCGCTGGACGAAGCCGAAGCCGAATTGCGCGAGCAGAAGCGGCTCGCGGAGGCCGCACGGCGGGCGAACCTGGTGGCCAAAGCGCGGTTTACCACGCAATCCGTGGATCCGTTTGACGTGCTGTCACTGGAGCCCGTGAAGGCTCGGGGCTGGGACCAGGGCCGGCAACTCAGCGAGAAGCAACGGTCGCTGCTGGCGCGTCAGGGCATTAACCCGGACCGGGTGTCGTTCACGGAAGGGCGGCAGTTGATCTCGGAAATATTCCGGCGCTGGGACGGGAAGCTGTGCTCCTTCAAGCAGGCCAAGGTGTTGCGCAAATACGGCTACGACACTCAGGTGAGCTTCGCGGAAGCCTCGGCGACGATTGACGCGCTGGCCCGGAATGGGTGGCAACGGGTGTCGGCGGCGGCACCGGCGAAAGGAGACCCGGCATGGAACTGAGCTTCAGACGGGTCAGCAAGGGCAGCCCGTGCCCCCAGTGCGGCAAGCCGGACTGGTGCACCGTGGGCGATTACGGCGTGGTGTGCCATGCGGGTGCAATCGGCCAAGCCGGTGAAGAACGGCGGTTGGTTCCATCCGTTTGACGCTGCCCGGGGGCGGCCGGTGGCGCCGCCGCCGAGGCGGGGGCCACCGGCCATCAACGCGACCGCGATGCACCGCGCCTGGCGGGCCGGGACAACCGCTGAGGCGCTGGCCGCCTTCGCGGCGTCGCTCGGCCTGTCCGCGGCGTCGGTGGCGGCGGTGGGCGCGGCCTGGGCGCCGTCGCACGCCGCCTGGGCGTTCCCGATGTGCGACGGCTATGGGAACGTCGTCGGCATCCGTCTGCGCAATGAGCGGGGCAAATTCGCCGTGCGCGGCAGCCGGCAAGGCGTCTTCCTGGCGGCGGTTCCCGCGCAGAAGACGCTGTTTGTCTGCGAAGGGCCTACCGACACCGCCGCCGCCGTCGAGCTGGGCCTGTTCGCCGTGGGGCGGCCCAACTGCTGTTGCGGGGGTCTTGAAATTCGCACCTACGCGCGCCGACACAAGTGCGACAGGGCGGTCATTGTCTCCGATAACGACAAGCCGGGCCTGGACGGCGCTCGGCGGGTCGGCCAGGAGCTTCGGCTGCCCCATGCCATCTATGTGCCCCCGGCCAAGGACCTGCGTGAATTTTGCCGCCTCGGCGGCACACGCAACATGATCGACAACACGCTGAATCAGACTGTTTGGAACGTATGAGAAAACCATCTGCTTACTTGCCGTTCTACGGCAACGATTTCTTCGAGGCCATCGCGGGGTATTCCGATGACGCGGGGATGAAATACCTCCGGGCGATTTGGCACTATTGGAACCATACGGGCTGCACCGGGCTGCCCGATGACGATGAGTACTTGCAGCGCGTCTGCGGCTGTGAGGAGGGCGAGTGGGCGCGGATCAAGGGGATGGTCTTCGACAACCAGTTCCATTTCCGGCTGGAGAACGGTGCGTGGCACCAGACCCGATGCCGCGATGAATGGGCCAAGTCGAAGCGGGTGTTCGACCAGAGATCCAAGGCGGGAAAGGCGGCAGCGATGAGTCGGTGGGGGAAGACATGAGAACGACCTTATATCCGGAGTTGGCAGAGAAGATCGAGGGCCTCGGGCGGCGGGGCCAGGTGCTGGCGGGCATTTGGGCGGGGAAGGGAACGAAGGAGATCGCGGCTGACCTGGGGCTGAGTCCCAAGACGGTGGAATACCACCGGGCCCAACTCTACCGCGTGTTTGGGGTAAATGACCTGGTCAGCCTCTGCCGGCGGGCGATAGCGGTGGGGCTGATAGACCCGAGGTCCGAGGGCCGGGACCCGGGGGAGGGATGCCGGAGGCAATGCGTGACGCATGCGCGACGCATTGCCAACGCATATGCGATTCGGGGCGGAGCAAGGCGAGTCGGCCGACAGCGCGAGCGGCGGCTTGGACCGAACATGCGAAAAACCGAGCAATTTGAAGGGGGCGATGCCGGAGGCAATGCCTGACGCAATGCGTGACGCAATGCGTGACGCATCGTTTTGGCATCGTTTCCGTTATGCGTGACGCATGCCATTCAGAATCAGAATCAGATAAGAGACAGGTATTAAGAAGTAAGTAGTTAAGAAAGGTACTGAGGTATGAGTGTAGAAGGTAGAGAAGTAACAAGGATACCAGCAGATAGTCCTAAGGGACGGCTGCTCCGGTTTGTGTTTTGCCCGCCGGCGCTGGGGCCGGTGCCGGCTCGTCCTGGCGGGTTCGCTGCACGGCTGGCGCGGTCGCCGGTGGACCTGGTCACCCGCTTGGGCATGGAGCGGTCCAATACCTACTACGCCGCGGGGTGCCCCCTTGAACTCTGCGACCATGCGGCGGCGCGTGACCTGTGGCGGGTCATCTATCGGGATGCCATCGGAAGCGAGGAGGGTGTATGCCTCTGATGTTTGAGCGACAACCGAGGGAAAGCGCGAAGGCGTTCGCGGCTTTCACGGCCTATCTCGGCATGGGGCCTGAGCGGTCTCTGTCGGGTGTGGGCGCGAAGCTCGGCAAGAGCAAGCAGATGATGGAGAAGTGGTCCCGCAAGTTCGACTGGCCGGCGCGGGTGGCGGCGCATGGCGCCCACCTGGCTGTGGTCGAGCGCGAGGCGGCGGAGGCCGTCGTGCAGGCGAAGGGAGCTGACTGGGCCGAGCGGTATGCGGAACTCCGAGAATCGGAGTGGAGAGCGCGGGCGGAGCTGGTGGACCTGGCCTGGGAAGTGATCCGGCGCTGGCGGTCCAAGCCGGAACGGGTTGGATCGCTGGAGGGGTTGGCTCGGCTGCTGGATCTGATGAGCACGCTCGGGCGACGAGCTTGCGAGGTCGCTACCGGGCGGAAAGAAGTGACGGGGCCAGACGGCGGGCCTATCCGTGTGGAAATCGAGGCCGCCCTGGACAAGATCTACGGCAGGCCGATACCGGGCGAGGTAGTGGACGTCCAGGCCGCGCCGGTGGTGCCGGCTTTACCGGAGGGGAAGCAATGACGAAGCTCGAGCGATACATGGCGATGGGACAACGGGCGGGGTGTCCTCGGACCCAGATGGACAATTTCGTCAGGGCCGGTGTGGTCCTGCAGGAGCGTCAGCTCGCGGCGTCAGCCGCGGCGCGGCTGTGCGACCGGGCCGACGGGCCGACGGCAGTCGGCTACGGCGGGGCCCGCGGCGGCGGCAAGAGCCACTGGCTCTTGGCGCAGATGGGCGCTGACGACTGTCAGCGCGTGCCGGGGCTGAAGTGCCTCCTGCTGCGGAAAGTCGGCAAGGCGAACATGGAACACTTCGAGGACCTACGGCGCCGGCTCTTCGTCGGGCTGAGGCACGAGTTTTCGGCCTACCGTGGCGTGCTGACCTTTGGGAACGGGTCGAGGATCATCGCCGGGCACTTCCAGGCGGAGAAGGACATCGACGCCTATCTGGGGCTGGAATACGACGTGATCGGGATTGAGGAGGCGACGACGCTGTCGAGCCGGAAGCATACGGACATCTCTACCTGCTGCCGGACCAGCAAGTCGAACTGGAGGCCGAGGATCTACTCCACCTCGAACCCCGGGGGAATCGGGCACGCGTGGTATCGGACGAAGTTCATCGTGCCATTTCAGGAAACGCGGGAAACTGAAACAAGGTTCCTGCCGGCGAGGGTGACCGACAACGCCTACAACAACCCGGAGTACCGGAAGGTTCTGGAGTCACTGCACGGCTGGCAGCGAAAGGCTTGGCTGGATGGGACTGGGACCTGGCAGCCGGCCAGTACTTCACCTCCTTCCGGCGCGAGGTCCATATCATCCCGGACTTCGACGAAACCCGAGCCCGCGAGTGGTTTGCTGCCCTGGACTACGGATTTGCCCACTACACCGTGGTGCTGCTCGGCTGCACTGATGGGGATGGGAACCTCTTCGTCGTGGATGAACACGCCGAACGGATGTGGCTGCCTCAGCGGCACGCTGAGGCCATTCGGGCGATGGTGGGCCGCCACAAGATCGGCGACCGGGCGCTGGAGGTCGGCGATCTGCGCCGGATTGTCGCTGGAACGGACGTTTTCAGCCGGCAAAGCGATGGCACTACCATCGCTGGGCAGTATGCCCGAGAGGGCATCACGCTGAAGCCAGCGAACATGGACCGGGTCAACGGTTGGGCGGAGGTAATGCAAAGGTTAGGCGATGGTGGGGCAAGCGTGCGGGCGAAATTGTTCATCCACCGGCGTTGCGGACGGCTGGCTGAGACCTTGCCAGCCATGCAACATGATCCGAACCGGCCTGAGGACGTGCTGAAGGTGGATGCCGATGAGGATGGCGTCGGCGGTGATGACGCCGCCGACGCGCTTCGGTATCTGGTCGCGACGAAGTCGCGGACGGTGGCGCAGCGCAAGCTGCGCGGCCTTTGAGCGCGGCCCCCTGGGATGGAGGGGGCCAGCGCTCTCCCGGGGGTGGGTTGCGACCCCGCCAAACTGAACAAAGGAGCGGAGTGAGGGGTGTGGCGTGAAGGATGCAGGAGCGACTGGCGCGCGCACTGCGGGGCCGGCGGGGGGCCAGGGTCCGGGCAGCCGGCCGCAAAGCAGTGAGCGTGACAGGCGCGACAGGCTCCCGGCCACAAGACGCTGTTATCTTTAGTGCACCGGGCCGCCGAAGGGCCTCCTGGGTTGCGCCTGCGGCAGGAGGCCTTGCGATGAGGCGGCGGGGACCCGTGTGCCGAGGGTTCCCGCGCCAGCGGGATACGGCAACGGGGCGGCACTACAGATAACAGCTCTTGTGGCTGGAGCCGGAAGCACTCCTTCATGACACACCCCGAACGAAGCGGATCGTAAACTGGCGGGGTCGCGGTTCGTGGGGGACGCGGGGGTCGCGCTGTTCTGGCGTCTGGCTCGACAGGCCGAGGAGGGAGGGAGGAAGGACGAGTTGGCCTGCCGAGCCAGAGGCCAGACTGACTTTGTCTCGAAGCGCCAGTCTGCCAGCTTTCAGCGTTAGCTTGCGGTGCTGATAGCTGGCAGTCTGGCGCGCTTCGTTTGGGTCGCGGGGGCACGCGCTGTCCTCACTTCTGGTCGGGAGCGAGGAGCGCCTGGCCGTGGCTCAAGGGTGACAGGGTGAGCCGTTAGGCCAGGCGCTCCTCGCTCCCGGCCAGAGGTGAGGCTGACATTGGGGGCCAGCGCATGACCAAGCCGCAGCGGAGGCCAGCGAGCTTGCGAGCGTTTCCGGAGCTAGGACTGGTGATGCGCTGGCCGGGGTCTTCGCCTGTCTCACCGGTTTTCATGAAGTGGAACGGAGCGGAGCGTTAGGGAGGTTACGCGCTGCGTGCCGGGACAGTGCCGCCGCTTCTGTGCTCATCGGCGGCGCGGTGGGGGTTGCACGCGGGCGCGGGGCCGACCGGTATCGGAGCGTAGTGCAACGCAGTGAAAAGCCGGTGAGTCAGGCGTTGTTTGCCTTGGGGGCCTGGCAAGTGCCGTGAGTTGGCGCGGTGGCTTGCCACGCCTTAGCGAGCAGGGCTTAGCGACAGGCGAGCGCAACTCACGGCTCTTGCCAGGCGGGGTTGGTTTCCTGCTTTTCGGTGTCGTGGTTGGCGGTGTTGTCTTCTGCGGAGCTGAAGCGCGGACTGACCGCCTACCGCAACCAGCCAGACAGACGCAGCCAACGCCACACCAGCGGCTGCCACCACGGGAGACGAGGACGAAACTGAGGGGGACAACCGCACGCACGCCACCACTGCACGGGCAACGAAACGCGCTGGAAATAGAACCCGGCAACGCGACACTGGAACCGCTGCCACCGAACGCCGACCAGGACCTGCCAACGCCTAGCGGCCCTACCGACCTGAAGAAGCTCTCTCACACCTTTTCTTGAGAGAGCTTCTTCAGGTCGGTAGGGCCGCGTGGCAGCGCTGGACGCGTAGGATTACCCACGACTCCCGACAGCCCGAAGGAGTCCATTCACTGATTTTGTCTTTGTCCGAAGCGCAGTGGCAGGGCGCATTCCAATGGTTGCAGCAGGCGTGCCAGCCCGTGGGGTTAAGGGGGGGCTGGCGCGACTGCTGCATCGTGATTGCGCCCGAACGGAGCGATCCGGGGACGTTGGAATTGCTGAGGGCGCTGGTTTCGTAGCGCGCATCCGATGACGCGAAGCGGGAGCGCGTTCGCATTGGGATGAGCGAAGCACCCAGCGTGACAGGCGTTAGCCTGGCGCGCCGGGTGCTCGCGGACGTTCGACTTGGTTAATGTGTATCGACGGCGCGAAGCGGGAGGACGTTGAACTGCGTGGAGGTTCGATTGGCTGGCGTTGGTCGTGCTGGTCGTTCGTTGTGGTTCTTCCTTCCTCTCCTCCAGCGGAGGAGAGGCTGACTTCATTTGTTCAGCGGCGTTGCGTTTTACAGAGGCAGCGGATAAGACGAACGACTACCGCTGCCAACCAGACAGAACGAGCCAACGCCAGACCAACGGCTGCCACCACGGGAGACGAGGACGCCACTGAGGAGGACAACCGCACGCACGCCAGAACTGCACCGGCAAAGTAACGCGATGGAAATAGAACGCAGCCACCCGACACTGGAACCGCTGCCAACGAACACGGACCAGAACCTGCCAACGCCTAGCGGCCCTACCGACCTGAAGAAGCTCTCTCACACTTTTTCTTGAGAGAGCTTCTTCAGGGCGGTAGGGACGCGGGCAGCGCTGGACGCGTAGGAGAACCCACGACTCCCGACAGCCCGAAGGAGTCCATTAACTGATTTTGTCTTTGTCCGAAGCGCAGTGGCAGGGCGCATTCCAATGGTTGCAGCAGGCGTGCCAGCCCGTGGGGTTAAAGGGGGGCTGGCGCGACTGCTGCATCGTAAACGCGCCCGAACGTAGCGGCTTTGGGGACGTTCGTGGTCCTGCTGGCGTTGGTTTCGCGGCGGGCGTTCGTGGTCGCGAAGCGGTGGCACGTTCGACGTGGAACGAGCGGAAGCAGCCGGCGTGACAGGCGTCAGCCTGGCGCGCTGGCTGCGCCGCGGACGTTGGAATTGTGAGGGCGTATCGAGGTCGCGCCAGCGGTGTGCTGGTTGAATTCCTGAACGTGAGCCGCTGCCTCCTCCACTCCCCGTTGCGCAAGCACAGGGGAGTGGAGGGACAGGCTGCGACCGGTCGTGGTGGCCTGAGCGACTGGCAGGCGAAGCGCCGGTTGCGCCGCCGAGGCGCATCCGGCGCGGAGCCTGGCAGGAGCGATTGGTGGTGGCGGCTGGGTCGTCAACAATTCATTTCAGGAAAAGTGACGACTGCTGATGACTGGGGATAGCGGCTGATAGCGCGTGATGGTAGGGCCGGTGGGTGATCGGTTTGGGGACAAATACCGATGCTAAGGTTGCGCCAATGGCAGTAAATGTGACGCATCCTGATTACGACGCCGCGGCCACGGAGTGGGCGCGGTCGCGTGATGTCCTGGCCGGCGAAGATGCCGTCAAGGCTGGGGGTGAGAAGTATCTGCCTCGGTTGGACTCGATGACGGATGAGGAGTTCTCGGCCTATGTGAAGCGCGCTTCCTACTTCAATGCCAGCGCGCGCACGTCGGAGGCTTACCTGGGTCTGATGTTTCGGCGTCCGCCCTTCGTGAAGTTGCCGGACGATGGTGCCGGTGTTGGTCGGGCGATGTCGGAATTCCAGAACGACGCGGACATGCTGGGCACCACCCTCACCGGCTACGCCAAGATGGTGGTGGGCGACGTTGTTGGTCTGGGCCGTGCGGGTTCGCTGGTGGACTGGGAGGATGAGGTCGAGCAGCGCGCCTATGTGGTCTTCTATCGCGCCGAGCAAATCATCAACTGGCGGGTGGAGCGGGTGAACGGCCGCAATGTGCCTACCCTGATCGTGCTGGCCGAGCACGTCATCGCACCGCCCGGCCCGGATGATGATGGATTTGCGCTTCAGCTCGTGGACCAGATGCGAGTCTTAAGGCTGGTGCCTGGTGAGGCTGCCGATGTCGCCGGGAAACGGGACTACCACTACCAGGTGGAGTTGTGGCAGCCGAAGAAAACGCAGCGCAGGGGTGGCAAGGTTGAGTGGGAGTTGGTGGAGACTCGGATGCCGTTGCGGCTGGGCAAGCCGCTGCCGCTGATTCCGTTTGTGTTCCATGGGTCCCGGCATTCCCGCCCGGATGTGGATCGCGGACCGCTGGAAGACATCGTCGCGGTGAACCTGGACCATTACCGCCTCAACGCTGACTTCAAACATGGCCTGCATTTCACGGCGCTGCCCACTGCGTGGGTGAGCGGGTTCGACAAAGGTGCGTCGTTGCGGATTGGATCCAGCACCGCCTGGGTGAGTGAGACGCCTGGTGCTACTGCTGGCTTTTTGGAGTTCACCGGCCAGGGCCTGACGACCCATGAGCGAGCGATGGACCGGGATGAACGGCTCATGTCGATCCTGGGCTCTCGGATGCTGGAGGACATGAAGAAGGTCGGTGAGACCGCGACGGCCATCGAACTTCGGCAGGCTGGTGAATACAGCATCCTGGGCAATGTCGCTCTCAGCGTGAGCGAGTCGCTCACGCAGGTGTTGCGTTGGGTCTATTGGTGGAACTCCACCGAAGAACTGCCTGATGACGTGAAGAGCGAACAGGTGCTGATGACGCTGAATACCGATTTCAGCACGAAGGGCCTGGCGAGCCAGGACATTCAGGCCATTGTCGCGGCTTGGCAGGCAGGTGCGATCAGCCAGGACAGCATGTATGACCTGTTCCGCCGTGGTGAAGTCTTGCCTGAGGGCAGGACGAACCAAGAGGAGGCGGCGCTGATTGAACACCAAATGATCGAAGCGGCGAAGAAAGCTTTGGCGGCTGGCGCGAATGGCCAGTCGCAAATGGTAGATGGCAAAACCAACGGCGCGGCCACCGGCAGCGCCTTACCTGCGTGAGTGAGATATGGCACTGAAGTTCAAATTCAAATCGAAAGATGAAATTCCGGCGGAGCAGGCGGCGCTGTATGTCGAGCGTGATGGCGCCTGGACGCTGGATGTAGATGGGGCTGCGGATAAATCCAAGCTGGATGAGTTCCGCGCCAACAACATTGCGCTGAGCAACCAGCTCGCGGACCACAAGAAAAGGTTTGATGGCATCGACCCTGACGCGGTGCGCAAGCTCGCCGAGGAGAAGCAGCGGCTCGAGGAAGCGCAGCAGATCAAGGGTGGCGAGGTGGACAAGGTGGTGGAGAGCCGGCTCAAGACTGCGAAGACCGAGTGGGACAAGCAGTTCGCTGCTGTTGCTTCCGAGCGTGATTCACTGAATGCGCGCCTGACTGGCATTCAGATTGATCAGGGCGTGATCACCGTCGCAACCAAGCGCGGCCTCCGGCCTACGGCTATCCCTGACATCACTGCACGTGCGCGAACTGTGTTCCGCCTGGTGGATGGCGCTCCTCGCGCGTTTGAGCCCGATGCCCAGACGGTGCGTGTTGGGAAAGATGGAATCACGCCCATGACTTTGGATGAGTGGGTCGAGCAGCAAGTTGCTGACGCTCCTCATCTGTTTGAATCGAATGCGGGCAGCGGTGCTGCCAGCAACGGCTCCGGTGGAGCTGGCAACAAGTCCGCGAAGAACCCGTTTCGGAAAGAGACATGGAACCTCACGGAGCAAATGAGACTGCAAAAAAACGATCCGGGCCTGGCGGCGCGGCTACGAGCCGCGGCCTGAGTCTGGATCACAACCGGAGAACGTGAAGTATGGCTAAGACCTTAGTCGCGGATGTGATCATCCCGACAGAATTCGAGAAGTACGCCATTGAGCGGACGGCTGAGCTGTCGCGCTTTGGCGAGTCGGGCATCATCGAAATGGCGCCCGAGTTTGACACGTTAGCGCAGGGCGGTGGCCGTGAGGTGAAGATGCCGTTCTGGAAGGACCTGACTGCGGCGCGGCAGCTACTGAGCGATTCCGCGTCGCTGACGGTGAACAAGATCGCGGCGGACACCGACATCGCACGCATCCACAACGATGCGCAGGTGTGGAGTGTGAACCACCTGGCCAAGGTGGTTTCGGGCGACGATCCGATGCAGGCAATCGTGGACTTGGTCGGCGCCTACTGGGCGCGGACTGATGAGTCGCTGGTGATCTCCTGCCTGAAGGGAATGTTCGGCGCGGCTTCGATGGCGGGCAACCTGCTCGCCATTCATTCCGAGACCGTGGCGGGCACCACGTCTTCGACGAGGCTCAATGGCGCGACCTTCGTAGATGCGTGCGCCAAGCTCGGCGATGCAGCCAGCAGGCTGACCGCGGTGGCGATGCACTCGGGCACCGAAGCGGCGCTCAAGAAGTTGGATCTGATCGACTTCCTCCCTGACAGCGAAGGCAAGCCGAGTCTGGCCAGCTTCCAAGGCCGGCGTGTTGTCGTCGATGACAGCTTGCCCACTCGGGCTGGCACTACTGACGGCACGGTGTACACGACCTACCTGTTCGGCCAGGGCGCGTTCGCCAAGGGTGTTGCTCCGCTGAGCGGCACTCCGCTTCAGGGTGGCTTCGGCACTGAAGGTGTCGAGCTGGCCCGCGTGCCGCTGGACAGCGACTCGGTGCTGATCAATCGGCGCCGCTACATCCTGCATCCGCGCGGTGTGAAGTTCACCAGCGCCTCGGTGGCTGGCGACTCGCCGACGGCAGCGGAGCTGGAGACGGCTGCCAACTGGGTTCGTGTTTGGGAAAACAAGAACGTGCGCCTGGTGGCGATCACCCACAACAACTGAGCATGAGCCGGGGATGGCAACATCCCCGGCCTGGAGTTTGGACATTCTGGAAGGCGCGACTTGGGCGAAAGGGTTTGGGTTTTATCAGGCGGCAGCGGCTTGGACCATGGTCTGGCAGGTAGCGGGGGCGTTGCCGGTGGCAAAGGTCATCGGGTT
>Ga0209606_1002510_pt1 | contig 20044 bp, 11 predicted proteins | sample AD_UKC057_MetaG_FD_184412 | JGI IMG/M metagenome (GOLD analysis project Ga0209606, IMG submission 184412) | Active sludge microbial communities of municipal wastewater-treating anaerobic digesters from USA - AD_UKC057_MetaG (SPAdes) (version 2) | ecosystem: Engineered > Bioreactor > Anaerobic >...
CTGGTCTGAGGCGAGGATGCTTATCATGCCGCGGCCGTTCAGGCCGGTGCGCAGCAGCTCGTTGAGCTCAAATGCCGGCTCGCCGAAGAGGGCTTCTCCGCCTTCCCGCTCCAGCGTCAGCAATGCCCGTTGAATAGCTGCCACGGACGGCGGGCTCACCAAGCCGTATTCGCTCGAAATCTCCTTGCGGTGTTCCACAACAAACGTGAGCAATGCGCGCAAATCGTCGAGGTCAAGCAACAGAAGGCCCTGGTCGTCCGCCAGTTTGAACGCGATCTCGAGCACCCCCTCCTGGATGTCGTTGAGCTCGAGAATCCGCCCCAACAGACTCGGCCCGATCTCACTGACCGTGGTGCGGACCCGGTGGCCGCCAGCGCCAAACATATCCCAAAACACCACCGGGCTGGGCTCGTTGACGTAGCCTTCGATCCCAATCTGTGCAACCCGTTGCTGGATCTTGTCATTGGCGATACCAGCCATCGCCAGGCCTGCGACATCGCCCTTGACGTCAGCGATGAATACCGGCACGCCCATGCGCGAGAAACCTTCCGCCAACACCATGAGCGAGATGGTCTTCCCGGTACCCGTCGCGCCCGCGATCAGCCCATGACGGTTGCCGTACTTGGCAAGCAGGTTCACGGGCTGCTCGCCCATGCCGATGAGTATCTTGTCCATCCACTGAGTCCTTTCAGGCGGCAGCAACCGCCCCCCGGCTTTCGAATTACCTCGCACATTCGCCAGCAGGTTCATTGCGTTCTGGCAAACGACGCGCCCCTCACGGCGATACCCATAATACCGCCGGCCTCCACCCTGCCGCCACCCACCGGACCTCCTCTGAACATAAATCCGCGTCCCGGCAGGTAACAGAAGGCGTAAGGTGCTATTCGTTCGCTGCTGCTGGACTTCTTCCCTGCCGATGAAGCGGTAGATTGCTGCCCCAAGCACGCCGCCTGCTACAGAAAGAGCCCTGCTTTCCGTTCGTGCATTTCGCACCCCGTGGGTACTTTATGAATTCTTTGAATACCTCCAGACTCGTCATGCGTCAGGTCAGCGCCTCGGGAGACACCTCGCTGTTTCCACTTCTCGACGCACCGCTAGACCTCATCTTCTTTCAGCCGGACAACCCAGGCCCTGCCCCAAACATACCATACCTCTGCCGACTGTGGATAAACTCTTGGCATATCTGCGCTAAAGACGGCAGGCGCAAAGGGCAACAGAGCTGCCCGATTCTCTTCTCCCCTGTTGTTCGCTGTTCATCGCAATATTGACCCTGTTGAAGGACGTGATGCATGATAGAGATTCAGGTTGCAGCTGAAGGAGGCCTGCATGGGTGGCGGTGTGTGCCAAGGGCGCATCAGCGTGCGGACCCCTTTGTGCCATGAAACGCGGGAAATCGGTACGTGCGCACGCCGCGTGGCGTGTAAAGAAAGGAACGGAACCATGAGCAAGCGGAATGTCATGATGGTGGGGAATACCCTTGTTGCAGTGGCCAGCGCTGTATTGATTGTTCTCTTCCTGACGGCCGCGGCGGCCCAGGCACAAGGTCCCGGCCGTCCCCCACGCCTGACGCCCGAACAGTCGAAAGCGGCTTGGGCCATCGAGGCGAAACACGTGGCGGGCAAGCTCGAGCTGTCCGAGGAAGCCACGGGTAAGCTCGTAAAAGCGTATTCAGACGCTCAAACTGCCTATGCGGAGTCCATGAACAAGAAACGTGAAGAACTGCAGGCCCAAGGCGGCGACCGTGAAGGGATGAGAGGGGCATTTCGCAAGGCGATGGAGGAGGTACGCACCGCCGAACGCGAGAAGTTTTCCGCGGGCCTCGCAGCTTTTCTCAATGAGGAACAGACGAAGAAGGTGGTGAGCCAGCTCGGCGGGTTCAACGGCTCCCTTGATAACATGGTCAACATCCTCGCGGGATTCAAACTCGAGGATAAACAGGCCAAAGCCCTCGACTTGGTTCTTGCATACACGCTTGAGCAGACGAAACTGTGGACGCAAGCCACGGGCGAACAACAGGATTTTGCCGCATTGCGCGAAAAGATGACGGCCCTCAAAACCAAACTTGACACCGATTTGGGCGAGATCTTGTCTAATGAACAGCTGGCAAAGTGGAAAGAAGCTACGGCCCCTCGCGGCCGGGGCGGATTCGGCGGTGGCGGCCAAGGCGCTCGCCGCGAAGACAGCGGAGCCGGCGCTGGTGGTGAGTCGGCACCCCCCAGCTCAACAAAGTAACGCAGCCGGAAAAACCGGACGAATACCTGCGTAACCCACACATTCAGAAGGTGATATGAATATTCCCCAGATGACCAGAAAGAGATGGATGGTTGGCGGTGGCGCGCTTGCGGTTGTCGTATTGTCGTTTGTCGTTCTCAACGGGGTCCTGGCCCGGACAACGGACACCGGCCCCACGACAACCGAGCGCGCCGTCTTTGAGGTCCAGCAGGGCCCCCTGACCATCAGCGTCAGCGTGTCTGGCACCATCAAGGCGCGCGAGCAGGAAGTCATCAAGTGCGAGGTCGAAGGGCAGACCCAGATCCTCTCGATTGTCGAGGAGGGCAAGAACGTAAAAAAGGGCGACATGCTGATTGAACTCGACGCGAGCAGTCTCACGGACCTGCGGGTAGACCAGGAGATCCGGGTCCAGAACGCCGAAGCCTCGTTCATCAGTGCACGGGAACAGCTCGAAGTGGCCAAGAACCAGGCGGCAAGCGATGTCGATAAGGCCAAGCTCACACTCCAGTTCGCGGAGGAAGACCACAAGAACTTCGTCGACGGCGATTTCCCGAAACAACTGAAGGAGGCCGAGGCGCGCATTACGCTCTCCAAAGGCACGGCGGCGCGCGCGGAAGAAAAGGTCGCGGGCTCTGAAAAACTGGCGAAGGAAGACTTCATCACGCCCATTGAACTCGAAGCAGACCGTCAAGACCTCGTAAAGGCGAAGCTCGACCTCGAACTTGCCGAAGACGAAAAGCGGCTGCTGACCGATTTCACGTATAAACGAACCCTTGCCCAGCTGGAGAGCGATGTCCGCCAGGCGAGCATGGCCCTCGAACGAACGGAACGCAAGGCATCGGCCGACGTGGTCCAGTCCGAAGCAGACCTGAAAGCAAAGGAATCCGAATACCTTCGCCAGAAAGACAAGCTCGAGAAAATCCTGGCGCAAATCACGAAAACGAAGATATACGCCCCCTCGGACGGGCTTGTTGTCTATGCAACGTCGGGCCAGGGCAGTTGGCGGGGCAACACCGAGCCGCTCCAAGAAGGGCAGATGGTGCGTGAGCGCCAGGAACTGATTTACCTGCCGACAGGGTCTTCGTTCATGGCCGAAGTCGATGTGCACGAAGCAAGCCTGACCAAGATTAAGCCCGGTCTGCCCGTCAGGATATCCGCCGAAGCGGTTCCCGATCATGTGTACCAAGGCCGCATCACCTCGGTGGCTCCCTTGCCCGATGCCCAGAGCGCTTGGATGAATCCCGACCTGAAAGTCTACAATACCTCGATCAATATTGAGGGCGATACGACCGGTCTCCGTACCGGCGTGACGTGCCTGGCCGAAATCATCGTGGACCGGTATGAAGACGCCCTTTATCTGCCCGTGCAGGCCGTCGTGCGCGTGGGCGGGAAACCCACTGTATACCTTGCAAAAGGGAACAGTACAGTTCCGCGAGAGGTGGAACTCGGCCTCGATAACAACCGTATGGTGCGCATCCTGAGCGGGGTCCAGAAAGGAGACCCCATTCTCCTCAACCCGCCGCTCGCCGTTGACAAGCATGAAACCGGCGAAGACATACAGGAGGCACTCGCGGCCGAAGCCCAAGGCGCCGTTCCAGCGTCCGATGCCACCTCGCCAGCCGCGCCCGCGCCATCCGCCGAGACCGCCCCTGCAGCGGAGGCGTCCCCTCAGCCTGCGCCCGCGGACAATCAGGCTCAGGCGCCTGGGGAAAGTCCCAGCATGGAGGCAACGCGCGAACGGTTCCGGAACGCGTCCCCCGAGGAACGTGAACAGATGCGCAAGGAAATGGAAGAACGCTTGAAGAACATGTCCCCCGAGGAACGGGAGCAGTTCATGCAGCGCCGGGGCCGGCGGGGGGCTGGACGCCCCTCCGAGGGAGCACCGGAGACCCCGTGACAAGCATGACAGCGCAGTCCGGCTCCAACACTGATGTCATCCGCCTCGACCACGTCTGCAAGACCTACAAGGTCGGCGAACAAGAGGTGCATGCCGTCGCGGACGTGTCTCTTACGTTCTCACAAGGCGCATTTTGCGCCGTGATGGGACCCAGCGGCTCGGGTAAGAGCACCATGCTGAACCTCTTGGGATGTTTGGACCGGCCCACGTCGGGGCGTTATGTGATCGCCAATGAGGACATCAGCAAGCTCAATGACGACCGGCTGAGCGAGATCCGCCTCAGACATCTCGGGTTTGTGTTTCAAAGTTTCAACCTCATCCCGCAGCTGACCGTGCTCGAAAACATCGCCCTCCCGCTGTTTTATCTCGGTTGGAGTACCGAGAAGAGCGCCGTTCACGCTGCCGAACTTGCAGAAAGAGTTGGCCTTTCGGAACGGCTCCGGCACCGGCCAACCGAATTGTCAGGCGGGCAACAGCAGCGCGTTGCCATCGCTCGAGCCCTGGCCAACGACCCCAAGATCATCCTGGCGGACGAACCCACGGGGAATCTCGACACCGCCACGGGCGAGCAGATCATGGCGCTCTTGTGCGACCTGAACAGGCAAGGCAAAACCATCATCATGGTGACGCACGAACCGAGTGTCGCGCTCCACGCAAGACAGCGCGTCCACATGCTCGATGGCCGGGTTGAACGCATCGAGGACGACGAGTAATGCAGATCTTCAACGTCGCCAGAAACATCCACCTCGGCATCAAGTCGCTGATGCTTCACAAACTCCGTTCCTTCCTCACCATGCTGGGCATCGTCTTCGGCGTGTCGAGCGTGATCGCGATGCTCTCCATCGGGGAAGGCGCCAGCAAGGAGGCTCTCGCACAGATCCGGAAGCTCGGCAGCACCAACATCCTCATCTCCTCCATAAAACCCGTGGAAGACGAAGCAGAGGCCAACGTCCACAGCCATATGAGCATGTACGGCCTGCTCTACGACGACGAACTGCGCGTCATCGAGACGTTTCCCGCTGTCCAACAGGTCGCCCCCGTAAAGGAAATCCGGAAGGAGGGCCGCTTATACGAACGCGCCCTCGAATTGCGCGTCGTGGGCACCACCCCGGCATGGTTCGACCTCGTGCAACGGTCGCTGATCGCAGGGCGCGGAATTCTGAAACGGGATATTGACGCGCACGCGCACATCGTGGTTCTCACCGAATATGGAGCGCGGCGGCTTCTGGCTACGGAACGCGCCATCGGCGAACAGCTGCGCATCGGGAGCGAGTATTTCGAAGTCGTGGGCATTGTCCGCAGCGAAGCGGAACAAGGCGGCACGATCCAGACGCCCGATCAAGAAGTCGATGCCTATATCCCCCTTAACGTGGCCCGCACAAGCTTCGGCGACATCATCATTCGCCGAACAACAGGGTCGCGGGAGATGTCCCGCGTCGAACTTCACCAGTTGATCGTCCAGATTCGCAATGAAGACGAGGTCGAGGCAACGGCTGCCGGCATCACACGCATGCTCGAGCGGTTCCACAAGAAGCTCGATTACCGCATCAGCGTCCCGCTCGCCCTATTACGCCAGGCGGAAGCCACCAAGCGGAACTTCAACATCGTTCTGGGATCTATCGCGGGGATCAGCCTCCTCGTCGGCGGCATCGGCATCATGAACATCATGCTGGCGTCCGTCACGGAACGCACGCGGGAAATCGGGGTACGCCGCGCCATCGGGGCCAAACGCAAGCAAATCGTGGTCCAGTTCTTGATCGAGACCATGGTGCTCTCGACGCTCGGCGGGTTTGTCGGCATCGGCATCGGCGTCTCGATTCCGTGGCTCGTCACCCGCTTTTCGGGCATGCCCACCGTCGTCACGCCGGAGAGCCTTGTTCTCTCCGTGGGCATCAGCATGGCCGTAGGCATCGTGTTCGGACTCTATCCAGCCGTCCGCGCCGCGAATCTCGACCCGATAGAAGCGTTGCGCCACGAATAAGGTCCCGGCGCCACGAGCATTCCGCCGCTGCGAAGCACTCCGCCGTCATGGGCGGCTGGACGTATCCCATGGCGAGAAGGGCCACCTTGATGCGGTCGATAGCGTCCTGCATCAGACAGACACCCCAGTCAACCGCCGGAAGGGTCGCCGTGTAGATACGCGATGCTCCGGCGACGCTCGCAATGCTCTCCTCGCGCCAATCGCGCCGCGCCAGATAAACCCGCCCACATTCAATTTTTCAGCGCCATACTCTCCGTGGTTCAGCTGCCCGAATACCCTCAAATGAAACCATGCCACAGCGCGGTGGTCTTGTTGCTGAAGCGGGCGAGATCCGGCTATAATTGGCCACATGCGTGACCCATCGAAACAGAACGGATTGTCTCCTCACGCGGCGACATGGCGTACCCTGGTGACGGTTGTCGTAGGGACCGTGTTGTTCGTCCCGCTGTGTGCCATTGAAGTCCCGGCGACGGCGGCGGCATCGGTCCCCCAGGCTGCGCTCGAGACCGATTGTTCCAGCCGGTTAGCCCTGATACAGGCAGGACCGGCAAATCTGTGGCGAGGGGCACAGGCTTCGTTGGGATGCGCTGCCCTGTCTGCCAATGGTTTTGCCTTTGGCCTGCCTCTGGGTGGCGTCTTGCCCACCCATCATGCAATATGCGGACCCCGCACATGCAATTCGCGGATGGTTTACTTGCTGAAACGCCAGCTTCAGGTATGATCCTTCCCTTTCTCGATATCGAGTACATTCGCTGAGGCTTCGTCACCGACCTTCCGGCCGGATGAACCCGTGGAGCCCAGCCTGATCGCGGCAACGCCCATTCCCGAGTCCAGCACCTTGGACGTGGATAGTTTAGGCTTGAGAAAGGGATCCAAGATGAGTACGCAATCGGCCACCTGTAAATGCTGCCACTGCGACAAGATCGTCACATACCATTATGAAAAGGTCAACCATAAGCAACACATGTGGCTGACAGTCTTTACCCTCGGGCTCTGGTCCCCCATGTGGTTCTTCGACATCGTGTCAAAGATCAAGATCTGCGACGAGTGCGGGAAACCCACGAAGGAATAACCAGGTTCGGCGCACTGACAGAACACACCAGTGATTTACGGCCTCGGGGCGAGGCATAGGCGCAAAGACGGCCGCCTCTGCCCGCACCCGAGGCCGGGGTATCGGCCAAGGTCTCGCGCGGTCCTTCCCATTCAACAGCTATTGCCCACAGCTTCCACAGCGTCTCCCTCCGAGGTCCGCTGGGTTTGGTCAGACACCGGTCCACGTGCGAGAATCAGTCACCATTTCGAGGCCCATGGCGTTCTATACTTTAGAAGACACTCCGGCCACAGCGCGAAAGAGAGGGAATGTTGGGCTCCCCGGATGCAGCCTTGCTCGATCGGTGGCATGAGCGGCGAGACGCAAATGCCTTTCGGGAGATCGCACTTCGTCACTCATCAATGGTATTCGGCGCGTGCTTGCGTATCCTCGGGAATCGGGCCGATGCCCAGGATGTGGCACAGGAGGTGTTTCTCCGCCTCGCACGGGGCGATGTCCGCATCAATGTTTCCCTCAGTGGGTGGCTCCACACCTTGGCCACACGCCGTGCTCTCGACAGAATCCGCGACGAACGCAATCAAAGAAACCGCGAATGCCGGTACGCGAGCGCGCAAGCCTCGACTTCCGAAGCATCCTGGGACGATTTGCAGCCTCTGATTGATGAAGCGATAGCGCAGCTTCCGGAAAGACTTCGGGTGCCCCTCGTCGAGCATTTCCTGGAAAACAGGAGCCACGAGGAAATCGCTCAGGAATTAGGCCTGACCCGCTCGGGAATCACACGTCGCATCTCCAAGGGACTCAAAGAATTGCGCCGAAGCCTGCGTCGCAAGGGCATCTCGATAGACGCTGCGGGCTTCGGGTTAATCCTGGAACACATCGTGCTCGAGGAGCCTCCGGCCGAACTTACGCGGTCCATCGGGAAAATGGCCATTTCAGGGATGGGGCAGGCCGGGCAGGCTGCCTCGAGCCCTGCACTGTCCTTAGCCCTGGAAGGAGTGGGAGCCATGTCCAAACTCAAACTTGCGGCATTTGCCGCACTCGCCCTGCTTGCGGTGAGTTCTGGGCTTATATTCCTCGGATATGGGGCGGCCGAAGCCCCGATTCCGGCGCCTTTGAACCCAGATGCGATTCGCCCGGCAGGTGCGCCGCCCGCTCGCGATGAAGCGTCGACTCCATCGACTCCAGAGACAGATGGCTCCAGCACGGAGCGGACTCCAAACTCAACCGATGAAGCGATTCGTATGGCTGTGGTGGGTGAAACTGGTTCGGGCAAGGCAGGGGCCCTGCCAGTTGACTTCCAGGCCTCTCATCCCATGGGTCCTGTATTGGGTTCCGTGAGCGGAAGGGTCATCGATTCCGATTCGAAGCCCATTAGTGACGCTGCGGTAGAGGCAAGCGGGGAGAATCTCAGTGGCCAAGCGCGCACGAAACGCGACGGCTCGTTTGAGATAGCATTGCGCGCGGAAGACACTTCGGGAACTACGGTGAGCGATGGTGGAGAGACCCTTGTTCTGGTAAGCGCATCGGGCGAGGGCTACGTAACGGCTACACAAACCCGCGTGCCCCTCGGGACAACCGATGTCGAACTGGTCTTGACGAAAGAGGCTTATATCCAGGGATGGGTGGTCGATGCCAGCACTGGCAAGCCAATTCCCGAATTCGAAGCGCGTATCTCACGCCACAAGACGCCCACCGAAGGGCCACAGCCCACGCGCGAGCCATGGACGGCCTTTTCATCCCCTGAGGGCAAATTCGTGCTTCCAACCACACTGGCCGTCACGGAACTGGACGCCCGGGCGCGAGGCTACAGGTGGGCCAAAAAGGAATTGTCACTCGAACAGGGCGAGATTCTCGAGGGTTTGGTAGTGGAACTAGAGCCGGGCGTGGTCATCCGCGGGATTGTCTTGGACAGAGCGACCCGGGAACCTGTCGAAAACGCCTGGGCCGGCATTGCAGTAGGGCAGAACGCGATGTGGCGCCTTCTTCGAGAGGATGAGTACGACGCTAAGACGGGGTCCGACGGGCGATTCGAGATCGCGAGCGCAGCTGGGCAAGATCTGGTAGACATCAAAGTCTGGCGGCACGATTACGCACCCGAATTCGTCATCAACCATGACACCAGGTCCTCCAGTGAGGTCACGGTGCTCCTCTCACAAGGCGGCACGCTTCGGGGTCAGGTGACGCAAAACGGCAAGCCGCTGTCCGGTCTTCGGATTCATGTCCGGCAGGCATTCGGACGCCCTCATGTAACGAATGTAACACCGCCGGAAACACCGTCGTTCTTGACTTGGACTGGTACCGACCCCGAGGGACGCTATGAATTCACCCACCTCGCCTATGGCCGGTACATCCTGCGTATTATCAACACAAGCCCTCACATCCCGTTACGTGAGCGGTACCTCGTCCGGATGTGGGTAGATGTCGAAGAAGGCAAAACCGTTGAATTGCATCATGAACTCACGGCGTACGGCGCTGTATACGGACAGATCGCGGGCTTGGCCGACTATCAAGGAGTCTCGGTGAGCATTTGTGACGCGCGGTACCCCGACGAACCCATGTACATGACGGGCGAGAAACATGATGCCAATGGCCCTGACGAGTACGGTGCGTTCGCCTTCGGACCCGTGGAAACCGGCGAGTACATCGCACGCGTTCACCTGCCGGGCACTCCACCCCGGGTTCTGGAGCAGAAGTGTACGGTATCCAGCGGGGAGCCGGTCGAACTTCTGTTCCAGGCAAAGGAAAGCGCGAACGCCCAAACTTCGGCCTCGGAGCAGGGGGAGGGTCGATGAGAGACAACCGTCTCGCCCGCCTTCTTTTTGCAGAGATTCTGGCTGCGATGTTCTGTGCCACGTGCGCCAAAGACGAATCCCTTCCGCACCCGCGGTTCGAAGTCACCGAGGACGTCGTGTTCGCCAGAACCTACCGAGAGGATGGCGCGAGCGTGGACCGAGTCATGGACGTGCTCCGGCCCGTAGACGATTCTTCACAAGCAAGGCCCGCGCTTCTTTGCATCCACGGCAATCCCGGTGAACAGCCGTATCCCGGAGGGCGACAGCACCATTTCAGGGACTACGCTGAGTACTTTGCAGCCCGTGGGTACGTGTGCTTCGTGGTTGCGTGGGGATTTGACTCGGCGCCGCTCGTCCAAATCAAGGCCGCTGTGCGCCATGTGCGGGCAGATGCAAGCGGCTACGGGGTCGATCCCGAGCGCATCGGCGCCATCGGGCATTCCTACGGCGGGTCCCTGGCTATCGCTCTGGCTGTAACCGGGGAGGACCATGGGCAACCCTCCGATGTGGAGCGGGCGGACCTCGTAAACCACCCCGGCGTATGTTCCCAGATCCGGGCGGCGGCGGCCATTCCGGGCGGCGTGTTCTATCCCGAGGAGTGCGACCTTGATGACGCGCCCATCTTTTACGCCCGCGGCACCCTGGACAAGAACTTCCACGTCCCGGAGGACCGAGTGGCAGAGCTGGAAGCCCGCAACGTTTCCTACGCGTGGTTTCCCGTAGAGGGGGCTGAACACGCTATCGACTCGAGCTTACAGGCTGCGTTCGGACGAACCTTGCCGGAACTCATGAACGAGTTCTTTGCGCTTCACTTGTGCGACGGGCGCGGCGCCACCATGACCATGCTGCACACGCTCCACGACGGCGCGGGCAAGGTGTCGGCGGCTCCGTTCAACCGGCTGGCGCCCGCGAACACGAAAACGACCCTGACAGCGAAACCTGAGCCGGGAAATCGGTTTGTTCGGTGGGAGGGGGACCTGACGGGAACAGATAATCCCACCGAAATCTCCATGGACGCGAGCAAGCGCATCACGGCAGTCTTCGCGCCCGCCTCTACAAGTCCTGTCCGCCAAGAACGTTAGGGAGCGCGCGTGCGGTCCAACCGGGTAGGGCGGCAGGTCTTGATTCGAAACGGTGCATCCACTAGGACTGCTCTTCAGCTCCCTTTCCTTTGTGAAGCGTGTAGAATTGAAGGCATTCCCCGCCCAAACTGGGGTGTAGATGTTTCCCAAATGTGAATGCCGGCGGGTCGTGGGCGGCTCTGGAGACTGGAATGGCGACCGCATGCCTTATGTCATGTTGTATGTTGTGCTCAGCGCTGGAGGAAGCGCATATGGTCCCCGTGCCGCTTCACCTCATGGAACCGGGGAACGATTGCGTCCTCGCACCAAGCGAGGAATCGTCTGGCTTGCGGTTTGCAAGCGCCGCCGGCGAGGTCAGTCTGATCGCGCCGCCCGAGGACGGACAAGACCGCGCCTGCTGGTTGGACATGCTCGAACAGTACCGGCAAGCAAGCCGCCGGGGAGCGGGTCGGAATGATCTGCTGGTGTTCGCTTATCAGGGTGTCCGCGCCTGGGCGCGGCTGGGCGTCCAGGCCAGCAAGACCCTATCTCCTTCCCCTGGCGAAACCCTCGGCGTCGAGGTAAAGGCGCGCTGGCTTGCGGGAAATCCAAATCTCTGCTTCGCCTTCGATGTTCATAACACGGGAGACGATGCCAAGAGCGGCTGGAGCGGCGTGCTTTCGACAAGGGACGTTCCCCGGGACGGGCAGTGGCACACGCTCCGCGTGACGGTGCCTGTACCCGTTTTCGAGCCTGAATGCCAATGGCTGCGTCCAATCATAGGGTTCGATGCCACGCAAGATCCCGCACCCGGTCAAATGGAGATATCCCACATCGCGTTTGAGGTCCCCGATACCGAACGGAACACGGCCTTTGCGCGCCACGTCGCCAAGGCGCGAAAGCCGTTGGACTTCACGCTCTATGAACGTGCGGACCTGATGTGGCTGGCTCACACGTTCTCGTGCCATTTCACGTTCATGTATTGCCGGTCTTTCTACAACCCCGAAACAGGAACATTCACGGTGGAGCAGTCCTTGAATGATGCAGACCGCGAATTCGCCGGCTATGACGCGGTATTGCTCTGGCATGCCTATCCAAGAATCGGTCTCGACGACCGCAACCAGTTTGACTTCTACCGCGACATGCCGGGCGGACTCAAAGGGTTGCGCGACGTAGTAAAGCGCTTTCACTCCCGCGGAGTAAAGGTCTTCCTCAATTACAATCCGTGGGACAAGGCGACGCGCCGCGAAGCGGCAAGCGACGAAGCCGCGCTCGCGGAAATGGTTGCGGCGTTGGAGGCAGACGGCATTTTTCTCGATACGATGTCCGCTTCGTCGCCCGGATTGCGGGCCGAGGTCGACGCCAGACAGCCGGGGGTAGTATTCGTGCCCGAAGCGCATCCAAAGACCGAAGACCTTCCCTTGCTGGCAGGGTCGTGGGCACAGTTTCCGCCCAATCCGTTCTCTCCGGCGCTCCTCCACCACAAATGGCTTGAGCCACGCCACATGGAATTCCAGATCCGCCGCTGGAACACGCTCGTGCCTGGCACCGATCACGCCGAGGAAATCGAGAACGCCTTTTTCAACGGCAGCGGCATGATGATCTGGGAGAACGTTTTCGGCACGCACAACCCGTGGAACGCGCAGGACCGGGCAGCTTGGCGACGCGCCGTTGCGATTCTCCGGGCCTTTTCGCAATGGTTCGTCAGCAGCGACTGGGAGCCCTTCTGCCGGACTGCCACGCCCGGCCTTTTTGCTCACCGGCGGAGATGGGACGGCGTGGACATCTTTACCCTTGTGAATAAGGGTAACCCCTCAGCAAGCACGCCGCTGCTCGACCTTCCGTGGCAGGATGGATTGCGGTGCTATGACCTGTGGTCCGGCCTGCCTTGCGAGATGTCACGACAGGGTGACATCGCCGTTGTGACGGGGCCGTTAGACACGCTTGGCTGCGTCCTTGTTGTTAACGGAGACGACCCGCCGCAGTTGGCTCCGCTCCTCGAGAGGCAGCAACAGGAGGCGCAAAGGGAAAGGCCCGCGGCGAATCTGCGGGATGCAGCACGCTCGGTCGTCGAGCCCGAATGGGCACAGGAAACGCCTGGATTGACTAGAAACACGCCGCCCGAGGGCATGGTGTTGGTTCCTGGTTCGCGGTTCACGATGCGGATAGAGCATGTGCGCCGCGAGTGCGGCTGTTACCCCGATCCCGGCACGCCGCCCGAAGAATGGCTTGGGTATCTTCAGGGATGGGACTTCAGCAAGCCCATGCAGCACAGGGTGGGACCGGTGGCATTGGCTGCCTTCTTTATTGACGAGGCGGAGGTGACCAACGCCCAGTACAAAACGTTCCTGGACGCCACGGGGTACCGTCCCAAACATCCCGAGAACTTTCTCAAACACTGGCCCGATGGCAGGATGCCCCCGGAGCTGGCAGAGCACCCGGTGGTGTACGTGGACATCGATGACGCCCGGGCGTACGCGCGTTGGGCAGGAAAACGGTTGCCGACCGAGGCGGAATGGCATCTGGCGGCTCAAGGAACCGATGGACGCACGTGGCCGTGGGGCTCGGAATTCGACGAGAAGCGGGTTAATATGAGCGGCGCCACCATGCCCTCGCGCTCGTTGCCGGAGGGACGCAGCCCGTACGGGTGCTATCACATGTCGGGCAATGTTTACGAGTTGACGGAAAGCGTGCGCGACGATGCCCACACACGCTTTCTCATCCTGCGCGGAGGAAGCTACTACGACCCGAACCACGACCCCCAAACCGCCAGCATCTGGTACATGGACGGCGGGCCACGGCCCTGCAACCACCATGCCAAGCAGATCCTGATGTGGCCCGGTCTCGACCGATGCGCTACTGTAGGGTTTCGGTGCGTCGTTGGTGCGGGCAGCCAGTGAATTGGGAAGCGCCGGTTTCCATCGTCCGAAACCCGTCGCGTGCGGCCGTGTTTCGGCTGTGGTATTGTTATCGAAGCCGTGACTTCGCTGTTGGATTCCGTCTATTCGTCAACGTGTGCAAAATGAAACTGGTGCCCTGGCACTGAGACCAGGCGACTTGGAGCATGATTCGTATGAGATTCCCCAGGATTGGTCTGATTATCGTGTCTATTCTGCTATCGGGACCGCTCGCCCACAGCGCAACCTACCGCGAAGTGGCGGTCCAGACCGGCGAAACGGCCGGTCCCGTCGAACAAAAAATTGCGCTTTTGCTCCGGGAGCGCCTTTCCGAGCCCAACGGACTGCCGGTGCGGCTACAGGACAGCGGCAAGCCTGAGAAAGGCACCCTCACCATCCTCCTGGGCCGGCCCGAGCATCACCAGGCACTCACCCAGGCCATGGATGCCCAACGAATACCAGCGTTGACGCCGCTCGCGCCGGGCCCGGAGGGATTTGTCCTGAAGCATGTTCCGTCGAACGATGGGGGCCTGTTGCTGGCAGCGGGCATTGACGATCGCGGGTGCCTGTACGCCGCCGGGGAAATTCTCAGGCAAGTGGTACTCGGCAATAGAACGGTTGATGTGCCCGGCCAACTCCATGTGCGTACCGCGCCTGCCTTCGAAATTCGTGGTACGCAATTCGGACAGAGCGGCACGGCGCTCACCCTGGCGAAGGTGCGCGAGTGGACCCAGGAGGAGACCCAGCGGGTCATTTTAGACTACGCCCTCGCCGGCGCCAATGTCTTCGAAACGCCACCCGGGCCCATGTACGACTTCATGAAGTCCTACGGTCTCATGACGCTTACGGATGGAGACGCCAACATGGCTCACGGGGACGTGCCTAAGGCATGGGAGGCCGCGGAATCCATCGGACGCAAGGGGTATGTGTGCCTGTCCGTTCCCGAGGCGCGCGCATACATGCTCGACCAGTGCGAGAAGCAATTCCGAACGTGCCCTGCTTTCGACCTCGTGAGGTTCAGAGGCGGAGACGGCGGCGGGTGCGAATGCGACAGATGCGATCCTTACGGAAAGATCTTTATCGAAACCGTGGCCGAGATGGCGAAAATAGTCCACAAGTACCACCCCGGCTCGCGCATATTCATCGTCAACCAGAAGTTTGACGACGCCGATGACCGGGCGATCTTCGACTACCTGCAGCAGGAACCGCGCGAGTGGTTATGGGCCTTCGGCTACGGGCCTGGGTCCGACGCAACCACCTGGCAGCCGGGACACCGCCAAACGCACCGCATGGACCTGTTCCGCTACCCCGGGTATGGCCCTTTCGCCCTATATCCCCGCGAAATATTGCGGGAACTGCCGCCCCGCCATCAACTCGTGTATTTCAACGAGATTACCCACTGGAAATACGCGCAACATGCGTATATTCAGATGTATCCCCGGGCGGATCGAAACGGCGACCTGCCGCCCCATTGGAGCCACGAGATCTACGAACGCCGTCCCGACCAGGCCCTTACGAAGGTATACGCGCGCCAGACATGGTATGCCTGGCCGCGGTTCTATCATCGTGTGTTCAGCGACCTCATGCATTACGGCGCAGGCGACGTCACGCATAGCAGCGGCCACCACGATCATTTCAATCAATGGCTCTGGCAACGCCTCCTATGGGCGCCTCGCCAGACCCCCGAGCAAGTCACGGAAGACTATTGCCGCACGTGGTTCGGCCCCGAGGCGGCCCCGCCTATGGCCGAGGCCATCTTCCTCCTGGAAGAGGTTATGGAGGAGATACCCGGCACGCCTATCGACGAGAAGACGAGCGTCGAGCGCTACTACGGCCTGATCAAACAAGCGGGCGAAGCTATGCCCGAATGGCGGCAGACACGGGATTGGGTGTGGCACATGTACATGCAGAAGGCGGCGGTGGACCGCTATGCGCAGGAGCAGGTCCGCCAGCAGAAAACGCTTCAGCGGCGAATCGAAACCCATCTGCGCGAGACGGCGCATCCTGTTTCAGACCAGGCGCTGGAAACGGCGCTGGGATGGTTTGGCGAGCTCGCCGAGACGGAGGTTATGACGTCTCTCCGCGAAGAAGCGCTCGCCTTGGGAGAAGTGAGCAATGCGCGATTCGGCATGCGCAGCGAAGGCATGTTTAACCTCGAACACGATTACATCGGACTGGGGTGGCTCAAACGCCAGCTCCAGCGCGCCCATGAGGCCGCCGGCGAAAACCGCCGCGAATTAATCGCGATGATCACGGACTACGAGAATCCGGGTGAAGGCGGATACTACGACAATTTCGGCACCGGCAACGATGCTCCTCATGTGGTCTTCGGATATCCCTATGACCATGGGCAGCCGTACCTGAACGAGATGCTGGACGAAGGGAACCGGCCGAGCCAGGCGTCCATGCACTATACCCAGGATGAAGACCAGGGCGTAACGCTGCAATATCGCGGCCTCGAACCCGGCGCTGCCTACCGGATCCGTTTCACCCTCGTGCGCCCCTGGTTCCAGGAGCGGTATGCCGCCCGCATGAACCAGAAGTCTCAAACCATCTATGCGGATGACCAAGTCCTCGCAAAAGACGTTGAACTGCCTTTCAAGATGTGCGATTTCTTTACTTACGACATCCCTCAGGAACTTACGCGTGACGGCGAGCTCGTCATCCGTTTCGAACGGGGCGTTGACGTTGCCCGCGGCGACCGGGTCTCGCGCGAACAGTGGCGCAACTCAGGCGGCTGGGGCACCTTGGTGTCTGAAGCCTGGTTGATGAAGCGGTAGCCAGTCTATCGCCACAGGCTGTCGGGCAACTGTCCCGGGCGGTACTGCATTCGCGGCCGGAGGGGCTTGTTCCTGGTTTCGGCCGTGTTAACGCTCCGCCTCTTCCATGGCAATGGCCGTCCATTCCCACAGGCGTTGCGGTTCGTAGCGGACCGTGGAAATGTCTTTCATGATGAGTTCAATGTGACATCGCCCCTGGGCCGCATCGAGGAATGTGCGGATGTTTCGCCGTGCCTGAACGGGATCCCACCGTTCTTCCGCCAGAATGGCCGGATTGGGTTTGTGGCTGATCACGTAGTCCGTCCCGATCTCGTCAACGGCTCTGCGGGGCGCACACCACGGACTGACCGATACCTTGCGCAGATTCGGTATTCGCCTGAGCACGTCCATCTTGTTGTCGAGCGGCTCGCAGCAGCCATAGTAGGTCAGGCCCCAGTGTTCGAGCCAGCGCATATCGTGCTCGAGCGCAAACTCCCAGTGCATCTCGGGCGAGACATCCGAGAAGATCTGCGCGTTCGAACATCCCCACATGTTGTGCGGTTTCACGTGATCCGGCTTGAAATCGGCCCCTGGCAACGCACTAACGTACCCGTAGCCACCCGACCCGACGCGCGTATTGTTGCAGTCGAGCGCCAACAGGTTCTGTTCGACGAACTGGTCCAGCTCGAGCATCCACGCGTCTACCATGCGAGCTACCGCCGCATGCACCATATCAGGCCGGGCGATAAGATCCATCATCGCCTCCTGGACGCCCCACCAGCGAATGAGGTAATCCCACGGCGTAAACCAGATGTGGGTCTGCCCCATCTTTTTCACCGGCATGATTCCGTCGTAGACGTCGCACATGGTCTGATAACGGTTCTCCGTGGCCTTCTCGTTATGCGACACGATGGGCATACGGATCTTCTGGATGTCTTCGGGCTCCTTGATCAGAATGTTGAAATGCCGTGAGCAGATGTCGCTCGTTTCATCCATCTTTATGGTGTCCACGTCTTCGATGATGCCGAAATCGGTGCTGTGGATTGCCAGCGGGCACGTCAGAAAGTCATTCACAATCATGTCCGCGGGAAGATGTCTCCATTGATACAGGGTTCTGCGCAGGCCGCGTTCCTGGTCCTGCGCCCAAGGGTGTTCCGCGCGCAGGGTTAACTCGTCTCCAACATTCATCTCGTTCCAGCAGATCTCGTTGACCCACACCATGGTACGTTCGCTGTCAAGATCGTTCAGCTTGCGCCAGAGTTCCGCCTTCGCCTTATGCACCGGAAGAACGGCGATTTCGGCCACTTCAGCCGCCAGGGCGCGCAGAACGTCCTTGTCCTTTGAACTCAGTCGGATGTCCTCGACAACCGCAGGAGGCTCGTAATGACTGGGATCGTGCAACATACCCTCTCTCCTTCGTCCCGCTGTGCCCTGAATTGCGCCGAAAATCGCGAAATCTCTATTCGTAATCTCCGAATTCGCGGATCGCCTCGAACATGGCAACCACGTTTTGAACCGGCGTCTCCTCGAGGATGGTGTCATGGCTGGCCCCGGCAATATACCCCCCGCCAGGCTTCATGATTTCGAGCACTTCGCGCGTAGACGCTCGCACCGAATCCGGCGTGCCATCAATCAACACATGGTGCGAATCAATGGCCCCGTTGAAGACCAGCCGGCAGCCATACCGGTCCTTCAATTCGCGCAGATCCATTCCCCGGCAGCAGCGTTGCACGGCATGAATCCCGTCAATACCCGCATCGATAAATGCCGGCAAAAGCTCGGCCACTCCTCCGCAACAGTGCAGCATCACTTTCAAGCCGTAGTCGTGTCCAAGACGGGCCAGACGGGCCAAGTGCGGTTGCAGGAAGCGGCGGAACATCGGTTCGCCGAGAATCGGTCCCAGTTGCGTCCCGAAGTCGTTTCCGATGAAAAAGATGTCTATAACGTCCGCGGCCGCGTCAAATATCCGCTCGCTCACCCCCCAATAGTAGTCGACAAGGCGGCCCAAAAGCGCGTCGACGCTCTCAGGCTCTTCGTACATGCGCGTCATGAGCTCCTGCATCCCGAGAAGGTCTATGGCGTCGTGCCAAAAGGGCGACCAGTCGCCTCCAAGGATCGCATATTCGCCGTTCCACGCAGCGGCCGCCTTCCGAATCCCGCTCACGTCCATCCAATTGGGGTCGGGCCATGCATACGCTTGGATCTCGGTCAGGGCCGCCCCTGCCAGGGGGTGCCCGATCGGCTGTCCATAACCCAATCCCTCGCGCTCGACGCCGAAAACCGTCCGGTATGTCGCCCCTTCGTGCGTCAACGGAGGTTCAGGCCCGCCATAAGTGGCGAAGACGCGGCGGAAATCGTCGCCCAGAAACCGGCGAAGCGCTTCGTCATCCAACCCGAGGGCCGTCTTCGCCTTTGACCAGAACTCTTCAGACGCACCGCACCACGCCGGCACGCGGTCAGGCTCCTCGTGCGCAAAAGTCGTGAGAACGCGCTCGCGCGAATTCAATCGCAAGGGAATGCGTCCTCCGTATTGGCCGTGTTCCACGTCATTCACGACCCTGCCTGCTATCGGGCCGGGCTCGTTGCCTCCCGGACCCAGCTTCTATTGAGTGTTCAACCCTGTTCATGCGCCCGTTCCCTGTGCGCATTCGTTCAGCCCTTCCCGGCTACCACTGTGCGGGCATGAACTTGTCCACATCCTGCTGCGTGATGATGTGCTTGGGCAAGTAAGCGACCGGGTCGAGTTGCTCGCCACTGAACCAGCGTGCAGCCGTGTGCACCGCCAACGCCCCGTCTCCCTCGGCCGACTGGTACGAGATCGCCAACGTTTCGCCCGCCTTAACCGAATCCATGCCGGTCTTGCTGTTTCCGGCCACCACGATCACGATGTCGTTTCGCCCCGCCTTCTTCACCGCTTCCAGCGTTCCCGTCAAGGTGAACCCGTCATCTGCCAAGACCAGTCCCTTCAACTCGTCTCCGAACTTCGTGAGCCAGGCCGACACCAACTGCATGGAAACGTCCGTTTCGAGATTCGAAGTGTCCATGGCCAGAAGTTTCATCTCGGGGGCATATTCGCGCAGTTCCGTGATTGGTGCATAGGTGCGGGAGAAGAAACACGAACTGCCCGGCATGTGGCGCACAATGGCGTAGCCGCCTTTCTTTCCCATGGCATCCGCAAACGTCCGAGCCAACATGCGGAACTGTCCCCAGTCGTCCGGCCCCGTCCATGCAAGACAGTACTTCATGGCCTCGTCGCAGGGGATGGTATTGGACGTGACGCAGGGGATGCCGGCCTTGTGAATTCTACGAAGCAAGGGCGTGCAGGCCGTGGAGTCGACTGGCGCAAAGATGATCATGTCAGGGTGTTCGTTGAT